>Ga0255140_1000051_pt1 | contig 54779 bp, 51 predicted proteins | sample Law_Colum_RepC_8_FD_188547 | JGI IMG/M metagenome (GOLD analysis project Ga0255140, IMG submission 188547) | Freshwater microbial communities from St. Lawrence River, New York, United States - Law_Colum_RepC_8d | ecosystem: Environmental > Aquatic > Freshwater > River | place: USA: New York...
ACACAGCAGCGGGCGTGCACCTGAGTCCGCAGCAGCGCCGTGCGGGCCTGGTGTTTCAGCATTACGCCTTGTTTCCACACATGACAGCCCATGCCAATGTGGCGCTGGCCGCAGGGCCAGGCTGGTCGGCTGCCGATGTGCAGGCTTTGCTCAAACGCATGGGGCTGGATGCACTCACCCAGCGCAGACCGGCGCAACTTTCTGGTGGGCAACAGCAGCGTGTGGCCTTGGCGCGCGCCTTGGTGCGTGTCATGCCGGCACCCTCTTGTGCAACGGCGACACTGCCCACGCCGCCCGCCTTACCGGGGGTGCTGTTGCTGGACGAACCCTTTTCTGCGGTGGATGCCCCCACACGCCAAACCCTTTACCGTGAACTGGCGGCGTTGCGCCAACAAGTGTCTGTGCCCATGGTTTTGGTCACGCACGATCTGGCCGAGGCCCGCCGTTTGGCTGACCGGGTGGTGATTGTGGACGCGGGGCAGACCCTGCAAACGGGCCAACCTTCCAGGGTGTTTGCCAGCCCCCGCAATGCCCGCGTGGCCGAGCTGGTGGGCATCCAGAACCACTTTTCGGGCTGTTTCTACAAAGACCAGCCGGGCTGGGCGCGCTTGCGCTGGACGCAAGGGGGGGATGGGCATGCCGCCATCGATTTGACGGTGGTGGACAAAAACAAGATCGACGATGGCACACCCGTGACCTGGGTGCTCAATGGGGAACAGGTCGATGTGTTGGCCGATGCCAGCGCCCCTGCTCAGGCAGACGCTGAGGCCACACGGCTGCGATGCCGTTTGGTCGAGGTGTTGGCTTTGGGTGAAATAAGTTTGTGCACACTCACGCCAGAGGCTTTGCCCGCTGAGACCATTACCCTGAACCTGACCACCCGATTGCTGGAGCGGCTTCAGGTCAATGCCGGGGGATGGGTTCAGTTGCTGATTGCCCCCGGCGCATTGCACATCATGCCGGTGCGCGAAACCTCAGCCTGAGCGCAGCCGGGGACGGCCCCAAAACAAAACCCGCAAAGCCAAAGCTGTTGCGGGTTGTGGTGAGTGCCGCCAGCAAAGGCAAGCACTTCGGGGCGCCAAAGCCTCAGGCCATGAACACGGCGATGAAGGCCAGCAAGAAAATCAGCACGGCACCAGCGGCCGGAATGACCACGGGAATGTGCTTGACCACGTTTTCCACGGGATCGTCAGATGTGTGTGTGTCGTTGTGAGCAGACATGGGGAACCTCAAAACAAGAATGGCCGTATTGTAGCCAAGCCTGACCCGTGCTTGTCTTACATCAAGGCGTAGGTCGTGCTGGCCCGGAAAACGCTCTTGCCGTCATTGGCCCCTGCCAGGTCGATTTCGCCAAACGCCATGGCCTTGCCTGCCCGCAGCACGCGTGCGGTGATGAGGGCATCTTGTCCCGACAGGGGCTTCATGAAGGTGCTCGACAGCTGCACCGTGCTGCAAGGCCGGAAAGTGCCGAAGTGGTTGATCAGGGCCAACACCATCGCCGTGTCAGCGGCCGCCATCATGGCCTGGCCGCACAACATGCCACCCACCCGCGAGAGCTGATCGTTCTGGGGCAGGCGCAGGGTCACGCTGTCTGCGTCAAAGCGCTCGATTTTCAGATTCAGAGCCTGTACCCAGGGTGCGAACAGGTCGGACAAAGCTTGTTGGAGGGTTTGGGTGGTCATGGTGTGGCGGTCTTGTCAAAGACCGGTGAGCGCAAAACCCCCATTTTGCAGTCCAAAAACTGCGTGGGTGGCCAGTGAGCGCGCAGGCCAAACGCCTTTAGGATAAGTGCCGGGCGCGCAGCATTGCACGCGGTCTTGCACTTTTGTCTTGCCTCCAGGAACTCACCATGTACTACGAACCCGGCCTCACACCCCACGGCCTGCCACACGACCCTTTCAAATCCTGTGTGGTGCCGCGACCCATTGGCTGGATTTCCACCGTGGACAGCCAGGGCCGTCACAACCTGGCGCCTTACAGCCAGTTTCAAAACGTCACGTTCAACCCGCCCATCGTCATGTTTTCGGCCAACCAGAACACGGGCGGACAGCGTAAGGACTCGGTGCGCAACGCCGAAGAGACTGGTGAATTCGTCTGGAACATGGCGACCTACGCGTTGCGTGATGCCGTCAACAAGTCGGCCGAAGAGCTGCCACACGGCGTGGATGAATTCGAGCATGCAGGGCTCGTCAAGCTGCCCTCGCGCAAGGTCAAACCCATGCGGGTGGCGGGCTCACCCATTCAGTTTGAGTGCGTCTACCTCAACACGCTGCGTTTTCCGGGCGTGCCACCCATGGGCACCGCCGATGTGGTGTTCGGCCGGGTGGTGGCCATCCACATCGACGACGAAGTCATCGACGGTCAAGGCATGCTCGACATCCTCAAGATCCAGCCGCTGGCGCGCATGGGTTACTTCGATTACACCTTTGTGGACAACAAATTCGAGATGGTGATCGGTGGCAACAACAGCGCGTTGCTGGCGGGTCTGGAAGGCTCGCCCGACAAGGCCAAAGCTGCAACGCAGCGCTGATCTGGCCTGGCCGCCATCGGCGGTTGACGCGTCAGGGTTAGGGGTTTGCACGGTGGAAGGGTCAATTGCATTACGTTCATAATGCAATTTCAAATCCCAGGCCATGAACCGCAATCTCCATCAGATCAAAAGCGAACACACCCGAGAGCGGTTGCTTGATGCGGCTTTGGGGTTGATGCATGCCAAGGGCCATGGCCAGTTGTCTGTGCACGAAGTCGCCCGCGCCGCAGGCATGACCGCCGGTGCGGTGCAGCACCACTTCACCTCCAAGGCCGCCTTGATGTTGGAGGTGGTCACCCGCTTGATCGAGCAGCTCGAAGAGGCCAGCGATTTTTGGCCGCCGGTGCATTGGAGCCTCAAACGGCGAGCCGATCATTTTGTGCAGCGAGCATGGGCTCAGCTGTACGGACAGCCGCGTTTTTCGGTGGCTTGGTCGGCTTATCTGGCGGCACGCGAGGACGAACTCATGGTGGCCCACATCATCGAGCGGCGGGGCTTGCTCACGGCCAGCTTGCAGCAGCGCATGGCGCAAAGTTTTCCTGAAATGTGCCAAGGCCCGCAAGCCGTGGCACGTGTCCAGTTCGTGCTGTCTGCGCTGCGTGGCATGGGACTGGTCGCTCCTTTTTCACCTGCCGCTGCCCTGCCTGCGCAGCTGCAGGTTTTGTCGCAATACCTTCAATCTTTTCAGTCTCAGGAGACATGACATGAAAAAATCCATGTTGGCCGCATTGCTGTGCGGCGTGAATTTGCTGGCCCAAGCGGCCTTTCCGGAAAAGGCCATCACGCTGATCGTGCCCTATCCCCCCGGGGGCGCCACCGACATCCTGGCGCGCAAATTGGCCGGACCCTTGGGCCAACGTCTGGGGCAAACCGTCATTGTCGAAAACAAGGCTGGTGCAGGTACTGCCATTGGTGCGACGGCGGTGGCCAAGTCGGCACCGGACGGCTACACGCTCTTGATTTCGTCCAACACCACCTTTACGGTCAATGCCGCGCTGAAGAAGAATTTGCCCTATGACCCGCAAAAGGACTTCGAGTCCATCGGCCTGATTGGCAGCTCACCACTGGTCTTGCTGGCACACCCCAAGGTGCCCGCCAACAACGTCAAGGAACTGCTGGCCCTGGCCAAAGGCGAGCCCAATGGCCTGAACTTCGGCTCTTTCGGCGTAGGCACTTCGGCGCACCTGGCGGGCGAGATGTTCAAGGTCATGACCGGGGCCAACATGGTGCATGTGGCCTACCGGGGCAGCGCGCCCGCCATGACGGATTTGATCGGTGGCCAGATTCCGCTGAGCTTTGACACCAGCGTGGCCGCCATGCCGCAGATGGCCACGGGCAAGGTCAAGGCGATTGCCGTGACCACACGCCAGCGCTCACCCCAAATGCCGCAAGTGCCCACCGTGGCCGAAGCCGGTTTCCCCGACTATGAAATGGTGCCCTGGATCGGTTTTGTGGGCCGACGTGGCCTGCCTGCCGAGGTCAGCGGCAAACTCAGCAAAGCCCTCAAGGACAGCTTGAACGATCCCGTCGTCAAAGCTGAATTGCAAAAAGTGGGGCTCGACGTGTTGTTCCAGCCCGGCAGCGTTTACGACACCAAGGTGGCGCAAGAATTGCCCTTGTTGCGGGCTTATGTGCACCGCGCCAATATTCCGGTGGAGTGAGCAACATGACCCTTGTGGAGCAAAGCGCTGTTGATTTGCGTCGCCTGATCGGTGAGAAAGTCATTTCGCCGGTCGAGTTGATACAGGCGTGCATCGACCAGATCGAGCGCTACAACCCGGCGGTCAACGCGATTTGCGCCACCGACTGCGAGCGCGCACTGGCTACGGCCCGCGAAGCCGAAGCGCAGGTGATGCGCGGGGACTCGCTGCCCGCCTTGCACGGACTGCCCCTGGGTGTGAAAGACCTGCAGGCCACGGCCGGGCTGCTGACCACCAGTGGCAATGTGCGTTTGCGGGGCCATGTGCCCGAGCGCGATGTCTCTTACGTCGCCCGCTTGCGCCAGGCCGGAGCCATCGTCACCGCCAAAACCAACACGCCCGACATGGGCGCGGGCGCCAACAGCCGCAACCCGGTCTGGGGGGCCACGGGCAACCCGTTCAACCCTGCACTCAATGCCGGTGGCTCATCGGGCGGCTCTGCTGCGGCGCTGGCCTGCGACATGCTGCCGCTGTGCACAGGCTCCGACACGGGCGGCTCGTTGCGCATTCCATCGGCTTTGTGTGGCGTGGTGGGTTTGCGTCCTTCGCCCGGACTCATCGCCAACGACATGCGCCCGCTCGGCTGGTCGGCCATCTCGGTGCTCGGCCCCATGGGGCGCGATGTGGCCGACACCGCGTTCATGATGCAGGCCAGTGTCGGCGCGCACCCCATGGACCCGCTGAGCCTGGGCGTGCAGCACGAGGCTTTCTGGCCCGTTCAGCCCCTTGATCTGCGCCAGTTGCGCGTGGCCTACACCGAAGATTTTGGCGCTTGTGCGGTCGACCCGATGATCCGCCGGGCATTTCGCGAACGCGTGCAAGCCCTGTCGCGTGAAGTAGCGGTGTGCGAACCTTTGGACTGGGACCTGAGCGACGGCCACCGCTGCTTTGACGTGATCCGCGCCGAAAGTTTTTATGCCGCCTTCGAAGAAGTTTATCGCACCCAGCCCGAAACGCTGGGCCCGAATGTGCGCGCCAACGTGGAAATGGCCGCCAGCATCACGCTGGCCGACCGCGCTTGGTCGCACTTGGCGCAAACGCGCATCAACCGGCAGTTCCAATCAGCGTTTGAGGATTACGACCTGATCCTGTCACCGGTCACGCCTTTGTCGCCATTCCCCTGGACGCAGCTCTACGCCGAGGTGGTGGAAGGCCAGAAGCAGCGCAACTATTACGAGTGGCTGAGCTTGACCTACATGGTCACGTTGGCCACCAACCCTGCGATGTCTTTGCCCCTGGGTTGCGACGATGCGGGCATGCCGTTTGGCTTGCAGCTTGTTGGTCCGCTCCACCGTGATGCGCATCTGTTGCGCATGGCGGCAGCGTTGGAGCAATGGGGTAAAACGCAAAATGGTTTCAGCAGGCCACGGCCCGACATGGCCGCGCTTGAACAAGCCCGCCCGGAGCTCAAGAGCATCGTCACGCACCCGCCCATCCTGGCCGGCGGTGCTACGGTGGATGCCCGCAACGCCGTCTGAGATGCCATGACTTCTTCCATTCTTGTACTGGGCGCCGGCATGGTCGGCACTTGCACTGCCTTGCATTTGCAGCAACGCGGCTTCGATGTCGTGCTCGTGGACCGCCGAGCGCCGGGGCAAGAAACGTCTTTTGGCAATGCGGGCCTGATCCAGCGCGAGGCGGTGGAGCCCTATGCTTTTCCGCGTGAACCGGGCTTTTTGCTCAATGTGGCTCTGGGGCGCGGTGCTGAAGTGCATTGGCATGCGCGGGGTTTGTGGCAAATGGCGGGGTCGCTCTTGCGTTACCTGCGCCATTCACACCCCCAGCGCCATGCGCAAGCCACCGAAGCCTACAGCCGCCTGATCGCCCACGCCACCGACGAGCACGAGCTGTTGATTGCCGCTGCGGGCGCGCAAGATTTGGTGACGCGTGAAGGCTTCCGTTTTGTGTTCCGCACGGCCGAGGCCTTTGATGAGGCGGCGCAGCGGGCCGAAGATTTGCACACGCGTTTTGGTGTGCGCTCCCAGTCAGAAAATACCGCCCAGCTGGCGCAGGCCGAACCCGCTTTGCAAAAGCGATTGGCGGGTGCCGTGCATTGGCTCCAGCCTTGGGCCGTCAACAACCCCGGCGCCTTGGTGCAGCGCTATGCCGACTTGTTTGTGGCGCGGGGTGGACGTTTGCTGACCGGCGATGCCGCCAGCTTGCAGGCGCAAGGCGCAGGCTGGTCGGTGCAGACCGCCGAAGGCCGTGTGCAGGCTGAGCAAGTGGTGCTGGCGTTGGGCCCTTGGGCCGATGGTTTGATCCGTACCTTGGGTTACCGCTTTCCCCTCTTCATCAAGCGCGGCTACCACCAGCACTACACATCGCCTGCTCAGGTGCGGCAGCCGATCCTCGATGCCGAGCGCGGTTATGTGCTCGCCCCCATGCAACGCGGCCTGCGCTTGACGACGGGCGCTGAATTTGCGCCCATGGATGCCCCGCCCACGCCCGTGCAACTGGCCAAGGCCGAAGCGCTGGCGCGTGAGTTGGTGGACCTGGGCGAGCCCCTGCCCGAACCGCCCTGGCTGGGCGCACGCCCCTGCACCGCCGACATGCTGCCCGTGATGGGTCCCGCGCCACGCCACAAAGGCCTGTGGTTCAACTTCGGCCACGCGCACCAGGGCTTCACGCTCGGACCGGTGGCAGGGCGCTTGCTGGCCGAGATGGTTCAGGGTGAGCCGCCTTGGGTGGACCCGACGCCTTATGGGCCTGCGCGGTTCGGGTGATGGGGCTTGGGCAATGTGTTGAACCCGGCCATCGCCAGCTATCGCGCAGGACACACCCCCTCGCACAGAGTCGTTTTAAACTGAAGTTCACCGCTTTACCGACACGACACACAGGAATGGCATGAACCGCTTTTCACCGTCTACGCCCCGTATCCCCGGCATCCGCTTTGTCCACTCGCCAGGCCCCACGCATGTGCCCGACGAAGTCATGCACGCGATGCAGCGGCCCATGACCGATCTGTCGGACCCCCGCGTGGCGGCCATGATTGCAGCTTGCGAAAGCGGCATGAAGCGCCTGCTGCACAGCCCTGAGGCCAACATTTTCTTGTTTGCCAGCAACGGGCATGGCATGTGGGAGTCGGCGGCCGCCAACCTGGCTTCGCCCCGGCACACCTTGCTGCTGGCAGGTTCCGGCCATTTTTCGGACCAGTGGGCGATTCAGACCGAGGGCCTGGGCATCGCCTTGCAGCGCACCCCGCACCAAGAGGGGCACCCGTTTGATGTGGCCGCGATCGAACAAGCTTTGCGCGCAGACACGGCACACCAGATCAGCGCCGTGATGGTGGTGCACACCGACACCGCCAGCGGTGTGACCAGCGACCTGGCGGCTGTGCGCCGCGCCATCGATGCGGCGGGGCACCCGGCGCTCTACGTGGTGGATGTGGTGGCCTCTTTGGCGGCTGCGCCGTTTGATATGGACGCGTTGGGCGTGGACGTGGCTTTGGGCAGCTCACAAAAGGGCCTGATGATGCCGCCTGGCCTGGGCTTTGTGGCGGTCAATGCCAAAGCCATGGACTGGTCAGCCCGTCACGCAGAGCCCCGGTTTTACTGGGACTGGCAACGCCGCCAGACCGACAACCAGTCGGCCAAGTTTTGCGGCACGCCGCCGCTGGCCCACATTGCCGGGCTGGAGATGGCCATCGCCTTGCTCGAAGCTGAGGGTTTGCCACAGGTGTGGGCGCGTCACCAACGCCTGGCGGGTGCGGTGCATGCAGCGGTCGAGCGTTGGGCGGTGCCTGGGGCCTTGCGTTTTCATGCCCGGGTGCCGGCCACGCGCTCGGCTTCGGTCACGGCCATCGAGGTCGCGCCCGGCATCGACCCCGAGGCCTTGCGCACGGTGGCCCGCGAGCGTTTTCAGGTGGCCATGGCGGGGGGGCTCGGGCCATTGGCGGGTCGGGTGTTTCGCATTGGCCATTTGGGCGACATGAACGAGCCCATGATTTTGGGTGCCTTGGCCGGTATTGAAGCGGCCATGACGGTGCAAAAAATCCCCTTTGGCACCGATGGTGTGGCCGCGGCCGTGGCCTATCTGGCGGCGTCAACCTGAGTGCTGGCGGGCCAAGCTGTCGCGGCCAGGCCACACAGATGTTTGCGTCGGTGGCGGGTCGCTTTGTATCGGGGGCGGTCCGCTTTGCGTCTGGGGTCAGCCTTTACACTTTGTGCACACCAACCCCCTGATGGCCATGCTTTCCACCCAAGACAAAACCCGCATCGACGACACCCGCATCGCTTCGGTTCGCCCCCTCATGACCCCGGCCTTGCTCGAAGAGCGGCTGCCCGCATCGCCCGCGCATCTGGCGCTGGTCGAGCGTTCGCGGCAAGACATCTCCAAGGTGTTGCAAGGCCAGGATGACCGGCTGGTGGTGGTGGTCGGGCCCTGCTCCATCCACGACCACGAGCAGGCCATCGCGTATGCCAAGCTGCTCAAGCTTGAGGCCGACAAGCACGCCAAAGACCTGCAGATCGTGATGCGCGTGTACTTTGAAAAACCCCGCACCACCGTGGGCTGGAAGGGCTACATCAACGACCCGCACCTGGACGGCAGCTTCGCCATGAACCAGGGCCTGGAGATGGCGCGCAAGTTGTTGCTGGACATCATTGATTTAGGCCTGCCCGTGGCCACCGAGTTTCTGGATTTGCTCAGCCCGCAGTACATCAGCGACTTGGTCACCTGGGGCGCGATCGGTGCGCGCACCACCGAAAGCCAAAGCCACCGCCAGCTGGCCAGTGGCCTGTCGTGCCCGGTGGGCTTCAAGAACGGCACCGACGGCGGCGTCAAGGTCGCGGCCGATGCGGTGGTGGCCGCGAAAGCGCCGCACGCCTTCATGGGCATGACCAAGATGGGGCAAGCGGCCATCTTCGAGACACGCGGCAACCAGGACGTGCACATCATCTTGCGCGGCGGCAAAGCGCCCAACTACTCGGCCGCCGATGTGGATGCCGCCTGCAAGGCGCTCGAAGCTTCAGGCATTGCACCGCAAGTCATGGTGGACGTGTCGCACGCCAACAGCAGCAAGCAACACGCCAAACAGATCGAGGTGTCGCACGATGTGGCCGCGCAAGTGGCGGGCGGCGACCGCCGCATCATGGGCTTGATGATCGAGAGCCACTTGAACGAAGGCAGGCAGGACCAAAAGCCCGGCCAGCCATTGCAGCATGGCGTGTCCATCACCGATGCTTGTATCAGCTTCGACCAGACCGTGCCGGTGCTGGAGGCACTGGCGCAGGCGGTGCAAAAACGGCGCGCTGTTTTGTAATTCATAAAACACACCCAACACAAAGGTCACGTCATGGTCTTTGGCAACAAACTGGATATCCGCAGCCAGGTCGAACTCAACCGGGTCGAAGAAAAGCTCAGCAAAAAAAAGGCCAAGCAGTTGTTTGAAAGCGGTGACATCGACAAAGTGGAAGTGGGCACCTTTGCAGGGCTTGCCACCATCCATGCCTATTTGTTTGACGAGGTGTATGCCTTTGCAGGGCAGGTGCGTGACGTGAATCTGGCCAAGGGCAATTTCAGGTTTGCACCCGTCATGTATTTGCAGCCATCGCTGGCCCACATCAGCGCCATGCCTCAGCAAAACTTTGAGCAAATCATCGAGAAGTACGTCGAAATGAACGTGGCCCACCCGTTTCGCGAAGGCAACGGGCGTGCCACGCGCATCTGGCTCGACTTGATGCTGAAAAAAGAAATCTGCCAAGTCATCGATTGGAATGCGGTAGACAAAGCCGAGTATTTGTCAGCCATGGAGCGAAGTGTGGTGAAAGATCTGGAAATCAAACACCTGCTCAAGGGGGCATTGACCGACCAGATCAACGACCGCGAGCTGTACATGAAAAGCATTGATGTGAGCTACTATTACGAAGGCTACAGCGAATACAAGGTTGAGGACTTGTGAGTCCAGGTGGCCACGCTGAAGCGGCAAATTGAACACACTTGAACTTGGTTTGAAACCGTTGCCTAGAGTCGCCGTGAAGCATCAACTGATCCCACGCCAAAAAATGTAACAGTGGCTTGACTGCCATCGCCGCGCAGGCTTAAAGTGGCATCGCTGACGTCGGGTGACCGACCGAAGCATCCTCTGGGGTGCATGCATGCGCCCCGCCCTTCAGAACGACAACTCTTCTGCTGGGCAATCCTTGGGACGATCCTCTCGTGACGACCCATCGGCCCGACCAGTTCGCTGGTCGGGCTTGTCATTTGGGGGCCAGGTTTTTCACCAGTGGCCTGGGCTGTGCAGGCTGCCAAGCGATGTGCGCATGGCCATTTGAAGATGACCTTCGCCCATTAGGGCTCGTGTTGCGCCAGGTACATGTTTCCGGTCATGTCCGCCGGGTTGAACATCGGTGTGGTGCGGCTGCTTTCCAGGTCGATGCCGATGCGCAAGGCCTGCGCCAGTCCACCCAGTTCATCGGCCAGATGGACCAGCAGATCGTCCAGCGACACCAGCCCCATCAGTCGCCCATCGGCTTCGGTGATGAACAAGCGCCGCACACCGTGTTTGTTCATGGTTTGCACCGCCTCGTGCACGCTGGCCGTGCCCGGCACACGGATCAAATGGGGGGTGCTGAATGCGCCAATGGTTTGCTCTTGTGGCAAGCGGTCCTGGGCCAGCAGGTTGATGACCAGATCGCGGTCGGTCACCACGCCCACCACGCGGGTGGGGTCTTCGGGGTCGGTCAAGGCCAGTGCGCCGACGTGGTGGACGCGCATCATCTCGGCGGCTTTGCGCACCGGGGCTTCGGCACTCACGGTGAGGATGTCGCGCTGGCACAGTTGGGACAAATGCATGGCCGGGCTCCTGAAGTTTCATCAAAGACCGAAACTTTAGCGAGCAGGGCTCGCGGGCTCAGTGCGCGGGCACACCCACTTCACACACCTCGCGCGTCCAGGCCCGGGCCTGTTCGCTCAGGCTCACGCCCAGGCCGGTGCGGGTGGGCACCTGCATGCGGCCGTTGCGGATCTCGATGCGTTCGTTGAACAAAGGCTCCAACCATTCAAAGTGCTCCACCCAGGGCTCGGTCTTGTAGGCGGCGGCCAGGTGCACATGCAGCTCCATGGCGAAGTGCGGGGCCAGCATCACCCCGGCGTGTTCGGCCAGCGCGGCCACTTTCAAAAACGGCGTGATGCCGCCCACACGGGGCGCATCGGGCATCAGGTAATCGGCCGCTCGGTGGCGAATCAGGTCCCAGTGCTCGCCAGCGCTGGTCAGCATTTCGCCGGTGGCGATCGGGGTGTCAAATTGCGCGGCCAGTGCGGCATGGCCTTCATGGTCGTAGGCGTCCAGCGGTTCCTCGATCCAGATCAGGTTGAAGGCCTCCAGGCTGCGGCACATGCGCTGTGCCGTGGGACGGTCCCATTGCTGGTTGGCATCCACCATGATCGGCACCTGGTCGCCCAAGTGTTGCCGCACCGCCGCCACGCGCTGGATGTCGAGCGCGCAGTCGGGTTGGCCCACCTTGAGTTTGATGCCGCCAATGCCTTTGGCCATTGACGCGCTCGCGTTGACCAACAGTTGGTCCAGCGGCGTGTGCAAAAAACCACCCGAGGTGTTGTAGCAGCGCACCGAGTCGCGCTGTGCGCCCAACAACTTGGCCAGCGACAGGCCGGCGCGCTTGGCTTTCAGGTCCCACAGGGCCACGTCAAACGCGCCAATGGCCTGCGTGCTCACGCCGCTGCGGCCCACCGATGCACCGGCCCAGCACAGCTTGTCCCACAGCTTGGCGATGTCGTTGGGGTCTTCGCCCAGCACGGCTGGAGCGATTTCGCGCGCATGCGCAAATTGGGCCGGACCACCCGCCCGCTTGGAATAACTGAAGCCCAGACCCTGGTGACCGCTGGCGGTCTGGATCTCGACAAACAGCATGGCAATCTCCGTCATCGGTTTTTGCCGACCGGTCAGCACTTTGGCGTCACTGATGGGGTTGGCCAAGGGCAAATAGCACGATGAAATGCGTGCCCAGGTGATGCGGTCAGGGGTGGTGGGTGTGGTCATGGCGGGAGATGCATCCAGGTGAAAGGGAGAGGGCCGTTGCAAAACGCTTCAGGTGATGGGCGCCGGGTTGAACAGCACCAGCGCGTTGTGCAGCTTCCACTTTTCGGCACAGGTTTTCTGCCGGCCACTGGCCACCTCCAGCATCAGGTGAAACAGCTCCCAGCCCACGTCTTCAATGGTGGCGGTGCCGTCGGCAATTTTGCCGGCGTTGACGTCCATCAGGTCGTGCCAGCGGCGTGCCAGATCGCTGCGCGTGGCGACCTTGATGACGGGCACTTCGGCCAGGCCGTAAGGCGTGCCCCGGCCCGTGGTGAAGACATGCAGGTTCATGCCGGCGGCCAGTTGCAAGGTGCCACAAATGAAGTCGCTGGCCGGTGTGGCCGCGTAGATCAGGCCTTTTTGGCGCAGCTTTTCGCCCGGGGCCAGCACGCCGCTGATCGGGGCCGAGCCCGACTTGACGATGGAGCCCATGGCTTTTTCCACGATGTTGGACAGCCCGCCTTTTTTGTTGCCGGGGGTCGTGTTGGCGCTGCGGTCGACTTTGCCACGGGCCAGGTAAGCGTCGTACCAGGCCATCTCGCGCACCATGGCTTCGGCCACCTCAGGGGTGGAGGCGCGCGAGGTGAGCTGGTCAATGCCGTCGCGCACCTCGGTGACTTCGGAAAACATCACGCTGGCTCCGGCACGTATCAGCAAGTCGGTGCAAAAGCCCACCGCCGGGTTGGCGGTGACGCCCGAAAACGCGTCGCTGCCGCCGCACTGCACGCCCACCACCAGTTCGCTGGCGGGAACCGTCTCGCGTCGACGCTGGTTCAAGCGGCTCAGGTGCTGGCGGGCGGTGGCCATGATCGCGTCGATCATGGCCATGAAGCCCACATGGGCCTCGTCTTGCAGACACACCACATCGAGCGCTGCGGGTTCGCCCCGGGTGTCCGTGATCGGGATGCTGCCCGGGGGCATCAGGCGTTCGGGTTGCAGCTTTTCGCAGCCCAGGCTGACCACCATCACCTCGCCCCCGAAGTTGGGGTTCAGGCTGATGTGGCGCAGGGTGCGGATCGGGATCTCGGCGCCCTCGGCGTCGATGGCCACGCCGCAGCCGTAGCTGTGCTCGATCCCCACCACGTCGTCCACGTTGGGAAACAGTGGCAGCAACTCGTTTTTGATGCGCGTGACCGCAAATTCGACCACGCCCGAGACACATTGCACCGTGGTGGTGATGGCCAGGATGTTGCGGGTGCCCACCGAGCCATCGGCATTGCGAAAGCCTTCGAATGTGTAGCCCTCCAGCGGGGGCAGCGCAGGGGGTTTGACGGTGGCCATGGGCAAGTGGTCCAGCTCACGAGCACCGGGCATGTCCAGCAAACGTTCGTGCACCCAGCTGCCTGCGGCAATGTCCTGCAGCGCATGGCCAATCGGGATGCCGTAGCGCAGCACCGCGCTGTGGGTGGGCAGGTCAACCAGCGCGACTTTGTGGCCCTGAGGCACCTTGTCGCGCAGCACCAGCCCGCCGGGCAGGACGGTGCCTGCGGGCAGGCCTCCGTCGTTGGCCACGATGGCGACGTTGTCGCTGGCGTGCATGCGGATGGTGTGGGGCGTGGCCATGTCATCTCCTATGATCAGAACAGCGCCGTGCCTTGACTGCGCAAAAAGTTGGCGTGATGATACCGCTACCATTGCCGACCTGCAAGAAACCTGAATGCCTGAAAAAGACCTTCCCAAAAAATCCCGGCGCAGCACCGGTGCGATGACTTTGCGCGATGTCGCCAAGCTGGCGGGCGTCGCGCCGATCACGGCATCGAGGGCCATCAACACGCCCGATCAGGTGTCGGCCGAGGTTTTGCGCAAGGTGCAAGAGGCGGTGGTGCGCACCGGTTATGTGCCCAACCGCATGGCGGGTGGGCTGGCCTCTTCACGCAGCCGCCTGATCGCGGCCGTGACGCCCAGCACGGTGATGTCGGTCTTCATGGGCACCATCGAAGCGCTCAACGGCACCCTGTTTGACGCGGATTACCAGCTCATGTTGGGCCAGACCAGCTACTCGGCCGAGCGCGAAGAGGCCTTGCTCGAAGCCATCATCGGGAGGCGTCCCGATGGCATTTTCCTGACCGGTCTGCTGCCGCCCGGCAAAAGCCGCAGCATGCTTTTGGCCTCGGGCATCCCGGTGGTCGAGTCCTGGGACCTGACACCGACCCCGATCGACATGCTGATCGGGTTTTCGCATTCGGACATTGGCCGCGAGGTGGCGCGTTATCTGGCGGGCAAAGGCCACCGCAAAATGGCGGTGGTCCGGGCCAGCGACGAGCGGGCAGCGCAGCGTGCGAGGGCGTTCACTGAAGAGGTGCTGCAGCTGGGCCTGACGCCAGTGGTCGAGGTCAACGTGGGCAGCGCACGCTCGATCATGAGCGGGCGTGACGCCCTGACGCAGTTGCTCAAGGCCAGCCCCGACGTGGAGGCGGTGTTTTGCAGCTCTGACCTGCTGGCGCTGGGGGTGCTGACGCAGGCCCGGGTGCTGAAGATCGACGTGCCGGGCCAACTGGCCATCATGGGCTTTGGCGACACGCCGCTGGCCAGTGACATGGTGCCGGCCTTGTCCTCGGTGCGCATCAATGGTGAAGAGATCGGCCGACTCGCCGCCCGCTGCCTGATGGACCGCGCTGAAGGCCGCGAGGTCACCCGACCCATTGTCGATGTGGGCTTTTCGGTCATCGAGCGCGACAGCGCCTGATCCGCGTAAACCCTGAGGCGCAAGCATTGACGCCGTCAACGTGCACGGCTACCATGCAACTGACCACATTTGGTAGCGCTACCAATTTAGTCTGAGACTGCATGCCATGGCGGTCAGGATGGGCTGAAGGGCTGATCGGCAGCGTGAAAACAAAACCTTCATCAGGAGACAAGACATGCACAGCAAACGCAATTGGATGGGCCAGCTGCTGGCCTTGACCGTGGGCCTGACGGGCCTGGTGGGCACCAACGCCCTGGCGCAATCGGACTACCCGAGCAAACCCGTCAAAATCATCGTGACCTTTCCGCCCGGGGGCACCAGCGATGTGATGGCGCGCATGGTGGCCGACGAGATGGGCAAATTGCTCAAACAGCCCTTCATTGTGGAAAACATCGGCGGTGCCGGGGGCACCATTGGCACCGAACGGGCCCTGAAAATGCCCGCCGATGGCTACACCCTGATCCAGACCGGTGTGGGCCAAAACGCCGTGGCGCACGGCCTGGACCCGAGCCTCAAATACAACTCGATGACCGATTTCGTTCATTTGACGCAGGTGCATTCCGGCCCGAATGTGCTGGTGGTGCACCCCTCCACCCCCTACAAGTCGGTCAAAGACATCGTGGACTTTGCCAAGAAAAACCCCGGCAAGCTCGACTACGGCTACACCCACGCCGCCTCGGGGCACATGGCGATGGAGCTGTTCAAGCAGACCACCGGCATTTTCATGACCGGCATTCCCTACCGGGGTGGCGGCCCCATGCTGACCGACTTGTTGGCCGGCACCATCCCCATGATGTTCATCAACCAGGACGCCGCCTTGCCGCACGTCAAGGCGGGCAAGATGCGCGCCGTGGCCGTGACCAGTGTGCAGCGCAATCCCCTCTACCCCGATGTGCCCACCATTGCCGAAGCCGGTTACAAAGGCTTTGAGGCCTTGTCCTGGTCCGGCATGTCGGTGGCCAAGGGCACACCGCAGCCGGTGGTGGCCAAGTTGGAAAGCGCGCTGGCGCAGGTCATGCAGTCTGACAACATCAAGCAGCGCATGGGTTCGGTCGGCTTCATCATTCCCGCGCAAGGCAGCAAGCCTTACACCGCCTTTGTGCAAAGCGAACTCGAGACCTGGACACGGGTCATCAAGACCGCCGGCATCAAACCCCAGTGAGCCTTTTCAAGAAATCCCAAATGACCGCGAAGAAAAAAACTTACGAAGAACTGCGCAGCGCCCGCTGGTTTGCGCCTGACGATTTCCGGTCTTTTGGCCACCGCTCACGCGCCATGCAAATGGGTTACGACCATGTGGACTGGGCGGGCAAACCGGTCATTGCCATCGTCAACACCTGGAGCGACATCAACAACTGCCATTCGCACTTCAAGCAGCGCGTGGAAGACGTCAAGCGCGGCATTTTGCAGGCCGGGGGCTTTCCGATTGAGCTGCCCGCCATCTCGCTGGCCGAGAACTTCGTCAAGCCCACCACCATGATGTATCGCAATTTGCTGGCCATCGAAACCGAGGAGTTGCTGCGCTCGCACCCGGTGGACGGCGCGGTGCTGATGGGGGGCTGCGACAAGACCACGCCCGGCTTGCTGATGGGCGCGCTCAGCATGAACATGCCCTGCATTTATTTACCCGCCGGCCCCATGTTGCGCGGCAACTGGAAAGGCAAAACCCTGGGCTCGGGCTCGGACGCCTTCAAGTATTGGGACGAGCGCCGCGCAGGCAACATCACACAAACCCAATGGCTCGAAGTCGAAGGCGGCATTGCCCGCAGCCACGGCACCTGCATGGTCATGGGCACGGCTGCCACCATGATGGGCATTGCCGAGGCCATGGGCATGACGCTGCCTGGGGCGTCCAGCATTCCCGCCCCTGATGCCAACCACCCGCGCATGTCGGCAGCCTGTGGCCGGCGCATCGTGGACATGGTGTGGGAAGACCAAAAACCCTCGGACATCCTGACGCGCCAGAGCTTTGAAAACGCCATCACTGTGGCCATGGCCGAAGGTTGTTCGACCAACGCCATCATCCACCTTGTGGCCATGTCGCGCCGCGCGGGTGCACACTGCGCCGTGACGCTGGACGACTTTGATGCCTTCAGCCGCAAGGTGCCGGTGATCGCCAACATCCGTCCCAGCGGTGACCAGTACCTGATGGAAGATTTTTATTACGCCGGGGGCATGAAAGGCCTGATGGGTCGCCTGCGCGATGGCGGTTTGCTGCACCTGGACGCGATGACCGTGTCGGGCAAAACCGTGCGCGAGAACATCGCCGATGCCGAGGTCTACAACGACGACGTGATCCGGCCGCTGAGCAACGCGATTTACGACGAAGGCGCATTGGCCGTGCTGCGCGGCAACCTCGCGCCCGATGGCTGCGTGATCAAGCCCAGCGCCTGCTCGGCCAAGTTCCAACAGCACACCGGCCCGGCCTTGGTGTTTGACGATTACCCCAGCCTGAAAGTCGCCATCGACGACCCCGATCTGGACGTGACCGAAGACCACGTCATCATCTTGCGCAACGCAGGCCCCAAGGGCGGCCCCGGCATGCCCGAGTGGGGCATGGTGCCGATCCCGACCAAGCTGGTCAAGCAAGGCGTGCGCGACATGTTGCGCATCAGCGATGCCCGCATGAGCGGCACCAGCTATGGCGCTTGTGTGTTGCATGTCTCGCCCGAGGCTTATGTGGGCGGCAACCTGGCCCTGGTGCAAAACGGCGACCTGATCACCGTGGACATTCCCCAGCGCCGCATTCACCTGCAGGTGAGCGACGAAGAGTTGGCGACACGCCGCGCCGCCTGGAAGCCGCTGCCCAAGCGTTTTGAGCGCGGCTACGGCCACATGTTCACGCAGCACATTTTGCAGGCCGACCAGGGCTGCGACTTCGACTATCTGGAAACCTCATTTGGTGCCCCGGTGAGCGAGCCGGTGATTTACTGAGCGCCTTGCGCGCAGGTCCACTCTCAGGAAACGCACATGTCCAAACCCTCTCTGGCCTTTGTCCTGCGTCGTGTCATCACCTGCGGGGTGGCGGGGGCGTGCCTGCACCTGACTGGGATGGGCAGCGCCTACGCACAAGCCTGGCCCACCAAAACCGTCACCATCGTGGTGCCGTTTGCGCCGGGCGGCGGCACCGACATTGGCACCCGCATCGTGGCGCAAAAACTATCGCAGCTGTGGGGCCAATCGGTGGTTGTCGACAACAAGGGCGGCGCGGGGGGCAACCTAGGCCTGGAAGTGGTCTCGCGCGCCAAACCCGATGGCTATACCTTGCTCACCGGCAATGTGGGCACGCAGTCGATCAACCCCACGCTGTACAAGAAACTCAACTACAACCCGGACACAGCCTTCACCCCGATTGGCCTGTTTGCCGAATTGCCCTTTGTGCTGGCGGTGACGACATCGCTGCCCGCCAACAACGTGCGCGAACTGGTGGCGCTGGCCAAGGCCAATCCCGACAAGTACACCTACGCCAGCTCGGGCAATGGCGGCTCGCCCCACCTCTCGGGCGAGACCTTCAAGATCGCCACCGGCACGCAAATTTTGCATGTGCCCTACAAAGGCGGCGGCGCGGCCATGACCGATCTGATCTCGGGCAATGTGCACATGCTGTTTGCTTCGGTGCTGGAGACTTCGGCCCACATCAAGGGCGGCAAGCTCAAGGCGCTGGCCATCACCAGCAAGAGCCGAGTGTCGGCTTTGCCCGATGTGCCCACCCTCGAAGAAAGTGGCGTCAGTGGTGCCGAATCAGGCTCATGGTTGGGCCTGTTGGCCCCCGCGGGCACACCCCAAAACATCGTCGACAAAATCACACAGGGCCTGCAGCAGGTGGTGGCCATGCCCGATGTGCAGCAGCAGTTGCTGGGCCAAGGCGCGGTGGCCAAAGGTGGCAGCACTGCCGACTTTGTGAACCTGATCGCGGCCGACCGAAAAAAGTACGCCCGCATCATCAACGACAACAAGTTGTCGGCTGACTGAATCCAACTTAAGAGAAAACCCCATGGCCCTGAAACCCGAAACCCGAGACAAACTCAAGACCGTCAGCACCGCGACCTTGTGCACCGCGCTTTTCAAGCGCGGCCTGCGCAACCAGTTCATCCAGGATGTGCGGCCGGTCAACGCCGATTTGCAGCGTGACATGCCCAACATGGTGGGCGAAGCTTTCACGCTGCGCTACATCCCGGCGCGTGAAGACCTCAACCCCATCAGCGTGTTCCAGGACCGCAGTCACCCGCAGCGTGTGGCGGTGGAAACTTGTCCGTCCGGCGCGGTGATGGTGTTTGACAGCCGCAAGGACGCACGGGCCGCATCGGCCGGTGGCATTCTGGTCTCGCGCCTCATGGTGCGCGGCTGCGCCGGTGTGGTCACCGATGGAGGTTTCCGTGACTCGCCTGAAATTGCCGCCCTGAATTTTCCGGCATACCACAGCCGCCCCAGCGCACCGACCAACCTGACGCTGCATCAGGCACTGGACATCAACGTACCCATTGGCTGCGGCGACGTGGCGGTCTGGCCCGGCGATGTGATGGTGGGTGACAAGGAAGGGGTGTTCGTCATTCCTGCGCACCTGGCCGACGAGATCGCTGACGAAGCGGTGGAGATGACGGTATTCGAGGACTTCGTGACCGACATGGTGCAAAACCAGGGCCGCAGCATTCTGGGCCTGTACCCGCCAACCGATCCAAAGTCCAAGGACGACTTCGCGGCCTGGCGTCAGGCCAAGGGGCGCTGAGGCCCCAGGGTTTCACTCCAGACTCAAGCCGATCTTGCGCGCCACCACGCCCCACTTGGCGTGGTCTTTGATCACTTTGGCAGCGGCCGCTTCGGGTGTGCTGCCGATCACGATCTGGTCGGTGGCTTTCAGGCGTTCGGCGGCTTCAGGGGTGCGCAGCGCATCCACCACCGCCTGACGAAACTTGGCCACCAGTTCATCGGGCACCTGCTTTGGGGCCAACAAAATCAAGCTGAAGTCGGCCTCGTAGCCCTTGACCCCGGCTTCGGCAATGGTGGGCACATCGGGCAAGGTGGGCGAGCGGCCCTGACCCGAGACGGCCAGTGCGGTCAGTTTGCCCGAGCGCACATGCGGCAGCACCGTGGGGCCTGCCAACAAGCCGCAAGGCACCTGATTGGCCAGCACATCCTGCATGGCGGGCGCGGGGCCTTTGTAGGGCACATGCATCATCTGCATGCCGGTCATGTTGAGCAGCAATTCGGTGGACAAATGCCCCGGGACACCGGCTCCGCCCGAGGCATAACTCAAAGGCATGGTCTTGGATTTGGCGATCAGCTCAGGCAGTGTTTTGACACCCAAGGACGGGTTGCACACCAGCGTCTGGCTGAAGGACGAGAGCACGCTGACCGGCTTCAAGTCGTCCATTTTGAATGGCATGGTCTTGTACACATGCGGGTTCACCGTGAGCAACGTGTCGGTGGCGATCAGCCAGGTGTAGCCATCGGGCACGGCGCGGGCTACGGCCGCCGCGCCAATGTTGCCGCCAGCACCGGGTTGGTTCTCGATCACGATGGGCTGTTTGAGTGCCGCCTGAATCTTGTCCGCTGCCGTGCGCATGACCAAGTCGCTGGGGCCACCCGGTGGGTAAGGGGCAATCACCTTGATGGGTTTTTGCGGCCAGCTTTGGGCCAGGCATGCACTGGTGGCCGACAGAGTCAACACCGCAATGGACAAAGGCCGAAGCCACATACGAGAGTTTATGTGCATGAAAAGTTCTCCCAAAGTGGCTTGCATCCTATCGAAAGCGGCGATGGACCACCACGCCGTAAACCCTCATATTGCGCGCGAAGTTCAAACACCTCTCAGCTGAATGTACGGACGAATGCGCGTGAATACCTGAAATTGGGCGCTCAGTGCAAGGACGACAAAAATTGCTGGAGCTCTGGAGTTTTGGGGTTTGCAAACAACTCGGCCGGCGCGCCCTGTTCATGCACCCGTCCTTGGTGCATGAAAATCACGCGGTCACTCACTTTGCGCGCAAAGTTCATCTCGTGCGTGACCATCAAGAGCGTCATGCCTTCTTGCGCCAATGACTCGACCACGGCCAGCACCTCGCCCACCAACTCCGGGTCCAGCGCCGAGGTGATTTCGTCGCACAGCAAAATGCCCGGCGACATGGCCAGGGCGCGGGCGATGGCCACGCGCTGCTGCTGACCGCCCGACAACTGGTCCGGGAAAGCGTCAAACTTTTCGGCCAGGCCCACACGCGCCAGCAAGCGGCGCGCTGCGGCTTCGGTCTCGGCAGCGGGCAGCTGCTTGACCAAGCCCGGGGCCAGCTGGATGTTCTTGCCCACCGTCAGGTGCGGGAACAGGTTGAAGGACTGGAAGATCATGCCCACTTGTTGGCGCAGGCTGCGCATGGCGGCGGGGTCTGTGTAGACCAGCGCTTGGCCTTGCACCGTCAAGCTGCCGTGCTGAAAGGTTTCCAGCCCGTTGATGCAGCGCAGCAGCGTGCTTTTGCCCGAGCCGCTTTTGCCAATGATGGCGATCACTTCGCCGGGCTGCACTTGCAGGTCGATGCCCTTGAGGACTTCGTTGCTGCCATAGGACTTGCGCAGGCCTGCAATGGCAACGGCAGCCATGGTGTTAGCGTTGGACATGGAATTTGCCTTCGAGGGAACGTGCATACAGGCTGATCGGGTAGCAGATCAGGAAATACAAAACAGCCACACAGCTGTAGACCACAAAGGGTTTGAAGGTGGCGTTGGTGATCATGGTGCCGGCCTTGGTCAGCTCGACAAAACCAATGACCGAAGCCAGCGCCGTGCCTTTGACCACTTGTACCAAAAAGCCCACGGTGGGCGCGACCGCGATGCGCGCCGCTTGCGGAAAAATCACGTAACGCAACTGCTCACCAAAATTGAGCGCCAGGCTTTGCGCTGCTTCCCACTGGCCTTTGCCAATGGACTTGACGCAGCCGTGCCAGATCTCGGCCAAAAAGGCGCTGCTGTACAAGGTCAATGCCACGGCCGCTGCCGTCCAGGCCGAGGTTTCCACACCCAGCATGGCCATGCCAAAGTAAGCCAGAAACAGCTGCATCAGCAAGGGCGTGCCCTGAAAAACCTGCACGTACACGGCCACCGCTTGTTGCAAGCTGCGGCTGTGCGTGGTGCGTGCCACCAGCAGCGCCAAGCCCACCAAGCCGCCGCCCACAAAAGCGATCAGTGACAACACGAGGGTCCAGCGCGCGGCCAGCAGCAAGTTACTGACGATGTCCCAAAGAGAAAATTCAACCACGGCGGCCTCCAAACAAGAAGCGTTGGCCGAACCAGTTCAGCGTGGCGCGGGTCGCGATCGACAGCAGCAGGTAAATGGCGGTGGCGACAATGAAGGCCTCAAAGGCGCGGAAGTTGCGGCTCTGGATCAGGTTGGCGGCAAAGCTCAGCTCTTCGGTCGAGATTTGCCCGCACACCGCCGAGCCCAGCATCACGATGATGATTTGGCTGACCAGTGCAGGCCACACCCGCTGCAAGGCCGGAGGCAGTACCACCCAAATGAAGGTTTGCATGCGTGACAGGGCCAGGCTCATGGCCGCTTCGATCTGCCCTGCCGGGGTGGTCTGGATACCCGCCCGCACGATCTCGGCCGAATACGCGCCCAAGTTAATCACCATGGCGATCACCGACGACCACTCGGGGCTCAGCCGCACACCCATGGCCGGCAAGCCAAAAAAGATGAAAAAGAGCTGAACAATGAAGGGCGTGTTGCGGATCAGCTCCACATAAGCGGCCACGCCGGGTCGGCTCCAGCCGGGCCCCTGGGTGCGCACCCAGGCGCAGCCAATGCCCAGCAGCACGCCCAGCACCGCAGACACGGCCGTGAGGCCGAGCGTCCACGCCACGCCCTTGACCAGCAAGGGCCACTCGGTCAAAACCGCTGCAAAGTCCAGCTCAATCGCCATGGTTTTCCTTGAAGGGCTTATTCAGGCAACTGGCCAGCAGGGCGGCCCAGCCACTTTTGCGCCATCTTGTCGATGTCACCGGACTTTTTGCCCTCGGCAATGATGGCGTTGACCTTGGTGCGCAATGCGTCTTCACCCTTGGCCACACCGATGAAGTTGGGGCTGTCTTTGAGCAGCAACTTGTATTCGGTGTTCAGCTGCGGGTTCTTTTGCATCATCACGCCCGCCACCGACACGCCGGTGGCCAGCAATTGGGTTTGGCCTGCAACGAAAGCGGACACCGTGGCGTTGTTGTCTTCAAAGCGTTTGATGTCGGTGCCTGCGGGGGCCACTTTGGTCAATTCCTGGTCTTCCAAAGCGCCACGGGTGGCCGCCACGGTTTTGCCTGCCAGGTCGGCCATCGTTTTGATGCTGATGGTTTTGGGGCCATAAATGCCCTGGAAGAAAGGCGAGTAAGCCGAGGTGAAGTCGATGACTTTTTCGCGCTCGGCATTCTTGCCCAAAGTGGAGATGACCAGGTCGGCCTTTTTGGTTTGCAGGTAGGCGATGCGGTTGGCGCTGGTCACGGGCATCAGCTCGATCTTCACGCCCATCTTGGCGGCAATGAAATTCGCCATGTCGATGTCCAAACCCTGGGGCTTGAGGTCAATGCCCACAAAGCCATAAGGCGGAAAGTCGGTCGGGATGGCGATTTTGATCAGCTTGGCTTTCTGGATGTTGTCCAGCGCCGCCTGGGCGTGGCTGGCACCGGCCAAAGTCAAAAGGCTGGCGGCCACGGCGGCGGACAAGGCAAGGCGTTTCGAGAGTTTCATAGCAAGGCTCCTAGGTAAGTGGAAGGTGAGTTGGAAGATGAAGCGTCAAGTGAAGCGCTACGCGCTGGACGCGAGCGGGTTGGCTTGGCTGCCATCGGTGTGTTCATGGGGGCCAGAGCCAGCCGCAATTCGGCCAGCGGGTCTGCGGGGGAAGCGTTGATTTGCAGCGCGGATTGCACCTGACCAATGTGTTCGGCCATGAGCCGCTCGGCAGTTTCCTTGTCACCGCGCTCCAGCGCCTGCACGATCTCGATGTGTTCCTGGCAGGACTTCACCGCGTCGTGGCTGGACTGGTAGAGCATGGCGATCAAGGTGGTGCGTGCAGTGAAATCGCGCAGCGTGTCGGCCAGCAACTGGTTGCCCAGACACTCGGCCAGACACACATGAAAATCGCCCAGCAAAAAGCTGCGGCGGCCCACATCGTCTTGTTTGAGCGCGGTTTTTTCTTGCTGGATGTGTTGCTTCAGGCGCTTGAGCGTGGCCTTGTCCATCGCGCCTGCACTGCGGATCAGGCCGGTTTCGATGACTTTACGGGCCTCAAAGGCTTCACGCGCTTCGGTTTTGGAGGGCTGCACCACAAACCAGCCCCGGCGCGAGCTGACTTGCACGATGCCGCGAGCGGCCAGTTGCATCAGCGCCTCGCGCACCAAGGTGCGGCTGCAGTCAAACAGCATGGACAAAGCCTGCTCACCCAGGCGAGTGCCCGGCATCAGCTTTTGGGCCAGGATCGCTTCCACGATCCGGTCAGCAATGTCTTTGGAGTTCACGGACGAGGGATTCCTTTGCTTGAACCTCTAGCGAATACCGTGCCACTTGTTTTGGCATCTTGTATGCAAGATTTGCGCATCATAGATGTGCACCAATCACCTGTGGCTCATGGATTTCCCTTGTCTGGTGCGCGGGCATGCACCAAGGTGTGTCGCCTGCCATTGAGCCGATGCGCCAAGAAAAAGGGCCTGACGAGAATACCCCGTCAGGCCCTTGTTTAAAGCTTTGAACTTTTAGCCAGCCAGGCCGACAAACACGTTTTGCACGTCGTCGTTGTTGTCGATGGCCCCCAAAAAGGCCTCGACTTCTTCGAGTTGCTCGGCGCTCAGGTTGGCCGGGTCGACCGGGTTTTTGGGTTTGTAGCCCAGCTTGGCCGACACCACGGTGAAGCCGTGTTCGGGCAGGGCGCGGCTGACCAAGTCCAGGTCGGTGGCTTCGGTGATGAACACCGTCACGCCGTCTTCGTCGGCCGGCTCAAAGTCTTGTGCACCGGCCTCAATGGCGGCCAGTTCGGCGTCGGCACCGGCCTGGGCGGGTTCGGCTTCGATGAAACCCACATGGTCAAAGTCCCACGAGACGGAACCCGAGGTGCCTTGTTGGCCCTTGCGAAACAGCACGCGCATTTCGGACGCGCTGCGGTTCACGTTGTCGGTCAGCACTTCGATCATCACCGGCACCTGGTGTGGGGCAAAGCCTTCGTAGATCACGCGGTCAAAGCTCACGGCATCGCCCAGCAGGCCTGCGCCCTTTTTGATGGCGCGTTCCAGCGTTTCCTTGGGCATGGAGACTTTGCGGGCTTGCTCCACCACCAGGCGCAGGCGCGAGTTGGCCGCCGGGTCGGCGCCGTTGCGGGCCGCAATCATGATGTCCTTGGCCAAACGGCCAAACAATTTGCCTCTGGCATCAGCTGCCTGTGCTTTGCCTTTTGCTTTCCACTGCGCGCCCATGGGGTCTTCCTTGTCTTGGGATGAAAGCGGGGAGTTTAAGCGCTGGCTTGCCTGATTCACCGACCGAGGGCGGGTCTCGCAGGTCACAGGCACTGGCGCGCAGTGGCCCAATAATGGCCAGTCTGACACTCCGCTGGTCAAGCGCGCCATTCGGCAGGGCTTCAGCATGGCGGTGTCCGAAGCCCCGATTTGCCCATGAACCACCCTGCCTTGCCTTTGTTTCCCGGTTTTGCCCACCACTTGCTGGCGGTCAGCCCCGGCATCTCCATTTCGGCCATGGTGGGCGGCCAGGGTCCGGGCTTGTTGCTGCTGCACGGCCACCCCCAAACCCTGGCCATCTGGCACAAAGTGGCCCCCACGCTGGCCCAGCATTTCACGGTGGTGGCGGCCGACTTGCGTGGCTATGGCGATTCGTCCAAGCCCGAAGGCGGGCCGGACCACGGGGCTTACGCCAAACGCAGCATGGCGCAAGACCAGGTGCGCCTGATGCAGCAGCTGGGTTTTGCGCGCTTTGTGGTGCTGGCCCATGACCGGGGGGCTCGTGTGGCCCACCGCTTGGCCCTGGACCATGGGGATGCGGTCAGCCGCATGGTCCTGCTCGACATTGCGCCCACCTTGGCCATGTACGCCCAGACCACTGAAGCCTTTGCACGCGCTTATTGGCATTGGTTTTTTCTGATCCAGCCGCAGCCTCTGCCCGAACGCCTGATCCAGGCCGACCCGGCCGCTTATGTGACCGATGTCATGGGCAATCGCAGCGCCGGGCTGGCTCCTTTTGATGCCCGCGCCTTGGCCGAATACCAGCGCTGCCTGGCCCTGCCCGGTGCCGCGCACGGCCTGTGCGAAGACTACCGGGCGTCAGCAGGGGTGGACCTGGTGCACGACCGGGAGGACATCGCCCAAGGCAGGAAGCTGGAGATGCCGCTGCAGGTGCTGTGGGGCGCGCAAGGCGTGGTCCAGCGCTGTTTTGATCCGCTCAAGGAATGGCAAAAAGTGGCCACCCAAGTCAGTGGTCAAGCCTTGCCATGTGGTCACTACATCGCCGAGGAAGCGCCTGACGCTCTGCTGGCGCAGGCCTTGCCATTTTTGCAAGGGCTGGCGGCATGAGCCAGCACAACCGCCGCGGCATCGTCACCATGACCGGTGCGATGGTGTTTTTTGTGGCCAACGACGCTTTGGTCAAATGGGTCAGCGCCGACTTGTCCACGCCGCAGCTGATTTTTGTGCGCGGGGTGATGACCACGGCGCTCCTGTTGGCCCTGGCTGGGTGGATGGGCCAGCTGCAACATTGGCGCACAGTGCTCACCCGCTCGGTGCCTGCCCGCGCCGTGCTCGACAGTCTGGCGTCTTTCACTTACCTCACGGCGGTGTTCCACATGCCCTTGGGCAATGCGACGGCCATCAACCTGGCGGGTCCCTTGTTCTTGACTTTGATGGCGGTGTTCTTTTTGAAGGAGCGGGTCACCCCCGGCCGTTGGGCGCTGATCGTGCTGGGTTTTGCTGGTGTGTTGTTGGTGGTGCAGCCACGCGTGGGCGACTTCAATGCCTATGCTTTGCTCTGTCTGTTTGCGGCGGTGTTGCACGCGGGGCGAGATTTCATGACGCGCCTGGTGCCTGCCCAGGTGCCTTCGCTGTTGATCACCTTGTCCACCTCCACCATGGTGATGCTGCTGTCGGGCGTGTGGAGTTTGTTCGAGCCCTGGAAACCCATGGCCACGCAGCACCTGTGGCTGCTGTTCGGCGCATCGCTGTGCCTGGCGGCGGGTTACCACCTGCTCACGCTGAGCATGCGGCTGGGTGACATGAGCGTGATCGGGCCTTTTCGCTACAGCGGTTTGCTGATGGCCTTGGTGCTGGGGTATTGGATGTGGGGCGATGTGCCCAATGTGTTGGCCTGGTGCGGCATTGCGCTGGTGGTGGCGGCCGGGCTGGGGCTGCTGCAGGCGGAGCGCAGGCGCAAGCAGGCTTTGCTGGCGCGTTGATTTGTGCCTTGATTGTGTGGTGCGCTTGAGTTGTTGATGAGCGCAACGACTTGGGTGCACAAGCCATCGCCCACTCCAGTCTGAGCGCAAGCGCCGGCAGGCGCTGCTATCACGAAACGCTTGAAGACCCTGATGGGGTGGTACGCCTGAAACTCCAGCACATCCATGGACCCAGGTGCACAAGCCATCGCCCACGGGGTGGGCTCCTACAGGGATGTGCCCGTTTTTTGTAGGAGCCCACCCCGTGGGCGATAGGGCGCGGAACGCGCCATGGCATCAAGTCAGCTGCTGGCTTTATCCAAGGCCTGGTCGATGTCCCACAGGATGTCGTCCAAATTCTCCAAGCCCACCGAAATGCGCACCATGTCGGGCGGCACGCCTGCGGCCAGCTGCTGGGCATCGTCGAGCTGGCGGTGCGTGGTGCTGGCGGGGTGGCTGATCAAGGTGCGGGTGTCGCCGATGTTGACCAGGTGACTCATGAACTGGGCCGACTCGATGAACTTGACACCCTGCGCCAAACCGCCTCTCACACCAAACGACAACAGGCCCGAGGCCCCGCGCATTTGGCGCTGCATCAGGGCGTGTTGCGGGTGGTCGGGCAAGCCGGGGTAGTTGACCCAGGCCACACGCGGGTCGGCCTGCAAAAATTGGGCCACGCCCAAAGCGTTGTCGCAGTGCTTTTGCATGCGCAGGGGCAGGGTCTCGACGCCTTGCAGAATTTGCCAGGCGCTCATGGGGCTGAGCGCCGCGCCAAACACGCGCAGGCTTTCCATGCGGCAGCGCATGGAAAAGCCAAAGTCGCCAAAGGTCTCATAAAACTTCACGCCGTGGTAACCCTGAGACGGCTCGGTCATGCCCGGAAACTTGCCGTTGTCCCAAGGGAATTTGCCGCCTTCAACCACCACGCCACCCAAGGTGGTGCCGTGGCCCGCCAGGTATTTGGTGGCCGAATGCACCACGATGTCCGCCCCCAGCGCCAGCGGGTTGCACAGCAGCGGGCTGGGCACGGTGTTGTCGATGATGAGCGGCACGCCATGCGCGTGGGCCACCTCGGCCACGGCGGCGATGTCGAGCACCACCATGCTCGGGTTGCCCAGGCTCTCGGCATACACCGCCCGGGTGTTGGGCCGCATGGCAGCGTCAAAGGCTTCGGGTTGGGTCGCGTCCACAAACGTGGTCTCGATGCCAAATTTGGCCAGGCTCACGGCCAGCATGGTGACCGAGCCGCCATACAAAGCCCCAGCCGCCACCACATGGTCACCCGCTTGCAAGATGGTCATGAGCGCCATGGTTTCGGCGGCCATGCCCGATGCACTGGCCACGGCAGCGCGCCCGCCTTCAAGTGCGGCCACGCGCTCTTCGAGCACCGCCACCGTGGGGTTGCTCAAGCGCGAATACACATTGCCAAAGGTTTGCAAGTTGAACAGCGATGCCGCGTGCTCGGCGCTGTCAAACACAAAGCTGCTGGTTTGGTAGATGGGCAAGGCGCGTGCGCCGGTGGCCGCATCGGGAATCTGCCCGGCGTGGATGGCCAGGGTTTCGGGGTGGAATTGGCGGTCGGTCATGGTGGGAGGGATAAAAAAGTCGGTTCAAAAATGGCAAGAGCAAGAGCAAGAGCAAGAGCAGAGGCAGTGGCAGTGGCAGTGGCAGTGGCAACATGTCGGCCACGGGGCGTGCGCGGGTTTGTATTTGTAGGAGCCCACCCCGTGGGCGATGGTTTGCCTCACACCAACCGCCGCGCCGAGATGATCCCGGTGTTCACACCCACCCAGTTCAGGCCGCCAAACAGCCGGGCATGTTCGATCTTCACGCAGCGGTTGGTGACCGAATCCAGCCCGGCTTGCCGGGCCAGGGCATCGGCCTCGGGGTTGGCCACGCCCAGTTGCTGCCACAGGCAACGCGCGCCGATGTGCACCGCTTGCTCGGCAATGGGCAGCACGTCTTCGGCGCGGCGAAACACATCGACCATGTCCACTTTGAAAGGGATGTCGTTCAGGCTGGCGTAACAGGTCTCGCCCAGCACGGGCGTGCCCGCATAGCGTGGGTTCACGGGCACGATCCTGAACCCATGCGACTGCATGTACTTGGCCGCAAAGTAGCTGGGCCGGTGCCATTCAGACGACAGACCCACCACGGCGATGGTGTGGCAAGTTTTGAGGATGCGCCGCAGCGCGTGCAAATCGTTGTGCATAAAGTCCCTTTTGTCTTTTCAGCATCGTTCCGTTGAAGCCTCAAGCTTAAGCGGTGCGAGGTTTTTTGTGCGTGCCCACAGGCGATGGTTCTTGTCTTTGTAGGAGCCCACCCCGTGGGCGATGGGTTTCAGCGCTACAAGTTTCTTTGTAGGAGACCACCCTGTGGGCGATTTCACGCACACCGCCAAGGCAAGCCATCGCCCACAGGGTGGGCTCCTACAAAGGCCATCGACATGAATGTCAACGCGATCAGCGGCGAAGGGGTCACGGACGCAATACGTCACCAGCCCGCTGCGCAGGAGGCCACAGGCGATGGTTGTTGTCTTTGTGGGAGCCCACCCCTGTGGGCGATTTCACGCACAGCGCCAAGGCAAGCCATCGTCCACAGGGTGGGCTCCTACAAAAGCTATCAAGGCAATTGCCGAACCCGTCATTTTTATAGAGGGCAGAGGCTCAATACGCCACCTGCCCACTGCGCTTCATTTGTCGTGAGGCCCATGTGGCGCTCAGCGACAGCACCCCGCACACGGCCATCACGCCCAGGTAGTGGCCGCTGTGGTCAAACACCGCACCGGCCAGCACCGGCCCCAGCAAGTTGCCCAGGGCTGCGCCGCTGTACAAGGTGCCCACCACGCTGGCCACCGATTTACCGCCAAAGTAGTCCATGCAGATCGCGGGCAAGAGTGACACGATGGAGCCATAACTCAGGCCAAACCACAGCGCAAACAAGCCCAACAGCACATGCCCACCGGCCATGGCCCACACTACATACGATGCGCCCATGGACAGCTGCATCAGCACCAGCGTCTGCGCCCGCCCCAGTCGGTCGGCCAGCAGGCCAATGGCAAAGCGCCCGACCAGGCTGCCCACACCGATCAAGCCCACCAGGCCCACGGCTAAGGCTTCGCTCAGGCCCAGATCGCGGGCCGAAGCCGACACATGGGCAAACGGGATGAACATCACGGGCGATGCCAGCACCGTGGCCAGGTACAGCCAGCGAAAAGTCGGGCTGCGCAAGGTTGCGCGCAAGCTCAGGCCCGTGGCCGAACCGCCTGCACCTGGGCCACCTGAAGCGGTTGACGGGGCTGCCGGTGCGCGTCGCAGCAAAGCCGCCGCCAACAAACCGAGCACCAACACGCCCAGCGCCAGCACCTGCATGGCCTGGCGCCAGGGCATGGGGCCAATGGCCATGGCCACCAGCACCGGCACCAACAAAGTACCCGCGCCCACGCCCGAACTGGCGATGCCCCCGGCCAGCCCGCGCCGCGTCGTGAACCAGGGTTGCACGCTCGCAATCGACGGCGTGTAGACAAGGGCAATGCCCAGACCCACCAGCAAACCGTAGCTGAGGTACACCGCCAACAAGGAAGTTGCCCAACTGGTGGCCAGCAAACCTGAGGCGATCAGTGCCATGCCTGCCGAGCACACGATGCGCGGCCCGAAGCGGTCGGCCAACATGCCGCCGCCTGCGCCCAGCACAAAGTAGACAAAGCCCGAGAGGCCAAAAATCCAGGACACATCGGCCCGTTGCGCCGAAAACTCGACGGCAAACGATTCAAAAAACGCCGCGAACGAATACGACACCCCGAAGATCAGGGCCAGGCACACAAAGGTGGCCCACACCACCACCCAGGCATAGGGGGTCTCTTTCATCTTGTCTCCGGTTCATTGTTTTCTGTTGACAGTCATTGTGCCTTTGAAGCTGCACGCCAAATCAGGAAATCAGTAGGCCCATGCATTTGCAGGGCGCGGCTGACAAGGGCGTGTTCCACGCCTATCGCCCACAGGGTGGGCTCTCACAAAAAACCGCCGTATCCACAACGACTGACAGAAGAGTCATTTTCAATCTGCGGCTTTACGCCCAACGGTCAACTCACTCGTCCTGTGTTTGCCCATAATGACTTATCCCATGCCTGAAAGGTTTCCCCCGTGAACGCCTCTGAACGTGACCAGTTGCAGCAATTTTTGAACGCTTTGCGCCAAACCCGTGCCGAGCCGAAAGATCCCACTGCGGACAGCCTCATCCGCGAAGCGGTCCAGGCACAAGCCGACGCACCGTATTTGCTGGTGCAACGCGCCATGGGTTTGGGGCTGGCGCTGGAGGCGGCGCAGGCCCGCATCCAGCAACTGGAAGCCCAATGTGCGGAGCAAGCCGCTCGCTTGCTGAACGCGCCCACGGCCGCGCCTGCAACGCCTTCTTTTTGGATGTCCGGTACGCAATCCTGGGGCCGAGGTGCCGAGCTGGCGGCCGTGCCAGCCACTGCACCAGTGGCCCAGCAGCAGGGGGCGGTCCAACATCGCGTGGCGGCCAGTGGCGCAGCCCCACAAGCCAGCGCCTGGGGCGGCGGCTTGATGGCCCAAGTGGCCACCACCGCCGCAGGTGTCGTGGCGGGCGGTCTGTTGTTTCAGGGCGTGCAAAGTCTCATGGGGCACCACAGCCAGTCACCGTCGCCTGCATCGCCCTTGAGCGCAGCGCCTGAAGAGGCCTTGCCGGGGCTGGTCTCACCCCAGACTCCGCCTGCCGATCTGGCGGATGCCGGTGATGCCTCCCGGGGCGAGGGTGAAGACTGGGCTTGACACCAGCGTTCAAGTCCACTCGCACAGCGCTTAACAGCCAGCACCCACCCGCCTCTTGAAAGCCCCGTATGGACAAACAGCCACCCCCGCACCAATCCAAAAGCCTGGAAGACGTGGTGCTCAAATTCATCGAGAAAAACAACCGGGCCATTTGGGCGGTGATTTTTGCCATTGCCTTGGCGGTGATTTACGGCGTGAATCAGGCATGAACCGCTGTGAGCTGGGAGTTCAAACTCCGTTTCTTCCATGACCTTAAACCCCAGTCGTGCAACATGAAACCTGGGGCTGTCAGGACCGATTGAGTTGGGCAATGCAAATGAAAAACGCCCCCAAAGGGGCGTTTTGACTTGTCATCCGCTCATGACCTGATCAGAACTGATGATTGATACCGAGGCTATAAAACTGAACGCCAGAAGCCGTCGGGTTACGTCCCAAAGCAGCGGTGTACAGGGTTTCTTGCATGTACCCGCCTGTCAAATGGTTGTTGGCAAGAATGGCATTCAGCGAGGTGCGCTTCGAGAGGAAATATTCAGCTGAAACAACCACTGTGTCCTTCTTGCCGTTACGACCTGCTACGTTGTTCAGATCAGTGCCTTTGTCTGTGTAATAACCAGCCCGCACCACCACGGCAGGATCGGCCCTCCAAGCTGCCCCAACCGATGTGATCTTGTTGACCTGGGTCTTGAGACCAGCAGTGGTTGCACTGTCCAAAGTTGAGTTGTAGTAAGCGACATAAGGCGTCAGGGTTCCAAACTTCATGGAGCCACCAATGGCCCACATTTCGTGCTTGGGCAGCACAGCAGTTGTACCCACGGTGTTCAAGCCGTTGTAGCTGACCAGTCCTGCGCCGACATTGAAATCTGATCCCACGTATGCCAGATCATACGAATAGCTGGAGCCTTTGCTCTCACTACCTGCAACACTTCCCAAGGAATAGCTGACCCCGGCTTGCAAGCCCGTACTGCGATCCATTCGATACTTGATGGTGCGGTTGGACCGGTTGTCGTTACCTGAGTAACGGTTTACACCGTAGAGCGCAAAGGGCACGACATGCGCGTTTGCGGGCGCGACGTGATACACATCCAATGTACGAATTGTGCGATCAATGAGTGCATGAAATTGGCGACCCAAGGTGACGCTGCCCCAGCGATTGCTATTTAACCCTACGTAAGATTGGCGATCAAAGAAAGCCCCATTCGTCTTTCCGACCAAGCCTGCATCGGGAGCCATGGATGCTTCGAGGCGAAACAGTGCTGAAAGACCATCTCCCAAATCTTCACGCCCACGGAATCCCAGGTGGGAGACGTTGATGGTGTTGGTGGCCATTTCTGTCAACTTCGCATCCGTTGCTGATTGATGATTTTTAGAGGTGACACTCAGACCCACTTGGCCATAAATTTCGACATTAGATTGCTGCTGTGCCTGAGCCATCAGGGCACTCGCCGATGCCACGACAGTCAGCACCATTTTTTTTGAATTGAATTGCATGTGCGTCTCCAAGAATATTTTGAATATGCAGCGGCCAAAAAACCACCGTTAATTGAGAATTTTTCATCGGTCAATTACATTGTTGTCTCCTTGACGGACCACGCAGTGGCTCTCTTGTTGTCTTTATCCGTGAGATGGGGTTTGAAATTCAGGCATGTCGATTCACTGCGCTAAAAAAAATTGATGAACATCGACGCAGCAATGGCTTGAATGGCAACTCATTTCAAGGCATCAGCGACGGCTTGGAATCCGCGCAGCCTCAGTGGTTCAAGTGCAGTCAAAGTCGGATCGATGGCAAACTGCGCAATCATGATTTCAGCCTTGGGCGCAATCCAGATGCGCTGGCCATACTGTCCTCTGCACCCAAAGGAGTGGTGCCTGTCGTGGTTAAACCACCATTGGCTCTTGTAAGAACCCCCTGAAGGCACGCCTGCACCTGCAGCAAAGGCCTTCGGATCTCCGCCCTGCATGATGGTCATCAGCACCTTTTCATCAAACAGCTGTTGGCCATTGAAGTGGCCACGATTGCGCAACATTTCACCCAATCGCGCAAAGTCGCGAAGACAGGCGGCCATGCCGGCTCCGGCCCATTCAATGCCAGCCGCATCGACCAGGATGCTGGCATCTTGCTCTGCGCCCAACTTGCGCCAGATTTTTTCGCTGATCAGCGCATCCAGGCTCTTGTTGGTGATTCGCCGCAAAATCCAGCCCAGCGTGTCCGTGCTGCCATTGTCATAACGGAATGCGCCACCATGCGCACCCATGGGGCGTGCACGTTCAAGCAGCTCATATGCCCCGTTGGCTCCGGCATAAGCTGGCGGGCGCGGCAAAAACCCCAAGCCCATGATGTAGTCGACTTGAACTTGTCCATCGGCTTTGGGTTTGTCTGAAAACATGAAGTTCGCTTGCATGTCCAGCAGTTGACGGACCGTCGCGTTCCCCACAGGGGAAGACTGCAGTTCCGGTATGTAAGAACTGGCGGTTGCAGAAGGCTCAATGACGCCCTCATGGATCAAGTTTTCGACAAGCAAACCCACCACGCTTTTGGTGCACGAGAACATGGGATGCTGCCGTGTTGAAGACATGTCGCCGAGATAGCTTTCAAAGACAACCTTGCCCCGATGCATCACCAGCGTGGCGTCCACGCCTGTGCGGCTCCAGATTTCTGTCATCGGCAACACTTCGCCGTGATCGCCCGCTGCAGTGAGCTTTTCCACGGCAAGTGCTTCGCCTTTTGGCAACGGGATGATGGCCCCTTCACCACGCGAGATGCGGGCCATCGGGAACAAGCGGTTCGAATTCAGGATGCGCCAGCCAAGGTGCTCAGGCAAATGGCTGTTCAAACTGGTGACGCGCCGATCTGGGGGAGGCGGGAAGCCGACCATCAAGCCATCTTTGCTGGGCGCTATGAGATTTTTCATCGGTCAGTCACCGCATCAGGTTTGGCTGGCACAGCGTCACGCTTCGGGGCTTGCACCATCGGATGGCCAAAGGGCGCACGCTGACCCGAAAACAATGTGTCTGCATGAAAGCCCAGACCCGGGACACGCACGAGTGATTCGCCTGCCAGTGACCAGGATTCAATCACCTGGTTGTCTTCTGCCGCTTTGACCGATTGCGCGAGATCCCTGACCCAGGCCGCTGGCACATTCACGGCATTGAGCGCTTGCTCCATTTCAAGCGCAGATGCTTCCGCCAGCGACGCTCCGATCAAGCGACGCAATTGCTCACCATGTTGTGCGGTCAAGAAGCCCTTGACTTGACCTTTGAGCAGGGGTTCGACCTGATCGCGAATTTTCAATACGCCGGCAAGCGCCAACATCTGTTGTGGCGTGTTGGCGCCAAGCGCCAACAAGCCGTCCCTGCAAGCGAATGTTTCTGCGCCAGGACTCCCTGAGTAACCCACATTGCCCACACGCGGTGGCGCTTGTCCGGTCGCCATGGCCTCGACCGTCATGGGGTACATCAATTGCATGGCTGCGCCCATCATGGAGACATCAATGGACTCGCCCTGGCCCGTCAAATCGCGTCTTCGGATGGCGGCGATCATGGCGAGCGCAGCCAACATGCCCGAGACGCTGTCGACGGCCGGAAACCCGACCTTGACCGGCCCATCTTCAGGCCCTCCGGAGAGCAGCGTCATGCCCGACGCTGCCTGAATCACATGGTCATACGTTGGTCGTCCCGCCCAAGCGCCACGACGGCCATAACCACTGATGCTGCAGTGAATGAGATCAGGCTTCTTTTCACGAAGCGCGGCCTCACCCAATCCAAATTTATCCAAAACGCCGGGTCGCATGTTGTCCACAACCACATTGGCTTGCGCAAAAAGTGCCCACGCTTGGGTCTGCCCTTCTGGAGTCGACAGATCAATTGAGACGATTTCTTTGCCGTGGTTGAGCGACTCGAAAGTATGAGACTTTGCACGCATCGAATCACCCCGAAGCGGGTTTTCAATTTTGATCACGCGCGCGCCCAGCGCTGCAAGGTAGTACGTTGCAAACGGGCCAGCAATGACGTGCGAAAAGTCAAGCACCACAACGCCTTGCAAGGCCGCTGTTTCATTGGACAAGGACGGGAAGAAGGTGTTGTGCATGTAGGTTTCTTGGATTCAATCTGTCAGGCAGCGCATTGCAGTTTCAGTTGTTGATCAGATCAATCTTTTTGCTTGCGGCCCCCATCCAGGCCGCTTCTGCGTTGATCAGGTTGCGGAACTCTTCTGTTGATTTGCTGGTGGTGGTCAAAATGCCCAGCGGGGAATATTTCTTGATGATTTCAGGTGAGTTCATGGCGGCCACCAGTTCTGTGAACAGCCGCTGAACAATGGGGGCAGGGGTGGACTGATGCACGGCAAAGCCACTCCAGATTCGGGTGCTTGATGTGTTGACACCTGCTTCAACGATGGTGGGCGTGTCCGGCAACGCTTTGATGCGTGTGCTGTCCAAAGCGGCCAAAGCGCGCAACTTGCCGGCTTTGATGAACGGCAATGCACTGAAGACGTTCACGCCGGTGAAATGGATGTCGCCCGCAATGACCGCATTGAGCATGTCAGGCCCCCCTTTGTACGGAATGGCCTTGGCTTCAAACCCTGCCGCCTCGGTCAGTTGAACGCTCTTCAAATGCTCAATGGTGCCGACCCCCAAGGTCCCGTAGGACAACTCGTTGGGACGTGCGCGACCGAATTCAACCAGGTCTTTCATCGTTTTGAATCGGGCGTTTGAATTGACAACCAGAACACTGGGTGTTTCGCCTGTCATGGTCACAGGTTGAAACTGCCGCGCCAGATCAAATTTCTTTTGCACAGCCTGAACAGTGACGAAGCTCGAATTGATGTACAGCAAGGTGTGTCCATCTGCGGGTGCTGATGCAACTGCCTGTACCGCGATTTGATACAAGCCCCCGGGTTTGTTGTCCACAAGCACGGGCTGTTTCAGTGTTTGCTCGAGCTCCTGGGCCAGCGCACGCACCACAATGTCTGCCGCGCCCCCAGCAGGCAAACCCAGAACAATGCGAATGGGGCGATTCGGGTAGTCGGATTGCGCCAAGGCAGGCAATGCTGATTGCATCCCGATGGCACCAAGACAACCCAAAATTTGGCGACGACCCACCAGCTGATTTTTATCCATGATGCCTGTGTCCTTGACGTTGATTGCATGCGCAAACTCTTGGGGAGTTTGTGTTTTGTGAACAGTTACAGGAACAATGTATAACATCCATGCATATTGGAAAATTATCAAATAACTATGATTCCATCACGAATTGATATGGAGAAAAAATGCCAATGAGCATCGACGGTGATCCACTGGGTCAGGCTTTCAACAGCCGCATGGACAGGCTGCGCATGCGTCACCTTCGCTTGCTCGACATGGTTGCGCAAAACGGCTCGCTCAGTGCTGCCGCTGAGGCCATTGGCATGAGTCAACCGGGTGCGACCAAAATGCTTCAAGAAATTGAAGAGGCGTTTGAGTGCAAATTGATTGAACGTTCAGTCAAAGGTGGCGTGCTGACTGCGGCGGGCGCAAACATTCTTGACAGACTGCGCGTAGCCCTGAACGCAGTTGGCACCGCACGCATGGCGGCTGATGCCAACAAAGAATTTCCCTTGGTTCGTCTGGGCATCATCCCACTGGTGGGCATCAATGCGCTTGGCCATGTGATCAGTGCACTGCGCAACGAAAATCAAATGATCCGGATTCAAATCAAGTTGGGCACGGTTGACAGTTTGATCAAAGGATTGACCGATGGCCAGGTGGATTGTGTGGTCGGATTTCTTGATGACACGACGGCATCAGACACCATCCGAAAACTGGATGTTGTCCCTTTGTGGGAGGAAAAACTGGTCCTGGTGGCCGCCAATGGGCATGCGCTGTTAAAGCGCAGAAAGGTGTCATTGGAGATGATGCACCACTGCGACTGGATCTTGATGCCCAAAGGCAGTGCGAACCGCCGTGCGGTTGAAAATATGTTTTTGAATTCGGGCTTGCTCCCACCCACCCCGAGCATCGAAACCGAATCCTTTCACATCGCCATGTCTCTTTTACCTGGAAGTGACATGGTGACGGCAGTTCCGGAGAGCGCGTACCGACAGTACCAATCGCAAATCAGTGTTGTCAGGACAGATGCAAGATTTCCCGCCACAAGATTGGTATTTGTGACGCTGTCGACAGGACACTCTTTGCCCTCGGTGAAATGGCTTTCCCAGGGTTTTCGGCAATACGCTGAATCATTCAACAAGATGGCGTCTTAACGGGTTCACAAGCGTTTGAGTGCTCTCTATCCGACATCAAATCGTTCGATTAAAAATACGGTCCAGTCTGAGTTCAGCGGCTGTAAGCCAAACCCAGCGCCACACCGCCAAACAAATCGCCTTCTACCAAGGGCACGCCCGCAAACTCGGCCTGCAAGGCGTGCTGGAATGTGCTCAGGGCCGATGAGCCGCCGGTCAGGTAAATCGCGTCCAGCGAGGCATCGGTCAGGCCCGCGCGCTGCACACATTCGCGGGCGCAAGCCACGGTGCGGGCCAGCAAGTCGTGCAGATGGGTGGCCATGTCGGTCACACCCAAGGCGGCTTGCAGACTGCGTTCGATCACGGACAGGTTGAGGGCGGTGTCGGCGTTGCCCACCGAACAGCGGATCTTGGCTTGTTCCACCTCGTGTGCGATGTGATGGCCGTGGCGTTCGGTCAGCACGCGCATCAGCCGCTCGTGCAGGTGCGGGTCGCTGTAGTTGCTGCGCAGGGTTTTGGCGTGCGCAATGGCTTTGGGCTGGTATTGCCAATGGATCAGGTGCCAAGTGGCCAGGTCAAAAAACACGCGGCTGGGCACTTCGCGCTGCTCGGGGCCCAGGTGCTTGAAGCCCAACAGCGGCATGACCTGGGCCAGATTGAGCTGGCGGTCGTAGTCGGTGCCGCCAATGTGCACGCCGGTGGTGGCCAGGATGTCCCGGCTGCGATCGGCGTGCCGCATGCGCTCTGGCCCCAGACGCACCACGGTGAAGTCCGAGGTGCCGCCCCCCAAGTCCACCACCAGCACGGTGCTTTCTTGGGTCAGGCGTTGTTCGTAATCCAGCGCGGCGGCAATCGGCTCCAGCTGAAACGACACCTCCTCAAAGCCCACCGCCTGCACCGCCTGGCGCAGCGAGGCTTCGGCCTGCGCGTCGCGTTCAGGGTCTTCGTCCACAAAATGCACGGGGCGTCCCATCACCACGCGCCGGGGCACAGCGCCCAGTGTTTGGGTAGCGCGCTCACGCAAGGTGCTTAAAAAAGTGGCAATGATGTCCTGAAAGCTGATGTGCTGGTGGCCGATTTGGGTGGTCTCCAGCAGCAAGGGGCTGCCGAGCAGGCTTTTGAGCGAGCGCATCAGGCGGCCTTCGGTGCCTTCCAGGTAATGCCGAATGGCGTCGCGCCCAAAGTGGGTGCTGCTGTCTTCGGCGTTGTAGAACACGGCCGTGGGCATGGCCAGGGCCTCGCCTTCCAGGGGCACCAGCCGGGCAGCGCCCTGCTGGCCGAGCCAGGCCATGGCCGAGTTGGAGGTGCCGAAATCAATGCCGAGGGTGCCGACGGGGGAGGACATCATGAATGGGAGTAAGCAAACGGGGAGGGCCAAAGCCCGAGGCGGGACACATGCCCTGCGCAGGCATGTTTTGAGGACCGGGCATTTTGCCACCAAGCGCGTGGCGTGGGCCTTCCTGTCTCCATACCGGGCATGTCTGGATGTGGTGATGGACTTGTAGAAAGAAGATAATCTTTAAAAATGTCAAAAATGACAGGCGTTCTATGAATGCCAGGAAGATTCGAACGGCGTCAGAGTCTGCCCTTGGGGATGAAGTGACAAGGCCCCATCCGCGGGGTATCAAGGAATTTCAAAGTGAACGCAACAAGAGCTGTGCTGGTTGTTTCAGTTATGGCTGCGGCTTGTTTTCAGGCCGCCGCTGTCGACTTCAAGCTGGGTGAGGGCGTTGAGGGCCAGTTCCATGGCACGGTCACTTGGGGCACGCAAATCCGGACCGAATCACCGCACCCGGATGCCTATGCCGATTGGCCTTCCAGGGCGGTGCCTGGCACGGTCAAGGGCAACTTGCAGGGCCAGACGGGTGGCTCGGATTTGAACTTCCACAAAGGCGAAGCCATTTCCACCGTGCTCAAGGCCGTTTGGGATCTGGACCTGAAAAAAGACAATGTCGGCCTGTTTGTGCGTGGCAGAGCTTGGCACGACTTTGCGCTGGGTGAAAAAAATGCCCCCTACGGCAACTACCCCAATGGCTTTCAGCCCCATCAGCCCTTGAGTGACAGAGGGTTTGCAGTCAGCGCCCAATTCAGCCAGGTCGATTTTCGGGAAGCCTTCGTCTATGGCCAGTTCGATGCGGGGACTGATGCCTCGCTGAACCTGCGTCTGGGTCGTCAGGTGCTTTCGTGGGGCGGCACGTTGTTGAGCATGGGCGGTGTGAATTCGGCCATCAACCCCACCGATGTGGCCTCGCTTCTGCGCCCGGGCGCTTTGCCGTCGGAAGGCCGATTACCGGTGGGCATGCTGAGTGCCCGGTGGGCGTCGGGTCAGCAGTGGCGTTTGGAGGGCTTTGCCGCTTACGAATCGCGCAGCACGGTCGTGCCTGGTTGCGGCACTTATTTCGACATGCAATCGTTTGCGCCACAGGGTTGCGATTTTGCGGCGCTGGCCGGTGCGCCCGAGCGAAACCTGCTGGCCAGTGGTGCTTATTTGCACCGCAATGCCGATGTGAAGCCTGCAAGTGCAGGCGCTTATGGCGTCCTCGTGGGCTACAAGGCCGACTCCTGGGACGCCGATGTCAAGTTCTTTGCCATGAACACGCACAGCGCCAACCCCAGCTTGCGCATGACGGTCAATGCCTTGACGCCCGGTGTCCGCTCGGTCAGTTACGCCATGGTCTATCCGGAAGATGTGTCCTTGCTGGGCCTGAGTTTCATCAAAAAGCTGGCGCCGACCACGCGCCTGTTGGGCGAAGTGGCTTATCGGCCGCAGCAACCGGTCACGCTGAACGCCTTTGACGTGCTGTCCAGCTTCGTCTCGCGCAGCCCGGTTTCGGTGTTGGCGCTGAACAAGGGCATCACCAGCTTGCCGGTAGGGGCCAGCTTTGACGCGTACGACCGATTTGGCGTGGCCACGGGTAGCGTGGGGGTGGACACGGTGTTTCCGAAAAGCTTGGGCGCTGAGCGCATCAGTTTGCTGGCCGAAGTCGGCGTCAGCCAGGTGCGCGGGTTGCCCGATCCTGCGGTGTTGCGTTATGGCCGACCCCTGGCTTATAACGGTGCAGCCTATGCCGGGGGCCCCGATTGCGTGGACGCCGTGCCTGGCAAGACTTGCACCAGCGATGGCTACGTTTCATCGAGCGCTTGGGGTCTGAAAATCCTGGCGACGGCCCGTTATGCCCCGGCCGGTTCTGGCGTCACCTGGACGCCTTCGTTGTTGTTGGCCAAAGACGTCAGGGGCTACTCATTCGACGGTGCCTATTCCCAAGGCCGGACCCTGCTTCGTCCTGCTTTGCGCGCCGAGCTTGGCCAGCATTATTTTGGCGAGATTCAGTACCACCGTTACAGCGGTGGGCTGTACAACTTGTTGACTGACCGTGACCATGTCAGCTTGCTGGCGGGTGCCCGTTTTTGACGGCCTGCGTTTTGTCGAAGCTTTGGCGAGCAGTGGGTCGATGGCCAGGGCTTGATCAGCGTCGGTTGAAATACTGACGCATTTCAGCCAACGTTTTGGATTCTTTCAATGGCATGTGCGCCAGCTTGGATGATGCCGAACCTGGAAAGAGATCTTCTTGGCTGAGGTTGTACTTATCCATCAGCGCCTTGATTTGTGTTGTGCCGGCGTCGACCTCTTCTTGACGGATTCTGGCCTCTTCAAGCTCAAGCGTGATTTTTTTCGCTGTTTCCAGGGATTGTGCGATTTTCAAATCCAGATCGGCTTTTTGTTGTTGCAGTTGTTGCAGTGAAGACATAGCGGTAATCCTGATGTAACCATGAGCAAAAGACGACTGCAATTTAACAGTGCCGCATGTGGGTTTGCACATCAAACTTCATAGAAACGCACAAATGCTCACCGCCGGGTTGGCCCTTGTTGCAGCGATGCGGCAAAAGCTCACACTTGCTCTCACTTCTGGCATCAATTTGGGTGCCAAATGAAGGTTGCCCGGTTTTTCGAGACGGCAGCTCCTATGATTTGACGAAATCATGAAGCGCCTTTTGTTTTTGCTGTTGTTGATGTTCTTTCAGCTGTCTTTGCAGGCCGGGGATGGGCGTTACCGGCTGGACACCGCTTACCTGCATGACGACGCCTCAGCGCACAACATCGACAGCGTTCAGTCGCTGACGTTTTCACCCTATCAAGGTGATTTGCGGCTGGGATTTACGGAGGGGGACACCTGGATTCGGCTGCGCATCCAGGCACCCGAGACGGGACTGGCGGCTGGACCGGTCGATCCAGGACGCTTTCCGGTGCTCAGGGTGGGACCTTATTTTCTGGATGATCTGTGGTTTTATGAACAGCATGGTGATCGCTGGCTGATGCAAGCGGGCGGAGATCGCCACATTAAGCAGCTCGCCAATTGCCCCGACGATTTGTTCTGTTTTGCGTTGGCTGCTTTCGATGGGGTTTCGGCTACGGTGTATTTGAAGGTTCAGTCGGCCAGTGTCAGAGTGGTGCAGATCAGCGTCTTGCCGAGCAACGAGGTGATACCGGCGGCGATCGCCCGAATCAATCGCATGACGGTGTCTTTGACCTTGGCGGTGGCACTGTTGGTTTTGTCGCTTGCTTTCCTTTTTCTTGAGCACTCGAGCTTGCTGCACATGTTTTGCTGGTTTCAGGCCTCGGTGGTGTTTTTGATTGCTGCCACCACCGGCGTGTTGGCGCAGTGGGTGCCGTTTTTTGCGGCCGAAACAGTCAATCACCTGAGCAACCTGGGCCAAGTCATCCGCGTCGCCTTCACGATCCTCTTGGGTTGGGCAGCCTTGAGGTCATGCAGGCCTGCGCCCGCCTACCAAAAGGTGGTCGTGATCATGTTGGTGGTCTGTGGCATCAATGTGCTGTGCTTGATCGCAGGGTATGAAAATTGGGCCTTGAAAATCAATTTTGGCGTGATGTGGGCGAACGCTTTTGTCCAGTTGTTGGGTGTGTTGTCAGCGCAAAATTTCTCACCCAAATTGCGGACGATCTTGTTGACAGGCTGGTCCTTGTTTTTATTTTTCACCACGCTGGGCTTTTATGCAACTTTCGGCAATTTGGGCAGTGCTGAGCACATCAGCTTATTTCAATCCATTGGAGACTGGCGGCTCAATGGGGTGCCCATTGGCATCGTGGTGTTCTGGATTGTGGCGACTGAAAAATCCAACCGCAAATTACAGAAGCTGCAAGAGTTGCAGGGTTTGCAGATGGAGGCGGCCCAGTCCAAGGCGCACCAGGAAAAACTCAAGGAGCGCAGAGAGTTGATCGACATGTTGACCCATGAGCTGAAGACGCCCTTGGGCACGATCAAATTTGCATTGGCGTCGCTGAAAAGAGTGGCTAAATCACAGGGCGAAGCACTGGAGCGGGTTCAGCACATTGACGCATCGGTGAACCGCATGGACGCCATGATCGAGCATGTGGCGCTGTCCAACAAAATCGAGCGGCATGATGCGCACGGATTGGCAGAAAAAATTTCGGCGCAAGAGTTGATGAACGTGGTCATGCAGGAATACCGGGATGTCGAGCGCTTTGACTTGAGCATTCAGGACGGTGTTTTTTTTCATGCTGATCCGTACTTTTTGGCCCTGATCGTGGAGAACCTGGTCAGCAACGCTGTCAAATACGCGTCCGATGGGCAAATCAAAATCGCCATTCGCCATGAAACGTCAGCCATGACCTGTTTGCGGATCAGCAACCGCGTGGCCGAGGGCAGCCTGCCTGACGAAAACCGTTTGTTTGAACGTTATTACCGACACCCCAATTTTCAGAACCACCCCGGCATGGGCATTGGCTTGAGTCTGGTGCATTCGGCGGCCGAAAAAATGGGAGCAACCGTGAGCTACCAAAAAGCGGATCAGCAGGTGATTTTTGAAGTGAGGATGCCGCATTGAATACAAGCCTGCCCATGACGTCCAGAGACACGAACTGGCCCTTGGTGGTGGCGCTGGTGGAGGATGACCGCCTGCTGCGAGAGGAAATTGAAGTGCACCTGACAGCCCATGGCTTTCAGGTGCACGCCGCCAACAGCGCGGCAGGTCTGGACGATTTGAGTGCTCGCACAGCGTTTGACTTGTACCTGATCGACCTGAATCTGCCCGGGGAAGATGGCCTGAGTTTGTGCCGGCGGGTGCGTGCCTCGCGACCCGATGCGGGCATTGTGATCATGACCGCCCGTGTGGCATTGAACGATCGGATCGCGGGCTACAAATTAGGCGGTGCCGATATTTACTTGACCAAGCCGGTGTCGCCCGATGAGCTGGTGTTGGTTTTGCTGAGCCTGGGGCGCCGCCTGAAGCAAGCCCAGACAACGCGGGAGTGGACGCTCAGCTTGCGCGACCGCACCCTGGTGGGGCCGGATCAGACTCAAAAATTGCGGTTAACCAGCAAGGAAAAAACGGTGCTGCTGGCCTTGGTCCAGGCCAAAGACAACACCTTGGAGTCCGGCGTGCTGTGTGATTTGTTTGCCGATGAGGACGATGACGCCCTGATGAGCAAACATGCACTGGAAGAGATGATTGCCCGATTGCGCAAGAAATTCAAAAGCGTGCAGGTAGAAGGCGACGAGCCTGCCATCAAATCGGTTTGGGGCGTGGGTTACCAGTTGTGCGTGCGGATCAATTTTGTGCATTGAGGGCCGCTCGTGCATGGACGGTGGATCGACAAAATCCGGAATATCGCCCTGTTTTGGTATAGATTCGGAAGGTTTTAAAAATTCTAGCCCATGACCGACACCACCTCTGCCGCTGCATCCCGTCCCGAATTGCCCGACCACTTGTCCATCGATGCGCGCAGCCCGCACCATGTGCGCGCCGTGTTCGAGCACGACATCGGCATCCGTTTCAATGGCAAGGACCGCAACGATGTGGAGGAATACTGCATCAGCGAAGGCTGGGTCAAGGTGCCTGCAGGCAAAACGCTGGACCGCAAAGGCCAGCCGTTGCTGATCAAGCTCAAGGGCAAAGTCGAAGCGTTTTACCGCTGAGCGAACGCCATGTTCCGTACTCTTCAACACCCTGGCGTCATGGCGCTGACGCTGGCGGCTGCTGGCATTTTGATGGTCACCAACGGCATCCGTTTGGCCAATGGGCTCTTCATGGGCCCCATCAACACGTCCACGGGCTTGGGCATCGTGACTTTGAGCCTGGCCTTGGCGATTGGCCAGTTTGTGTGGGGTGCCATACAACCGGTGGCAGGGGCCATCGCGGACCGCTGGGGGCCCCGACCGGTCTTGATGGGTGGGGTTATTTTGATGGCCTTGGCCACGGCCATCACCCCGTTCATGAGCACGGGCTGGGGCTTGTCCATCACGCTGGGCGTGTTGTCAGCCGCAGGTGCAGGTGCCGCCAGTTTCTCGGTACTCATTGGTGCGGTGGCCCAGCGCATGCCTGCCGAATCGCGCGGCACGGCTTCGGGCGTGATCAACGCCGGGGGCTCGTTTGGCCAGTTCGTGTTTGCACCCATTGCGCAAAAACTCATCCAGCTGCTGGGCTGGATGGGTGCCATGTGGGCCATGGCCTTGATCACCTTGGCGGCTTTGCCCCTGGTGGGGAAAGTGACCGCCAAAACCCAGGCGGTGCATGCCAACTCCGAACCCGATGCCGGACTGAAGCAGACGGTGAAAAACGCCTTCAAGAACCCCAGCTACGGTTTGTTGCACGCCGGGTTTTTCACCTGCGGTTTTCACATCGCTTTTTTGGTGACGCATTTGCCCGGTGAGGTGGACCTGTGCGGCTTGCCGCCCTCGGTGGCGAGCTGGTCGCTGGCCATCATTGGCCTGGCCAATATTGCCGGGAGTTTGTTCATTGGCTCGTGTGTGGGCAAATACCGCAGCAAATACCTCTTGGCCTGGATGTACGGCTCACGCGCCGTGTTGGTGGCCTGGTATTTGCTGATGCCCAAGACCCCGCTGACCTTTTACATTTTTGCTGCCGGCCTGGGCTTCACCTGGCTGGCCACGGTGCCGCCCACGGCCGCCTTGGTGGGCAAGCTGTTTGGCATGCGCTACATGGGCACCCTGTTTGGCTTGACCCTGTTGTCGCACCAGACCGGTGGCTTTTTGGGGGCCTGGCTGGGCGGTTTGGCCATCACGCACCAGGGTGATTATTCGTGGATGTGGTACGCCGACATGGCCTTGGCCGCTGTAGCGGCCTTGGTGAATTTACCCATCCGTGAAGCGCCAGTGGTCAGACCCGTCACGGCCTGAGGGTTTGGGCGTCAGCGCTTGGCCCACCACCATCGCTTGCAGGCAAGCTCCCACAAAACAGAAGCAGCCTCTGGCCCTGTGGGAGCCAGCCTGCTGGCGATTCAAGGGCTAGTGAGCCACCGGCCATCGCTTGCAGGCAAGCTCCCACAAAACAGAAGCAGCCTCTGGTCCTGTGGGAGCCAGCCTGCTGGCGATTGAAGGGCTTGTGAGTCACGGACCATCGCTTGCAGGCAAGCTCCCATAAAAGAGAAGCAGCCTCTGGTCCTGTGGGAGCCAGCCTGCTGGCGATTCAAGGGCTAGTGAGCCACGGACCATCGCTTGCAGGCAAGCTCCCACAAACAGAGGCAGTCCTTGCGCCTGTGGGAGCCAGCCTGCTGGCGATTCAAGAGCTAGTGAGCCACGGGCCATCGCTTGCAGGCAAGCTCCCACAAAAGAGAAGCAGCCTCTGGTTCTGTGGGAGCCAGCCTGCTGGCGATTCAAGAGCTAGTGAGCCACGGGCCATCGCTTGCAGGCAAGCTCCCACAAAAGAGAAGCAGCTTCTGGGCCTGTGGGAGCCAGCCTGCTGGCGATTCAAGGGCGTTTTTGCAAATTCTCAAACGAGATCAACTCCCCCGCCAGCGCGCTGGCCATCACCGTGGGCGGGCTGGCCAGCCAGACCTGGCCTGGGCCAGATCGCCCCGGGAAATTGCGGTTGATGGAGCTCACCGTGACTTGCGCCGCATCGGTCGATGAACCCGGCCCGCAGTTGGCGCAAGCCCCGCATGAGGGTTGCAAAATCCGCACGCCCAATTCGGTGAAAGTTTTGTCGTAGCCCCTGGCCGTGCAGTAATCGCGCACGGCGGTCGTGCCGTATTGCAGGAACACCTGCACGCCTTCGGGCACCTTCAGGCCATGTGCCAGGCCCCAGGCCAGTACCGCGTGGTAATGGTCAAAGTCTTCGCGCTTGCCTGCGGTGCACGAGCCGCCATAAGCGATGTCGATGCGCACGCGCTCCTGCAAGTCGGACAGCGCCAGGCCCTGGCCGGGGTCACCGGGCCGCGCCACCATGGGGCAAAGGGTGTTCAGATCGACGGCCATGTGATGGGCGTAGTGCGCGCCTTCGTCGCTGTGCATCCAACCTTCCAGCAAGAAGTCCACACCCCGGCGCTCTTTCAAAAAGCGCACCGTCTCGGCGTCCGGTGCCACGATGCCTGTCAGCCCGCCCAGCTCGGCGCACATGTTGGTGAGCGTGGCGCGTTCGTCGGTGCTCAAGCGGGCGATGCCTTCACCCGCGAACTCAAAAACCTTGCCCACGCCGCTGCCGCTGCGGATGAAAGGCGTTGCCAGCAGGTGCAGCATCAGGTCTTTGGCGGTCACGCCCGAAGGCAGTTGGCCGTGCAGCGCCACGCGCACGCATTCGGGCAGCGTCACGCGCACCGCGCCGGTCACAAAGGCGTTGGCCATGTCGGTGGTGCCCACGCCAAAGGCCACGCAACCCAAGGCCCCGCTGTGCGGCGTGTGTGAATCGGTGCCCACCACCACCTGGCCGGGCAGGGCGTAGTGCTCGGCCATCATGGCGTGCGAGATGCCAGCCACGTTGCTGCCGTCATCTTGCAGCACTTCGGCATCGGTCAGGGTGCGGTGCATGCGCAGGCCGTGGCGTGCCGCAAAGTCGCGCTGCGCCTGGCTCATGGCGTGCATGTTGGCGTTCAGGCCGCCACGCACATGGGCCGGGCTTTCATTGACGTAAGACGTGTGGTCTTCAAACACCACGATCTGTTCCGGGCGCTGCAGCCTGAAGTCAGGCCCCAGCGCTCCGCGCAGCAGCGTGTCGGCCATGCCGGTGTAGTACTCGTGGATGAAGCGCCAGTCGGCCCGCACAAACAGCCCGTCGCCGGGTTGCGGCTGCTCGGGTGTGTGGGGCGCAGTCAGGCGGTGGCGCGTCAGGATTTTTTCAAAAAGGGTTTGAGGGCCAGCATTCGCGAGCAGGGGCTCGCTCTCACCGGTTGATACGGCATGTTCATTTTGTAGGTCGGTGGCTTCAGCCCCGACATTGACGGCTTCGGCGCAGGCGCCATGTCGGGGCTGAAGCCGCCGACCTACAGCTGTTGCCAATCGCGACGAGGACGCAGCTCCTACAGGAGAGGCTTGCAGGTGTTGCTGACCCCAGCGCAATAACCCCCCTGCGCCCAGCACCGAAGCCGCCAGTGCCTCGCGCCCCTGCACCAGATCGTCCAACGTGAGGGCTTCGCCGCGTGCGACGCGGTCCAGCAAGCCCAAGTCGGTCGAGGTGAACAGGCCAATGTTGTCGGCGTTCTGACGGTAGATGCGCTCAAAGCTTTCGGCGATGACCAGCTGCACGCCCGCCAGCTTTTCGGCGGTGGGGCTGTGCTCACGCGACGACCCTTTGCCATAGCGGCGACCGGCCACCAGCACCTGAAACCCCGCCTGCCTCAGCGTCTTGTACCCGATGGGATTGGCATCACCGCAACGCAGCCCGGTGTGGGCAAAGTCGCCCAAGGCGTCGTCGTAATGGCTCAGGATGTGCACCGGCGTGATCTCGTCGGTCGAGACATCGTCGCGCAACGGCCCGGCCTGTTCGCGGGTCAGGGTTTCGCCCGCCAGCTGGCGGCGGATCAGCGCCGGGTCTTGGCTCAGGTACAGCACGCGCAGAGGCGCATTCAGTGCAAATGTGTTCATGGTCATGGCTCAGGTGTCCGGATGGGCGGCTGACAAATGGTTCAGCAGCAAGTGCGCCGCCGGGCTCAGCACGTCTTCGCCCCGGTGGCACAAGATGAAGCGCCTGCGCGACCAGCTTTCATGCAAGGGCAAGATCTCCAGCCCGTAGGCGTCGGCATACAAGTGGGTCACTTCACGCGGCACCAGCGCAATGGCCAGGCCAGCCCGCACCACGCGCAGTGCGGCTTCAAAGTTGGTGACGATCACGCGGTGCTGCAAGCGCTTGCCCAGCAAGCCCGCTTCGCGTTGCAGCATCACCTCCACCGCCGAGTTGACCGGCATGATCACATGTTCAAAATCCAGCGTGTCGGCATAGCGCACGGCGGCGAGGCTGCACAGTGGGTGGCCTTTGGGCACGGCCACGCTCAGATGGTCGTGGCGGTAGGTGCGGGTGTGCAGCAGGCCGGTTTCGGCCGCATCCCAGCAGATGCCGATGGACGCCACGCCTTCGCGGATGCCGCGCACCACCTCGGGGCTGATGCGTTCTTCCAGGTCGATCTGGATGTTCTGGTGCTCGGGCATTTTGAGAAAACCCGCGATCTCGTCGGCCAGCGATTCGGCCATGACCGAGGCGGTGGCCAGCAGATTCACCCGGCCCTGGATGCCGGCCGCGTGGCTGGCCATGTCGCGCTCGATGCGGCTGGCGCTCAGCAGCATGCTGCGGGCGTGCTCCAGCAAGGTCTCGCCCGCAGGGGTGGGCACCACGCCGTGTTTGCGCCGGGTCAGCAGGCTGGCGCCCACCGTGGCTTCCAGCTGGGCCAGCCGTTTGCTCACGGCAGAGGCCACCATATTGGCTTTTTCGGCGGCGCGGCTCATGTTGCCCGTGTCGCAGACGGTCACAAACAGGCGCAGCGAAGTCAGATCAAGGTCTCGCATTAAGTTATTCCGTTATGGAACAAATAGGCTTCCAAAATTGAATTGTATGATCGATTGGAAACATTAAACTCGCTGCACTTTCCCACCAAGGACATTGGACATGAGCACATTTCATTGGCCCCAGCGCGTGACGGTCCGCGAAGTGGGTCTGCGCGACGGCTTGCAAAGCATCGCCCGGACCTTGCCCACCGCACAAAAACTGCAATGGATTCAGGGCGCATATGACGCGGGCATCCGCGAGATCGAAGTCGGCTCCTTTGTGCCGCCCAAACTCCTGCCGCAGCTGGCCGACACGGCCGAGCTGGTGGCCTTTGCCAAAACCTTGCCGGGCCTTGTGGTGTCGGTGCTGGTGCCCAACCTCAAGGGGGCCGAGCGCGCCATGGACAGCGGCGCTGACTGGATGCTGCTGCCCCTGTCGGCCAGCCACGCACACAGTCTGGCCAATTTGCGCAAGGCGCCCGACGATGTGGTGGCCGAGATCGCGGCCATCGTCGAGGCCCGTCGGGCAAGGGGTTCAGCCGTTCGCATCGAAGTGGGTATGAGCACCGCGTTCGGTTGCACGATTCAAGGCCGGGTCGAGGAGGGTGAAGTGCTGCGCCTTTTGAAAGCTGTTTTGGCGCTGGGCGTGGACCGTGTCGGTTTGGCCGACACGGTGGGCTACGCCGATCCGCGTCAGGTGGGTGAGTTGTTTGCCAAAGCGCGTGAGGTGGCGGGTGAGCAGCTGGGCTGCGGCCACTTTCACGACACACGCGGTTTGGGCATGGCCAACGTCATGGCCGCGCTGCAAGCGGGAGAGACCCGTTTTGACGCTTGCCTGGCCGGCATTGGCGGCTGCCCGCATGCGCCCGGGGCCAGTGGCAATGTGGCGACCGAAGATGTGGCCTATCTGATGGCCAGCATGGGCATGGAGACCGGCATCGATTTCGGTAAGCTCATGGCTTTGCGCGCCCAGGTGGCGCAGTGGCTCGCAGGCGAATGCCTGCACGGTTCGATCGCGCAGGCGGGTTTGCCCAAAACCCTGCGCACCCCAGAAGTGATGGCATGAACAATTCCGACAAGAAACTCCCCCTCGAAGGCCTGCGCGTCGTCGAGTTCACCCACATGGTCATGGGCCCCACCTGCGGCATGGTGCTGGCCGACATGGGGGCCGAAGTCATCAAGGTCGAACCCATCGAGGGTGACCGCACGCGTCACCTGCTGGGTTCGGGCGCTGGCTTTTTCCCGATGTTCAACCGCAACAAGAAGAGCATCAAGATCAACCTGCAAAGCCCCGAGGGTGCTGAGATGGCGCGCCGCCTGTGCGCCACGGCCGATGTGGTGGCCGAGAACTTCAAGCCCGGCTCCATGGTCAAGTACGGGCTGGACTACGCCAGCCTGTCGGCCACCAACCCCAGGCTGATTTACGCCAGCCTCAAAGGCTTTTTGCCCGGCCCGTACGACCACCGCACCGCGCTCGACGAAGTGGTGCAGATGATGGGTGGCTTGGCCTACATGACCGGACGTCCTGGCGACCCGCTGCGCGCAGGCACCAGCGTGAACGACATCATGGGCGGCATGTTTGGCGCCATCGGCGTGTTGGGTGCCCTGATCCAGCGCGGTATCACCGGGCGCGGGCAAGAAATCCAGTCGGCGCTGTTCGAAAACAACGTCTTTCTGGTGGGCCAGCACATGCTGCAGTACGCCATCACGGGCAAGGCCGCCGAGCCCATGCCCAACCGCATTTCGGCCTGGGCGGTGTACGACGTGTTCACCGTCAAGAACGGCGAGCAGATTTTCTTGGCAGCGGTGAGCGACGCGCAGTGGGCCACCTTCTGCGATGTGCTCGGCTTTGCCGACCTGAAAGCCGATCCGCGTTATGTGAACAACAACGCCCGTGTGTCTTTGCGCGACGAACTGTTGCCTGAATTGCGCAGCCGCCTGGAGGCTTTCACCGCCGCCGAGTTGACCGCGATTTTTGAAAAAGCCGGTCTGCCCTTTGCGCCCATCGTCAAACCCGAAGAGCTGTTTGATGACCCGCACCTCAATGCCACCGGCGGCTTGGCCGATGTGCGCCTGACCGATGGCCCCAAAGCCGGTCAGACCGCCCGCGCTGCGCTGTTTCCCTTCACCATGGACGGGCAGCGCCTGGGCGTGCGCCACCAGCCGCCGCAACAAGGCGAAAATACAAATGAACTCCTGACGGGTCTGGGCCTGAGCGCTGCAGAGATCGAGCGCTTGCGTGCGCTCAAGGCCGTGGCCTGATCGGGTGACCCTTGCAAACCCCTGTTGATTCACCAAAAGAGAGACAAACCATGAAACAAAACATCACACGCCGCAGCGCATTGGCTGCTTTGGCTTCTTCGGCCGTCGCTTGGCCTGGCCTGTCGTTGGCGCAAGCCGATCGCCCTGTCAAGTTCATCTTGCCCAATGCCACGGGTTCGGGTGTCGACGCCATCACGCGCGCCGCAGCACCAGCCTTGGGCAAGGCCCTGGGTACCAATGTGGTGGTCGAAAACCAAGCCGGTGCCAGTGGTGTGATCGGTTTGCAGGCCCTGGCTAAGAACCCGCCCGATGGCTTCACCCTGTCGGTGGTGTCCAACAATGTGGTGATCTTCCCCAGCGTCATCAAAAACCTGCCCTTCGACATGCCCGGTGATTTCACGCCGATTGCCGTGGTGGGGGCCACACCCCTGGTGTTGGTCGCGAATCCGCAGAAAGTGGCCGCCAACAACAGCCGCGATTTCATTGCCGCCCTGAAGGCCAAGCCTGACGGCTTCAATTTCGGCTCTGGCGGCACGGGCACCATCTTGCATCTGGCTGCAGAGATGTTTGTGGATGAGGCGGGTGTCAAAGCGCGTCACATCCCCTACAAAGGCGTGGGTCCCATGGTCACTGACTTGCTGGGTGGGCAGATCGACTTTGCCGTGGTGGCATTGCCCAGCGTGCAGCAGCACATCAAGAGCGGCGCACTCAAGGCGGTAGGCATGTGCGGTGACAAGCGCAATGCAGCAGCACCTGACATCCCCACTTTTGTGGAGCAAGGTTTGCCACGTTACGTGATCGATGCCTGGTTCGGCGTTCTGGGACCCAAGGGCATGAGCGCTGCGGCGGTCAAGAAAGTGCATGACGCCTTGGTGGCTGCATTCAACGATCCGGCCGTCAAGGACACCATGGCCAAACAGGGCAACACCATTGCCATCAGCTCTGTCGAGCAGGCGCAAAAAGCCTTCCGCAGTGAAATGGAGCGCTTTGCCGCGCTGGTCAAGAAAGTCGGCATCGAGCCGCAATAAGTCCGATGCGCTCGTCGCTTGACATTTGACGGTCAGGCGACGACCATCACCCCCCATGTCCATCCAGGCTTTGATTTTCGGCATCCACCTCGCGCGCAGCACGCGGGGCAAGCCCTGCGCACCACCGCAGGCCTGAACCTTTTCTTGTAGGTCGGCGGCTTCAGCCCCGACATGTATTTTTGGTCAACAACCATCCTGTCGGGGCTGGAGCCACCGACCTACAAAAATCCCAAGTTTCGTTAGTCCGATTTCATTCGGGCCCCGCTCACCATGCAGCGTGGCCCGGTTCACTGCTGGAGATTTTCATGACCGATTTGTTTGACAACCCCATGGGCCTGTGCGGCTTCGAGTTCGTCGAGTTTGCATCCCCCACCCCCAACACCCTGGAGCCGCTGTTCGAGAAGATGGGCTTCTCGTTGGTGGCCAAACACCGCTCCAAAGACGTGGTGCTCTACCGCCAGGGCGACATCAACTTCATCGTCAACCGCGAGCCCAAAAGCTTGGCCGGTTACTTTGCCGCCGAGCACGGGCCTTGCGCCTGTGCGCTGGCGTTTCGTGTCAAGGACTCGCACAAAGCGTATGAACGCGCATTGGCGCTGGGTGCACAACCGGTGGACGTGCCCACAGGCCCCATGGAGCTGCGCCTGCCCGCCATCAAGGGCATTGGTGGTGCGCCTTTGTATTTGATCGACCGTTTTGAAGACGGCAAAAGCATTTACGACATCGACTTTGAATTCATCGAAGGCGTCGATCGCCACCCGCCGGGGCACGGCTTCAAGCTCATCGACCACATGACGCACAACGTCTACAAAGGGCGCATGGCTTACTGGAGCGGCTTTTACGAAAAGCTCTTCAACTTCCGCGAAATCCGCTACTTCGACATCCAAGGCACCCACACCGGCCTGACCAGCCGCGCCATGACCGCGCCCGACGGCATGATCCGCATCCCGCTGAACGAAGAATCGGGCAAAACCGGCGGCCAGATCGAAGAATTCTTGATGCAGTTCAACGGCGAAGGCATCCAGCACATCGCGCTCTTGACCGATGACATCTGCAAGAGCGTGGACGCGCTGCAAATGGCAGGCATCCCTCTCATGACCGCGCCCAACGACATTTATTACGAAATGCTCGAAGAGCGCCTGAAGGGCCATGGCGAACCCGTTGCCGAGCTGCAGGCGCGCGGCATTTTGATGGACGGCTCCACCGCCAATGGCGAGAAGCGTTTGCTGCTGCAAATCTTCAGCCAGACCCTGCTGGGTCCGGTGTTCTTCGAGTTCATCCAGCGCAAGGCCGACGAAGGCTTTGGCGAAGGCAACTTCAAAGCGCTGTTTGAAAGCCTGGAGCGCGACCAGATCCGGCGTGGGGCGATTGCGGTGGAGTGAGGGTTGG
>Ga0255140_1000055_pt1 | contig 52390 bp, 54 predicted proteins | sample Law_Colum_RepC_8_FD_188547 | JGI IMG/M metagenome (GOLD analysis project Ga0255140, IMG submission 188547) | Freshwater microbial communities from St. Lawrence River, New York, United States - Law_Colum_RepC_8d | ecosystem: Environmental > Aquatic > Freshwater > River | place: USA: New York...
CGTTTCGCAGCTGGGGCATTTGACCCACAAGCCCTCGGGCACCGTGCGGCGCTCGGCCGGGTCGGTGTGCTGGATCTTGGGGGGGAGCAGTTTTTCGAGCCAACTCATGAGGGTTTCTCCTTGTGCGGCGGATTATCGTTGAAACGGCCAGCTTGGCCCTTTCACAGTGAGGACGGCAGCCGGTCCAGGGCGCCTGGTGCCGTTCGCTCAGGCGTCGAGCGCCTGGCGGATGCCTTGCAAAAACTCTCCGGCCACGGCGTTGATGGTGCCTTTCGGTGCGGCGTCGATCAGCTGGATCAGGCGCGAGCCAATCACCACCGCGTCGGCCACGCGGCTGATGGCTTTGGCCGTCTGCGCGTCGCGGATGCCAAAGCCCACGCCCACGGGCACGCTGACGTGCTGGCGGATGCGCGGCAGCATGGCTTCGACCGCATCGGTGTCCAGCATGCCGGAGCCGGTGACACCCTTGAGCGACACGTAATACACATAGCCGCTGGCGACCTTGGCCACTTGCTGCATGCGCTCGTCGGTGGAGGTGGGGGCCAGCAAAAAGATCAGATCCATGTTGTGCGCGCGCAGTTTGGCGGCAAATTCCACACATTCTTCAGGCGGGTAGTCCACGATCAGCACACCGTCCACACCGGCTGCGGATGCGTCTCGGATGAAGCTGTCGGTGCCGTGTTTCTGGTCGTAGCGCTCCACCGGGTTGGCGTAACCCATCAGCACCACCGGGGTGGTGGTGTTGGTTTGGCGGAATTCGCGCACCATGGCCAGCACCTGCACGGTGCCAATGCCCAGGGCCAGCGCTTGGTCGCCGGCTTTCTGGATGACCGGGCCGTCGGCCGAGGGGTCCGAAAACGGTACCCCCAGCTCGATGATGTCGGCCCCGGCCGCGGCCATCGCATGCATCAGGGGCACTGTGGTGTCGGCTTGAGGGAAGCCTGCCGTCACATAAGGGATCAGGGCTTTGCGGCCCTGGACTTTCAGGGCAGAGAGGGTTGAATCGATGCGGCTCATGAGTCATTCCATGTTTTCTGAAGCTGCCCGCCTTGCTGGCGATGGTTGATCGCTTGCAGGCAAGCTCCTGCAGGGGATTGGGCGTTTTCGGGCAAGCCCCCGGTTTATTTCACAAAGTTCACGGGCTGCTCAGCGCCCTTGACCGACTGGCCCTGGCAGCTGGGGCGGCAATAAAAGTCGCCATTCGACAAATCGGCCACGGTGCCTATGTCCTTGTCGCCACGGCCCGACAGGTTGACCAGGATGGACTGGTCCGGGCGCATGGTTTTGGCCAGCTTCATGGCGTAGGCGACGGCGTGGCTCGACTCGAGCGCGGGGATGATGCCCTCGGTGCGGCACAGGTAGTGGAAGGCGTCGAGCGCTTCCTTGTCGGTGATGCCCACGTACTCGGCGCGGCCGATGTCCTTGAGGAACGCGTGTTCGGGACCCACACCGGGGTAGTCCAGGCCCGCGCTCACGCTGTGGGTTTCGGTGATCTGGCCGTTGTCGTCTTGCAGGATGTAGGTGCGGTTGCCGTGCAGCACGCCGGGGCTGCCCAGCTGCAGTGAGCACGAGTGTTTGCCCGAATCCATGCCTTCGCCGGCGGCTTCCACGCCGATCAGGCGGGTGTTTTCGTGCGCGATGTAGGGGTAGAAGATGCCCATGGCGTTGCTGCCGCCGCCCACGCAGGCAATGACCGCATCGGGCTGCATGTCATCGGAAGAGGTGACCATCTTCAGGCTTTTGAACATCTCGGGCATCTGTGTGAGGCACTCCTCGCCGATGACGCTCTGGAAGTCGCGCACCATCATGGGGTAGGGGTGTGGGCCGGCCACCGTGCCGATGATGTAGAAGGTGTTGTCCACATTGGCCACCCAGTCGCGCATGGCTTCGTTGAGCGCGTCTTTGAGCGTTTTGCTGCCCGACTCCACCGGCACCACGGTTGCGCCCAAGAGCTTCATGCGGTAGACGTTGGGGCTTTGGCGCTTGACGTCTTCGCTGCCCATGTAGACCACGCATTCCAGGCCATAGCGGGCACAGATGGTGGCTGTGGCCACGCCGTGCTGGCCTGCGCCGGTTTCGGCAATGATGCGGGTCTTGCCCATGCGCTTGGCGAGCATGGCCTGGCCGATGGTGTTGTTGATTTTGTGGGCGCCGGTGTGGTTGAGGTCTTCGCGCTTCAAGAAGATCTGCGCGCCGCCCATTTCACGGCTCATGCGCGCCGCGTGGTAGACGGGCGAGGGGCGACCCACAAAGTGTGCCAGCTCGGACTTGAATTCGGCGATGAACTCAGGGTCGTGCTGGTACTTGGCGTAGGCGGCTTTGAGTTCGTTGATGGCATGCGTCAGGGTTTCTGACACAAAGCTGCCGCCATAAATGCCGAAATGGCCCTTGGCGTCGGGTTGTTGGTAGTCGTACATGGCAGGTGGTGCCGGGGTTCAGTCCGGGAGAAATTCAAAGGAGGTCAGCATCGGCAGCGCGTACAGCGGCCACGAATTGCTGGATTTTTTCGGCATCTTTCAGGCCCTTGGCGGCCTCGATGCCCGAGCTCACATCAACGGCCAGTGACAGGCCGTGTGAGCGCAGCGCCCGAATGCCATCGGCCACGTTTGCAGGTGTGAGTCCACCAGACAAAACGAGGTGAGCATTGACGTTTGGTGGCAGCAGTGACCAATTGAATGTTTTCCCGCCGCCGCCATATCCGTCGACATGGGCGTCGAGCAAAAGGGCTTGGGCTTGTTGGTGAATGGACGCAAATTCTAGCAAGTCGAAGTGGGCTGCCTCGGACAGGGGGATTCGTGCTGCCTTCAGGTGCGCCCGTCCTGTGGCCTGACTCATGGCTTGGCAAAATTCGGGCGATTCGTCGCCGTGAAACTGGATCAGGGCCCCCGGCACGGCCGCGCAAGCAGCCTGGATGCGTTCTGGGTTGTCGTTGACAAACAGCAGCACCGGCGTTGCAAAGGCGGGCAGTAAACGGGCCAACTCGGCTGCACGCGCGATGCTCACGTTGCGCGGGCTGGGCGGGTACAGCACAAAGCCGATGGCATCGGCCCCAGCGGCACAGGCTGTCAGCACATCGGCTTCACGGGTGAAGCCGCACATCTTGATGCGGGTGCGGTGTTGCGGGTTCATGGCAACCAGTCAAAGGCGGGGGTGGTGTCGGGCAAACCCCACTCGGGGCTGTAAATCGGCCCGGCGAAGTACAAGCCGTCGGGCGAAAACGTGGGCGCAGCGGCATCACGGCTTCGGGCCTGCAGCACGTCGCGCATCCAGTCAGGGGGCTGCTGGCCTTGGCCAATGGTCACCAGGCAGCCCATGATGTTACGGATCATGTGGTGCAAAAAGGCATTGCCCTCAAACTCGAAGCGCCAGTAAGCGCCGTGCCGGGAAATGCGGATGTGTCTGAGCGTTTTGACAGGTGACAGCGCCTGGCAGCTGCTGGCCCTGAATGAAGAAAAATCATGTTCGCCCAGCAGGTGCTGGCTGGCTTCGCGCATACTTGCTTCGGCCAGTGGGCGGTAGACCCAGCCCACGCGACCGGCCTCCAGGCTGGGGCGCACGATCGAGTCGAGTACAACGTAGATGTAGCGTCTGCCGGTGGCGCTGGCGCGGCAATGAAAGTTGTCGGGTACGTATTGCGCCCACTGCACGGCGATGTCGGAGGGCAGGTACCGGTTGGTGCCTCGCACCCACGAATGTGGATCGCGTTCAAGATGGGTGTCGAAGTGCACCACCTGCATGAGGCCGTGCACACCCGCATCGGTACGGCCTGCACACAAGGTGCTGACCCGGGGGACATCGCCAAATTGGGCCAAAGCTTTTTCAAGCTTGTCCTGGATGGTCAGACCGGAGCTTTGGCTTTGCCAGCCCTGGTAAGCCGTGCCCAAATAGCAGATGCCCAGGGCCAGTCTCACCGGATTTGACCGAGCATCTGCAAAGCTCGGGATTTCAAATCGCCAGAGGCGGACGATGCCACAGACAGGATCAGGGCTCGTGCCAAATCGTTGTCGCCTTTGGCCAACAGTTGTTCAGCCAGGTTGAGCTTGTTGTTTTCTGTTTCATCGGCAACAACGGGGGCTGGGCTGGGTGCCGTTTGCACTGCCGCGGGTGGTTTGGGCGCAGGCATGGGCGAGGGCGCTGAATTCAGGTTCAGGTCAATCGACGCCATTTGGGGCGGGATGCTGGGCGCAGCAGCCGGCTCGTTGGAGGGCTCTATGCCGCTTTCCGGGATGTCGTTGTAAGACGGCGCGAACACATCTTCTTCCGGTTTTGTTTTCTTGCGAATCCACAACACCAGCAGCAGCATCAGGCCCAGCAGTGTGGCTGCCCAAATCCAGATGTCTTTGTTGGCGTTGATTTTCTCCAGCAGACGGGACGGGCTGTCGGCTGCCGAGGCATCGGGTGCTGGCGCAGCAAGGCCCACAGCCGGCGCGCTGTCTGGCGCAGAGGCCGATGGGCGTGTCTGTGCCAGTGCTTCCAAATCTTTCAGGTTTTTGTTCAAGGCAGCCAACTGCGCTTCATTGTCTTCGGCTTCGCGTTTGGCCGCCAATTTGGCTTCTGCGCTGTCCAGGCTCACTTGGGGCTTGGACAGGGTCAACTTGTCCTGCTGGGGTGCCTGGCCATCGGCATTTTGCACATCGGTTTCAACCTTGCCCGACATTTCGCGTGTGTTGCGGGCGCCCACCACCATGGGGGATTCGGCCAAACGCCGTGCATATTCTGCAAAGTCGCGGGTTTGGGCGATCACGGTTTGGCGGGCTTCGCCGCGCGAAATCTGTGAGGCTTCTTCTGCAGTGGGCATGCGCAAAACAGCGCCTGCCTTGATCAGGTTCACGTTGTCCTGGATGAAGGCCTCAGGGTTGGCCTTGAGCATGGCCAACAGCATCTGATCGAGAGAAATGTGCGAGGCCAAGTGGCGCATGGCCAATCGGGATGCGGTATCGCCGTGCGTGACCGTGACCGTGTCGTCGCTTGGGCGGGCGGGGTTGATTTTGGGCTGCGCTTGGACAGCGGGCGCGGATTCAGTGGGGCTGGACTGCAGCACTGGGCTGGGAACAGGTCTGGTCGCTGGCGGCTTGTTGTCAACAGGCTCAAACCGATAAACCGGCACTTTCTGGGCATTGAGCTCCACACTGCTTGCATTCAGGCGCGATGTGCTCGCAGCGGCGCGGGCTGCTGCGGTGTCCGATGCATTCGGCAAAATGGGCAGTTGAAGCGCTGACAGGGCTGAAGGCGTTGCAGCGCTGCCTTTTTCATTGACCGAGTTCAGCAGCACAGCGTAGTTTTTGACCAGGTTGCCTGTCGCCCATTGGCTTTCAATGACCAGATCCACGAAATTGTCCTGGACTGGCACACGACCATTCAGGACGATGACAGGCGTGCCATTGTTGCCTGTTTTCAGGGTGGCGGTGACGCCCCTGAGCGCGGGGTTGTACTCCATGCCCGCCTTGCGGAAACTCTCGGGTGACGCTACCTGGACCCGAAGGCCGAGCAGTTCTTCTGGCAAGGCTTTGGCGATCTCTACCTCGGCCCGCAAAGGTTCACCAATGGCCGATTGAAGTTGAAGCCGACCTAACTCGAGGGCGAAGGTGGGCAAACCCCAGACAGAAACCATCAAAGCACTGATTGCCTTCACTTTGAAGTTGGTCACTCTGACCTGATTTGGTTGGCCCATTTTTTTCCCTGAAGATTATTTTTGGTGAATTGCCAGAATATCAGGCATCCAGAAGGATGCGCAACATGCGGCGCAAGGGTTCTGCCGCTCCCCACAGAAGCTGATCACCAATGGTGAATGCACCGACATATTCTGGTCCCATGGCTAACTTTCGTACTCTTCCAACGGGGATGTTCATGGTGCCGGTGACGGCCACGGGCGTCAAGTCCTTGATGGTTGCTTCTCGCGTGTTGGGCACAACTGTAACCCATTGGTTATCAGCTGCGATCATGGCCTCGATGTCGGCCACGGGCACGTCTTTTTTCAACTTGAAGGTCAGGGCCTGGCTGTGGCATCGCATGGCGCCCACACGCACGCAGAAACCGTCCACCGGAATGGCCGCTGAGCCAAAAGCCTCGCCCATGCCCAGAATCTTGTTGGTTTCGGCCATGCCTTTCCACTCTTCTTTGGACATGCCGTTGCCCAAATCCTTGTCGATCCAGGGGATCAGTGAGCCGCCCAGCGGGACGCCAAAGTTGGCGGTCTCAGCACCGGTCAAGGCGCGTTGCTTGGCAATCACCTTGCGGTCGATTTCGAGAATGGCGCTCTTGGGGTCGTCCAGCAAAGCTTTGACTTCGGCATTCAATGTGCCGTATTGGGTCAGCAGCTCGCGCATGTGCTGCGCGCCGCCGCCCGATGCGGCCTGATAAGTCTGGGTGCTCATCCACTCGACCAGACCGGCCTTGTACAGGGCACCCACGCCCATCAGCATGCACGACACGGTGCAGTTGCCGCCCACCCAGTTTTTGCCACCGTGGGCCAGGGCGTTCTTGATCACGGGCATGTTCACCGGGTCCAGGATGATGACCGCGTCTTTTTCCATGCGCAGGGTCGAAGCCGCGTCGATCCAGTGGCCACTCCAGCCGGCCGCGCGCAGCTTGGGGAAGACTTCGGAGGTGTAGTCGCCGCCTTGGGCGGTGATGATGATCTCGCAGCGCTTGAGCTGCTCGATGTTGAAAGCGTCTTGCAGCGTGGTTTCGTTCTTGGCCATCGCGGGGGCTTGGCCGCCCGCGTTCGATGTGGAGAAGAACAATGGCTCGATCAGGTCAAAATCATTTTCCTGAATCATGCGGTCCATCAACACCGAGCCGACCATGCCGCGCCAGCCGACCAAACCTACTAACTTGCTCATTTCAACGCCCTTTCAGTTTTAAAAACAGTGTTTGACCAGACTGTTTGCCCGGCTCGTCTGGCCGGGAGGGCGCACGACGAACCAGGCTGGATCAGCCCTTAATGGTCGTGGTTTTTGTGATGGTTGCACGCGCACCAGCGGCCACTGCAGCGGCAGTGATCAGGTTCAAGGTGAACAGATGGGCGTAGAACATGGCCGAAATTGTAATGGATGCTGCCTGAGCGCTGCCTGACAGCATCCTGCTGGCGCTCAGCCCAGCGCCTTGACCACCGCATCGCCCATTTGCGCGGTGCCCACCTTGGTGGTGCCTTCGCTCCAGATGTCGCCCGTGCGCAGGCCCTGGGCCAGCACTTTTTGCACGGCCGTTTCGATGCGGGCGGCGGCCTCGGGCTGGTTCAGGCTGAAGCGCAGCATCATGGCGGCTGACAAGATGGTGGCCAGTGGGTTGGCCACGCCTTTGCCCGCGATGTCGGGGGCGCTGCCGTGGCTGGGTTCGTACAGGCCTTGGTTTTTGGTGTTCAGGCTGGCCGAGGGCAGCATGCCGATCGAGCCGGTCAGCATGGAGGCTTCGTCGCTCAGGATGTCGCCAAACATGTTGCCCGTGACCACCACGTCAAAGCGTTTGGGCTCCTTGACCAGCTGCATGGCCGCGTTGTCCACATACATGTGGTCCAGCGCGATGTCGGGGTACTCTTTGCCCACTTCGGTGACCACGTCTTTCCAGAACTGGAAGGTCTCGAGCACGTTGGCCTTGTCCACGCTGGTCACACGGCCTTCGGTGCCTGCGGCCTTGCGCTTGCGGGCGGCCTGGAAGGCCACATGCGCGATGCGCTCGATCTCTGGCTTGGAGTAGCGCATGGTGTCAAACGCTTCTTCAGCGCCAGGGAAGTGGCCATCGGTGGCCACGCGGCGGCCGCGTGGCTGGCCAAAGTAGATGTCGCCGGTCAACTCGCGGATGATCAGGATGTCCAGACCCGAAATCAGCTCGGGCTTGAGGCTGGAGGCGCCGACCAGCTGCTCGTAGCAAATCGCTGGGCGGAAGTTGGCGAACAGGCCCATGTTTTTGCGAAGACCCAAAATCGCTTGCTCGGGGCGCAGGGGGCGGTCGAGCTTGTCGTATTTCCAGTCGCCCACCGCGCCGAACAGCACGGCATCACTGTCCATGGCCAGCTTGAGCGTGGCCTCGGGCAGGGGGTGGCCATAGGCGTCGTAGGCCGCGCCGCCCACCAAGGCGGTTTCCATCTCGAACTTCAGGTCGAGCGTGTTCAGGACTTTGACGGCTTCGGCGACGATTTCGGTGCCGATGCCATCACCGGGGAGGACTGCGATTTTCATGGGGATTCTTTGTTCGTTGATTTTGTGGGCGTTTGCCAGCAACCTATCTGATGCTTGCAAAGCATGACCAGCTGGCTGGCTCCCACAGCAAAGTCAGTGGGCGGTATGGGCCAGCCAAGGCTTGGTGGCCAGGCGCTCGGCTTCATAGGCCTTGATCTTGTCGGCATGGCGCAGGGTCAGGCCGATGTCGTCCAGGCCGTTGAGCAGGCAGTACTTGCGGAAAGCCTGCACCTCAAATGGGATTTCTTGGCCTTGGGGGCGCACCACCACTTGGCGCTCCAGGTCAACCGTGAGTTCGTAGCCCGGGAAGGCGGCGACTTCGTCAAACAGTTGGGCCACCACGGCTTCGGGCAGCACGATGGGCAGCAGGCCGTTTTTGAAGCAGTTGTTGAAGAAGATGTCGGCAAAGCTGGGCGCGATCACGCAGCGAAAGCCGTACTGGTCGATGGCCCAGGGGGCGTGTTCACGCGATGAACCGCAGCCGAAGTTCTTGCGGGCCAGCAGGATGCTGGCGCCCTGGTAGCGCGGCTGGTTCAGCACGAAGTCCGGGTTGGGCTTGCGGCTGGCCGGGTCCTGGCCGGGGTAGCCCACGTCCAGGTAGCGCCATTCGTCGAACAGGTTGGGGCCAAAGCCGGTTTTGCGGATCGACTTGAGGAATTGCTTGGGGATGATGGCGTCGGTGTCCACGTTGGCGCGGTCCATCGGGGCCACCAGGCCTTTGAGTAAAGTGAATTTTTGCATGGCTTTATTTCTTGGCAGCGCCTTCGATGGATGAGCCCAGTTTTTCGATGTCCTGGCCAATGCCGCGCACGGTGTTGCAGGCGGCCAGGCTCAGCAGGCTGGCGATCAGGGTCAGGCGAATCAGTGTTTTCATGGCCAGGCTCCTTGGGTTCAGGCGAATTTGCGGATGTCGACAAAGTGGCCGTGCACGGCCGCAGCAGCGGCCATGGCTGGGCTGACCAAATGGGTGCGGCCACCCGCGCCCTGACGGCCTTCGAAGTTGCGGTTGCTGGTGGAGGCGCAGCGCTCGCCGGGCTCGAGGCGGTCGGCGTTCATGGCCAGGCACATGGAGCAGCCGGGCTCGCGCCATTCAAAGCCTGCGGCCTTGAAGATCTCGTGCAGGCCTTCTCGCTCGGCTTGTTCCTTGACCAGGCCCGAACCGGGCACCACCATGGCCAGCTTGACGTTCTTGGCCACTTTTTGGCCGAGCTTCTTGACGATGGCGGCAGCTTCGCGCATGTCTTCAATGCGGCTGTTGGTGCACGAGCCAATGAAGACCTTGTCGATGGTGATGTCGGCCAAAGCCTTGCCAGGCTGCAGGCCCATGTAGGTCAGGGCGCGCTCGATGGCGTCGCGCTTGACGTCGTCTTTTTCCTTGTCGGGGTCGGGTGTGAAGCCGTCGATGCCCAGCACCATCTCGGGCGAGGTGCCCCAGGTGACTTGCGGCACGATGGTGCTGGCGTCCAGCTCGACCACCGCGTCAAAGTGCGCACCGGGGTCGGACTGCAGGGTCTTCCAGTAGGCCACGGCCTGGTCCCACTCCACACCCGTGGGCGAGAGCAAACGGCCTTTGACGTAGTCGATGGTTTTCTCGTCCACGGCCACCAGGCCGGCGCGTGCGCCCGCTTCGATGGCCATGTTGCAGACGGTCATGCGGCCTTCCATGCTCAAAGCGCGGATGGCCGAGCCGGCGAATTCGATGGTGTAGCCGGTGCCGCCTGCGGTGCCGATCTTGCCGATGATGGCCAGCACGATGTCTTTGCCCGTGAGGCCTTTGGCCAGCGTGCCCTCGACCTTGATGAGCATGTTCTTGGCTTTTTTGGCCAGCAGGGTTTGGGTGGCCATGACGTGTTCGACTTCGGAGGTGCCGATGCCGTGGGCCAGTGCGCCAAACGCGCCGTGAGTGGAGGTGTGCGAGTCGCCGCAGACCACGGTCATGCCGGGCAGGGTGGCGCCGTTTTCTGGGCCAATGACGTGCACGATGCCCTGGCGCTTGGACAGGAAGGGGAAGAACGCGGCCGAGCCGGTTTCCTTGATGTTGGCATCCAGCGTGGTGATTTGTTCTTTGCTGATCGGGTCGGTGATGCCGTCGTAGCCCAGTTCCCAGCCGGTGGTGGGGGTGTTGTGGTCGGCAGTCGCCACGATGGAGCTGACGCGCCAGACTTTGCGGCCGGCTTGGCGCAGGCCCTCAAAGGCCTGGGGGCTGGTGACTTCGTGCACCAGATGGCGGTCGATGTAGAGGACGGAGGTGCCGTCTTCTTCGGTGTGGACGACGTGTTCGTCCCAGATCTTGTCGTAGAGCGTGCGTGCCATGGAGCTTCCTTGCTGTGCAAGCCTGCCATTTTATGCGGTTAGAGCGCTGTATCCCTGCCATTCATTGAGGGTCTGAGGTCTCTGTGGGGACTTGCGTGACCGTGATGCTGCCGTCGCAGGGACTTGCGCGGCTGTGGCCCGGGGCTGCCAGGCCTCATCAGTCGCTTCGCGCCAGCAAATCGGCCTGACAGCTCCGGGCCACAGCCACTCAAGTTGTGCTGACTTGACGCATCAGTGGTGTTAACTCGGTTGACCAGCACGGGCTTGGTTGTGACCATGAAAAAAGCCCGCACATGGGCGGGCTTTCGGGTTCGGTTGAAAACCGATCAACGCTGCACGTCGCGGCGTGGGGAGCCGGTGAACAGCTGACGTGGGCGGCCGATTTTGTACTCGGGGTCGCTGATCATTTCGTTCAGCTGGGCAATCCAGCCGACGGTACGGGCCAGGGCGAAGATGCCGGTGAACAGGTTCACGGGGATGCCGATGGCGCGTTGCACGATGCCGGAGTAGAAGTCCACGTTGGGGTAGAGCTTGCGGCTGACGAAGTATTCGTCTTCCAGAGCGATCTTTTCCAGCTCTTTGGCCAGTTTGAACAGGGGGTCGTTTTCCAGGCCCAGTTCGGCCAGCACCTCGTTGCAGGTTTCCTGCATCAGCTTGGCGCGGGGGTCGTAGTTTTTGTACACGCGGTGACCGAAGCCCATCAGCTTGACGCCGGAGTTCTTGTCTTTCACCTGGTTCATGAACTCGCCAACCTTGGAGACGCCACCCATTTTCTGGATGTCTTCCAGCATGTTCAGGCAAGCTTCGTTGGCACCGCCGTGGGCAGGGCCCCAGAGGCAAGCCACACCCGCTGCGATGGCGGCGAACGGGTTGGTGCCGGACGAACCACACAGACGCACGGTGGAAGTCGAGGCGTTTTGTTCGTGGTCGGCATGCAAAATGAAGATGCGGTCCATGGCGCGCTCAAGCACGGGGTTGACCTTGTACTCTTCGCAAGGTGTGCCGAACATCATGCGCAGGAAGTTACCTGCATAGGACAGGTCGTTGCGGGGGTACATGAAGGGCTGACCCACGCCGTATTTGTAAGCCATGGCCACCAAAGTGGGCATTTTGGCGATCAGGCGGATCGCGGCGATGTGGCGGTGCTCAGGGTTGTTGATGTCGGTGCTGTCATGGTAGAAGGCCGACAGGGCGCCGACCAGGCCAGTCAACACGGCCATGGGGTGTGCGTCACGGCGGAAGCCGCGCAGGAAAAACTGCATCTGCTCGTTGACCATGGTGTGCTGGTTCACGAGCTTGTGGAAGTCCTTGCTTTGCTGGCCCACGGGCAGTTCGCCGTTCAGCAGCAGGTAGCAGGTGTCCAGGTAGTCGGCTTTGTTGGCCAGTTGTTCGATGGGGTAGCCGCGGTACAGCAGCTCGCCCTTGTCGCCGTCGATGTAGGTGATGGCCGACTGGCAAGAAGCCGTGGACAGGAAACCCGGGTCGTAGGTGAACATGCCGCTTTGTGCGTACAGCTTGCGGATGTCGATCACGTCAGGACCGATGTTGCCGGAGTAGACGGGCATCTCGATGCTGGGGCTGCCGTTGGAGAACGACAGGGTGGCTTTGTTATCGGCGAGTTTCATGGTGGGTTTCCTCAATAAATCCGTGCTCGACCCGTGATGGGTCAACTTCTTAGCAGGTCCAGGACTTCACGCACCTCTTCGGTGCTGATCTCGGGCTGCAGCTCCTTGCGGCGCAACAACAAGTCCATGAGATCGTTGTCTGACAGGTCCATCAGCACGTACATGCCCCGAGCCTGGCCAACCGTCAGCGCAGCGGCGTAGCGGTTGAAGAAGCGCTCGATGAACAAATCGTTTTCGAGCAGACCGCGTCGGCTGCGCCAGCGCAGCTTGCTCAGCGACCGCTCGCTCAAAGGGGCGAGGCGGTCAGCGCCGACCAGTGACGCGTCTTCCAGGATGGCGTTGACGGTCATCAGACGGCGCGGCGAACCATCATCTCTTTGATCTTGCCAATCGCCTTGGTGGGGTTCAGACCCTTGGGGCAGACATCGACGCAGTTCATGATGGTGTGGCAGCGGAACAAACGGTAAGGGTCTTCCAGGTTGTCCAGACGCTCGGCGGTGGCTTCGTCGCGGCTGTCGGCGATGAAACGGTAGGCCTGCAACAAACCGGCGGGGCCCACGAACTTGTCAGGGTTCCACCAGAAGCTGGGGCAGCTGGTCGAGCAGCTGGCGCACAAGATGCACTCGTACAGGCCGTTCAGCTCGTCACGCTCTTCCGGGCTTTGCAGGCGCTCGGTCTCGGGCGGGATGGTGCTGTTAATCAGGTAGGGCTTGATCGAGTGGTACTGCTTGAAGAACTGGGTCATGTCCACGATCACGTCGCGGATCACGGGCAGGCCAGGCAGGGGCTTCAAAACGATGGTGCCGGGCAGCGTGTTCATGTTTGTCAGACATGCCAGGCCATTTTTGCCGTTGATGTTCATCGCGTCCGAACCGCACACGCCTTCGCGGCAGGAGCGGCGGAAGGAAATGCTGGGGTCCACGGCCTTGAGCTTCATCAGGGCATCGAGCAACATGCGTTCATTGCCGTCCAGTTCGACCTGGATGGTTTGCATGTAGGGCTTGGCGTCCTTGTCAGGGTCGTAGCGGTAGATCTGAAAAGTGCGTAGGGTCATGAAAGAACTCCTGGTGTATTCGGGTGGTGGGCCGCAACTGCAAGAGAGCGGCCCAGACAATCTTTAGAACGTGCGAACCTTGGGTGGCACAGAGTCCACAGTCAGGGGCTTGAGCTTGACCGGTTTGTAGGTCAGGCTGTTGTCGGCGCTGTGCCACAGGGTGTGCTTCATCCAGTTGGCGTCGTCGCGGCCCAATGGGGCCACAGCGTCGTCCACGGGGCGCTCGTAGTCACTCACGGTGTGGGCACCACGGCACTCGCGGCGGGCGGCGGCAGACACCATGGTGGCTTGTGCGCTCTCGATCAGGTTGTCCACTTCCAGGGCTTCGATGCGGGCGGTGTTGAACACTTTGGAGGTGTCCTTCAGTCCGATCGCATTGACGCGCTCGCGGATGGCGGCGATCTTTTGCACACCTTCGTCCATGGAGGCTTGGGTGCGGAACACGCCAGCGTGTTGCTGCATGGTGGCGCGCATGTCGTTGGCCACGTCCTGGGCGTATTCACCGCCACGGCCTTCGAGCTTGTTCAGGCGGCTCAGGGTGTAGTCTGCAGCGTCGGCGGGCAGAGGTTTGTGCGACTTGGTCTTGGAGGCGAAGTCGACGATGTGGTTGCCGGCAGCACGACCGAACACCAGCAAGTCGAGCAGCGAGTTGGTGCCCAGGCGGTTGGCGCCGTGCACCGACACGCAAGAGCATTCGCCCACGGCATACAAACCGTTGACCACGGCGTTGTGGTCGGTGGCGTTTTGCGTCACGACCTGGCCGTTGATGTTGGTGGGGATGCCGCCCATCTGGTAGTGGATGGTGGGCACGACGGGAATCGGCTCTTTGGTGATGTCGACGTTGGCGAAGTTGACGCCGATTTCGTACACCGAGGGCAGGCGCTTGTGGATGGTGTCAGCACCCAGGTGGTCCAGCTTGAGCAGCACGTAGTCTTTGTTCGGGCCACAGCCACGGCCTTCCTTGATTTCCTGGTCCATGCAGCGGGACACGAAGTCGCGTGGAGCCAGGTCTTTCAGGGTGGGCGCATAGCGCTCCATGAAGCGCTCCCCATTGCTGTTGAGCAAGATCGCGCCTTCACCACGGCAGCCTTCGGTCAAGAGCACGCCAGCACCGGCCACGCCTGTGGGGTGGAATTGCCAGAACTCCATGTCTTCCAGGGGGATGCCAGCGCGTGCTGCCATGCCCAGGCCGTCACCGGTGTTGATGAAGGCGTTGGTGGACGCCGCATAAATGCGGCCAGCGCCACCGGTGGCCATCAGCACGGTCTTGGCGTGCAGGACGTGCAGGTCGCCGGTTTCCATCTCTAGCGCGGTCACGCCCACCACATCGCCTTCGGCGTCGCGGATCAGGTCGAGCGCCATCCACTCCACAAAGAAGCTGGTTTTGGCTGCCACGTTTTGCTGGTACAGGGTGTGCAGCATGGCGTGGCCGGTACGGTCGGCCGCAGCGCAAGCGCGTTGCACCGGCTTTTCGCCGTAGTTGGCGGTGTGGCCGCCAAATGGACGCTGGTAAATCGTGCCGTCCGGGTTGCGGTCAAAAGGCATGCCCATGTGCTCCAGGTCGTACACGACCTTGGGCGCTTCGCGGCACATGAACTCGATCGCATCCTGGTCGCCGAGCCAGTCGGAGCCTTTGATGGTGTCGTAGAAGTGGTAGTGCCAGTTGTCGTCGGACATGTTGCCCAGGCTGGCACCGATGCCGCCTTGCGCCGCCACGGTGTGCGAGCGGGTGGGGAACACTTTGGACAGCACGGCCACGTTCAGGCCGGCGCGGGCCAGCTGCAGCGAGGCACGCATGCCCGAACCACCGGCGCCGACGATCACGACGTCAAACTTGCGGGTGGTGATTTTGTCTTTGGTATAGCTCATGGTTTAACTTGGTTGGTGTGGTTTCAGCGCAATGACAGGCGAAGGGCTGACGCGTTACAGGCGCCACAGGGCCTGAACAGCCCAGCCGGCACAGCCGACCAGCCAGACGAGGGTGAAGACGTGCAAGACCAGGCGCACGGCCAGTGGCTTGACGTAATCCATCCAGATGTCACGCATGCCCACCCAGACGTGGTACAGCAGGGAAAGAATGACGGAGAAGGTCAGGACCTTCATCCACTGGGAAGCAAAAATGCCAGCCCATTCTTCGTAGCCGATGGGGCCAGCAGTGAAGATCACCTGGGCCAGCAAGATCACGGTGAAAAGGGCCATCAGGGTGCCGGTCACGCGTTGCGCAAGCCAGTCACGGAAGCCGTAGCCAGCACCGGTCACGATGCGTTTGGAGCCGTAGTTCACGGACATAGGTCAGTTTCCTTTGTTGTTATGGGGCAGATCAGTACAAACCAAACATCTTGGCGCCGAGCACAGCAGTCAGGCCGATGCTGAGCACCAGGGTGACGATGGCAGAGGATTTGCCAAACTCTTTGGTGACCGCATGGCAGATGTCCATGTACAGGTGACGCAGGCCGGCAATGAAGTGGTGCAGATAGGCCCAGATCAGCGCCAGCGCCACCAGTTTCATGAACCAGCCGGGCACAAAACCGAGGCCGGCATTGAAGGCAGCCGACAGCTTGGCGAAGGAAATTTCCGAAGTGATCGAACTGTCAAACATCCAGATGATGAGTGGCATCAGCAAGAACATCAGGAAACCGCTGATGCGGTGCAAGATGGAGACAATACCGGCCGCCGGGAGGCGGTAAGTGGGCAAGTCTTTCAAAGCGTTGATGTTGCGGAATTCAGGCCGCTTTCGGGCGAGTTCAGTCATGTGGGTACTTTCTGGGTGTAACGCGTTCGTAATTTGGATGACAAACCGGTGGATTCTATTGCAACGCAACAAACTGACATGAGCATTTCAGCGACAGTGATCAGAACGTGGCGCAATAGGGAACTTTACTCAGCTCAAAGCGTTGTGATAGTGGTGTGTGTCCGTGCGGTAAAAGCCGCGCCGCAGCTCCATCGGGGTGTCGTTGTAGGTGTAAGCAACCCGCTCGACGCTGAGCAAAGGGGTGTTGGCAGGCAAATCCAGCAATTCCCTTTGGGCCTTGTCGGGTAAGACGGCTCTGATCTTTTCTTCGGCGCGCACCATGCGCACGCCAAACTCGGTTTCAAACAAGGCGTACATGGGGCCGTGGTAGTCGGCCAGCCGCTCGGCGGTCAGGCCCTTGAAAGGGGTGCCAGGCAACCACAGATCTTCCAAAATGGTGGGAACGCCCGCAAATGACAGCACGCGGCGCACCTGCAGCACAGCGTCTCCGGAGCGCAAAGCCAGTGCCCGCGCAATGTCGGCGGAGGCGCGCAAGCGCTTGCAGTCGATGATTTCGCGTTGGGCTGGGCCTTCGGTGTTCAGATCGCCCTGATCGGGGACCAGTTTCAAAAAACGGTATTGCACCTGGTGTTCGGCATGCGTGGCCACAAAGGTGCCTTTGCCTTGCTTGCGCACCAGCAGGTGGCCGTTGGCCAATTCGTCAATGGCTTTGCGCACCGTGCCCTGGCTGACCCGGTAGCGGGCGGCCAGTTCCATTTCGCTGGGGATGGACTCCCCTGGTTTCCACTCGCTGGACTGCAGGCTTTGCAAAATCAAGCCTTTGATCTGTTGGTAGAGGGGACTGAACGCGGGTGTACTGGCCGCGAATTCGGGCGCGGTCGCTGGAGCGTCGGTCTGAGGCGATGGGTTGTTCATGGCAGGAATGGCGGGCATGCAGGTCAGTTGCATGTCAGGTGTGTCATCATATCTTATATAAGACATAAGACAAATTGACGAATCAGGGTTTTCGCGGGTACACTCGAACGTTGTTTGCTTGCGCTTTCTGCTTCCTTGAAGGGGCGTTTGGCGTGGGTCCGGTCAACCGGACGGCCCTGCTGACAAGGATGTTGGCGATGGGTTGCAACCCTTGTTTTCAACCTTCCGGAGTTATCCACCATGAAAAAGCCCGTCCGCGTTGCCGTCACCGGCGCAGCAGGTCAAATCGGTTACGCACTGTTGTTCCGCATCGCCTCCGGCGAAATGCTGGGCAAAGACCAGCCCGTCATCCTGCAATTGCTGGAAATCCCGGATGAGAAGGCCCAGAAGGCCCTCAAGGGCGTGATGATGGAGCTGGAAGACTGCGCGTTCCCGCTCTTGGCTGGTATGGAAGCCCACTCCGACCCGATGACCGCTTTCAAGGACACCGACTACGCCTTGCTGGTCGGCTCGCGCCCACGCGGCCCCGGCATGGAGCGTGCCGAGTTGCTGGCCATCAACGGTGCCATCTTCACAGCCCAGGGCAAGGCCCTGAACGCCGTGGCGTCGCGCAATGTGAAGGTGCTGGTCGTCGGCAACCCCGCCAACACCAACGCCTACATCGCGATGAAGTCTGCACCTGACCTCAAGCCCGGCAACTTCACTGCCATGTTGCGTCTGGACCACAACCGCGCTGCTTCGCAAATCGCCGCCAAGACCGGCAAGGCCGTGGCCGACATCGAAAAACTGTGTGTTTGGGGCAACCACTCGCCCACCATGTACGCCGACTACCGTTTCGCCACCATCAAGGGCGAGTCGGTCAAGGCCATGATCAACGACCAGGTCTGGAACGAAACCGTGTTCCTGCCCACCGTGGGCAAGCGCGGCGCGGCCATCATCGAAGCCCGTGGCCTGTCCTCGGCGGCTTCGGCTGCCAACGCCGCCATCGACCACATGCGCGACTGGGCCCTGGGCACCAACGGCAAGTGGGTCACCATGGGCATCCCGTCGCAGGGCTGGTACGGTATCCCCAAGGATGTCATGTTTGGCTTCCCCGTCACTTGCGAAAACGGCGAGTACAAGGTCGTTGAAGGTCTGGAGATCGACGCCTTCAGCCAGGCGTGCATTGACAAGACCCTGAAAGAGTTGACCGACGAGCAAGCCGGCGTCGCTCACCTGATCTGATTCAGGGCAGAGAAGTCCAAGTGAGTCATCCGCGCACCATTTTGTTGGGGGCACAAGCCGGTAGCGTGCAGCTGCCGGTGTGTGACCATTACAGCGGTGTGGAGGCGCGGATGCGCAAAAGCCTGCAGTTACAGGCTGACATGGCCCAAGAGTTCGGCACTTGCGTCTTTGATGTCACGCTGGACTGTGAGGACGGCGCCCCTGTGGGGGGCGAAGCCGAACACGCTGCGCTGGTCACTGAAATGGCACTCGCCACGACCGCAAGCAACCCGAGCGCACGCATTGCGGTGCGCGTCCACCCGGTGGACCACCCCAGTTTTGACGCCGACATGGCCCATATTGCGGGCCGTGCCGGACATGTCCTGACCCATATCATGGTGCCCAAGGTCGAGACTGTGGCCGATGTGGACCGGGCTGAGGCCGCCTTGATGGCAGCGGGTGCCACCCACTTGCCTTTGCATGTGCTGATCGAGTCGCCCGCCGCCGTGCACCGCGCTTTTGACATCGCCGCCCACCCCCGCGTGCAGTCGATCAGCTTTGGCCTGATGGATTTTGTCTCGGCCCATGGAGGCGCGATACCGGCGGACGGCATGGACATCCAGGGTCAATTCACCCACCCGCTGGTGTTGCGCGCCAAGCTGGAGATCGCCAGCGCCTGCCACGCCCACGGCAAAGTGCCCTCACATTGCGTGGTCACCGAATTCAAGAACCCCGATGCGATCCGGCAAGCGGCACAAAAAGCGGCCCGCGAGCTGGGCTACACCCGCATGTGGAGCATTCACCCTGACCAGATCCGCCCGATTCTGGAGGCCATGGCCCCCAGCGAAGCGCAAATCGATCAGGCCAGTGAAATCATCCTGGCTGCGCAAGCGGCCCAATGGGCACCCATCAGCCATGCTGGTCGGTTGCATGACCGGGCCAGTTACCGGTTTTTCTGGCAATTGATCGAGCGTGCACACCAAACCGGTCGGCATTTGCCCCCGGAAATCCAGTTGTATTTTTCGGCGCCTTTGACTTCGGTTGAATGCGGTTCATGATGGCTTTTTTCCTATGAGGTGGCTCGCCATGAAATCAAGCATGCTGTTGGGGTTCGCTTGGCTGTTGTCGGCGTCGGTGGGTGCGCAAACACCGGCCAACAAGCCCAAGCCCTCGCCGACCCAATCCGCTTCGGTCAAAACCAAAGCCAGTGTTCAAAAATCCGGCACCCCAAAGCCTGCCCAGCCGATCAAACAGGCCGCTGCTGAACCGACCGACAAAACCATGGGGCCTGATGAACTGGCGATCGCAGAGCGCGTCCACCAAGGGCGCATGCCTTGCGAGCTTGGTGCCAGTGTTCGGCTGGAGGCCGATGCCAGCCAGCCGGGTTACTTTCATGTGCACGGCAAGGGCTTTCGTTATCGGATGCACCCGGTCTCCACCAGCACGGGCGCTATCCGCCTGGAAGACAGCAAAGCGGGCGCTGTCTGGCTGCAACTGGCCAACAAATCCATGCTCATGGACCAGAACAAAGGCCGACGGATGGCCGACGAGTGTGCGAACCCTGAACAAATGGCCTTCGCTGAAGGCATGAAAACCAACCCACCCCCTGTGCTGTTTGACACCAAAGGCATGGGGCGTTCCAACGATTGATTTTGACTGACCGGAGAAAAAAACCATGTTGAAAGCCTACCGTGACCATGCCGCTGAACGTGCAGCACTGGGAATCCCGCCGCTGCCCTTGGATGCCAAGCAAACGGCTGAATTGATCGAGTTGATCAAGACCCCACCCGCAGGCGAAGACGCCTTCCTGATGGACTTGCTGACCCACCGCGTGCCGCCAGGCGTGGACGATGCCGCCAAGGTCAAGGCCTCGTTCCTGGCTGCTGTGGCCCATGGTGAGCTCCAGGTGGCCCTGATTTCCAAAGCCAAAGCCACCGAGTTGCTGGGCACCATGGTTGGCGGCTACAACGTGCACCCGCTGATTGAATTGCTGGACGACGCCGAAGTCGCTGGTGTCGCCGCTGAAGCCCTGAAGAAAACCCTGCTGATGTTCGACTTCTTCAACGACGTCGCCGAAAAAGCCAAGGCCGGCAACGCCAAGGCCAAGGAAGTCATGCAAAGCTGGGCCGACGCCGAGTGGTTCACCAGCCGTCCCGAAGTCGAGAAAAAAATCACCGTCACCGTGTTCAAGGTGCCCGGCGAGACCAACACCGACGACCTGTCGCCCGCACCCGATGCCTGGAGCCGTCCGGATATCCCGCTGCATTACCTGGCGATGCTGAAGAACACCCGCGAAGGTGCGCCCTTCAAGCCCGAAGAAGACGGCAAGCGTGGTCCAATGGCCTTCATCGAAGAGCTGAAGAAAAAAGGCAACCTGGTGGCTTACGTCGGTGACGTGGTCGGTACAGGTTCTTCGCGCAAGTCGGCTACCAACAGCATCATCTGGGGCTTTGGTCAGGACATCCCTTATGTACCGAATAAGCGCTTTGGTGGCATCACCTTGGGCGGCAAGATCGCCCCGATCTTCTTCAACACGCAAGAAGACTCCGGTGCCTTGCCGATCGAAGTGGACGTGACCGCTTTGAACATGGGCGACGTGATCGACGTGCTGCCCTACGAAGGCAAGATCGTGCGCAACGGTGAAACCGTGACCACCTTCCAGCTCAAGAGCGATGTGTTGTTTGACGAAGTCCGCGCCGGTGGCCGCATCAACCTGATCATTGGCCGCAGCTTGACCGCCAAGGCCCGTGAATTCCTGGGGCTGCCTGCTTCCACCGTGTTCCGTCTGCCCACGCCGCCCGCCGCCACCAAGGCCGGTTTCACATTGGCCCAGAAGATGGTCGGTCGTGCCGTGGGTCTGCCAGAAGGCCAGGGCGTGCGCCCCGGCACTTATTGCGAACCCAAGATGACCACCGTGGGCTCGCAAGACACCACCGGCCCCATGACCCGCGACGAGCTGAAAGACCTGGCTTGCCTGGGTTTCAGCGCCGACATGGTCATGCAGTCGTTCTGCCACACCGCCGCTTACCCCAAGCCCGTGGACGTCAAAACCCACCGCGAACTGCCCGCCTTCATCAGCAACCGCGGTGGCGTGTCGCTGCGCCCCGGTGATGGCGTGATCCACAGCTGGCTCAACCGCCTGTTGTTGCCTGACACCGTCGGTACAGGTGGCGATTCGCACACCCGTTTCCCCATTGGTATCAGCTTCCCCGCAGGCTCTGGCCTGGTGGCCTTCGGCGCTGCCACAGGCGTGATGCCTCTGGACATGCCCGAGTCCATTCTGGTCCGCTTCAAAGGCGAGATGCAGCCGGGCGTGACCCTGCGCGACTTGGTGCACGCGATCCCGCTGTACGCCATCAAGAAGGGCCTGCTCACCGTGGCCAAGTCCGGCAAGATCAACGAGTTCTCGGGCCGCATCCTGGAAATCGAAGGCTTGCCCAACCTGAAGGTCGAGCAGGCGTTTGAGTTGTCTGACGCCTCTGCCGAACGCTCGGCTGCGGGTTGCACGATCAAGCTCAACAAGGAGCCAGTCGAGGAGTACCTGAAGTCCAACGTGGTGCTCATGAAGAACATGATCGCCAACGGCTACGAAGACAAGCGCACGCTGCAGCGCCGCATCGAGAAGGTCGAGGCCTGGTTGGCCAATCCCCAGCTGCTCGAAGCCGACAAGGACGCAGAATACGCACACGTCATCGAGATCGACATGAACGAGATCAAAGAGCCGATCCTGTGCTGCCCCAACGATCCAGACGACGCCAAGTTCCTGTCCGAAGTCGCTGGCACCAAGATCGACGAAGCCTTCATCGGTTCGTGCATGACCAACATCGGCCATTTCCGCGCCGCGGCCAAGCTGCTCGGCGGCAGCCGCGACATCCCCGTCAAGTTGTGGGTCGCCCCACCGACCAAGATGGACGAGAGCGAGCTGATCAAGGAAGGCCACTACGCCAACTTCGGCGCAGCCGGTGCCCGCACCGAGATGCCCGGCTGCTCGCTGTGCATGGGCAACCAGGCCCAGGTGCGCGAAGGCGCGACCGTGGTGTCCACCTCCACCCGCAACTTCCCCAACCGCTTGGGCAAAAACACCAACGTGTTCTTGGCTTCGGCCGAATTGGCGGCGATTGCGTCCAAGCTGGGCCACATCCCCACCGTGGCCGAATACCACGAGGCCATGGGCATCGTGAACAAGGATGGCGCGGCGATCTACAAGTACATGAACTTCAACCAGATTGAAGAGTACGTGGAGAACGCCAAGGGCGTGACCGCCTGATCGCCCCTGTGTTGAGCTCAAGCCCCGTCAGCGCAAGTTGACGGGGCTTTTTTGTAGCTGTTGACCAGTCCTGCCAATGTCCCTGCATGGACCGTGGGCAATGAGGGGCACAAGCCTGACAGGGTGCTGTCCGCGTATTCTGACGATTCTTTTTTCAGGAGACACCGTGATGTTGAACCGTCGTCATTTTCTGGGTGCAGGCATGGCGGGTGCCACTGCGCTGACTTTTTCTTCCGTGTGGTCGCAGAACACCCCCCAGTTCGGTCCACCCGATTTGCCATCGGTCGGTTTCCGGCGCATGAAGCTGGGCACCATGGAAGTCATCGCCTTGAACGACGGTGCCGTGCGCCGCCCACTGGGCCAGGAGTTCGTGCCTGCTGTGCCGCTGGACCAGGTCAAGGCCTTGTTGGCCTCGCAGAACCTGCCCACCGATTACATCGATGTGCCCTACACCCCATTTTTGTTGGTCAACGGCAACCAGCGCTATTTGTTTGACACCGGTTTTGCTGACAACGGCCCGCCCACCACGGGCAAGCTGCTGGGCAACTTGGCCGCAGCGGGCTTCAAGCCCGAGGACATCAACAACGTGGTGCTGAGCCATTTTCATGGTGACCACATCAATGGCTTGCGCTTCAAAAACGGCAGCTTGGTCTACCCCAACGCCCGCGTGCATGTGCCAGCCCCTGAGCACGCCTTCTGGACAGATGAAGCCCGCATCGCGGCAGCGCCTGCACCCATGCAAGGCGCTTTTGGGGCTGTCAAACGTGCTTTGACGGGCTTGACCTCAGACCAATTGGTCAAGTTTGAACCCGGCAGCATCGTGGCCCCTGGCATCCAGTCGGTTGCCGCTTTTGGTCATACCCCGGGCCACACCTTGTTCACCGTGCGTTCCGAGGGCCAGTCCTTTGCCTACGTGGCAGACATCACCAACGTACCCTCGCTGTTTGCCCGCAATCCCGACTGGGCGGTGCTGTTTGACATGAACCCCGAGATGGCCCGTCAAAGCCGCCGCCGCATTTTTGACATGTTGGTCAAGGAAAAAATGATGGCCGGTGGTTTCCATTTTCCATTCCCGGCCTTTGGTTCGATCACGCCTTCGGGCAATGGTTATCAGTTTGTGCCGGTCGCTTGATCGGCGCGTTGGCGTTTCATGGTTAAAAAAACCGGGCTTTCGAAGCCCGGTTTTTTTGCGCAGGTGACAGTCACGGCTGTGCGGTTGGCTTAGCCTTGAATGCTCTCCATTTTTGATGCGAAAGTCCAAGATGAAATACACCACCCTGGGCAAAAGCCCTCTGAAAGTTTCCCGCCTGTGTCTGGGCACCATGATGTTTGGCGACCAGACGCCGCTGGAGGACGCGCGCGCGATCGTGGCCGACGCGCACGACAAAGGCTGCAACTTCATTGACACCGCCGACGTGTACACGCTCGGAAAATCCGAAGAAATCGTGGGCCAGGTGCTCAAAGGCCAGCGCCACCAATGGGTGTTGGCCAGCAAGGTGGGCAATGCGATGTCGGCGCGACCCAACGAACAGGGCTACTCGCGCAGTTGGGTGCTTCGCGCTTGCGAAGACAGTCTGCGCCGTCTGGACGCCGACCACCTGGACATTTATTACCTGCACCGCGACTACAACGGCATGGACCTGGAGGAGCCCTTGCGGGCCATCGAGGCTTTGCTGCGCGACGGCAAGATCCGCTATTGGGGTGTTTCCAACTTCAGGGGCTGGCGCATTGCCGAGATGGTGAACATGGCCCGCCAGATGAACATGCCCGGCCCGGTGGTGTGCCAGCCTTATTACAACCTGCTCAACCGTTTGCCCGAGGTGGAAATTCTGGAAGCCTGCGGCCATTACGGTTTGGGTGTGGTGCCCTACAGCCCGATTGCGCGTGGCGTGTTGACGGGCAAATATGCACCCGGTCAGGCCCCCGCCCAGGGCAGCCGCGCAGCGCGTGGTGACAAGCGCATCATGGAAACCGAATTCCGCGAAGAGTCGCTGCAGATTGCCCAAACGCTGCGCCAGCATTGCGAGGCCAAGGGCGTGTCGCTGGCGCACTTTGCCACCGCCTGGGTGCTGGCCAACCGCCATGTGAGCGCGGTCATCGCCGGGCCGCGCACGCTGGCGCAGTGGCAAGACTACGCGGGCGCTTTGGAGGTGACGATCACCGCCGAAGACGAAGCCCTGGTCAACAGCCTGGTGGCGCCCGGGCATCCGTCGACGCCCGGTTACAACGACCCTTCTTACCCTTTGAACGGGCGCTGAAAGCCAACTGACGGTTCTCCTTTCCCCGTCCATGAGGGCCATGGGGATATTGACAAATAGCGCTTGATTTCTGTACAGTCTGTACAGAAATCAAGGAATTGACCATGTCAGACACCCCGCAATATGGACTCGAACAAGCCCGGGCGCAGCTGCCGCTCATCGCCTCCGAGGCGGTGGCGGGCTACAGCAGCGTGATCACGCGTCACGGCAAGCCGGTGGCGGTGGTGGTGCCGGTGGCGCAGTGGCGTGAGGGGCAGATCCGTTCCAGGCAAGGGGGTGTGCTGGCCTTGCGTGGCTCGGGCCGAGGCCTGTGGCCGGAGGGTGCGGCCCCCGCGGTTGCCCAGTTGCGCGATGAGTGGGCTTGAGCGGTGGTGGCCCGTGGCCGTGTTTCGGCTTCTATGTGGGGCGGTCTGAGTGAGGGCGCCACCGTGCTCGTGGACACCGCGCCCTGGATTTACCTGCTCGAAGACCATGCCGAATTCGCGCCTCGTTTTGTGGGTCTTTTCGAAGCCGCAGATCGCGGCCAGATTCAGCTGGCCTTGAGCACCGTGACCTTGGCCGAAGTGCTGACCGGTCCTTTCAAGGCGGGCCAAATGGCCTTGGCCAAACGCTACGAGACGGCGATGGGCACTTACCAAGTGGTGCCCTTGTCCGCAGCGGTGGCCAGTCTGGCGGCGCAGTTGCGGGTGCAATACCGCCTCAAACTGCCCGATGCGGTGCAGCTGGCTTCGGCGCTGCAGATCGGCGCGGCGGCCCTGGTCACACATGACCGCGACTTTTCTGCGGTGCAGGGCTTGCCGGTGTTGATGGGCGTTTAAGACCTGTGCCTGCGCCTGCATCCGCAGGCGCGCAAGGGCTCAGAACATCCGAGCGATCAAAGCACCCTCGGCCGGCCCGTCCAGCGGAATCCACACCTTGAGCGGATTGCCCGCAGCGACCTCGATGGCTTCGCCGGATTCGCTTTTCATGTGCGTCAGCGCCACTTTGCGGTTGCCGCTGGGGTGAATGACCTCGATCGTGTCGCCCACCGCGAAACGGTTTTTGGTCTCGACCAGCGCCCAGCCATCACCCACCTCACGCACTTCGCCCACAAACTGGCTGCGGTGGCCCACCGAGTGGCCGGTTTCGTAGTTCTGGTAGTCCTGCGCGGGGCGGCGCTCCAGAAAGCCCGAGGTGTAGCCGCGTGAGGCCAGACCGTCGAGTTCGCTGATCAGCTCGGGGTTGAAGGGGCGACCGGCCACCGCGTCGTCGATGGCCCGGCGGTACACCTGCGCGGTGCGGCTCACGTAATACAGGCTCTTGGTGCGGCCTTCGATCTTGAGCGAATCCACCCCGATCTTGACCAGGCGCTCAACCAGCTCGACGGCGCGCAGGTCCTTGCTGTTCATGATGTAGGTGCCGTGCTCGTCTTCCATGATGGGCATGAGCTGACCCGGGCGTCCGGCTTCTTCGATCAGGTACACCTTGTCGGCGGCGGGGTGGCGCTGGCCGTCGCCGCAGGCCGAGAAAGTTTTCTCGGCGTTTTCCTGTTCCTGCTCGAAGTTGAAGTCACCCGCCATGCGCACGGGCTGGACCTCGCCAGAGTCGGTCTCGTCGGTGGCTTCTTGGGTGCCGTAGCTCCAGCGGCAGGCGTTGGTGCAGGTGCCCTGGTTGGGGTCGCGCCGGTTGAAGTAGCCCGACAACAGGCAGCGACCCGAATACGCGATGCACAACGCGCCGTGCACAAAGACTTCGAGCTCCATGTCGGGGCATTCCTGGCGGATTTTTTCGACCTCGTCCAGGCTCAGTTCGCGGCTCAGGATGATGCGGGCCACCCCCACCTTCTGCCAGAACTTCACCGCCGCCCAGTTCACGGTGTTGGCCTGCACCGACAGGTGGATGGGCATCTCGGGCCATTTCTCGCGCACCATCATGATCAGACCCGGGTCAGCCATGATCAGAGCATCAGGCTTCATGGCGATCACCGGCTCGATGTCGCGCAAATAGGTGCGCACCTTGTCGTTGTGCGGCAGCAGGTTGCTGGTGACAAAAAACTTTTTGCCTCGGGCGTGCGCTTCGGCGATGCCGATCCCGATCTGCTCCAGTTTGAATTCGTTGTTGCGTGCCCGCAGGCTGTAGCGCGGCTGGCCCGCATAGATGGCGTCGGCACCAAAGTCGTAGGCGGCGCGCATTTTGTCGAGCGAGCCCGCTGGCAATAAAAGTTCGGGGGATTTGATCGCGGTCATGGTTTCCAATTTTCCAATTTTTTGAGGCCTTCAAGCCCGGGCACAATTGACCTATGACAAGAAATGAGCGCAATCCGGTGGTGATCGCAGGCGGCGGTATCGGCGGGCTGGCGGCGGCCATGGCCTGTGCGCGGCAAAGGGTGCCAGTGCAATTGCTGGAGCGGGCCACGCAGCTCAGCGAGGTGGGCGCGGGCATCCAGATCGGGCCGAATGTGACGCGCATCTTGCAGGCCTGGGGTCTGGGTGCGGCGCTGGCGCAGGTGGCGGCTTTCCCAAATCAGCTGCAAGCGCGCGATGCGCAAACCGGCCAGGTGCTGGGCACGCTGCGCCTAGGGCAAAGGGCGCAAGCGCTGTATGGCGCGCCTTACGCCACCATCCACCGGGCCGATTTGCAGAGCCTGCTGCACCGCGCGGCTCAGGGCGCAGGAGTGGATATGCGGCTGGGGCAGACCGTGCAAGGCTGGCAGGGCAGCGAAGCGGCTTTGCAAGTGAACACGGTGCAAGGCCTGAGCCTGCAGGCCAGCGCCCTGATCGGGGCCGACGGCATCTGGAGCGCGGTGCGCCAGCAACTGCTGGGCGATGCCCCGGCGCGGTTCACCGGGCATCTGGCTTACCGGGCGCTGGTGGCGCAGGCCGATTTGCCCACGCACTTGCGCAGCGACCAGGTCACCGTGTGGATGGGGCCGCGCCTGCATGTGGTGCATTACCCGGTGCGCAGTGGGCAGTGGCTCAATCTGGTGGCCATCGTGCACGGCGCCAAACCCGACCAGGCTCAAGACTGGGACCAGGCCGGGCACACCCAGGCTCTGATGCAGGCCATGGGCGTGGTGGGCCGGGATTTGCACGAGCGTTTGGCATCGGTGCCCGCCTGGCGGCAATGGGCGCTGCACGACCGCTCGCCAGTGAGCGGTGCCAGCGACATGGCGCAAGGCCGCGTGGCCTTGCTGGGTGATGCAGCGCACCCCATGCGGCCTTATTTGGCACAGGGCGCGGGCATGGCCATCGAAGACGCACAGGCCTTGGCGCAGTGCCTGAGTGTGGGCAAAGCGACGGTGGCCGAGCAACTGCAGGCTTATGCCGAGCAACGCTGGGCGCGCAATGCCCGCGTGCAGGCCCGGGCGATTCGCAACGGCCGCATCTTCCACGCCCAGGGCGCTGTCGCGCTGGGGCGCAACCTGTCGATGCGGCTCATGGGTGAGCGGGTGATGGATGTGCCTTGGTTGTATGGGGGCGGACCTTTGACTTCGACTGCTTGAGAAATCCGACCGCTGTCAGCTGTACATTCGCCTGCATGGTTTTTTGCTGAGCACGGTGCGACCGACTCAAAATTTCAGGGGAATTTCTTCATGCCCATTCGTCACTTGACACAACAGACCACCAATAAGGCGCTGGCGACTCGCCAAGTTTCTTCTCAAGTCCCGGCAAGGCCTGCGCGCATGAAGCCGATGCCCATCCCCTTGGGCTTGGCTGCTCTCTGGATGGCGGTCGTTTTGGCTATGCCGAGCGCCTGGGCTCAAAGCACCGATTTGTCGGCCTGCATGGCCGAGTTGCGCCCGGCTGCACGCAGCGGCAAAGTGAGCGACGCCACCTGGGCGCGCCACACGGCCGGGCTGCAGGCCGACTTCAGCGTCATTGAAAAGCTGAACTTCCAGCCCGAATTTCGCACGGCCATTTGGGACTACATGTCGGCCCTGGTGGACGAGGAGCGTGTGGCCGATGGCAAGGCCCGTCTGACTGAACACCGCCAGGCGCTCGAACGCGCCGAGCAACGCTTCGGCGTGGACCCGGCCACGGTGGTCGCGGTCTGGGGCGTGGAGAGCAATTTTGGCCAGACTTTTGGCAAATACCCGCTGGTGCAGGCGCTGGGCACGCTGTCATGCCACGGGCGGCGGCAAAGTTATTTTCGGGGCGAGTTTTTTGCGGCGCTGCGCATTTTGCAGGCGGGTCACATCGCACCCGAGCGTTTGGTGGGTTCGTGGGCGGGGGCCTTTGGCCACACCCAGTTCATGCCCAGCACCTTCGAGCGCCTGGCGGTGGATTTTGACGGCGACGGCCGCGCCGACCTGATGGACAGCAGCGTGGACGCGTTGGGTTCGACCGCCAACTTTTTGGCCCGCGCGGGTTGGCAAAGTGGCTTGCCATGGGGCATCGAGGTCAAGCTGCCGCCGGGCATCTCTTTGGCAGGCGAGGGCCGCCGCAGCAAACGCCCGGTGGCCGACTGGGTCGCGCGGGGCGTGCGCCAGGTGGACGGCTCGGCCTTGCCCGCCAACCTGGGCTCGGTCGGTTTGCTGACGCTGGCCGGGGCCAATGGCCCGGCCTTTTTGGTCACACGCAACTTTGACGCGCTCTACAGTTACAACGCGGCCGAAAGCTATGGCCTGGCCATTGCCCACCTGAGCGACCGCCTGCGCGGCGCTGGCCCCTTCGCCACGCCCTGGCCGACCGATGACGCGGGTCTGTCACGCGCCGAGCGGCGTGAGTTGCAAGGCCTGCTGGTGATGCGCGGCCACGACATCGGCCCGGTGGACGGCATGCTGGGCGATGCATCGCGTCAGGCAATCCGTGCCGAACAGCAGCGCCTAGGCCACGAGGCCAACGGCCGAGGCGGCCAGAAAATCCTCAAGGCTTTGCGCGGAGGCTGAGCGCCAAGCCGCTGGGCGTGGATGGCTTGGCTGCGTTTCACAGCACCAAAGGCAAGGCCCTTTGTCGCTTGCCGGTCAGGGCAAAAAGGGCATTGCCCACGGCCGGTGCCAGTGGCGGCAAAGCCGGCTCGCCTACGCCTGCCGGATGGCGGGTGCTGGGCACGATGTGGGTTTCCACTTGCGGCGCCTGGCTGAGCGTGACCATGCGGTAGCTCGGGAAATTGGTTTGCTGCACCACACCGCCGACGATGTCGATCTTGCCAAAGAGTGCGGCGCTCAGGCCGAAGATCACGCTGCTTTCCACCTGTTGGGCCACCGTGCCGGGGTTGACCACTGTGCCGCAGTCCATGGCGCAGACCACGCGGTGCACGCGGATCTGGCCCTCGCTCAGCGACACCTCAGCCACCTGCGCCACGATGGAGCCAAACGATTCATGCAGCGCAATGCCCCGTGCGCGGCCCGCAGGCAGGGCCGTGCCCCAGCCAGCTTTGTCGGCAGCGAGTTGGAGCACGGCGGCGTGGCGCGGAGCGTCTTTCAGCCAGTTCAGGCGGAAGGCCAGCGGGTCTTGCTGGGTGGCCACGGCCAGTTCGTCGATGAAGCTTTCCGAGAAGAAGGCATTGTGCGAATGACCGACCGAGCGCCAGAAGCCTACCGGCACGCCCGATTGCGTGGCGACATGGCTCATGTGTTGGCTGGCAAAACCGTAAGGCAAATCGAACAGGCCTTCCGAGGTGGTCTTGTCGGGCATGTCGATGGGACCGGACAGGGCGGGCACGGCACGCGCCATCCAGCGCGGTGTGATGGCGTCGCCAGCTGACTTGATGCGCAAGCTGGTGACTTGGCCTTGCGCATCGAGCGAGGCCTGGAATTTGGCCAGGTGCATGGGCCGGTAAAAGTCGTGTCCCATGTCTTCTTCGCGCGACCAGCTCAGTTGCACCGGTTGGCCTTCGCAGGCCATGGCCACCTGCACAGCCTGGCCGACAAAGTCGACTTCCAGCCTGCGGCCAAAGCCACCGCCCAGCTGCGTGACGTGGACTGTGACCTGGTCCTTGTCCACCTGGGCCACTTTGGCGGCCATGTCGCGTGCCATTTGCGGCACCTGCGTGGGCACCCAAATCTCCACGCGGCCGTCTTTGACTTGCGCGGTGCAGTTCATCGGCTCCATGGTGGCGTGGGCCAGATAAGGGGCCTGGTACAGCGCATCGATGCGGCTGGCGGCGGCTTTTTCGGCCTGAGTGGGCACACCTTGTTCGTGGAAGGTGAAGCCGCTTTCGGTGTTCAGGCTGTTGAGCAAGGCGGCCTGGATGCGTGTGGTGTCGACCACCCCGGTGCCCGGCGGCTGCCATTGCACCTGCACGGCTTGCACCCCCTGGCGGGCATGCCAGGTGGTTTTGCCGACCACGGCCAAACCCGCAGTCCCTTCGCCCCAGGCATTTATCTGCACGACTTTGACGACACCCGGCAAAGCCAAAGCCGCTTTCCTGTCCACTGCGGCTGCCGTTCCGCCCAGGATGGGGCTCATGCGCACAGCGGCAAACAGCAGGCCTGGCAGACGCACATCCATGCCGAAAGTGGCTTGCCCCGCCACTTTGGACGGGATGTCGGTGCGGGGCGCTGATTGGCCGATGAGTTTCCACTGGTCTGGCGATTTGGTCTGGATGCCCGAAGGGGTGCTGCCCGAAGCGGCGGCCACCATCTGGCCGTAGTGGGCCGATTGGCCAGAAGCGTGCATGACGCCATCGGTCACGGTGATGTCGCTGACCGGCACTTTCCAGGCCGCAGCAGCAGCTTGCAGCAAACTGGCCCGCGCCGTGGCTGCCGCTACGCGCAGCGGCTCCCAAAGGTCGGCCACCGAAGACGAGCCGCCCGTGGCGTTGATGCCCAGTTCGCGGGCAACCTTGCCCACCAGCCATTGGCCCATCTTGATTTTGGTGGGCTTGTGCTCACCTTCGCTGTCCAGCGGGTGAAAGGGCAGGCTGGCCACCAGCATGGCCACGTTGCCGTAAATGCTGTCGTTGCCCGCTTGTTCCAGGCGCACGCGACCCAGCGGCATGTCGAGTTCTTCGGCCACCAGCATGGCCAGCGCGGTGTGAATGCCCTGGCCCATTTCGCTGCGCGGCATGGCCAGCACCACAGCGCCGTCCTTGGCGATCTTGATCCAGCCGTTCAGGGCGACATCGCCTTCCGTTTTGAGCATCAACTCGGGTGCACCCAAGCGCGAGCGGGCGGGCATCACGCCCCAGCCGACCACCAAGGCGCCGGTTGCGCCCAAGGCGCTCAGGATCCAGGTGCGGCGTTTCATGCGGCACCGCCCTTCTTCATTTGCGCGGCCGCGCGGTGAATGGCAGCGCGCACACGTTGGTAAGTGCCACAGCGACACAGGTTGGTCATGGCAGCGTCAATCTCGGTGTCGCTCGGCTGCGGGTTTTTCTCCAGCAAAGCAGCCGCGGCCATCAGCATGCCGCTTTGGCAGTAGCCGCATTGCGGCACTTGTTCGGCAATCCATGCGGCTTGCAAGGGGTGGGGCTTTTCTGGGGTGCCCAATGATTCGATGGTTTTGATTTTTTGACTTGCCACGGCAGACACCGGCAGCACGCAAGAACGCACAGGCTGGCCGTCCACATGCACGGTGCAGGCCCCACATGCGGCGATGCCGCAGCCGAACTTGGTGCCGGTCAGGTTCAGTTCGTCGCGCAGCACCCACAGCAAAGGCATGTTCGGGTCGGCGGATGAGTTGCGGTTTTCGCCGTTGATGTTCAGTTGCACAGTGTCTCCCCAGTGATGCAAGCCGGGATGTTAGTGCAAATGAATGCACTTGTCGGTGATCTGATGACCTGTTCTGGGCGAGACCGTTCACAGTTGGGTGCGCAGGGTCCAGATTTCGGGGAACAGCACCACATCGAGCATCTTGCGCAGATAGCTCACGCCGCCCGTTCCTCCGGTCCCGCGCTTGAAGCCGATCACCCGCTCTACCGTGGTCACATGGCGGAAGCGCCACAAGCGAAACGCGTCTTCCAGGTCGGTGAGTTCTTCGCCGAGTTGGTAAAGATCCCAATGCTGCTGCGGGTTGCGATAGACCACCAACCAGGCGTTCTCGACGGCAACACTTGCCGGATAGGGTTGACGCCAGTCGCGCCCGGTGTGGCTGCCGGGCACATCCAGGCCACGCCGTTTCAACAGGCGCAGAGATTCGTCATACAGCGAGGGCGCTTCGTAGGCAGCTTGCACGATGGCCGACAGGTCAGGCCGATGTGCGTGGGGCTGCAGCATGGCGGCGTTCTTGTTGCCCATGGCAAATTCAATGCAGCGGTATTGCCAGCTTTGAAAGCCGCTGGATTGCGCCAGATAGGGTCGAATGGCGCTGTACTCGGGCGGCGTCATGGTGGCCAACACGTCCCAGGCGTGCACCAGCTGCTCCATGATGCGGCTGACGCGGGCCAGTTTTTTGAAGGCATCGGGCAGTTCGTCGGCCGCGATGTTCTGGATGGCCGCTTGCAACTCGTGCAGCATCAGCTTCATCCACAACTCGCTGGTCTGGTGCTGCACGATGAACAGCATCTCGTTGTGGTCGGGCGAGAGCGGTTTTTGGGCGTTCAGGATGGCGTCGAGCTGCAGGTAGTCGCCGTAGCTCATGCGGCCATCAAAGTCGAGCTGGGCGTGCTCTTCGTGCACGATGCGCTCGCCAGCGGCTGAGCTGGTTGTGTGCGTGGCGGAGGAGAAAGGACAGGAACTCATGGCAGGCCTTTCAGGTCACGGCATGTTTTTGGGCAAAGCGGGCGTCTTGCCATTCGCCGCTGGCCATGACCTGGCAAAGCTGCTCGGCAGCGTTCCACACGTCAGCGTAGCCGACGTACAGCGGCGTGAAGCCAAAGCGCAGGATGTCGGCGTGCTGACCGCCATCGCCCGCCCTGAAGTCACCGATCACGCCGCGTGCAATCAGTGCCTGCACGATGGCGTAAGCGCCTTCGGCGCGGGTCAGGCTCACTTGCGAGCCGCGCAGGGCTTCGTCGGCCGGGGTGGCGATGCCAAAGCCGTGGCCGTGCAGGCGGGTGCGCACCAGCTGCATGAACAGGCCCGTGAGTGCCAGCGACTTTTGGCGCAGTGCGGCCATGCCGCCCAGTGACTCGGCGGCCAAAAAGGCGTCCAGGCCACAGTCGAGTGCCGTGAGGCTCAAGATGGGTTGCGTGCCGCATTGGTAGCGGGTGATGCCCGGGGCGGGTTGGTAATCGGGGGTGAAGGCAAAGGGCGCGGCATGGCCCCACCAGCCGGCCAGCGGTTGCCAGAAGCGGTCGGTGTGCTCAGGTCGTACCCACACAAAGGCAGGTGCGCCGGGGCCGCCGTTCAAGTATTTGTAGCCGCAGCCCACGGCAAAGTCGGCACCCGAGCCGTTCAGGTCAACCGGCACGGCACCGGCGCTGTGCGCCAAGTCCCACACCGTGAGGATGCCTTGGGCATGAGCCTGTGCGGTGATGGCCTGCATGTCGTGCATGGCCCCGGTGCGGTAGTTCACATGCGTGAGCATGAGCACCGCCACATCGGCTTGCAAGGCGGCCGCGATCTCATCGGCTTCGACCAGTTGCAGGGTGTAACCGCGCTCTTGGCACAGGGCTTCGGCGATGTACAGGTCGGTGGGGAAGTTGCTGCGCTCGCTGACGATTTTGGTTTTGTGCGGGTGGTCGGCTTTGGCGATGTGCAGCGCGGCGGCCAGCACTTTGAAGAGGTTGATCGAGGTGCTGTCGGCCGCCACCACTTCACCCGGTTGAGCGCCAATGACGCGGGCGATCTTGTCGCCCACGCGCTGGGGCAGGGTGAACCAGCCGGCCGAGTTCCAGCTTTTGATCAGGTCGGTGCCCCATTCGTGCGTGACGGCATGGGCCACGCGGGCTGGGGCGGTTTTAGGCAGCACGCCCAGCGAGTTGCCGTCCAGATAAATCACGCCGGGTGGCACCTCGAACTGGTCGCGCAGGGCGCGCAACGGGTCTTGTTGGTCCAGCAGTTCGCAGTCTTGCAAGGTGGGGGTGAGGTTCATCATGGTTGGGTCTTTCAAGCAGTGTTCAAAGTTCGCGCAAGACCGCCCGCACGGGGCTGGCGTCGGCGCTCATGAGTTTGAGGGGCAGGGCGATCAGCTCGTAATCGCCTTCGGGCACGTCATCGAGCAGCAGGTTTTCCAGCACACGCAGGCCGCGCTGGCGGATCACTTGGTGGCTGGGCAAGGCGTTGCTGTCCGCCGGGTCGATGCTGGCGCTGTCGGTGCCGATCAGCCGCACGCCGAGGTCGGCCAGGTGCTGCACGGCATCCGGGTGGAAGGCGGTGAGCTCGTTGTCGAACTGCGCAAGCGGAAACTGGCGGTAGGTGCGCACGAGCAGCCGCGTGGGCATGTCGTTCAGTGCGTGCTGCAGGTGGTCTATGGTGATCAAGCGGCCAGCGTCCAGCGCGTGGATGACGCGGCAGCGGCCCAGAAAGGGCAGCAGGTCCAAAGAGCCTACGGCCACGCCTTGCGGGTCGTAATGCAGCGGGGCATCGGCATGTGCGCCCACATGGGGCGACAGGGTGATGGCGCTCACGTTCACGGGGCAGTCTTCAGACAGTGTTGCGGCCCATTGCTGGTTGTAGTGCGTGTCGCCAGGAAAGACCGGGCTGTGCGCGTCAACAGGTGGGGAAATGTCCCAAAGTTTTTTCATGGTGTGCGAAGGTAGCACCCCACAAAAAACCATGGTGTCGGTTATTTCCAACACCCGTGAAATTCAGACGTTCAGCGCAGGCAGGCCGTGGCGGCGGCGCGCTTGTTCGCAGGCATCGCTGCCTTCTTCGAACTCGCGGCAAGGCGAGGGGCGCCATTCGTAGATGCCGCAAATGGCTTTTTCGCCGGTTTTGCCATAGAGCGCCGCGCAGCGCGGCGGGCTGTGGTCGGTGCCGCGCATGCGGCAGGTGTGTTCGGTGATGGGCGAAGCCAGACCTGCGGGCACATCGCCGCCGCCTTCTTCGTATTCGAAAATGGAAAAATCTACCCGAAAGCTCACGCAGCAGGCGCCACAGGTGGTGCAGGAAGACATGGTCAGGGCATTCGAAAAACGGACCCCGGAGCAGATCCGGGGTGACCGATCATGCGTTCACGCGACCGAGCAACAAAAACTCCATGAGTGCTTTTTGCACATGCATGCGGTTCTCGGCTTCGTCCCAAACCACCGATTGTGGGCCGTCGATGACTTCGGCGCTGACTTCTTCGCCTCGGTGCGCGGGCAGGCAGTGCATGAACAAGGCGTTGGGCTTGGCGACCTTCATCATCGCTTCGTCCACGCACCAGTTGGCAAAGGCTTTTTTGCGGGCTTCGTTTTCGGCCTCGTAGCCCATGCTGGTCCACACGTCGGTGGTGACCAGGTCGGCGCCTCGGCAGGCATCTTGCGGGTTTTGGAAAATTTTGTAGCAGTCGGCACTGCGCAGGCCGGCCACAGCCTGGTCCACTTCGTAACCGCTGGGCGTGCTCAGGTGCACCGTGAAGCCCAGCAACTCGGCCGCCTGCAGCCAGGTGTTGGCCATGTTGTTGCCATCGCCCACCCAGGCCACCACTTTGCCCTTCAGGTAAGACGGGTCCGGCTTGCCCTGGGCGTCCAGGCCCCGGTGCTCCAGCAGGGTGAACAGGTCGGCCAAAATCTGGCAGGGGTGAAACTCGTTGGTCAGGCCGTTGATGACGGGCACGCGCGAGTGCGAGGCAAAGCGCTCGATCTTGTCCTGCCCGAAGGTGCGGATCATCACCAGATCGGTCATGCGGCTGATCACGCGGGCGCTGTCTTCGATGGGCTCGGAGCGGCCCAGTTGGCTGTCGCCCGTGGTCAAGTGCACCACCGAGCCCCCCAGCTGGTACATGCCCGCTTCAAAGCTCACGCGGGTGCGGGTGCTGGCTTTTTCAAAAATCATGGCCAGCGTGCGGTCGGCCAGCGGATGGTATTTTTCGTAGGCCTTGAACTTGCGCTTGATTTCGGCGGCGCGCATCAGAACATGTGCGTATTCGTCCGCGCTCAGGTCGGTGAATTGCAGGTAGTGCCGCACGGGCGCTGGGGCGGATGCACTCATGGTTTTTCTGCCAAAAAGGTCTTGATCAGGGGCGCCAAAATGGCGACCACTTCGTCGGCTTCAGCCTCGGTCATGATGAGCGGGGGGACCAGGCGGATCACGCTGTCGGCGGTCACGCTCAGCAGCAGTCCGGCTTCTGCAGCGCGGCTCCAGATGGCGCCGCAGGGGCGGTCGAGCTCAACGCCCAGCATCAGGCCCTGGCCACGGATTTCCTTGACGCCTTGAACGCCAGCGAGGGCTTTTTCAAGGGCGCCGCGCAAATGGTCGCCGACCCGCGCCGCGTTGGCCATCAAGCCGTCTTTTTCCATGATGCGGATGGTCTCGACCCCGGCCCGCATGGCCAGCGGGTTGCCGCCAAAAGTGGTGCCGTGGTTGCCGGGCTGGAAGATGTGGGCTGCCTTGGGGCCAGCCACCACCGCGCCGATCGGCACCCCCGAGCCCAGGCCCTTGGCCAGTGGCATCACGTCGGGCACGATGCCCGCCCACTGGTGGGCGAACCATTTGCCGGTACGGCCCATGCCGCACTGCACCTCGTCGATCATCATCAGCCAGTCTTTTTGGTCGCACAGGGCGCGCACTTGCTTGAGGTATTCGATGCGCATCGGGTTGATGCCACCTTCGCCCTGGATGGTTTCCATGAACACGGCCACCACATTCGGGTTGCCTTCGGTGGCTTTTTTCAGGGCTTCAATGTCGTTGACCGGCACACGCACAAAGCCCTCCAGCATGGGACCAAAGCCCTTTTTCAGCTTTTCGTTGGCCGTGGCGCTCAGGGTGGCGATGCTGCGGCCGTGGAAGGCTTTTTCGTAAACCACGATTTCGGGTTTGTCGATGCCCTTGTCATGGCCGAATTTGCGTGCCAGCTTGATGGCCGCTTCGTTGGCTTCCAGACCTGTGCAGCAGAAGAACACGTTCGTCATGCCCGACAGCTCGACCAACTTGGCCGCCAGCACTTCGGCGTTGGGCACATGAAAGTAGTTGCAGCTGTGGATCATCTTGCTGACCTGGTCTTGCAAGGCAGGAACCAGATCGGGGTGGTTGTGACCCAGGGTGTTGACGGCAATGCCGGCCAGCGCGTCCAGATAGGACTTGCCATTGACGTCCCAGACTCGGCAACCCTGACCATGGCTGAGTGCGATCGGCAGTCGGCCATAGGTGTTCATGGTGTGCGGTGAGGCGGCTTCAATGAAAGCGGACATGCGTGAACTCCTGAAATAAAAATCGGCCCAACGAAGAGGGCCGCTGAAACCAGATTTTAGAGGCAGAAAGGGCCTCCCCCAATCGCTTTCATCGGGCCCGTGTTGCCGAGTTACCAATGGGTTTCAAGTCTTATATAAGATACAATACTTTGGGCAAACCAGAGGTCGGCGATCCCGGCCTCTGAGTCCTCCTCACTCACACCTCTATCCGATGGTTTCCAACACTGCCAAAGAAGTTTTCATCCAGGGCATCACCCAGGATGGCAAAGCCTTCAGGCCCAGCGACTGGGCCGAACGTTTGGCGGGCGTCATGAGCCCATTCCGACCCGGCGGCGCCACGCCAGGTAGCCACCTGAGCTACTCCCCGTGGTGCATTCCCACCACCCTGGGGGGCATCAAATGCGTGGTGGTCAACCATGACCTGCGCGAGCACAACGTGATGGCCTGGGATTTTGTGATGAACTTTGCGCGGGACAACGGCTTGCAGGTGGCCGAGGCCTGCTTGTTGCCGGATCCGCCGCCCAAGAACAAGACCCTGTGAGCTGAACCGCCTGAGGGCGGTTTTTCATGGTGCGCCCGTGCCGGGCGCACCATGAAAAAACCGCCAAGGTTTGCACCAAGGCGGTTCAGTTTTCGCGGACAGCGCACCCGTTTCAAACGGCAGCGAGGGCAGGGCCTCGCCGGGCTGTTGATCTGGTGGAGCGGATCAGGCTGCGGCGAGAGCCAAAGTTTTGACTTTGGCGCTCAGGCGGCTCTTGTCACGAGCGGCCTTGTTTTTGTGGAAGATGCCCTTGTCGGCAATGATGTCCACCACGGTTTGCATTTTGGCAAACAACTCGGTGGCTTTGGTTTTGTCGCCTGCTGCAACGGCTTTTTCGACGTTCTTCACAGCAGTGCGGTATTTGGAGCGCAGCGAAGAGTTCGCAGCGTTGATTTTGATGTCTTGGCGGACGCGTTTACGGCCGGAGGCAAGACGGGGGTTTTTCTTTTTGGGTTTAGCGGATGCCATATATAAGTTCTTTCGGTGTCTGAGGATGATGTCCAGCGAACCCGGCATTCTAGCAGACCTGTGACTGAGCCCGGTCAGGCCGTACAGGCCGATCCCAAGGCCTGCTCTCGACCTTCAGCGGACCGCTACACTCGTTCACTGTGAGCCTTCTTCGATCTGCTTCAGTTGTGTCGATTTTCACCCTGGCCTCCCGGGTGACGGGTTTGGTGCGCGAGTTGCTGATCGCCTCCATGTTCGGTGCCAGCGCCTTGACCGACGCCTTCAATGTCGCCTTTCGCATTCCAAATTTGTTTCGCCGCCTGTTTGCTGAAGGGGCTTTCAGCCAGGCTTTCGTGCCGGTGCTGGCCGCCAGCCGTGCCCAGCACGGTGAAGAAGCTACCCGGGAAGTGATCGACAGCGTGGCCACGGCGCTGGCTTGGTCGGTGTTGGCCTTGTCGGTGCTGGGGGTGCTGGCTTCTCCATGGCTGGTTTGGGCACTGGCCAGCGGTCTGCAGCAAGACGCCCGAGGTTACGGCGCTGCGGTGAACATGACGCGGTGGATGTTCCCGTACATCGCCTTCATGTCCATGGTGGCCTTGTCGGCCGGTATTTTGAACACCTGGAAGCGCTTTGCCGTGCCTGCAGCCACCCCCGTGTTGCTGAATTTGAGCGTGATCGCTGCCGCCTGGCTCTTGTCGCCAAGGCTGGCTGGCCAAGGCTTTGAAGCCATTTATGCCTTGCCTGCAGGCGTCATGCTGGGCGGCTTTTTGCAGCTGGTGGTGCAGGTTCCGGCGCTGGCCCGGCTGGGTTTGCTGCCCCGCCTGGCCTGGCGATCCAGCGCCGTCAAAAAGGCCTGGACCAACCCTGCCACGCTGAACATCTTGCGCCTGATGGGTCCCGCCTTGCTGGGCGTCGGGGTGGCGCAAATCTCCTTGCTCATCAACACCCAGATCGCCTCGCACCTGGCCCCTGGCAGCGTCAGTTGGCTGACCTATGCCGACCGTTTGATGGAGTTTCCCACGGCCATTTTGGGGGTGGCGCTGGGCGTGGTGTTGATGCCGCAACTGGCTGCAGCCAAAGCCACAGGCGACACTGACCGTTATGCAGCCATGCTCGATTGGGGTTTGCGTTTGGTGTTGCTGCTGGCCTTGCCCTGCGCTGCGGCTTTGCTGGTTTTTTCGCAGCCCCTGGTGTCGGTGCTCTACCACTATGGTGCTTTCACCGACCGTGATGTTCAGCAAACCACTTTGGCTCTGACGGGCTACGGTGTGGGCTTGCTGGGTTTGGTGGCCATCAAGGTGCTGGCACCGGGCTATTACGCCAGCCAGGACATTCGCACGCCAGTGCGCATTGCGGTGGTGGTGCTGGTGCTCACGCAAGTGTTCAACTTCTTGCTGGTGCCGCACCTGGCCCATGCCGGGCTGGCGCTGTCGATCGGTTTGGGCGCTTTGGTCAATGCCGCCTGGTTGTTGGTCGGCTTGCTGCGCCGGGGCAGTTACATACCTCAGCCGGGTTGGTGGCGCTTTGCCTTTCAGGTGGTGTTGGCCACAGGCTTGCTGGCCGTGCTGCTCTGGTTTGCGGCCCATCAAGTGCCCTGGATCGCCATGCGACAGGAGGCCTGGCTGCGCATGGGCTGGATGTTGGGGGTCCTGTCCGGCTCGGCCTTGCTTTATTTCGGCGTCTTGTGGGCCATGGGTCTGCGGCTCAAGGCTTTCCTCAAACGTTGATCGATCCAAGGAGTGCTTGTGCATTTGAATTTATCACCCCCCACGCCGCTGGCTTACTTTGCCAGTCTGGTGCAAAGCGATCAGCAATTTCCTTTGCTGGAAGCGGCAGCCAGTCTGGCGCAAGATGAAGAGCCCGCACACGATGTGCAGCATGTGCTGGACGATGTGGCACGTCTGATCAAGCGGGTCAAGGGACGCTTGCCCGCAGACGCCGATGACTTGACGCGGTTGGCCATCCTGACTCAGGTGTTTTACAAGGAGTTGGGCTTTGGCGTGAATGCCAATGACTACTATGCGGCCGAGAACAGCTATCTGCACGAGGTTTTGCGTACCCGCCGTGGCATCCCTATATCCTTGGCCGTGATTTGGCTGGAGCTGGCCCAGGCTTTGGATTTGCAAGCGCAAGGCATTTCATTTCCCGGCCATTTTTTGGTCAAAGTCACGCTGGAGGGGGGCTTGGTGGTGCTGGACCCGCTCACTGGCGAGTCGTTGGGGGTGGACAACCTGGCCGAGCGTTTGGGGCCATACCGCGATCCCGCAGACCTGAAGGCGGGTGCGGATCTGGATGAGGGGGAGACCCCTTTGGGTTTGTACCTGCAGGCGTGCCCAGCACGCGACTTGCTGGCACGGATGCTGCACAACTTGAAAGAAATTTTCCGCTCGCAAGAAGACTGGTCCCGCATGCTGCAAGTGCAAGACCGGTTGGTGATTTTGCTGCCCGAGTCTTGGACCGAGCGGCGCGACCGGGGCCTGGTGCATGCCGAGTTGGGCCATGTGCACGAGGCCTTGCATGATCTGCAAGCTTATCTGGAAGCCTCACCCTTTGCGCCGGATACTGTGGCGCTCAAAAATCGGGTGATGGAGCTTTCAAAAACCTGAGCATCTGGCAAGCCTGTTGCCAGGCCAGCCAGGTCTGCTGAAGAAGCTCAGGCAACCACCACCTGTTCACCGGTGCCCTGGGCTGCGATTTTGCCGATCACATGGACCTGTTCACCTGCCGCACGCAGTGTCTGGGCGCAGGCATCGGCTTCGGTCGCGTCCACCACCACCACCATGCCAATGCCGTTGTTGAAGGTGCGGTTCATCTCGGTGTCGTCAATGCCCGCGGTTGTTTGCAACCAGGCAAACAGCTCGGTCTGGGGCCAGCTGCCTTTTTGCAGGTGAGCGGCCAGGCCTTCGGGCAAGACGCGGGGAATGTTTTCCAGCAAGCCGCCACCGGTGATGTGGGCCAGCGCTTTGATGCCGGGGGTGCTTTCCGTGTTCGGGTGCTTGGCCAACGCGGCCAGCACATTCAGCACGTACAGGCGCGTGGGCTCCATCAGTGCTTGTTTGAAGGGTTTGCCATCCAAAGTCGCGGGGGCGTTGGCCCCTGCGCGTTCGATGCATTTGCGCACCAGACTGAAACCGTTGGAGTGCACGCCGCTTGAAGCCAGGCCCAGCACCACGTCGCCAGCCTTGACGTTCTGGCCCGTGAGGATTTTGGATTTTTCGACCGCGCCAACGGCAAAGCCGGCCAGGTCGTATTCACCCGCCGGGTACATGCCGGGCATCTCGGCCGTTTCCCCGCCGATCAGGGCGCAGCCTGACAGTTCACAACCCTTGGCGATGCCGCCCACCACAGCCGCGGCCGTGTCCACGTCCAGCTTGCCGCAGGCAAAGTAGTCGAGGAAGAACAGGGGCTCGGCGCCTTGCACCAGCACGTCGTTCACGCTCATGGCCACCAGGTCGATGCCCACGGTATCGTGCATGTTCCACTCGAAAGCCAGCTTGAGCTTGGTGCCCACGCCATCGGTGCCGCTGACCAGCACAGGCTCCTTGTAGCGTTTGGGCACTTCAAACAAGGCACCAAAACCGCCGATGCCCGCCAGCACGCCTTCGCGCATGGTTTTCTTGGCCAAAGGCTTGATGCGCTCGACCAAGGCGTCGCCTGCAACGATGTCGACACCGGCGTCTTTGTAGGAAAGTGGAGTTTGACTCATGGTTTTGGCCCAAAAGGGGCAGTAAATGGGGAAGAGGGGGCCAATAAACGGGCTGGCAGACTAAAATCAACGCTTATTTTAAGGGTTAGCCCTGAGCGCTTGGCCCTACTTGATGCAAAACACGAGATCGACTTGCAAGCACCCCTTCCATTTTTGATGACCCGATTGGCCGCCTGGCTCGGCGTGGCCTTGGTTGCTGCATTGGTTTTCTGGATGCTGTCGCCCGTGCTGGCGCCCTTCGTGATCGCGGCGGTCATGGCTTATGTGTTGCATCCCCTGGTGTTGCGGGTGCAGGGCGTGGCTGCAGGGCGTGTGTCACGCGCTTTGGCAGTGGTGCTGGTCGAGGGCTTGGCCATGTTGGCGCTCTTGGGTTTGTTCTTGCTGCTGTTGCCGATCCTGGTGCGCGAGTGGCCTTTGTTGCAGCAACAATTGCCTCTTTTGCTCGACCGTCTGGGTGACGCCGTCAACCCCTTTCTGGCCCAGCTCGGGCTGAACGTGTCTCTGGATCTGGGAGACCTGAAAAAACAGCTGGTGGCTTATCTGAGCGCCAACCGCGAAGACTGGTGGGCCCCCCTCATGTCGTCTCTCAAGTTGGGGGGCAGCGTGGCATTGGCGTTAGCTGGCTATGCTGTGCTGGTGCCCGTGGCACTTTTTTACATGCTCTACGACTGGACGCGCCTGGTCAACAGCGTGGTCGAGTTGGTGCCGCCTTCGTGGCGAAGCCGATTTGACAGCTTCATGCTGGAAAGCGATCAGGTGTTGGGCGAGTACTTGCGCGGGCAACTGCTGGTGATGCTGGCGTTGGCGGTGTTTTATGCCGTGGGCCTGGCTTTGTTTGGCCTTGATCTGGCTTTGCCCATTGGGGTGTTCACGGGCTTGGCTGTGTTTGTGCCTTATCTGGGCTTCGGCTTGGGCTTGGTGTTGGCGCTGCTGGCGGGTCTGTTGCAGTTTGCATCGGGCCAAGCGCTGGTCATGGTGGCCGTGGTGTATGGCCTGGGGCAACTGATTGAAAGTTTTGTGCTGACCCCTCGGTTGGTGGGTGAGCGCATTGGGTTGCACCCTTTGGCGGTCATCCTGGCCTTGATGGCCTTTGGTCAGGTGCTGGGTTTTGTGGGGGTGCTGATCGCCCTGCCTGCCAGCGCGATCTTGTTGGTGGGCTTGCGGCGATTGCGCCAGCAATACCTGCAAAGTGATCTGTACCGCAAAAGCGGCTCGGGCGCAGTTGAACAAGGACCCGACCAGGCATGAAGCAGCTGGCTTTGGACATCGGTCTGGCTTCCACACCCACGCTGGATAATTTTTTTGCAGGCCCCAACGCGGCCGCATTGAGCCACTTGCGTCTGTGGACCGCCTCGCCCAGCCCCTCGCCCGTGCCCAGCTATTTGTGGGGTGAGAGCGGTTCAGGCAAAACCCATTTGCTGCATGCGGTGCACCATGCCTTGCACGAGCAAGGTGCGCAGGTTGGCTGGCTCGATGCCCACACCATGGACCCGCCCGAGTTCAACGACGATTGGGCAGCCGTGCTGATGGACGATGTGCACCTGTACAACGCCGAGCAACAGCACACCGCCTTCAATTGGTTTGTGAATGCGCTCACGCCCCGCAGCGGAACCCCACGCTGGGTGTTGGCGGCAGGGGCATTGCCCCCGGCCGATTTGAAACTGCGCGACGACTTGCGCAGCCGCCTGGGCTGGGGCCACATCGACGCCCTGCAGGTACTGGGCGAGACCGAGCGTCGCGCCGTGTTGCGCCAGGAGGCCGATGCCCGGGGCCTTTTTTTGAGCGACGAAGTCATGTCCTACATGCTCAAGCGCTTTTCGCGCGATCTGGGCAGCTTGATGCAGTTGCTGGATCACCTGGACCACTATGCTTTGCAAACGCAACGCGCGCTGACCATCCCGCTGGTCCGTGCGATGCTGGAGAACGAATGAAACTCGCGCTGTTTGACCTGGACCACACCTTGCTGCCACTGGACTCTGACCACACCTGGGGCGTCTTCACTACCGAATTGGGCTGGACCGACCCGGCAGTCTTCAGCCAACGCAATGACGAGTTTTATGCCCACTACCAAGCGGGCACGCTCGACATCCACGATTACGTGCGTTTTGCCACCCGCGCCGCCCGCGAGCGTGGTGCCACCGAGGCGGCCCAGGCGCATGCCCGCTACATGGACGAAGTGATCCGGCCCCGCATCACGCCCGAGGCGCTGGCGCTGGTACGATCGCACCAGCACGCGGGCGACACGGTGATGATCGTGACCGCCACCAACGAATTTGTGACCCGCCCGATTGCCCAGGCTTTCGGGGTCAGCGAGCTGATCGCGGTGGAGCTCGAACGCGATGCCAGCGGCTGGATCACGGGCGAGATCCTGGGCACACCGTCCTTTCGCGAGGGCAAGGTCACCCGCGTCGCGCAGTGGCTGGGCCAAAAAGGCCTAGATTGGGGGGATGTGGAGATCAGCTTCTACTCGGACTCCATGAACGACCTGCCGCTTCTGGAAAAAGCCCACCATCCGGTGGCAACGAACCCTGACGCTCGGTTGCGTCAACTGGCCACAGAGCGTGGCTGGCGCATCCTCGAACTCTTTCAAGAATGATCAAACAATTCATCAACAAGCTGATGGGCAAGGCGCCCCAAAGCAGCAAGCCCCATTTTGGCCGTCGCACCGAAGTGCCCGCATCGGTGCACGGCATCGACCCGAGCCTGGTGGACGAGCGTGCCATCAACGTCACGCGTACGCTGCAACAAGCCGGATTCGAGGCTTATGTGGTGGGGGGTGCGGTACGCGATTTGTTGCTGGGCCTGCGCCCCAAAGACTTTGATGTGGCCACCAACGCCACGCCCGAGCAGGTCAAAAGCCTGTTTCGCCGTGCCTTCATCATCGGTCGGCGCTTTCGCATCGTGCACGTGGTTTACGGCCGGGGGCGAGACCACGAGGTGATCGAGGTGTCCACCTTCCGTGCGCACCTGGACAACGCGGCAGCCGAGCAGGTCAAGGGCAACGAGCGCACCAGCAAGAGCGAATTGGCCGGCATGAAGCATGCGGTGGATTCGACGGGCCGTGTGCTGCGCGACAACGTCTGGGGTCCGCAGGACGAAGACGCCACGCGCCGCGATTTCACGGTGAATGCCATGTATTACGACCCCGAATCGCAGATCGTGGTGGACTACCACGGCGGTATTCAGGACGCGAAAAAGCGGGTGCTGCGCATGATCGGTGACCCGGTGGCCCGTTACCGCGAAGACCCGGTGCGCATCATCCGTGCCGTCCGATTTGCGGCCAAGCTCAGCCCCTTGGGCTTCAAGCTCGAAGCCAAGACCGCCAAACCCCTCACCCAGTCGGCGGCCTTGTTGGCCGATGTGCCGCAAAGTCGGCTGTTTGACGAGATGCTCAAGCTGCTGCAAACCGGGCATGCGCTGGCGTCGATCGCGCAGCTCAAGCATCTGGGCCTGGCCACCGGCATTTACCCCTTGCTGGATGTGGTGGTGGAGCGTGCAGACAGCCCCTTTGTGCAGGTGGCCCTGGCCGATACCGACCGCCGCGTCGGCGAGGGCAAACCGGTCGCGCCGAGCTTTTTGCTGGCCTGTGTGTTGTGGGCCGATGTGCGCGAAGGCTGGGCCGCCCGCCTGGCACGCAAGGCGCACCCGCACCCCGCTTTGCAGGATGCGATCGACGAGGTGTTTGACGCCCGCATTGGCGATGTGTCCGGCCGTGGCAAGCTGGCCGCTGACATGCGCGAGATCTGGATGATGCAGCCTCGCTTTGAAAAACGCGTGGGCAGCACGCCGTTCGGCCTGGTCGAGCAACCGCGCTTTCGTGCCGGTTTCGACTTTCTGCGCCTGCGTGCCGACATCGAAGAGGTGGATGTGCGCCTGGCCGACTGGTGGCAAGAGTTCAGCATGGCCAGCGATTCGGAGCGCGAAGACCTGGTGCAAGCGGCCAAGGCCGAGCAACAGGCTTTGCAATCGGCCAAGCCGCGTGTGCGCCGTGCCCCTCGTCCTGAAGGCGCTGAGGTGTCTGCGCAGGCCCCAAGCCGTCCAGCCGCACATGCAGCCACAGAGGCCGATGGCGCAGACGAGGGTGCCCCCAAAAAGCGCCGCCGTCGCCGCCGCAAGCCCGGCGCTGGGGGTGACTCGGCGGGCGACGGTGCCAGCGCCGAGTGAGGCCGTAGGGTGACGGTGGCGTCGATGTTGCGCGACCCCGTGACCGCTTATGTGGCGCTGGGCGCTAATTTGGGCCAGGCGCGGGCCGCCGTGCTGCAAGCCCTGCAGGCGCTGGCTTCGATCTCCGGCACGCAAGTCACAGGCCGCTCTGCGCTGTACCGCACGGCACCCCATGAAGCCCAAGGGCCGGACTTCATCAACGCGGTGGCCCGCATTGACACCCGCCTGACTGCGCCCGATTTGCTCGACGCTTTGCAGGCCATCGAAAACCAGGCGGGCCGCTTGCGCCCCTATGTCAATGCGCCGCGAAGCCTGGACCTGGACCTCCTGTTTTATGGCGATGCCCAGATGCACAGCCCCCGCCTGACCTTGCCCCACCCGCGCTGGCGCGAGCGGGCTTTTGTGCTCTACCCCTTGGCCGATGTGTGGCCGCAGCGCGTCAGTCCGCAAGACTTGGTGCGCGTGGCAGATCAAGCCATTGAGCGCTTGCCACCAATGGACCAGGAGTTGCCATGACGTTTTTCACCCAGTGGCCTGTGTCCTTGCAGACCATCGTACTTTTGCTGGCCAGCAATGTGTTCATGACTTTTGCTTGGTACGGCCACCTGCGCCACATGGCCACGGCCCCTTGGTATGCCGCGGCCTTGGCGAGCTGGGGGATTGCCTTGTTGGAATACATGTTCCAGGTGCCGGCCAACCGCATTGGTTACACGCAGTTCAGCGTGGGGCAGTTGAAGATCATGCAAGAAGTCATCACTTTGAGTGTTTTTGTGCCTTTTGCGATCTTCTACCTCAAGGAACCCTTCAAGCTGGACTACCTGTGGGCCGCCTTGTGCATGGTGGGTGCGGTTTATTTCATTTTCCGAAGCCACTGAGCGGTTCGCAAGGAGTCGGCTCAGATCGAGCGGTTAAACTCGCCGCTGTCACAAAATTGTCACCTTAGACCCTTTTCCGTTATCAGGAGCTCACCCATGCTGTTTGGCAAATTGCTGCCCAAAGAAGGCAACTTCTTCGAACTGTTCAACCAACACGCAGAGCGCATCGTCGAGGCGGCGCGGGCCTTTTCCAACCTGGTGGCCAATTACAGCGACACGCACCTGCGGGAAAAATACAACCGCGATGTGGACAATGCCGAGCACGCGGCCGACCGCGTGACCCAGGAAGTCAACCGCCTGATCCACACCACCTTCATCACACCGATCGACCGTGAGCAGATCCATGCCCTCATCAACCTCATGGACGATGTGGCCGATTTGATCCAGGACTCGGCAGAGACCATGGCGCTGTACGACGTGCGGCACATGACCGATGAAATCACCCGCCTGACCGATTTGTCGGTCAAGTGCTGCGAGCGTGTGCAGGATGCGGTCAAGTTGCTGGCCAAGATTGGAGAGCCTTCAGTGGCCGAAGCCGCCTTGAAGACCTGCGAAGAGATCGACCGCCTGGAGTCCGATGCGGACCGCGTGATGCGCAGCGCCATGAGCAAGTTGTTCCGCGATGAGCCCGATGTGCGCGAGATCATCAAACTCAAGGCCATTTACGAACTGCTGGAAACCATCACCGACAAGTGTGAAGACGTGGCCAACCAGATCGAGGGCATCGTCCTCGAAAACTCCTGATCTGAACCGGGAATCCTGAACATGGAAACCGTACAAGCCGCCTTGTGGGTGGTGATCCTGCTGGTCGCCCTGGCGCTCATTTTTGACTTCATGAATGGCTTTCATGATGCCGCCAACTCGATCGCGACCGTGGTCTCGACGGGCGTGCTCAAGCCGGGGCAAGCGGTCATCTTTGCCGCCTTTTTCAACTTCATTGCCATTTTTGTCTTCCACCTGAGCGTGGCGGCCACCGTGGGCAAAGGGATTGTCCAGCCGGGCATTGTGGACACGCATGTGGTCTTCGGTGCGCTGGTGGGTGCCATCACCTGGAACGTGATCACCTGGTACTACGGCATCCCCAGCAGTTCCTCGCACGCCTTGATTGGCGGCATTGTGGGGGCGGTGATTGCGAAAGCTGGCGCAGGTGCCCTGATCTCGGCCGGTATCCTGAAAACCGTGGCCTTCATTTTCGTGTCGCCTTTGCTGGGCTTTCTGCTCGGCTCCTTGATGATGGTGACTGTGGCTCACCTCTTCAGGCGTGCCCGGCCTTCCAAGGTGGACAAATGGTTCCGTCGTCTGCAACTGGTGTCGGCCGGGGCTTACAGCCTGGGCCACGGCGGCAACGACGCTCAAAAAACCATCGGCATCATCTGGTTGCTGTTGATCGCCACAGGCTACGCCACCACGGCCGATGCCGCCCCCCCGGGCTGGGTCATCGTCAGCTGCTACCTGGCGATTGGCCTGGGCACCATGTTTGGTGGCTGGCGCATCGTCAAGACCATGGGTCAGAAAATCACCAAGCTCAAGCCTGTGGGTGGCTTTTGTGCTGAAACCGGCGGGGCGATGACCTTGTTCCTGGCCACCACGCTGGGCATCCCGGTGTCCACCACGCACACCATCACCGGGGCCATTGTGGGTGTAGGCTCCACCCAGCGGGCCAGCGCCGTGCGCTGGGGCGTGGCGGGCAACATCATCTGGGCTTGGATTTTGACCATTCCCGCCAGTGCGTTTGTGGCGGCCATGGCTTACTGGGTCAGCTTTCAGATTTTTGACTGAAGGCCCGTCTGCTTCAGGCATTCGGTTCAATCGCCCGGCTCGATGCATGCCGCCCGACTGTTCAAGTCGGGCGGCATTTTTTCATTGGCTGATCAGCCGAGCCGCTTCGATTTGGTATTCAAAATACCGCTGGAAACTGAAAACCAGACTGGCCATCAAAACGGTGGTGCCCAGCAGCAGCGCGATGGCAATGCCAATGATCGTGCCCCAATTTGTGCGGCCCGATGGGGTCAGTGAATCGGCTTGGGGATTGAACTTGGCGTTCCATTTTTCGATCGGTGTCAAACCGTAAACGATGGCGTTCAAGGCGCATCCTGCCATCGTGAAGCCCAGCAAAGGGATCAGCATCCAGCTCAGGGTGTCGTCTTGCCCGAATTGCTGAACACGCTCCAGGCCGTAAAAACCGAGTGCCGTTGGAATCGGCAGCAGCCAGCCCAACATGTCGGTGAAACCATACAAATAAAAGCGGTGCAGGCCCAAGGGGCCGGTCCAGAAAGCCAGCCAGGAGGCAAGTGTTTTGTTTTTCATGGGCTGGATTATTGCGCAGCGCTTCGCTCGTCAGCCCACAAAGGCCTTCCCGGACGATCGATTTGTCCGGGTGCTGCCAGCGGGCATCAGGATGGCGTCCATGCGGACATCCCTTGGCAGCGCCAGGCTTGTCCGCTCAGCGGCCGTTGTATAATTGCAGACTTTTCAGTGTGTCACTGGCCGGGTGGCCAGTTGCGTGTCTCAAACGCTGAAAGAAAACGGGTGTCCCGGCATTTGTTCCGGAGAGACCCAACCACCCAAGGATAAATCATGGTTGTTATTCGTTTGAACCGCGGCGGCTCTAAAGCACGTCCTTTCTTCAACATCGTCGTGGCTGACAAGCGCGTGCGTCGCGATGGTCGCTTCCTCGAGCGCATCGGTTTCTACAACCCCACAGCCAAAGGCGGCGAAGAAGGTCTGCGCATTGCACAAGACCGCTTGACCTACTGGAAGAGCGTGGGCGCCCAGGCTTCTCCCACCGTGGAACGCCTGATCCGTCAAGCCGGCAAAGCCGCAGCCTGATCGGTCCGCACAGGTCATGCGTCCGCCTTTGGAAACAGCCGCTCTGCCGGCTGACGCCATCGAAATCGGGCGCATCACCGATGCCTGGGGCATCAAAGGCTGGTTCAAGGTCTTGCCCCACAGCGCCTCGCCCGAGGCGCTTTTTTCTGCCAAAAGCTGGTTTCTGCTGCCGCCCGATCGGCCCATGAAACCCCAGCGTGGCCAAGAGGCGGCAGCCTCTGCACAACAGGCCTGGCGAGAGCCCTTGCTGCTCAACATCCTCGAAGTCAAAGACCACTCCGACACCGTGGTGGCGCGTGCCCAAGGCATTGACGACCGCAACGCGTCCGAATCCTTGCGCGGCGGCCGAATTTTTGTGCCCCGCTCGAGCTTCCCTGCCGCTGCCGATGGCGAGTACTACTGGGTGGACCTGATCGGCTTGCAAGTGTTCAACCGCGAAGGTGTGGACCTGGGCCAGGTGCGCGACCTCATGTCCACCGGCCCACAAACCGTGCTGGTCATCGAAGCCCCTGCCGAGGCAGAGGGCGGTAAACCTGTGGAGCGCATGATCCCGTTTGTCTCGGCATTCGTCGACGGCGTTGACTTGCCCGCCAAGCGCATCACGGTCGACTGGCAGCCCGACTACTGAGCCGCTCCGGCCGTGGAGGGCCATCCCCATGCGCTTTGACATCATCACCCTGTTTCCCGAGTTGTTTGCGCCCCTGCTGACCAGCGGCATCACACGCCGTGCCTACGAAAGCGGCTTGGTCGACGTGCATTTTTGGAACCCCCGCGACCACGCCGAAGGCAATTACCGCCGTGTGGACGACCGCTCCTTTGGCGGCGGCCCGGGCATGGTGATGTTGGCCGAACCCTTGTTCAAGTGCTTGAGCGCCATCCGTGCCGAGCGGCAAGAAGAAACGCCTGCGCCCTTGGTGCTGTTTTCGCCGATTGGTCAGACTCTCAATCACAGCGCGGTGGCCCAATGGTCGGCCAGCGCGGGGGCTGTCCTGCTGTGCGGCCGCTACGAAGGCGTGGACCAGCGCTTCATTGACCATTACGTCGATCAACAAATCAGTCTGGGCGACTTTGTGCTCTCGGGCGGCGAAATCGCGGCCATGGCTTTGCTGGACGCAGTCGCCCGTTTGCAGCCGGGTGTGCTGAACGACGAGGGCAGCCACCAGCTCGACAGTTTCAACCCGGCGCTCGATGGTTTGTTGGACAGTCCACACTACACCCGCCCTGAAGTCTGGCAAGGCCAAGCGGTGCCGCCCGAATTGATGTCGGGCCACCATGCGCACATCGCGCGTTGGCGGCGCGAACAAAGCCTGCGCCTGACCGCCTTGCACCGCCCCGAGTTGCTGGCACAAGCCCGACAGGCTGGGCAACTCAGCCGCCAGGACGAAGCCTTCTTGAAGCAGGCCTTCGGCAGCTTGACCGGTGCAGACCAGACCCCGGCTGCGAAAAAGCTATAATCAAGGGCTTTTCGATCCTCTACCCGCCGCGATCTGGTTCAGTCATGCGCATGCATGGCCCTTACAGCACAGAACGCCCCTTGTGTAGCGAGGCATGATCGGACGGAGTTCAACAATGAATTTGATTCAAACTCTTGAGCAGGAAGAAATTGCCCGTTTGGGTAAAACCATTCCTGAATTTGCCCCCGGCGACACCGTGATCGTCAACGTCAACGTGGTGGAAGGTGCGCGCAAGCGTGTCCAGGCCTACGAAGGTGTTGTGATCGCCAAGCGTAACCGTGGTCTGAACAGCGGCTTCACTGTGCGCAAGATCTCCAGTGGCGAGGGTGTGGAGCGTACGTTCCAGACTTACAGCCCCGTGATCGCCAGCATCGAAGTCAAGCGCCGTGGTGATGTTCGCCGCGCCAAGCTGTACTACCTGCGTGACCGCAGCGGCAAGTCGGCACGTATCAAGGAAAAGTTGCCTCAGCGCAAAGCAGCCCCAGCTGCCAAAGCGTAAAGCCTTTCCCCACATACGAAAAAACCGCCCGGGTTTGCGCCCAGGGCGGTTTTTTTTATGGTGCGCCCGGCACGGGCGCACTCTTGGAGGTGCAAGTCCTCCCGTAAGTTGATCACAGCGAACGAAGCGAAGCGCAACTGCATGAGGGTGACCGAGTGTGGGAAGGAAGCGTGG
>Ga0255140_1000056_pt1 | contig 52267 bp, 48 predicted proteins | sample Law_Colum_RepC_8_FD_188547 | JGI IMG/M metagenome (GOLD analysis project Ga0255140, IMG submission 188547) | Freshwater microbial communities from St. Lawrence River, New York, United States - Law_Colum_RepC_8d | ecosystem: Environmental > Aquatic > Freshwater > River | place: USA: New York...
TTGACGCCAGCTTCCAGGTGGAAAGAAGCCTTCAGGCCACCGCCCAGGTCTTCAGTGCCGCGCACGCCGAAACGGCTGCTGTTGTAACCAGAGTTCTTCAGCTGGGTTTTGTCGCTGACGGAGCCAGTGCCTTTGGCGTAAGCCGCGTCAACGATACCGAACAAAGTCACGGAAGATTGAGCGAAAGAAATGCCAGAAGCTGTCAAAACAGCCAGAGCAATCAGAGATTTTTTCATTGCAAGTTTCTCCAAGGTTAAACAAGGGCCCCGAATCAGAAAGGTGTTCATCACCCGTCGAAACCCTGAGCCAACCTCCATATCCGGAAGGTTGTTGATATTGCACCAGAGGCTTTGAGCTTCTCCAAGAAAATTAGCAAAGAAAAGGTTTTTCCGTTGCAGTTGAACAACACACCTGGGTACTTACCCTCGTCAGCTCCAGCAATTTCAATAATTTATTCAATAAATTCAAAGACTTTCGAACCATCTTGAATGCGTCACTTGATGAAAACTCGAAGTCGGAGAGGTGCCCCATCCGCCGCATCGCCACGTCCAGGATGGCTTTTGATGGACTTGATTAAACTGTGCGCATGCCTTTGACACCTTTGATTTTGGCCGCCGACAGCGCACTTCGCACCTTGTTTGCGCCGGCCCGCTCTGCCAGGCCCCTGCCCGGCTCCAGCGAGACCGCACTCGAAATGACCGACATCGAACGGCGCGAGGCTGGCGCCTTGATGCGTGTCAACCATGTCGGTGAAGTCTGCGCCCAGGCGCTTTACACCGGACAGGCCCTGGCGTGTCGGGACGCGGCACTCCGGGCGCAACTGGCAGAGGCCAGCCGCGAGGAAACCGACCACCTGGCCTGGACAAAACAACGGCTGGACGACTTGAACGATCGGCCTTCATTGCTGAACCCGATCTGGTATGCAGGGTCGTTTGCCATCGGCTTTGCTGCGGGCAAACTGGGCGGCGACAAGATCAGCCTGGGTTTTGTGGTGGAGACCGAGCGCCAGGTGGAAGCGCACCTGCAAAGTCACATGGACTTGCTGCCCGCCGCCGACACCGCATCCCGGGCCATCGTGGCCCAAATGAAAGCCGACGAAATCGAGCATGCCCAGATGGCCATGAAAGCCGGGGCAGCCGAATTGCCCGCCCCGGTCAAATCGCTGATGAAGGTGGCCGCCAAATTGATGACGACGGTGGCGCATCGGATTTAAGTGCGGCGGGCGGCCACCCCCGCCCTCAAGCCACGTCCACCACCTCATAACTGGTGGTGATCTCAGCCGTTTTGCCCAGCATGATGCTGGCCGAGCAGTATTTGTCGTGGCTCATGGCAATGGCGCGCTCCACCGCGCTGGCGGGCACGCCCTTGGCGGTGACGATGAAGTGCATGTTGATGCGGGTGAAGACCTTGGGGTCCGCCTCGGCGCGTTCGCTGCTGAGCTTGACACTGCAGCCACGCACGTCATGCCGGCCGCGCTTGAGGATCAGCACCACGTCATAGGCGGTGCAGCCGCCGGTGCCTGCCAGCAGCATTTCCATGGGGCGCGGCGCCAGGTTTTGACCGCCATTTTCAGGCTTGGCGGCATCGGGTGCGCCGTCCATGGCCACCATGTGGCCCGAGCCGGTTTCGGCCAAAAAGCCCATGCCTGAGCGGGTGCCGGCAGCGCCGGTCCAGGTGACTGTGCATTCCATTTCTTTGTCCTCAATGTGGATCAGCTCCAAAGGCCAACCCGGGTGATCGAACACGGATGTTACCCAAGAGACTTGGCAGGCTTTTTTACAAGTTTTTGCATTTTGAGACACCCCACTTGCTGCAATGCAACAAAAACACCCTTACAATTGCGAACATGCGTGCTTTTTTGCATGCACCCTTTGTCTCCTCCACCCTCTGAAAAGGTGGATTTGCCCCAAGCCGAAAGGCTTGGGGCATTTTTTTTGGCCGTTATCATCAAGGCCATACTTTTTGAGGCGGCACGGCCCGTACGTGATCGCTCTGGACATGACGACCCAACACCTCCAACCTGCCGATTACCTGATCAAGATCCTGAATGCCAAGGTCTACGACGTGGCCACCGAGTCGGCCCTTGAAACGGCCAAGAACCTGTCACGCCGCTTGGGCAACCAGGTGCTGTTGAAACGCGAAGACCAGCAGCCGGTGTTCAGCTTCAAGCTGCGCGGCGCCTACAACAAGATGGCGCACCTGACGGCCGAGCAGCTGAAAAAAGGCGTGATCTGCGCCTCGGCGGGCAACCACGCACAAGGCGTGGCACTCAGCGCCAGCCGCCTGGGCACCCGCGCCGTGATCGTCATGCCCACCACCACACCACAAGTCAAGATCGATGCCGTGAAAGGACTGGGCGGCGAAGTGGTGCTGTTTGGCGACAGCTATTCCGATGCTTACAACCATTCGGTGCTGCTCGAGAAGAAACAGGGCCTGACCTTTGTGCATCCTTTTGACGACCCGGACGTGATCGCGGGCCAAGGCACCATCGCCATGGAAATGCTGCGCCAGCACCAGGGCCCGCTGGATGCGGTGTTTGTGGCCATCGGCGGCGGTGGCCTCATCAGTGGCGTGGCCAATTACATCAAGGCGGTTCGCCCGGGTGTGAAGGTGATTGGCGTGCAAATGAACGACTCGGACGCCATGATCCAGTCGGTCGCGGCCAAAAAGCGTGTGACTTTGGCCGATGTCGGCCTGTTTTCGGACGGCACCGCCGTCAAGCTGGTGGGCGAAGAGACCTTCCGCGTGTCGCGCAAGCTGGTGGACGCGTACATGACGGTGGACACCGACGCGGTGTGCGCGGCCATCAAGGACATTTTTGTGGACACGCGCTCGATTGTGGAGCCCGCCGGGGCCCTGGCGGTCGCCGCCATCAAACAGTACGTGGCCACACACAAAACCAAAGGCCAGACCTATGCGGCCATCTTGTGCGGCGCCAACATGAATTTTGACCGCCTGCGCTTTGTGGCCGAACGCGCCGACGTGGGCGAAGAAAAAGAAGCCCTGTTTGCCGTGACCATTCCCGAAGAGCGTGGCAGCTTCAAGCGCTTTCTGGAGCTGATCGGCAGCCTGCCCGGCGGCCCGCGCAATGTGACCGAATTCAACTACCGCATGAGCGACTCGGACCAGGCCCATGTGTTCCTGGGCCTGAGCACTTCGGCCAAAGGCGAGAGCGCCAAGATCACGGCCAAATTCAACAAGCACCAATTCAAGGCCCTTGACCTGACACACGACGAGTTGGCCAAAGAGCACATCCGCCACATGGTGGGTGGGCACTCACAACTATCGCAAGATGAGCGTCTGCTGCGCTTCGAGTTTCCCGAGCGTCCCGGTGCTTTGCTGAAGTTCCTGAGCCTGATGCGCCCGGGCTGGAACATCAGCCTGTTCCATTACCGCAACCAAGGGGCCGACTACGGCCGCATTCTGGTGGGTCTGCAGGTGCCGGCCAAGGACGACAAGGCGTTTGCCAAGTTTCTGCAAGCCCTGGGCTACCCGTATGCCGAGGAAACCAACAACCCGGCGTACCGCTTGTTCTTGCGCAGCTGAATCCGCGGCGGGAGGCGCGCGCCCCGTGTCAGGGCGCTTTGTCGGTCGCAGGCAGCGTCAGCGCAAACAGACTGGGGCCCTCGGCACTGGGGCCGATCTGCGCCTGGCGATGGTTCAGGCTTTGCAAGTACACCCCTTCAGACAAGGCTTGGCCCACGCGATAGGCCTTGGGTGGCTGTCCGTCGATGGCGATCAAGGCACTGCCCCGGCCTGAGGCACCGGCCACCACACCCCACAACTGGTAACGACCCGATGCAGCCACAGCCGACTCAAGCCGCGGGCCCTTGACACCCCAGATGCGCGAGCCTTGTGCGGATTCGCTGGCCTGGCTGTCCACGGCCATCGCCCCACCGGTCTGCACCACAGACACCGCCGATGCGGATGGGCCCTGCGGAAACTGGAGCACCCAAAACACCACACTGGCCGCCGCAGCGCACCAAAGCAAGGCCGTGATCCAGGCGGGCAAGAAGGCACGGACGGCAAAAGCGGGGGTGGACAAGGACATGGGCGGATTATGATCGAAGCCATGCAAATCCTCGCCCCGAACCCAAACCGCCGTGCAGCCCGCCGCCAACGCGGCTTCACCCTGATCGAGCTCATGGTCGTGCTGGCCATCATTGGCGTGCTGGCCGCGCTCATCGTGCCCAATGTGTTGAACCGGGCCGACGATGCCCGCGTCACCGCCGCCCGCACCGATGTGGGCAATTTGATGCAGGCACTCAAACTGTACAAACTCGACAACCAGCGCTTTCCCTCTGGCGAGCAAGGCCTGAACGCGCTGATCCTCAAGCCCACCACCGAGCCCGTGCCCGGCAACTGGAAGCCCTACCTGGACAAACTGCCCAACGACCCCTGGGGCCGCCCTTACCAATACATGAACCCCGGCATCAAGAGCGAGGTGGATGTCTTGTCCTTTGGCGCTGACGGTCAAGCCGGCGGTGAGGGCAACAATGCGGACATCGGCAGCTGGCAGTAAACGCCCCGCCCCCCGAGCCAGCGGCTTCACCTTGCTGGAGTTGCTGGTGGTGATCGCGCTGATCGCGGTGGCCACCGCAGGCGTCGGCTTGTCGTTGCGGGACTCCGCCGACAGCGCCCTGGAACGTGACGCCGAACGATTGGCCGCCTTGCTCGAGAGCGGCCGTGCCCAAGCCCGCGCCAACGGCTTGCCGGTGGTCTGGCGAAGCCGGATGGCGAATGGCCAATACGGCTTTGCGTTTGAGGGCCTGCCCCCACCCGGCTTGCCCCAGAACTGGCTGAGCGACACCACCCGCGCTGCGCCGGATGCCACCCTCACGCTGGGGCCGGAACCCCTGATCGGGCCCCAGGCCCTGGCCTTGTCCAGCAGCACCCGGCCCGATCGGACGCTGTGGGTGGTGACCGACGGCCTGCGGCCCTTCCAGGTGCAAAGCGCACCCGAACAGAGGGTACGATGAACTTGCGTACCCATGGTCCTCCTGCAGATTGGCCAGCTCATGGCCAGGCCGGCGCCTCGCCAAGGCTGGCGCATCCCGTCCGGCATGACCGCGTCATCCCATGCGCCCAGTCCGGCTCAAAGTCCCAGCGTGGCTTCACGCTGATCGAGGTCCTGGTGGCGCTGGGCATCACGGCCGTGGCGCTCATGGCCGGGCTGCAAGCCACCGGCTCGCTCAGCCGCAACGCCGAGCGCCAGACCGTGAGCATGCTGGGCCAGATGTGCGCCGAAAACGAACTCATTGCCCTGCGCTTGCGCAGGCAACTGCCCGACACGGGCAACCGCAGCGTTGAATGCACCCAGGCCGGGCGCCTGCTGCAAGTCGAGGTGTCGGTGCGCCCCACCCCCAACCCCAACTTCAGGCGGGTCGACGCCCGGGTGCTGAGCCAGGGCGAGTACGTGCTGAAACTGTCCACCGTGATGGGACGCCACTGATGCGCGCAGTCACCCGCTCCCCCAGGGCCACCGTCCGCACGCGCGCGCAGGGTTTCACCCTGATCGAGGTGCTGGTCGCCATCAGCGTGATGGCCCTGATGAGCCTGATGGCTTGGCGCGGGCTGGACGGCATGCTGCGCACCCAAAGCAGCCTGCAGACACGCGCAGACGACATCCGCACCCTGCAAGCCGGTCTGGCCCAGTGGCAAACCGATCTGGACCAACTGGCCGAACTGCCCGGCACCCCCAGCTGGAGCTGGGACGGCAATGTACTGCGCCTGACTCGCCGAACCGCCGACACCCCACCGGGCACCGGGGCCACGCCCAGTGTGCGGGTGGTGGCCTGGACCTGGCGCAACGACCCCGGACGCCCCGGCGGCGGCGACTGGCAACGCTGGCAGTCGCCCCCCCTCACGCAACGCCAGGATTGGCAAGCCGCCTGGGATCTGGCCCAGCAATGGAGCCAGACGCCCGGCGAAGCCACCCGCGCAGGCCAGGTGCAAATTCACCCCCTGTCGGGCTGGCAACTGTTTGTGCACCGGGGCGGCAGCTGGACCAACCCCTTGTCCAGCGATGCCGTGACACCCGACAACACCTCCCCCTCCCCCGCCCGCGCCAGCACCGCAACCGACGGCAACAGCAAGGGCATCGGCAACACCCCCGACGGTGTGCGCCTCGTGCTGAGCCTGCCCCCCGGCCCGGCGGGCAGCGGCGCCTTGACCCTGGACTGGGTGCGTCCCACCTTGTCGGGTGCCCCGACATGACACGGGCCCGCACCCCACAACACCGGCAAAGCGGCGCGGCCTTGCTGACGGCCATGCTCACCGTCGCCCTCATCACCACCCTGGCCAGTGCCGCCCTGTGGCAGCAATGGCGGCAGATCGAGATCGAAACCGCTGAACGCGGGCGCAGCCAGACCGCCTGGATGATGACGGGGGCGCTGGACTGGACGCGCCTGATCTTGCGCGAGGACGCCATCTCGGCCCAAGGCGCAGGCGCCGACCACCTGGGTGAACCCTGGGCCTTGCCGGTCCAGGAATCCAAGCTGTCCACTTTTTTGTCACAAGACCAGCAGTGGCGCGAAGGCGATGCCGAAGTCTTCCTGTCAGGCCAGATCACCGATGCGCAATCGCGCATGAATGTGATGAATCTGATCGAGGACGGCAAAATCTCCCCTTCGGTGATGGCGCAGTTTGTGGCCTTGTTCGAACGCCTGCAACTGCCCCAGACCGAATTGCAAACCCTCGCCAGCCAATTGCTGGCCACGGTGCCGGACAACCAAGGCAAAGCCCCCGCAGGCCAGGGCCCCTTGATGCCCCAGCACACCGCCCAGCTGAGCTGGCTGGGCCTGAGCGCTGGCAGCCTCGCGGCGCTGCAGGACCACATCACCTGGCTGCCCGAACCCACCCCGATCAACCTGAACACCGCCTCGGCCGAAGTCCTGTCGGCCAGCCTGGTCGGCTTCGACCTGGCCTCGGCGCGCCAGGCCATCGCCCTGCGTCAGCGCGCGCACTGGCCCAGCCTGAACGCGGCCCGCGAAGCCCTGGGGGCTGCGGGTCTGCAGCTCAGTGAAAAGCAGCACAGCGTGCAAAGCCGTTACTTTGAAGTGCTCGGGCGCATGCGCATTGACAACGTCGTGCAGCAAGAGCTGGCCCTGGTGCGGCGCGATGGCAGCCAGGTGCGCATGGTTTGGCGCATCAGAAGCCCCCAGCAAAGTCACACTGCGCCTCTACAATGATTCGCTCATGCGCACCCTGATCATTCAACTGCCCCCCGGCCCCGTCAGCCCTGCCACGGTCTACCCCCACGCCGTGGTGCAGCCCGAACAGGCCGAGACCGCCGTGCGCCTGCAGTGGTCAACGCTCGCCTTGCTGCCGGCCGCCGACCGTCACACCGAAGTGATCGCCTTGCTGCCCGCCGCCAGCGTGTCATGGCACCGGGTCGACCTGCCCGCCGGGCTGCACAAACAGACCGCGCGGCTGCAAGCCGCACTGCAAGGCCTTCTGGAAGACCGCCTGCTGGATGAACCCGGCCAATTGCACATGGCCCTGCAAGCCGACTGGAAAGACAGCACGCGCCCCTGGGTGGCCGTGTGTGAGCGCAGCTGGCTGCACAGCCACCTGCAGGCGCTGGAGCAGGCGGGCCTGACGGTGCACCGCATCGTGCCCGAACTGGCCCCCGCCGCAAGCGCCACAGGCGCCACATCGGCCTCGCCCTCTGCCAACACCAACGCCAGCCCCGTTCAAATCACCGCACTGGGCGATGCCGACACCGGCTGGCTGTGGGTCAGCCACCCCGAGCGGGGCGTCTGGGGCCACCCCATCCAATCGGTCCGCGCTGGCCGCGATGTGCTGGGCCTGAGCCCGCAGGACAGCGACAACGCCAGCCTGCAGGCTGAACCGGCCGTGGTGGCCTTGAGCTCCGCCGCGTTCGGGCGATCAGCGCGGCTGATGCCGCCCGGACAGCACTGGATGGCGGCCATCGCCTCGCGATGGGACCTGGCCCAGTTTGACTTTCAGGCCAACACCCGGGCTCGGCATTTGAAAAACTGGCAACGCGGGGTGAACGCCCTCTGGCGCAGCCCCTCCTGGCGACCTGCACGTTGGGGTTTGGGTTTGCTGGTCGTCAGCCAGCTGGTGGGCCTCAACGCCTGGGCCTGGAAAACACGCGCCGACTGGCAAGCCGAACAACAAAGCTGGAGCCGCATCCTGCGCGAGAGCTTTCCGGCCACCCAGGTTGTGGTCGATGCCCCTGCACAAATGGCCCGCGAAGTCGAGCGCTTGCGCCAATCTTCGGGGCAATTGAGCCCCGCCGATCTGGAAGCCATGTTGTCGGCTTTGGGCCAGAGCCTGCCGACCGGCGCCGCCGCACCACAGCAATGGACCTACCAGAGCGGTCAGCTGCGGCTGCAAGACTTCAAACCCAACGCGAGCGAGCAAGCCGCTTTGCAAAACGCCCTGCAAACACGCGGCTACCGTTTCATGGCCGAAGGACAGGGCTGGCTCATGTCGCCCGCACCGCGCCAGCAAGGCACGCCATGAGCCCGCTCACCGCCCGCCGTCATGCCCTGGCTCAGGCCCTGCGTCTGGCCCTGAGCCAGGCCTGGTCTCAACGCAGCCCCCGCGAACAGCAGCTGCTGCGCCTGGCTGCGCTGCTGATCCTGCTGGCCGCTGTGTGGACCCAGGCCCTGGCACCGGCCTGGCGCACCTGGCAAGAGGCCCCTGAACGGCAGGCTCGTCTGGACGCCCAAACCCGGCACATGCAACTACTGCAAGCCCAGGCCAAAAGCCTGCAGAAATCCAGCCCGTTGCCGCGGGCCGAGGCCATGAAATGGCTCGAATCCAGCATCCAGGACCTGGGCCCTGGCGCCAAAATCCAGTGGCAAGGCGAACGCGCCACCCTGAGTGTGGAAGCGGCCCCGGCCGCACCCATGGCCCGTTGGTTGAGCCAGGCCCGCGAACGGGCGCAGGCCCTGCCGCTGCAAGCCCAGTTTCAACACACCCAGCCCCCAGCCAAAGGCCCCAGCGCTGGCCCTGCAGCGCCATCGGCCCCTGCTGCTGCGGCCGCCTCCGAGAAGGCGTCTGCCGTGCACTGGCGCGGCACCGTGGTCCTGCGTTTGCCGGGAACCCCATGAACAAGCCCTTGGCCCCCTCCCCTGCTCATGCCCGCCGACTCTGGCGCCATGCCCTCTGGGGTGGCTTGCTGGGCCTGGCTGTGGCCACCGTGGTCTGGGCCCCGGCCCGCTGGCTGGCCTGGGGCGTGGCACAAGCCAGCCAGGGGCAGGTGCAATTGATGGATCCCCGCAACGGCCTGTGGACCGGATCGGCACAGCTGGTGCTCAGCGGCGGCAGCGGCAGCCGTGACCCGCAAGCCCTGCCCGGGCGCTTGCGCTGGCGCATCGAGCCCACCGGGTCCGGTCTGCGCCTGGTCTGGCTGGCCGAATGCTGCATGGACCAAGCGGCCAGCTTGCAGCTGCAAGCTGGCCTGTCCACCCTGAGTCTGCAAGTCAACGACCACCGTTCGCAATGGCCAGCCGCCTTGCTGACCGGGCTGGGCGCGCCCTGGAACACCTTGCAAGCCGAAGGTCAACTGCAGTTGCAGACCGAAGGCCTGCAGCTGCACTGGTCGCAAGGCCGCCTGCAAATGCGGGGGCAAGCGCAGCTGGACGTGCAGCAGCTGTCCTCGCGCCTGAGCACCCTCAAGCCCATGGGCAGTTACCGCATCCAGTTGGCGGGCACGGCCGAAGGCACCGCCACCCCCAGCCTGCAGCTGAGCACGCTGCAAGGCCCCTTGCTCATGAGCGGGCAAGGCCAATGGGTCGGCCAGCGGCTGCGCTTCACGGGTGAAGCCAGCGCACAAGAGGGCCACGAGGCCGCCTTGTCCAATTTGCTGAACATCATGGGCCGCCGACAAGGCTCGCGCAGCCTGCTTTCTTGGGGTTGACCCCCACTCCAACGTCACACCATGCACGCCAACACCACCTCCGAGCCCCTCATCCCGTCCCTTTTGAAACCCGGTCGATGGCACTGGATCGCCCTGGCCGTGCTCAGCCTGACGGCCCCTTGGGCGCAAGCCCAGAACACACCAATGGCCACCCCGCCCGCGCTGAAGGCCTCACGCCAGGAGCCGGTCACCCTCAACTTTGTGAATGCCGAGATCGAGGCGGTCGCCCGCACCCTGGCCACCTTGTCGGGCTACAACGTGGTGGTCGACCCCCGGGTCAAGGGGGTGATGTCCTTGTCCAGCAACGTGCCGGTGCCGCCCGCACAGGCGCTGCGCCTGTTTGCGGCCCAGCTGCGCACCCAGGGCTTTGCGCTGGTGGAGTCGGCCGGGCTGTACACCGTGGTGCCCGAGGCCGAAGCCAAGCTGCAAAGCAGCGCCGTGTCAGCAGGGGCCGTGCCGGCCAGCAGCGGACAAATCGTCACGCAAATCTTCAAGCTCAACCACGAAAACGCCAACAACCTGGTGCCGGTGCTGCGGCCCCTGATCAGCCCCAACAACACCATCAACGTCAACCCCGGCACCAATGCGCTGGTGATCACCGACTACAGCGACAACCTGCAGCGCCTGGGCCGCATCATCGCCGCACTCGATGTGGCCAACGCCACAGGGGTAGAAGTGATCCGGCTGCGACACGGCATTGCCGGCGATCTGGCCCCCATGGTGCAACGGCTGATCGATTCGGGTGCCGCCGCAGGCACGGCGGTGGCACAAGGCCAGTCCGACACCTCATTCAAGACCACGGTGCTGTCCGAAGTGCGCACCAATTCGCTGATTGTTCGCGCCGCCAATCCCGCACGCGTGGCCCTGGTGCGCCACCTGGTCGAGCAGCTGGACCAGCCCAGCGCCACCGGCGCAGGCGCGGCCAGCGGCAACATCCATGTGGTGTACCTGAAAAACGCCGACGCCACCAAGCTGGCCACCACCTTGCGCGCCGCCATCGCAGGCGAGTCGCGCAGCACTGCCGCCTCGCCCGGCATGGCGAGCGGCAGCCCCAGCGCCCCGGCCTCGTCCAGCAGCACAGCCACCAGTCTGGGCAGCGGCGCGGCGCCCTCCACCGGCGGGCAAATTCAAGCCGACCCCGCCACCAATGCGCTCATCATCACCGCGCCCGAGCCGCAATACCGCCAGCTGCGCGCCGTGATCGACATGCTCGACCAGCGCCGTGCCCAGGTGTTTGTGGAAAGCCTGATCGCTGAGGTCAGCGCCGACAAGGCAGCCGAGTTTGGCGTGCAGTGGCAAGGCCCGATCGGCAACAAGGGCGACACCAACATCGGCTTGCTGGGCACCAACTTCCGGGTGGCGGGCGCCAACATCATCTCGCTGGCCACCCAAGGCGCCAGCGGCAACGTGGCGCCCTCGGCCGGATTGAATGCAGGCATCGCCCACCAGTCCAACGGCGTGTATGTGCTGGGGGCCCTGGCGCGTTTTCTGCAAACCAATGGCGACGCCAACGTGCTGTCCACGCCCAACCTGCTGACGCTGGACAACGAAGAGGCCAAGATCGTGATTGGCCAGAACGTGCCTTTTGTCACTGGCCAATACACCGCCAACAACAGCAACAGCGGTGCCGTCAACCCGTTCCAGACCATCGAGCGCAAGGACGTGGGCCTGACGCTGCGGGTCAAACCCCAGATCAGTGAAAACGGCACCGTCAAGATGCAGATCTTCCAGGAGGTCAGCAGCATCGACAGCAAAAGCTCCACCTCGGCAGGCCTGATCACCAACAAGCGCTCCATCGAATCGAGCGTGCTGGTGGACGACGGCTCCATCGTGGTGCTGGGCGGCCTGCTGCAAGACGACACCAGCAACAGCCAGGAAAAAGTGCCGGGCCTGGGCGACATCCCTTTCTTTGGCAACCTGTTCAAGGCCGAAGCGCGCAGCCGCAAAAAGACCAACCTGATGGTGTTCCTGCGCCCGGTGGTGGTGCGCGATGGCGCGGCCACCGAAGCCCTGTCGCTGGGCCGTTACGAGCAAATGCGACTGAACCAGATGGGCTTCCAGCCTGCGGCCACAGGCCCCTTGCCCGTCCCGGGCTCGGCGGTGCTGCCGCCCCTGAATGGCGCTGCACCGGCCGCCACACCCGCAGCACCCAGCGTGGCCAAGCCCTGATTTCGCCATGCGCTACCCCTTGCCTTACGCCTTTGCCCGCAGCCACCGCTTGCTGCTGGAAGACGACCACCAAGGCCTGAGCCTGTGGCTGTGCGATGACAGCGACCGCTCGGCGCTGTCCGAAGTCACCCGCAAGTTCGGCGTGCAAGGCTTGCACATGCAACACGGCACCAGCGCCGAATTGGCCCAGCGCATCAACCAGGCCTATTCGGGCGGGCAAGCCCACAGCAGCTCCACCGCCGCCGCCGTGGTCAGCGAAGTGGAATCCGAAGCCGACCTCTCGCGCATGATGCAGGACCTGCCGGCGGTGGAAGACCTGCTGGAAGCGAGCGACGATGCGCCCATCATCCGCATGCTCAATGCCTTGCTCACGCAGGCCGCACGCGACGGGGCCAGCGACATCCACATCGAACCGTATGAGCGCCATTCGAGTGTGCGTTTCCGCATCGACGGCACACTGCGCGAGGTGGTACAACCGAACCGGGCGCTGCACGCTGCACTGATCTCGCGCCTGAAAATCATGGCCGAACTCGACATTGCGGAAAAACGATTGCCACAAGACGGCCGCATCAGCCTGCGCCTGGGCAGCCGCGCTGTGGATGTGCGCGTGTCCACCCTGCCCAGCGCGCATGGCGAACGCGCCGTGCTGCGCCTGCTCGACAAAAGCGAAGCCCGCCTCACGCTCGAAGCCGTGGGCATGCAAGGCCGGGTGCTGCAGCAAGTGGACCACCTGATCGGCCAGCCGCACGGCATCTTGCTGGTGACCGGCCCCACCGGCTCGGGCAAAACCACCAGCCTGTATGCCGCGCTGCAGCGCCTGGACGCCACGCGCAACAACATCATGACGGTGGAAGACCCGATCGAATACGAACTGCCCGGCGTGGGACAGACGCAGGTGAACGCCAAGATCGATTTGACCTTTGCCAAAGCCTTGCGTGCCATCTTGCGGCAAGACCCGGACGTCATCATGATCGGCGAGATCCGTGACTTTGAAACCGCGCAGATCGCCATCCAGGCCTCGCTCACCGGCCACCTGGTGCTGGCCACGCTGCACACCAACGACGCGGCCAGCGCCGTCAACCGCCTGATCGACATGGGCGTGGAGCCGTTTTTGCTCAGCTCCTCGCTCCTGGGCGTACTGGCCCAGCGACTGGTGCGCAAGCGCTGCACCTCTTGCCACGGCGCAGGCTGCGAAGCGTGTGGGCAAACCGGCTACGCCGGGCGCACCGGTATTTTTGAACTGCTGGTGGCCAGTGACCAGATCCGCGCCCAAATCCACAACCGCGCCGCCGAAGCCGACTTGCGCGCGACCGCACTGGCGCAAGGCATGGTGCTGATGCGCGACGACGGCCAGCGCCTGGTCGATGCGGGCATCACCAGCGCCGAAGAACTGCTGCGCGTCACGCGCGACTGAAGCCCCCGCCATGCACCCTTGTCCATCGCTTGCAGGCAAGCGCCCACAACCCGCAAGATCCCCTGCGGCCCTGAATTCTGTAGGAGCCAGCCTGCTGGCGATGCGCCTGTGGGCTGTGGCGCTGCTGCTGCCCGGGCTGGGCGGTGCGCATGCGCAGGGCCTGACCGCTGCGCCTGGCCACACCGACCACGCCGCAACGCCCACCACCGCGGCCACCACCCAAGCTCCCCCCCCGGCTGAAGCCGCCCATGCCGAATCGCCCAGCCCCGCTGCGGGTCATCGCTGGAGTTACACCCTCGGGCTCAAAGTCAAATCCAGTGACCGGGCCGACGGCAGCAAGGACCTGGCCCTTCGCCCCGTGCTGGGCCTGCGTTACGGCCGCTGGCGTCTGGGCTACGCCACCGGCGACGAATGGCTCAAATTCAGCGGCTACCGCAAGGAAGCCAATGTGGCCTACGAGCTGCGCGACGACGACAAGCTCAACATCGCCTTGTCTGCGCGCGTGCAAAACCTCCAGGACAACAGCAGTTTTGACGGCTTTGCCTCGGGCAAGAACACCGTGCGTGCCCGGGTCAGCGTGGGTTACCAGCTGAACAGGCACTGGTCCATCGGCAGCGATGTCACGCAAGACCTGATGAACCGGGGCGACGGGACCACCCTGTCCATGGGCCTGTCCTACTTGTGGCCCTTGAGCGACCACAGCTCGTTGAGCCTGAGCAGCGGCGCCACCTGGGCCACCGCTGACCACTGGGCCACGCAAATGCGTCTTTTGCCGCAACCCCCAGGGGGCTGGCACGCTGGCCTTGGCGAGTTGGGACTGGGCATGAGTTACCGCTACGCCCTCACCCGCCAATGGGCGTGGTTTGGCACTTTGGGCACCTCCCGCCACCTGGGGCAGGTCAACGAGGTCAGCCCCAGCCCGCTCAGCTGGAATGGGCAAATCGGTCTGCTTTACTTCAGCCGCTGAAAACCCCATGCCCGCTTACCGTTTTGAAGCCCTGCAAGCCGATGGCGCCCTGCGCAAGGGCACCTTGGAAGCCGACAGCCAGAAATCCGCGCGCAGCCAGTTGCGCGCGCAATCGCTGGTGCCCTTGCTGGTGGAAGCCATCGCCTCGGGTGCGGCCAACGAAGCCGCCAGCGCCCTGCCCTGGTGGCAGCGCCCGATCGGCGGCGGGCGCGCTTTCAGCACCAGCCAGCGCGCCGTGTGGACGCGGCAACTGGCCGGTTTGGTGGGCAGCGGTCTGCCCATCGAGCGCGCCCTGGCGGCCCTGACCGAAGAGGCCGAAGACGAGAAACAGCGCCACCTGATGGCCGCCATCCGCGCCGAAGTCAACTCGGGCAGCGCCCTGGGTCGGGCCCTGGCGCAATTTCCGAACGAATTTCCCGCCATCGACCGCGCCGTGATCGCCGCAGGCGAGCAAAGCGGCCACCTGCCGGACGTGCTGAACCAACTGGCGGGCGACCTGGAAGACCAGCAACTGCTGCGCTCCAAGCTGCTGTCGGCCTCGCTGTACCCGGCCATCGTGAGCCTGGTGGCGTTGGCCATCGTGATTTTTCTGGTCACCTCGGTGGTGCCGCAAGTGGCCGGGGTGTTCGCAGGCAGCCAACGGTCCTTGCCGGGCCTCACGGTGGCCATGCTGGCCCTCAGCGACTTGGTGCGCAGCTGGGGCTGGCTGCTGCTGTTGCTGCTGGTGGGCGGTGCGCTGACCTTTCGGCTGGCCATGCGCCAGACTGCACTGCGCCTGCGCTTTGACGCCGCCTGGCTGCGCCTGCCCCTGATCGGTCGCCTGGCCCGGGGCTACAACAGCGCCCGTTTTGCGTCCACCCTGGCCATGCTCACGGCGGCGGGCGTGCCCATCCTCAAGGCCCTTCAGGCCGCGGCCGACACGCTGTCCAATCAGGCCCTGCGGGCCGATGCCCTGGAGGCCCTGGTGCGCGTGCGCGAAGGCGCCCCCCTGGGCACCGCGCTGGCGCAAAACGCCCGCTTTCCGGGTCTGCTGTCCATGTTTGCACGGCTGGGCGAACAAACCGGACAATTGCCGGTCATGCTGCAGCGTGCAGCGCAGCAGCTGTCCAGCGAAGTGCAGCGCCGCGCCATGGCCTTGGCCACCGTGCTGGAGCCCTTGCTGATCGTGGCCATGGGCGGCATGGTCATGCTCATCGTGCTGGCGGTGCTGATGCCCATCATGCAATTGAACCAGTGGGTCCAATGAGGCCACACCCACCCGCGCTTGAAGGCGCTCAAACCTCTTTCGAAGGAGCCCGACATGCCCGCATCGCTTGAAGGTCAGTTGGTGGTGGCGATCTCGTCGCGCGCCCTGTTCGACTTCGAAGAAGAAAACCAGGTGTTCGAACAAGGTGACGACCGGGCCTACATGCAGCTGCAACTGGGCCGCCTGGAAGAGCCCGCCAAGCCCGGCGTGGCCTTTTCGCTGGTGCGCAAGCTGCTGGCTTTCAACGATGCCGACGCGCAGCGGGTCGAAGTCGTCATCCTCTCGCGCAACGACCCGGTCTCGGGCATGCGGGTGTTCCGCTCGGCCCAGCACTACGGCCTGCCCATTCAGCGCGGCAGCTTCACACGCGGGCAACCACCCTGGCGCTACCTCAAGCCCCTGAACGCCAACCTGTTTTTGTCGGCCCATTTGTCGGATGTGCGGGCGGCCCTGGATGCGGGTGTGCCTGCCGCGCAGGTCTACCCGAATTCGGCACTGGCGTCTGAAGCCCACCCGCACGAGGTGCGCATCGCCTTCGACGGCGATGCGGTGCTGTTTTCAGACGAAGCCGAACGCGTGTTTCAGGCCGAGGGCCTGTCGGCTTTTCAGGCCCACGAGCGCGACAAGGCCGGGCAGCCTTTGTTGGCCGGCCCCTTCAAACCCCTGCTGGCGGCCTTGCACCGCTTGCAGCAAGAAGGCACCCCCGCCATGCGCATCCGCACCGCGCTGGTCACGGCCCGCAGCGCCCCGGCACACGAACGCGCCATCCGCACGCTGATGGACTGGAACATCGAGGTGGACGAAGCCATGTTTTTGGGCGGCCTGCCCAAAGGCGAGTTTTTGCGCGAGTTCGAGCCCGACTTTTTCTTCGACGACCAAACCGGTCACATCGAATCGGCGGCACGCCATGTGCCCTCAGGGCATGTGGCCTCGGGCGTGTCCAACCCGAACTGAAACCCACTTTGATTTTTGTGGGCGCCAGCCTGCTGGCGATTCGGTGGCTGGGGCACTACCCGCCATCGCTTGCAGGCAAGCTCCCACAGCAAACCGAAGCCACTCTCAGCTTTGATTTTTGTGGGAGCCAGCCTGCTGGCGATTCGGTGGCTGGGGTGCTGCCCGCCATCGCTTGCAGGCAAGCTCCCACAGCAAACCCGCAAGTGCGCATCACTTTTTGTCGGCGTACGGCACCACCGCCTTGGCATCCATGCGGTAACCGGCCACACCCATGTGTGAATCGGTCTTGGTTGCGCTCAAAGCGCCGGTGATCCAGACCGTGTCCATCGAGCGAAAGCGCTTGACGGGTTTGTCCAGCAACACATGCACGATTTGGTTGGCCGGTGGTGGTGGCGAGTGCACGCAAGCGCCAAAGTACGGCACCAGCAAAAACTCCTTGATGCCCTCTGGCAAATCTTCCAACGGCACCAGGTAACCGGGCAAGCGCACGTTTTGCCCCAACATCGCGGGGTTGACGGGCGCGTTGTCCCACATTTGGCGCATTTTTTTCAGCGCCTCTTCGGCCTTGGGGTCGTTGTCCTTGAGCTTGTCCAGGTTCAAGGCCTTGAGGTCTTTGTAAGGGTCCCAACCCGCAGGGATCAACTGCTCCCAGCCAATGGTGCGCACAGGCCCTGGCGCACTGGCGCCGGCAGGCGCGGCTTCGGTGGACAGCGCAGGCTGCACCTGCGGCACCAGTTCGCGCGCCGTCTCGCGCACACTTTGTGCGGTGGCAGACATGGCCCACAAGCCGCCCAGCAGCACGCCAGCAGTCCAAAATATCGACGGTTTTTTCATGCATTCACTCCCGATTTCGTCACACCCGTATTGTGTCGGGCACAGTGCCCTGTTTTCAGGCCACGCATGGGCCCATCAAACGCGCGGCGACAGCCCATCGACCAAAGACAGGCGGTATGCCCGCCAGGCCGGCCCCAGACTGGCCAGCAGCCCGGCCAACAACACCGCCCCGATCAAGGCCAGTTGTGTCGGCAACACACCGCCCACTTGCAAGCGGATGCCCAGCGATGACTGCAGCCAGGGCGTGGCCAGTGCCATGCCCGCCTGTGCCAGCAGCACCCCCAGCAAAACCCCGGCACCCGTGACCCACAGGCCTTCCAGCGTGAGCAGGCCCAGCACATGGCGCGGCGCGGCGCCCACGGCCCGCAGCACCGCCAGTTCGCGGCGGCGCTCGTTCAGGCCCGCCAGCACCACCGCCATGAGCGAGACCACGCTGACCAGCGCCACCAGGGCCGACACCGCGAGCAAGGCGTTTTCGCCCAGGCCCAACACCGACCACAGCTCGGCCAAAGCCACGCCGGGCATCACGCCCATCAGGGCCTCGGCCTCGTACTGGTTCACAAAGCGCTGCACATTGAACACCGCCGACCGGCTTTTCAGACCGACCAAGGCGGCTGTGACTTCTTCGGGCTCGAGGTTGAATTTGCGCGCCTGATCGGCCGGGATCTGCCCGCCCGGCATGCGGGTGCCCGCCACCCAACCGAGGTGCAGGGCTTCAAGCGCTGGCAGGCTCACATGCACCGTGCGGTCCACCGGGGTGCCGGTGGGTGCCAGAATGCCCACCACCTTGAACGGTTTGTCGGCATGTTCGTCCGCCACCGGCCCACCGTGGTCATGGTCGTGATCGTGGTCATGCAGACCATGGCCCAAGGTGATGCTTTGGCCCAGACCGTAGCCCATTTGGCGCGCCACCTCGGCGCCCACCACGGCCTCGTACAGCCCGTCGAGCGTGCCCGAAAACACCGCCCCCTGCTGCAGCACCAGCGGCTGCCTGTCGCCGTAAGCAAAGTGCTGAAAGTACGCAGGCGTGGTGCCCAGCACCGGAAAACCCCGATGCGAATCGCCCAGACTCAAAGGCACCACCCACGACACCGAGCGGTGCTGCGACAAGGCACGCACGCTGTCCATGGACAGGCTTTGCGGCACGCTGCCGATATGAAAAACCGAAAACAGCATCAGCTGCACCGGGCTGCTGCGCGCGCCCACAATCAAATCCACCCCGCTGACCGATTGCGAAAAACTGCTGCGGATGTCGTGCCGCAAACGCTCCAAGGTCCACAGCAAAGCGGTGGCCAGCGCCAGCGACACCACCACCCAAACCAGGGTGCTGCGCCGATTCCAGGCGCTGCTGCGCGCCATGCTCAAAAGGCTGTTCATGCACTTGCCCCGGTTGTTTGCATCGCAGGCAGGGACCACTGCACGTCAAAACGCGCCGCTTGCTGCGCGTCATGGCTCACGCACACCAAGGTGCTGCCCGCGTCGCGTGCGGCCTGCAACAACAAGTCCATGAAGCCGTGGCGCAAAGCCGCATCCAGCGCCGAGGTGGGCTCGTCGGCCAGGATCAATTCAGGCTGACCCATCAGGGCGCGGGCTGCGGCCACCCGCTGCTGCTGGCCCACCGACAAGGCATCGGCACGACGCGCCCACAGCTCGGCGGGCAAACCCATGCGCTGCAACCAGTTCTGTGCCGAGGCTTCGGGCCCGCCTGCGTCCTGGCAACGCGCACGCCGCACGGCCGAAAAACGGCAAGGCAGGGTCACGTTGTCCAGCACATTCATGTAGGGCAACAAATTGAACTGCTGAAAAATCACGCCCACATGGTCGGCCCGAAAGCTGTCGCGCTGCCCCGCCTTCAAAGCCGCCCAATCTTGTCCGAGCAAGGACACACGGCCCTGCTGCGGCGACAGCACGCCCGCCAACAAACCCAGCAAGGTGCTCTTGCCGCAGCCACTGGGGCCATGCAAAAAAACGGTTTGACCGGCTGCCAGGTGCAGGCGGTCCAAGGCCAGTGTGTCGGCGCTTCCCCGGTGCCACGCAAAGCGCAATGGTTCGATGTCGATCACGAAGCTCCCCCCTGTTTTGGACGCGGCAATATACCCCGTCAATCGGGCACGGTGATCTTTCTCCTGCTTTCGCGCCGGGCAATCCACACGGTGGCCCACAAAATCACAAAAGCCCCCAGCCAGGTCGACTGGCTGGGCACATCGCCAAACACCAGCCAGCCCAGCAAAGACGCCCAGACCAGGTCCAGAAATCGCAGCGACTGGGTGGCCGAAATGTCCGACAAGGCAAACGCCCGCGTCAGGCAATAGTGGGCCACGGTGCCCAGCAGGCCCGTGGCCGCAAAGCCCAGCCACTGTATGGGGGTGGGTGTTTGCCAATGCGGCAAGGCCATGGGCAGACTGAGCACCGTCACCGTGAGGGCCTGCCACAGCACAATGACACCCGGCTTTTCGTAGCGGGTCAGGGCTTTGGTGATCAGAAAGGATGCGGCAAACACCGGCGACGAGGCCAGCATGACCAGGTTGAACCAGCCGCCCTCGCCCGACATCTTGGGCAACACCACCACCAACACACCGGCAAAGCCAATGATGGCGGCGATCCAGCGGTCCTGGCGCATGGGCTCGCCCAAAAACCAGGCCGCACCGATCATGATGAAAATCGGTCCGGTGAAACCGATGGCCGTCATGTCGGCCAGCGGAATTTTGGGCAAAGCCGTGAACCACAGCACCAGCCCCAGGGTGTGCACCCCACCACGCCAGAACTGGCCCACCATGTTGACCGGCATGTAGGCCCGCCAGCCATCGCGCCAGACCCAAGGCAGGATGACGAACAAGCCAAACAGGTAGCGCAGAAACTGGGACTGGTAAACGTCCAGGTGCAGCGTCAGCTCGCGTGCAATGGTGTTGAGCAAGGAAAACAGCACGCCCCCAGTCACCATCCAGACCATGCCGCGCACGGCCGCAGGCCAAGCGTCAAATGTGCGCAAGCCACGGCGGTGCGCCAGCGACCATTGGCGTGGAAAGGAGAAAAAGGATTTGCGCGGCTTCATGCCCAAACGCATCGGAGATGCTGAATCACCCGATCATCTTAAGGCCGCCAACAGGCAACGCTGGTCACCTGCGTTACGCGCCAACCCCACCGCCCATCGCTGCCCTCAAGACCCCACACCACAGCCAGACACCTGCCCCCTGTGGGAGCCAGCCTGCTGGCGATCTGAGTGGGTGGCGGTCCGCCAGCGCTGGCGGGCGAGCGGGTCAAAGGAACAGCAAGGGCCCGCTGGGCGGGCCCTGTGTCTGGTTCATGAGGCGCTGTTTTGCAGCGCTGCAATGCGCTCTTCAATGGGTGGGTGGGTCGAAAACAACTGACCAATGCCACCGGCGATGCCCATGGCCGCCATGCTCTTGGGCAGCTCTGCCGTGTGCACGCCGCCCAGACGGGCCAGCGCGTTGATCATGGGTTGCTTGCGGCCCATCAGCTTGGCGGCACCCGCATCGGCACGGAACTCGCGCTGGCGGCTGAACCAGGCCACGATGATGGCGGCCAAAAAGCCCAGCAGGATGTCCATCACGATCGTGGTCACCATGTAACCGATGCCCGGGCCCGAGCTTTCCTCGTCGTTGCGGCGCAGGAAGCTGTCGACCGCGTAACCCACCACACGGGAGATGAACACCACAAAGGTGTTCATCACGCCTTGAATCAAGGTCATGGTGACCATGTCGCCATTGGCAATGTGCGCCACTTCGTGGCCGATGACCGCCTCGACTTCTTCGTGCGTCATGTTCTGCAGCAAGCCGGTGGACACGGCCACCAAGGCCGAATCGCGGAATGCGCCGGTGGCAAAGGCGTTGGGGTCGCCTTCAAAAATGCCCACCTCGGGCATGCCAATGCCGGCCTTGTCGGCGAACTTGCGCACGGTGTCCACAATCCAGGCCTCATCGGCGTTGGCGGGCTGCTCGATCACACGCACGCCGGAAGACATCTTGGCGATCCATTTGCTCATCAGCAAAGAAATGATGGCGCCACCAAAACCCATGATGAGCGCAAAGCCCAGCAAAGCGCCCAGGTTCAGGCCGTTGGCAGTCAAGAAGCGGTTGACGCCCAACAGGTTGGCCACAATGCCCAGCACGACCACGACGGCCAGGTTGGTCAGGACGAACAGAAAAATACGTTTCATGAAGTGTGTCTCTTTCAGCCCGAAAGGCGCGGGCACGCGGTGCAAATGGTAGGGGCTCAGCCCCCAAAATCAAGGGGCCAGGGCGATTTCCGGTTTGGCGTACGGTTTTTACGCGGTCACTTTGGCGCGGCGTGGCCGAAAAACGCCGCTGTCCAGGTAAAAAACAGGGTCTTCGTTGGGCTGCCACCAACCGGGCACGCCCAGAATGGGCAGGGGGCTGAACGGCTTGCCGGACAGTTTTTCTGCCGTGAGGTCCTCGGCCAGCCAGGCATCGATCTGATCTTGCGGCACACCCACGGGCACGCGCCACAAATGCACCGTGATCGACTTGTAGGGCTGCACGGCTTTTTCCAGCGCGGCATGCCCGAAGGTCCACAGACGCGTGTGCGCCCACTCACTGCGCAAACCCACAAAAGCATCAGTCCAGCGGTGCTCGGTCAACGCAGCCCACAGCGCATCCGAAGGCTGGATGAGCAAGGCGTTTTCATCAAACACCGTGGCGGCATCGCGCACCGGACCGCGCACCTGGCCCACACCGGCGCGGGCAATTTCGCGGGCTTGCAACTGGTTCAGGCGCTTTTTGGCCAGCGGGAAATGCATCCAGCACAACGCGTTGAAGAAATCGTGCAAGCCCTCGCGGGTGGGCACTTGGCCGGTGGCAAAGATGAAGTCTTCGTAAGCCTGGCCTTCCGGCAAGTCGGCTTGCGGCACAAAGCGCACCGGGACACGACCCGCCGCGTTCAAGGCCTCGGGCTGGGGCATGCCTGCAATCACTTGGCGTGCGATCGGCGCACCCACCGCCCGCCAGTCGGCCAGCCAGGGCGCGTCCCAATCGATGTCGGGCACGCTCAGGCTCGATGCGGGCGCGCAGCGGTGCCCGGCCCGGTTGGGGCTCAGCCCGCCAGCAGACGCCACGGCAGGCTTTCTCCGGCGCGCAGAGGCTTGAGTTCGGCCTCGCCAAAGGCAAAGCTTTCAGCGGGCGTCCAGCTTTCGCGGCGCAGCGTGATGGTGCCGCTGTTGCGCGGCAGGCCATAAAAATCGGCGCCAAAGAAACTGGCAAAGCCTTCGAGCTTGTCCAGGGCCCCCGCATGCTCAAAGGCTTCGGCGTACATCTCGATGGCGGCGTGCGCGGTGTAGCAACCGGCACAACCGGTGGCGTGCTCTTTGAGGTGCGCGGGGTGCGGGGCGCTGTCGGTGCCCAAGAAGAAACGGGGGTTGCCACTGGTGGCCGCCTGCACCAGCGCCAGCCGGTGCGTCTCGCGTTTGAGCACCGGCAGGCAGTAGTAATGCGGGCGAATGCCGCCCGTGAAGATGGCGTTGCGGTTGTACAGCAGGTGGTGCGCGGTGATGGTCGCGCCCAGGTTTGCATTGCCCGCGGCCACGTACTGCGCGGCTTCTTTCGTCGTGATGTGTTCCATCACGATTTTGAGGCCCGGGAAGTCACGGCGCAGCGGGATCAGTTGCTGCTCGATGAACACGGCTTCGCGGTCAAACAGGTCAATGTCGGACGAGGTGACTTCGCCGTGCACCAGCAGCAGCACGCCTTCGCGCTGCATGGCTTCGAGCACCGGGTAGATCTTGCGCAAGTCGGTCACGCCGGCATCGCTGTTGGTGGTGGCCCCTGCTGGATAAAGCTTGCAGGCCACCACGCCTGCGGCCTTGGCGCGGGCAATCTCGGCCGGGGCCAGGTTGTCCGTCAGGTACAAGGTCATGAGCGGCTCAAAGGCCATGCCCGCAGGCACGGCGGCCAGGATGCGCTGCTTGTAGGCCAGCGCCTGCTCGGCCGTGGTCACGGGCGGTTTGAGGTTGGGCATGATGATGGCGCGGCCGAATTGCGCAGCGGTGTGCGGTACCACCACGCTCAGGGCGGCACCGTCGCGCACATGCAGGTGCCAGTCATCGGGGCGGGTGAGGGTGAGTTCTTGTGTCATGCCTGTATTGTCCCAAATCGGCCAAAGCCCTTGAAAAGTGCCAAACGCCCCGGTTTTTGCACCGCGATGATGCGCCCGCAGCGCCCGGGCGGTGCACGGCCCGCACGCGGGTGAAACGACGCTGCCAACTCGGTGATAACCCGGGGTCAGGGGGTATTTTTTTCATGCAAGAATGGCTTTTTACATTGATGAGGTTCACCCATGAAATTTGTCCGCTCCCTGATTCAACGTCCATTGCTGGCGGCATCTCTGCTGGCTGTGATGGGCTCTGTGGTCACCCCTGCATTCGCTGGCAAAACGCTCGACGCCATCAAGTCGCGCGGCGCCCTGAACTGCGGCGTCAACCCCAGCCTGCCCGGCTTTGCCGCTGCGGACAGCCAAGGCAACTGGACCGGTCTGGACGTGGACGTGTGCAAGGCCGTGGCCGCCACCGTGCTGGGCGATGCCAACAAGGTCAAATGGACCCCCCTGAACGCCACGCAGCGTTTTGCCGTGCTGCAAGCCGGTGAAATCGACATCCTGTCGCGCAACACCACCTGGACCCTGAACCGCGACGCCTCGCTGGGCCTGCACTTCACCGGCACCACCTACTACGACGGCCAAGGCTTCATGGTGACCAAAAAGTCCAAGATCACCAGCGCCAAGCAGCTCAAGGGCGCCACCGTGTGCGTGCAATCCGGCACCACCACCGAGAAGAACCTGAACGACTACTCCAAGGTCAACAAACTGAACGTCAAGCCCGTGGTGTTTGACACCCAGGAAGCCACCAACAAAGCCTACTTTGCTGGCCGCTGCCAGGCTTACACCACCGACGCATCGGGCCTGGCCTCTGTGCGCAACAAGGAAGCCACCAACCCGGATGACCACGTCATCCTGCCTGACCTGATTTCTAAAGAACCTCTGGGCCCCAGCGTGCGCCGCGGTGACGACGAGTTCTTCGCCATTGTGAAATGGGTGGTCTACGCCCTGATCGAAGCCGAAGAGTACGGCATCACCCAAGCCAATGTCGACCAGATGAAGAGCAGCACCGACCCCGTCGTGCAGCGCATTTTGGGCACCTCGGAAGACACCGGCAAGCTGCTGGGCCTGGACAAGGAATGGGCTTACCGCGCCATCAAGGCCGTGGGCAACTACGGTGAAATGTTCGAGCGCAATGTGGGCCCCAAGTCCACCCTCAAACTGCCACGCGGCCTGAACAACCAGTGGAACAAAGGCGGCCTGATGTACGCACCACCTGTGCGCTGATCGACCCCCTGGTGTTTTCTGACCCAGACAAACACTGACCCCAAGAAAGGACATCGGCCCGCCTCGTGCGGGCCGATGCACGATGATGATTCCACCCGCACCACCCCCTCCTCCCCGCGCCCGCGCCTGGTCCTGGCGCAGCCAGTCCTTTCGCGGTCTGGTCTACCAGATCCTGACCATCTTGCTGCTCGTGCTGGCCGTCAGTTACCTGATGTCCAACACTTTTACCAACATGCGCACGCGCGGCATCCAGAGCGGCTTCGATTTCTTTTTGCAACCCGCAGGCTTTGCCATTGGCGAGAGCCTGTTCGAGTTCGACTCGGCCCAAGGCTACTGGGTCGCTTACCTGGTGGGTCTGTCCAACACCTTGCGTGTGGCGCTGGTGGGCATCGTGCTGGCCACGCTGCTGGGCACGCTGATCGGCATTGGCCGCTTGTCCAACAACCTGCTGGTGCGCGGCATTTGCGCGGTGCACGTCGAGGTCACCCGTAACGTGCCCTTGCTGCTGCAGCTGTTCATGTGGTATTTCGCCATGACCGAATTGCTGCCCACCATCGAAGCGCCGCTCAAACCACTGGCGGGCGTGTTCCTCAGCAAAAACGGTTTGCAATACCCGCTGCCCGAATGGTCGGCGGGCCACTGGGGCACGGTGGTCGGCTTGCTGGCCGGTGTGCTGGCGTGGCGATTCTGGGCCCGCCGGGCCCTGCGCCAATTTGAAGCCACCGGCCAATACCACCCGGCCCGCACCCACTTCACGGGTCTGCTGATCCTGCTGGCCGTCACGGCCTTGGGTTGGCTGGCCGGGGGCGCCCCGGGCGAGCTCAGCATTCCGGAAGCCACCGAGATCAACGTGATCGGCGGCGGCTCGGTCACCCCCGAATACCTGACCTTGCTGATCGGCCTGACGGTCTACACCTCGGGCTACATCGCCGAGGTGGTGCGCTCGGGCATCCAGTCGGTGGCCTATGGCCAGCACGAAGCGGCTGTGGCGCTGGGCCTGCCGCGCTCGGCCGAATTGCGCCTGGTGCAACTGCCCCAGGCGCTGCGGGTGATCGTGCCGCCACTCACCAGCCAGTACCTGAACCTGACCAAAAACTCTTCGCTCGCCGTGGCCGTGGGCTACCCCGACCTGGTCTCGATCGGCTCCACCGCACTCAACCAGACGGGCCGCGCCATCGAGTGCATCGCCGTGGTGATGCTGTGCTACCTGAGCCTGAGCTTGCTGACCTCGGCACTCATGAACCTCTACAACCGCCGCGTGCAGATCAAGGACCGCTGATGAACCACGCTGTCTTTACCCCCATCGCGCCACGCCAGCCGCCCGCCAACCAGGTGGGCCTGCTGCCCTGGTTGCGCAGCCGTTTCTTTGACGGCTGGGCCAACAGCTTGCTGACCCTGCTGGTGCTGGCCCTGCTGGCCTGGGCCTTGCCGCCCCTGCTGAACTGGACCGTGTTCAACGCCGTGGTGCAACCCGACAACGCCGCCTGCCGCGCCGCCGAAGGCGTGGGCGCCTGCTGGGGCGTGGTGGCCGAAAAAGGCCGCCTCATCCTGTTTGGCCGCTACCCCTACGACGAGCAATGGCGTCCGCTGATCGCGTCCAGCTTGCTGGTGGCGCTTTTGGTGCTCAGCTGCCTGCGCAGCTTCTGGCGTCCGGCCCTGGTGCTGGCCTGGGTGGCTGTGTATGCCGTTTTCTACCTGCTCATGAAGGGCGGCGTGGCCGGCCTCACACCCGTGGACACCGAGCGCTGGGGCGGTCTGCCCCTGACCTTGCTGCTGTCCAGCGTGAGCCTGGTGGTGGCGTTTCCGCTGGCGATTTTGCTGGCCCTGGGTCGGCAGTCCAAGCTGCCGGCCATCCGCACGCTGTGCGTGATCTTCATCGAGTTTGTGCGCGGCGTGCCGCTGATTTCGGTGCTGTTCATGGCCTCGTTCATCCTGCCGCTGTTCATGCCGCAGGGCACCAAGATCGATGTGCTGGTGCGGGTGCTGATTGGCATGACCTTGTTCACCGCCGCCTACTTGGCCGAGGTGATTCGCGGCGGTCTGCAGGCCGTGCCCAAAGGCCAGATCGAAGCGGCGCACTCGCTGGGTTTGGGCTACTGGCAGATCCAGCGCAAGATCGTGCTGCCCCAGGCGCTGCGCCTGGTGGTGCCGTCCATCGTCAACACCTTCATTGGTGCTTTCAAGGACACCTCGCTGGTGACCATCGTGAGCCTGTACGACCTCACGGGCGCGGTGCAGCTGGCCCTGGGCGATGCCGACTGGCGCAAGTTCTTCATCGAAGGGCAGCTGTTCGTGGCGGCCATTTATTTCATCGCCTGTTTTGCCATGTCGCGCTACAGCCAGTGGCTCGAAGGCCACCTCAACACCGGAACCCGGAGACAGTAACGTGAGCACCCCCATCATCGAATTTTCCAAAGTCAACAAGTGGTATGGCGACTTCCATGTGCTGCGTGACATCGACCTGTCGGTGGCGCGTGGCGAGCGCATCGTGGTCTGCGGGCCTTCGGGCTCGGGCAAGTCCACCCTGATCCGCTGCATCAACCGCCTCGAAGAACACCAAACCGGCCACCTCACGGTGGACGGTGTCGAGCTGACCGACGACGTGAAGTCCATCGAGTCGGCCCGCCGCCAGGTCGGCATGGTGTTCCAGCAGTTCAACCTGTTCCCGCACCTCACGGTGCTGGAAAACCTGACGCTGGCGCCCATGTGGGTGGGCAAGGTGCCCAAGGCCGAAGCCGAGGAACGCGCCATGCAGCAGCTCAAGCGGGTGCGCATCGCCGAGCAGGCGCAAAAGTACCCGCTGCAGTTGTCCGGCGGCCAGCAGCAACGTGTGGCCATTGCCCGCGCGCTGTGCCTGACGCCCAAGATCATGCTGTTTGACGAGCCCACCTCGGCGCTCGACCCCGAGATGGTGGGCGAGGTGCTCAACGTGATGGTGGAGATGGCCGACCAGGGCATCACCATGATCTGCGTGACGCACGAGATGGGCTTTGCCCGTCAGGTGGCCGACCGCGTGATCTTCATGGACCAGGGCCAGATCGTCGAGCAAAACACGGCCGCGGCGTTCTTTGACAACCCGCAAAACGAACGCACGCAAGACTTCCTGTCCAAGATCCTGGCCCATTGAACCCCGGCGAAGCCTCCTGCTTTGACATCGCCCACGAAAGCCGTGGCGATGGTGCGGCACGGCCCTTTGGCAACAGCTATTGGCTATGGACGGGCCGGCTGCTGGCGGGCGAACACCCGGGGCTGGTCGGTGTGGAGGCTCTGCCCGAACGTTTGGCCGCATTGGCCAATATGGGCATCACCCATTTCGTGGACCTGACCTCTGCAGAAGACCCGGTGCCGGTGTACCAACCCGTGCCCAGTCCGCAGGGCGTGGCGCAACGGATCAACCACCCCATCACCGATTTCGGTGTGCCCAGCGAACAAGGCATGCAGGCCATTTTGCGCGACATGCAAGCCGCCTTGGACCAGGGCGGCAAGGTTTACCTGCACTGCCGAGCCGGCATCGGCCGCACCGGCACGGTGGCCGCCACTTGGCTGGTGGCGCAAGGCCTGCCGCCGCAGCAAGCGCTGGACCTGCTGGCCCAAAAATGGCGAGCCGTCGACAAACACGCCCAAGAACCCTACAGCCCCGAAACCGAAGCGCAACGCGAGTTCGTGCGGCGCTGGTTGTCTTTACGCATTTGAAAGTTCGTACTCAAGGCGAAAGGGGCCAGGGCTGGTGATTTGACAGTGAACGTTGAGTTCAGTGGTGGCCATAGGCGGGGCCACGGGCCGGGGCTCACACTCGCAAGCTCGCAATATCGCCCCAACCCGCAGCCCCGCCTCTGGCGCGTGCGTCTTCGGTGAACTTGCAAGGAGAATGCAAAAACACCCCTGAGAAGCTCAAATAACAGACACCTTGGAATCTATGGGGCGAGCGAAGCAATGCCCCGAAAGGACTTCACGCCATTCAGGCAGGGCTGAGCAGCGCAGCAGCGGGCGGATCAGGGCGGGTGCGTGTTTGAGCGAAGCGAGTTTGCACCCGACCCCGCCCGATGCGAGCAGCGCAAGGAACCCGAAGGGCCCTGACTGCGGCTCGCCTTTCTTTGCTTACTTTCTTTGGCGAAGCAAAGAAAGTGAGTGCGCCGCCGGGCGCAATCCCGGCCAACGAACCTCCAAAACAGCACCCACAGAGATCCACCCCCGATTGACTTGTAGGTCAGCGGCTTCAGCCCCGACACAGGGCCTGCGCCGAAGTGAGCCATGTCGGAGCTGAAGCGCCGACCTGGCCAAGCTCATCAGTGCTGCAAGATCTTGTTCAAAAAGTCCTTGGTGCGCGGCTGCCGATTCTCAGGATGGTTGAAAAACTCGTCCTTCGAGCAGTCTTCCAGAATGCGCCCCCCCACATCGATGAAGATCACACGGTTGGCCACTTTGCGGGCAAAGCCCATCTCGTGCGTGACCACCATCATGGTCATGCCCTCATGGGCCAGTTGCACCATCACATCGAGCACCTCGCCCACCATCTCGGGGTCGAGCGCCGAAGTCGGCTCGTCGAACAGCATCACCATCGGGTCCATCGACAAAGCGCGGGCAATCGCCACACGCTGCTGCTGGCCGCCCGAGAGCTGGCCGGGGAACTTGTCCTTGTGCGCCAGCAGGCCCACGCGATCGAGCATCTTCAGGCCCCGTGCCTTGGCATCGTCCAGGTTGCGGCCCAGCACCTTGACCTGGGCAATCGTCAGGTTCTCGGTCACCGACAAGTGTGGAAAGAGTTCAAAGCTCTGGAACACCATACCCACGCGCGAGCGCAGTTTGGGCAGGTCGGTGCTCGGGTCGTGCAAGGGCACGCCATCGACGGTGATCTCACCTTTCTGGAAAGGCTCCAGCGCGTTGACGGTCTTGATCAGGGTGGACTTGCCCGAGCCCGAGGGGCCGCACACCACCACCACATCGCCTTTGTTGATGCTCACCGAGCAGTCGTTGAGCACCTGCACCGGGCCGTACCACTTGGACACATTTTTGATTTCAATCATTTTCATTTCCCCAATTCAGCACGCGCCTCAGCGCACGATGGCAATCTTGGCCTGCAAGCGCTTGACGCTCCAGGACAGTGCAAAACAAATCACGAAATAGACCACTGCGGCCAGGATGTAGGCTTCTTCCGATCGGCCATAAATCTTGCCGGCATTGGTGAAGCCCTTGAGCAAGTCGTAAGCACCGATCGCATAAACGAGCGAAGTGTCCTGAAACAAGATGATGGTCTGCGTCAGCAACACCGGCAGCATGTTGCGAAAGGCCTGCGGCAAGATGACCAGGCGCATGTTCTGGCCATAGGTCATGCCCAGGGCCTGCCCGGCAAACACCTGCCCGCGCGGGATCGACTGGATGCCGGCACGCATGATCTCGCTGAAGTACGCCGCTTCAAAAGCGACGAAGGTGATGATGGCCGACCACTCCGCCCCAATAGGCCGACCGATGACAAAGGGCATCAGCAAATAGAACCACAGGATCACCATGACCAGGGGCACCGAGCGCATGCCGTTGACATAAAAGGTGGCCGGGATCGTCAGCACTTTGGTGCCCGACAAGCGCATCAGCGCCAGCAAGGTGCCAAAGATCACGCCGCCAATGGTGGCCACCACCGTCAACTGGATGCTGAACAGCAAACCGCCCAAGACGAACTTGCGCAGGACTTCCAGATCGAAGTAGGAAAAATCGAGACCTAACATTTCAGTGCCCTCCCGTTCCGCCAGACACAATGAAGCCGGGCACGCGCATTTGCTTTTCGATCAGCGCGAACACGCGGTTCACGGCAAACGCTGACAAGGCATACAAGGCGGTCACCGCCAGGTAGACCTCGATGCCGCGCGAAGTTTCTTCCTGCGCCTGCATCGCGAACATGGTCAACTCGGCAATCGACACCGCAAACGCGACCGAAGAGTTCTTCAACAGGTTCATCGACTCGCTGGTCAGCGGCGGCAAGATGATGCGAAACGCCATGGGCAAAATCACATAGCGGTAAGACTGCGCGGTGGTGAAGCCCATGGCCATGGCCGCATAGCGCTGCCCCTTGGGCAAGGCCTGGATGCCCGCACGGAACTGCTCGGCAATGCGCGCCGAGGTGAAAAAGCCCAAACCAAACACCACCAGCAAAAAGCCGGGCACTTGCTGAAAGGCCGGGAATATTTTGGGCACCACGAAGTACCACAAGAAAATCTGCACCAGCAGCGGAATGTTGCGAAACAACTCCACCCAGGCGTTGGCCAAAGCCGCCACCACCGGGCGTCCGGGCAAGGTGCGCAAAGTGCCCACCACCGCGCCCACCAGCATCGCCACCACCCACGAACTGGCCGCCACCATCAGCGTCCAGCGCCAGGCCTCGAACATCCATTCCAGGTAGGTGCGGCCACTGCCGTCATCGGTCAAAAAGACCTGCCAATCCCATGTCATGTTTTGAACTTTCTACAAAGTAAAAGGCATCGCCCCAAAAAGAAACCCCGCCCAAGTCATTCCCGGCGGGGTTTGCTCAGCGCCAGTAAAAATTACTTCTTGGCGTAGTCTTCAGCAGGCTTGTCGTTGGGGTTGGCCCAGGCGGCTTTGGTGCTCTCGCTCAAAGCCAGGCCGATCTTGACGTTCTTGGGTGGGATGGGTTGCAGGAACCACTTGTCCCACAGCTTGGCCATGTCGCCGCTCTTGATCAGATCACGCACGGTGTCGTCGGCCAGTTTCTTGAAGGCGGGGTCGTCCTTGCGGATCATGATGGCGATGGGTTCCACCGACAGCACTTCACCCACGATCTTGAAGTCGGCCGGGTTCTTGGCGTTGGCAATGTTGCCGGCCAGAATGGAGCCGTCCATCACGAACGCATCGGCACGGCCGGAGTCCAGCAGCAGGAAGCTGTCGGCGTGGTCCTTGCCAAAGACTTCCTTGAAGTCGATGCCATTGGCACGCTCGTGCTTGCGCAGCAACTGCACCGACGTGGTGCCAGTGGTGGTGGCCACGTTCTTGTCCTTGAGCTGGGCGATCGAGGTGATGCCCGAGTTGGCCTTCACGGCAATGCGCACTTCTTCCACATACGTGGTGTTCACGAAAGCCACATCTTTTTGACGCGCCAGATTGTTGGTGGTGGAGCCACACTCGATGTCCACCGTGCCGTTTTGCACCAGGGGAATGCGGTTTTGCGAGGTCACGGACTGGAATTTCACGTCCAGTTTTTTGCCTGCGGCTTTTTCGACATTGCCAATGATGCGCTGGCAGATTTCGTAGTGGAAACCGGCGTACTTGCCGTCGCCCAGTGTGTAGGACAAGGCGCCCGAGGAATCGCGCACGCCCATGGTGATCACGCCAGAGGCTTTCACCTTGGCGAGGGTATCGGCCTGAACAGCCACACAAGCCAAAGCCGCCACGGCAGCAGCCAAAAATTGTTTTTTCATTGATTTCTCCAAAAGAATCGCCAAAGGCGAAAGAAGGGGGTCATGTTGACATGTTTTGACCCGATATGACCGCATCACCTTCACAGTGGAAGCTACAAGCTGTCTGCTTGCAGCAAGTGAATTTTACGATTCACATTGCGAATGATGACTATAGTCATAACCAGCGCCATCAACCATCAGGTTTACCCGACATATTGATGCATGAAAAGCATAACCCAATGCTCATGACAATTTCAGCGCGTCAGGATTGACCGCATTGACCGCGGTCAAATGGGCCCACAATTCCTGCGCTGAGCGTTTGGGGCTGGACTTGGCGCCAGGCCTGGCCCGGTAGGCCCTGACCTCCATGCTCAAGGCCAAGGACTGCCCTTCGGGCACATTCACCTCCACCAAAGTCCCAGCCTGCAATTCCTTGCGCACAGCGCTTTGCGGCAAAAAGGCAATGCCATGGCCTTCGAGCGCCATGACTTTCAAACCTTCTGCCATGTCGGTTTCATAAACGCGGTCCAGGTGGATCGGGTTGCCCGACTGTTTGAGGATCCAGTCGGTCACCCCGCCCAAGTAAGCACCCGGCGCGTAGCCCAGATAAGGCAGAGGACGCGCTGCCGTGCCAGGCAGACTGAACAAAGGCTGGGCATCGGGCCCGCACTTGGCATAAGGCGCCAGCCTCTCGGTGCCCAGAACCACCATGTCGTAATGCTCGGCATCGAGCTGCAAGGGTTGCGAAGCATGGTGGTACACGATCAACACATCGCAGCCGCCTTCGACCAAACGCATGGCGGCATCGTGCACATTCAGCGCGATCAGGCGGCTTTTGATCGGCCCAAACCCTTCGCGCAAACTGGCCACCCAAGCCGGAAAGAAAGTAAAAGCCAGCGTGTGCGGCACGGCAAACTCGATCACATCCTGCCCCACAGCAGCATGACCACGCAGCATGGCCCGGGTGTTTTGCAAGGACTGGAGCAACTCCAGCGCTTGCGCATACAAGGTCTTGCCCGCAGGGGTCAAGGTGGTGGGGTAGGAACTGCGGTCCACCAGATCGGTGCCCGCCCAAGCCTCCAGCGACTGAATGCGCCGCGAAAACGCAGGCTGCGTCACATGCCGCAACTGCGCCGAGCGGCTGAAACTGCGGGTCTCAGCCAGGCTCACAAAATCTTCAAGCCACTTGGTTTCCATGCGGGCATTATCCAGCAGGCCCCTGCCGCAAGAGAAGGCTCGCAAAGCACCAGCCTATCGCCAGCAGGCTGGCTCCCACAGGCCAAAACCACCCGGCTGTCTGTCGGCGCTTGCCTGCAAGCGATGAGCGGTGGGGTCACCAACCGCCGCATCACTCACAAGGGGCTGATCAGAAACGGTAGCCGACACCCACCGCATAAAGCATGGGGTCCACCTTCAGGCGGCCCACACTGCTGCCCGCCGAATACACATCGGTGCGGATGTAGGCCTTCTTCACATCCAGGTTGATCGACCAGTTCTTGTCGATCGGGATGTCCAGGCCCACCTGGAATGCGGTGCCCCAGCTGTGGCTGTCCAGGCTCACGCCGCTTGGCAAAGACACATCGCTGAAGTGGGTGTAGTTGATGCCTGCGCCCACATAGGGTTTGACGCCTTGTATGTCGGTGAAGTGGTATTGCAACAGCAAGCTGGGTGGCAAATGCTTGAACGAACCGATCTCGGCGCCATTGGCGTACACGGTTTGTTTTTGCGGTGTGGTCAGCACCAACTCGGCGGCCACGTTTTTGCTCATGAAGTAAGTGATGTCCACTTCACCAAAGGTCTTGTTGTTGATGGCCAGGCCCAGGGGTGTCGAATCCTTGTTCACGCTGTCCAGATGCACGGAACGCACGCGCAACAACCAAGGACTTTCACCCGACGCTTGCGCCATGGCACCGGTCACCGAACCCGCAGCCAGCACAGCGGCCATCACGATTTGTTTTTTCATTTTTGACTTTCCTTATGAACGAGAGAAACGCCTCTCTCCATGTCATTGGAAGCGCAAGCCCCGAGGCCCGGTTTGTGTCACATCAAAAACTCAAATTCGGGTGCCCGAGCAGAGAAACCTCTTTGTTGCAGATCAAGTTTTGGTGTCTGGTTTTTGCACCCTGTGCGCCAGAACACGGATCGCAACCACCGCCCATCGCCAGCAGGCTGGCGCCTACAAAGTCAGAGTCTGCGGCTGTGTGTGGGAGCTTGCCTGCAAGCGATGGCTCGCGACCCACTGGCCTATCGCCCATTACAAACGGCGCACGATCTCCAGCGTGGCCGCGCTTTGGTTCATGGTGTAGAAATGGATGGCGGGCACGCCGCCGTTGATGAGTTGCTCGCACAGGTCACTCACCACGTCCAGACCAAAGGCCTTGATGGATTCGATGTCATCGCCATAGGCCTGCAGACGCAGGCGAATCCAGCGCGGGATCTCGGCGCCACAAGCGTCCGAAAAGCGCAGCAACTGCGTCGAACTGGTGATGGGCATGATGCCCGGCACCACGGGCACGTCCACACCCAGCTTGTAGGCGTCGTCCACAAAGCGGAAATACGCATCGCTGTTGTAGAAATATTGCGTGATGGCCGAGTTGGCCCCGGCCTTGACCTTGGTGGCAAAGGCCTGCAAATCCGACTCCGGCGATTTGGCCTGCGGGTGGATCTCGGGGTAGGCCGCCACTTCGATGTGGAAATCGTCACCGGTCTCGGCACGGATGAAGGCCACCAGATCGCTGGCGTAATGGAACTCGCCGCCTGCGCCATAGCCGCTGGGCAAATCACCGCGCAAGGCCACCAGACGCTTGACGCCCATGGCCTTGAGCGTGGCCAGTTCTTCACGCACCGAAGCCTTGGTGGCCCCGATGCACGAGAAGTGCGAAGCCGCTGCCACGCCTTCGGCCAGAATCGCCCCCACCGTGGCAAAGGTGCCCTCTTGTGTGGAGCCGCCCGCACCATAGGTCACCGAACAAAATTCAGGCTTCAAGGTGTACAGCTTCTCGCGCACACCACGCAGCTTCTCTGCGCCTTCAGGCGTTTTGGGCGGAAAAAATTCCAGGCTGATGGGCAGTTTCAAACCAGACATCACAACACTTTCCAATTCAATAGTCGTTGGCCTTGGCGTACGCCTTGGCGGCCAGATCGGCCTCGTGGGCTGCACGCGCTTTTTCGCGTGCAGGCAGCACCGCCGCCGGGTCAGGCCAGCAGGCCTGCACAAAAAATTCACGGTTCCCGTCGCCGCCCTCAATCGGGCTGTCCAACCAGGCCATCACCTGCATGCCGAGCTCGGTCAGGGCCGTGCGCAGGCGGTTTTCAATGAAGGGGTACAGGGTTTCGTCTTTCACAATGCCACCCTTGCCCACCTGACCCGGCTGCAACTCAAACTGCGGCTTGACCAGCATCAAAAGCTGCCCCGTGGGCTTGAGCAAATGCACCACACCCGGCAACACCAGGGTGAGCGAGATGAAAGACACATCGCCCACCATCAGGTCAAAGCCTTCCAGCGCTTCAGGGATGCGCTCATCGCCGGGTTCCAGCTCGCGGGCGTTCACGCCTTCGATGCAGACCACGCGCTCGTCAGCCTGGATACGCGGGTGCACCTGGGCATGGCCCACGTCGATGCCCACCACCTGCGCCGCGCCGCGCTGCAGCAAGCAGTCGGTAAAGCCCCCTGTGCTTTGGCCCACATCCAGGCAGCGCAAGCCGTCCACCTGCACGCCTGTGGCCTTCAAGGCCCCTTCGAGCTTGAGTCCACCACGCGAGACGTAGCGCGACTCGGCATCGTCGAGCAGCTGCAGGGCAGCGCTTTCGGGCACCTCGTCGCGGTTTTTCACCACCGCACGCCAAGTCCCGTCGGGCTGCTGCCACTGCACGCCCCCGGCGATCAGTCGCTGAGCCTGCGAACGAGAAGCGGCCAGGCCGCGCTCGACGAGAAGTTGATCAATGCGCATGCGGTGAAGTTCAGTCAAACAAAGGGGTCAAAAAGGTGATGCGGTGCACTGGCCATCGCTTGCAGGCAAGCTCCCACAGGAGACAAGGCTGGCAGGCAAGATCCCACAGCAGACAAGCCAGTGCTTGCGGCCAGGCTCGCACAGGAGACAAGCCAATGCTGGCGGCCAGGCTCGCACCGCCTGCTTTCCTTTGTGGGAGCCAGCCTGCTGGCGATGGGCACCATCAATAGCGGTAAGTGTCAGCCTTGTAAGGACCGTTTTTCGACACACCGATGTACGCGGCTTGCTCATCGCTGAGTTCGGTCAGCATGGCGCCGACTTTCTTCAGGTGCAGGCGGGCCACTTTTTCGTCCAGGTGCTTGGGCAACACATACACCTTGCCGGCTTCGTACTGGTCTTGCTTGGTGAACAGCTCGATCTGGGCAATGGTCTGGTTGGCAAACGAAGACGACATCACGAAGCTGGGGTGGCCGGTGGCGCAACCCAGGTTCACCAAGCGGCCTTTGGCCAGCAGGGTGATCTTCTTGCCATCGGGGAAGATGACGTGGTCGACTTGCGGCTTGATCTCGTCCCACTGGAGCTTTTCCAAGGAAGCGACGTCGATCTCGTTGTCAAAGTGACCGATGTTGCAAACGATGGCCTCGTCTTTCATGGCGGCCATGTGCTCGTAACGGATCACGTTCTTGTTGCCGGTGGCGGACACGAAGATGTCGCACTTGTCGGCAGCGTATTCCATGGTCACGACCTTGAAGCCTTCCATCGCGGCTTGCAGGGCATTGATCGGGTCGATCTCGGTCACCCAGACTTGGGCGCTCAAGGCGCGCAAGGCTTGGGCCGAGCCCTTGCCCACGTCACCGTAACCGGCGACCACGGCCACTTTGCCGGCGATCATCACGTCGGTGGCGCGCTTGATGGAGTCCACCAAAGATTCGCGGCAGCCGTACAGGTTATCGAACTTGCTCTTGGTCACCGAGTCGTTGACGTTGATGGCGCGGAACATCAGGCTGCCCTTGGCGGCCATTTCGTTCAGGCGCAACACGCCGGTGGTGGTCTCTTCGGTCACGCCAATGATCTGGGCACCCTTGCGGCTGTACCAGGTCGGGTCCACGGCCAGCTTGGCCTTGATGGCGTTGAACAGGCAGGTCTCTTCTTCGCTGGTGGGATTGGCGATCAAAGAGGCGTCTTTTTCGGCGCGCTTGCCCAGGTGCATGAGCAGGGTGGCGTCGCCGCCGTCGTCCAGGATCATGTTGGGGCCTTCGCCATCGGTGCCTGCGGGGCCAAAGTCAAAAATGCGGTGGGTGTAGTCCCAGTAGTCGGCCAGGGTTTCGCCCTTGATGGCGAACACGGGTGTGCCCTTGGCGGCAATGGCCGCGGCGGCGTGGTCCTGGGTCGAGAAGATGTTGCAAGAAGCCCAGCGCACGCTGGCACCCAAGGCTTGCAGGGTCTCGATCAGCACAGCCGTCTGAATGGTCATGTGCAAGGAGCCGGTGATGCGGGCGCCTTTCAGAGGTTGCGCCTTGGCGAATTCTTCGCGGATGGCCATGAGGCCGGGCATTTCGGTCTCAGCGATTTTGATTTCTTTGCGGCCCCAGTCGGCCAGGCCGATGTCGGCGATCACGCAATCGGCGTTCACGGCGGTGTTCAAACGTGCATTCATGTGTTCAGCTCCAAAGCAAATGTGAAAAGGCCACACGCATGGATGAAAGCACTGAATGGGAAAAACAGGCTCACCGCACGTCGTGTGGATGAGCGTCGTTGCTGTTGAAGTGTTCCGAGCCTCACGCTCCGCTGCCGACTTGTACACAAGCCAGGGGGCGCTGCAACGCTCCTCGGAAGTTTTGGATTATAGGCCACACCTCCAAAGCGGCTCAACGCCAAAAACATCAAAACAAACATATTCGTGCAGAATGGCAACCACTTCTTTGACCTCGCCTGGCCCGGCCTGACCATGTCCCCTCTCGAAAATCTGTTCTCTCAACACTGGCATCTGGGCGCCGTGGCGGCCGTGATGGTGCTGATTGCCCTGTCTTACCTGAGCCGCTTTGTCTGGCCCGCCCACCAGCTTGGCAAAACCCTGGCGCAGGTCAACCTTCAGCTGGCGCAGCGGCTGCAGGACAAGCAACCCGCCAGCCTGAACCTGCAAGACATCGAGCGCGAGGTCATGACCGACCCGCGGATGCAGCATGTCTGGCGTCAATATGCCCACACCTTGCATGCCCGCTGGATGCCTGCAGATGCAGGCCCACTGGGGCTGGCACGCGAACGGGTCAGCCAACTGTCGAAAAGCTTTTTTGCCGAAATGAGCGCCGCATCCAACGGTGGCCGCGTGGACCTGTCCGAGATCGAGCAAGTCACCCAGAACAACCCGCGCATGGCCGAACTCTGGCAAACCTACAACCAGGCGCTGCAGGCCCTGCAGGACATCGAAGCGGCCAGTCAACACCAGGCCGGTGGCTGGCAGGCCACTGCGCCGGCCGAACACCACTTCAGCGAACAGGCCCTGGTGGACTCGCCCCTGCAAACCCACTTTTACAAACACGTCCCCGGCATCCTGACCGGCGTGGGCATCATCGGCACATTCGCGGGTTTGATCAGCGGCCTGATGAACTTCGACGTGGCCAGCCCGGAACGCGTGCAACTGGCCCTCAGCCAGTTGGTGCAAACCGTGGGCCAGGCTTTTTTGATTTCGGCTGCGGCCATCACCCTGGCCATGGTGTTCACCTGGGTTGAAAAAGCCGTGCTCGCCGCACGCTATCGCCAGGTCGAAGACCTGCAGCAAAGCCTGGACAGCCTGTTCGCCCCCAAAGGCGGGGCCGAATACATGGAGCGCCTGACCCTGGCCACCGAAATGCAGGCGGCCCTGTCCTACAAAATCCTGGCTCAATTGCGTGGCAACGCGCCAATGGCCAAAAGCAGAACCCACTGAATGTTCGGCACCTCCCCCCCTCCGCGCCAACGACAGCAGGAAGAAGCCGAAAAACCCTTCTGGATTTCGTACTCCGACCTGATGACCGCTTTGATGGTGCTCTTCTTGGTGGCCATGGCGGTGGCTTTGCTCAGCGTGACCCAAGGCTTGCGCCAAATGGACGAAAGCCGCCAGTCTCGCGACAGCGCCATCCAAAGCTGCCTGACCGACCTGCGAGGCATCATCGAGCGTCCTGAATTCAAGGGCGTGCAACTGCGCGGTCAAACCCTGGACTTCGGCCCCCTGGCGGAATTTCGCAAAGACAGCAACGAGCTGGAGACCCAACGCATGGGCTTTTTGCGCCGCTTTGTGCCGCACATGCTCGAAGTCGCCCGCAGCGCGCCCTGCCAGGCCTGGCTCAAACGCTTCGTGCTGGAAGGCTATGCCAGCCCCGAAGGCTCTTACCTGTACAACCTGAACCTCAGCTTGGAACGCTCTCAGCGCGTGCTGTGCGTCCTGCTGGACGCCAAAGCCCCCGATGCGCCCAGTCTGGCCGACCGCAAGACCATCCGTGAAATGTTCTTTGTGGGCGGCTCCTCCTTCAACTCGGCCATCCTGAACCACCCCGAGAAAAGCCGCCGCGTCGAGCTGCGCCTGGAATTCAAGGACCTGCGCAAAACCTGCACACCAGGCACACCCGACTGCGAACCGGACGAAGCCCCGCCCATCCCCTGGGACGACGATTTCAAATGCCCGGTGGGCCACCGCTGACCTTCTGTGGGCGCGTGGCAAGCCTCTGCCCGGCGCAAAGCTGCTGATCCTCTGTAGGAGCTTGCCTGCAAGCGATGGCCCGTGGGCCTGCACAGACCGCTTCGCCAGCAGGCTGGCTCCTACAAAATGCACTTTGGGCAGTGCATTTGGAAAGCCTCTGGTCCGGCGCCAGGCTGCTGGTCTTCTGTGGGAGCTTGCCTGCAAGCGATGGGCTGCGCGGGCCTGCACAGACCGCTTCGCCAGCAGGCTGGCTCCTACAAAATGCGCTTTGGGCAGTGCATTGGGAAAGCCTCTGGTCCGGCGCCAGGCTGCTGGTCTTCTGTGGGAGCTTGCCTGCAAGCGATGGGCGGGGCGCTCAAACCCAGACAGCATCCCAATGAGAGTAGGCGCCAACTCTGTGGGTCAGGCCAGCCCTGACGGGATTACAGACGACATACCGCGCAAGCGCACGCAAATCCTCTTCACTTCGAACAGCGCGATCATGGAACCCCTTTTGCCAAAGCCTGGGGCCAATTGCCTTGGTGCACGCAGACTTCACACGTTGAACGCAACTCGACAGACTGTCGACCTCACCCAGCTGCATCAGCCAATGAAAATGATCAGGCATCACCACATAAGCCAAAGTTTGGGCCCGAGAGGACAGACTCTGAGACTGGAGAGTTCTGACCAATTGTCTCGCTGCGGTGAAATCCACAAACACCGGACGTCTTTGCGCCGTCACAGCAGTCACCAAATAGATGAAGCCCGCTTGCGAATACCGCCCATTTCGTAAGCTGCTTGAGTGCGGACTTTGCGTCATCTTCACCCCCTCCTTGAAAGGGCATCCCAATGAATGCAAGACTGCCCATCAAGCATTGACCGATCTCAAAACGATCTTTTTTCTGTGGCCGCTTCGCCGCATGGCCTTTGTGCCTTTGTGGGAGCTTGCCTGCAAGCGATGGGCTGCGGGCCAGCACAGGCCGCATCGCCAGCAGGCTGGCTCCTACAAAAACAAAGGCACTTTGGCGCTTTGCCGCAAGGCCTTTCTGCCTTTGTGGGAGCTTGCCTGCAAGCGATGGGCTGCGGACCTGTACAGACCGCTTCGCCAGCAGGCTGGCTCCTACAAAACGAGAGGCACTTTGGCGCTTCGCCACAAGGCCTTTGACCCCTTTGTGGGAGCTTGCCTGCAAGCGATGGGCTGCGGACCTGCACAGGCCGCTTCGCCAGCAGGCTGGCTCCTACAAAAAGAAAGGCTCTTTGGCGCTTTGCCGCAAGGCCTTTGTGCCTTTGTGGGAGCTTGCCTGCAAGCGATGGGCTGCGGACCTGCACAGGCTGCTTCGCCAGCAGGCTGGCTCCCACAAAAAGAAAGGCTCTTTGGCGTTTTGCTTCGCCAGCAGGCTCGCTTGTGCACCGTCAATTTCGACTGGCGACTGACGCTTGCAGATTGGAAAGCAACCGCTGGCTCATGGCCCGGTAAAATTGAGGCTTCAGCCAGCTGCTCCATGCCTGGCGACCACGGGCGCCGCTTCTCGCCCGCACGACCTCAGGACCCCTTGTGACTTACGCCAACGAGACCCGGCGCCGCCGGACTTTTGCCATCATTTCCCACCCCGACGCGGGTAAAACCACGCTGACCGAGAAGCTGCTGCTGTTCTCCGGCGCGATCCAGATCGCCGGCTCGGTCAAGGCCCGCAAGGCATCGCGTCATGCGACGTCGGACTGGATGGAAATCGAAAAGCAGCGCGGCATCTCGGTGGCTTCGTCTGTGATGCAGATGCTGTACCGCGAGCACGTCATCAACCTGCTCGACACCCCCGGCCACAAAGACTTTTCCGAGGACACCTACCGCGTGCTCACCGCCGTGGACTCGGCGCTCATGGTGATCGACGCCGCCAACGGTGTGGAAGCCCAGACCCGCCGCCTGATCGAAGTGTGCCGTCAGCGCGACACGCCCATCATCACCTTCGTCAACAAGATGGACCGCGAAGTGCGCGACCCGCTTGACATCCTCGACGAAGTCGAGCGCGAGCTGGGCATGCCTTGCGTGCCCATGACCTGGCCTGTCGGCCAAGGCAAGAGCTTTGGCGGCATCGTCAACCTGCGCACGCAGGCGATGACGGTGTTCGACTCCGGCAGCGAACGCCTGCCGCAAGACTTTGAAACCATTCCGCTGACCGAGCAAGCCCAGCTGGCCGAGCGCTTTGGCCTGGAATGGCAAACCGCCATGGACAGCATGGAATTGGCCACCGGCGCATCGCCCGCGTTTGATGAAGAAGCCTTTTTGGCAGGCAAGCAAACGCCCGTGTTCTTCGGCTCTGGCGTGAACAACTTCGGTGTGATGGAAGTGCTGGACGCCCTGGTCGATTTGGCCCCCGCGCCCAAGCCCCGCACCAGCAACCTGATCGTCAACAAGCAGCCCGTGGTCAAAGAGATCCAGCCCGAAGACAGTGCGTTCTCGGGCGTGGTGTTCAAGGTGCAGGCCAACATGGACGCCAACCACCGCGACCGGATTGCGTTTGTGCGCATGGCGTCCGGCAAATACACGCCGGGCATGAAGCTCAAGGTGCAGCGCACCGGCAAAGAGTTGCGCCCCACCAGCGTGGTGACCTTCCTCTCGCAACGTCGTGAAGCGGTGGACGAAGCCTACGCGGGCGACATCATCGGCTTCACCACCCACGGCGGTGTGCAGCTGGGCGACACCATCACCGACGGGGCCAACCTGCAGTTCACCGGCCTGCCCTTCTTTGCGCCCGAACTCTTCATGACCGTGATCCTGAAGAACCCGCTGCGCACCAAGCAACTGCAAACCGGTCTGGACCAGTTGGGCGAAGAAGGCGCGATCCAGGTCTTCAAACCCGAAATCGGCGGCCCCATGCTGCTGGGCGCGGTGGGCCAGCTGCAGTTTGAAGTGGTGCAGCACCGCCTCAAAGCCGAATACGACTGCGACGTGCGCCTCGAAGGCTGCCAGTACACCGGCGCCCGCTGGATCACCGCCGACACCCCGGCCGAGCTGCGCGAATTCACCAACGCCTACCCGCAGCGCATGGCGCTCGATGCGGCTGGCACCCTGGCGTATTTGTGCACCAGCCCCTACGACGTGCGCCTGGCGCAAGAGCGCTTCCCCAAAATCCACTTCCACCCGCTGCGCGAGCATGCGGGCCTGGCGCTGGGCAGCGCGGGCTGACATGCGAAGCCACACACGCTGATGCGACCCCTCTCTGACTGGCAGGTTTCGCCCCACATCGTCGGCGTCTTCACCGACATCGACGACACGCTGACCACAGAAGGCGCGATCACGCCCGATGCCTTGCAGGCGCTGGACGACCTGAAGGCGGCGGGCCTGCATGTGGTGCCGATCACCGGGCGACCTGTGGGCTGGAGTGAACCCTTTGCGCAAAGCTGGCCCGTGGACGCCATCGTGGCCGAAAACGGGGCCGTCGGACTGCAGCACGCATCTGCACAGGGCTTGCGCAAGCTGTACCAACAAGACGCTGCCACACGCAGCGCCAACTTGGCCCGCATGCACAAGGTGCTCAGCCTGATCGAGCGCAGCGTGAACGGCGCAGTGCGCTCACAAGACAGCGCAGGCCGCGAGACCGATATTGCCGTTGACCACAGCGAATTCACCCATTTGCCCCAAGCGGCCATCGACGAGGTGGTGCGCATCATGCACAGCCAAGGCATGACCGCTACCGTCAGCAGCATCCACATCAACGGCTGGTTTGGCGAACACAGCAAACTCACCGGTGCACGCTGGATCGTGCGGGAATTGTGGGGCCGCGATCTGGACGCCGAGATGGACCGCTGGGTGTATGTGGGCGATTCCACCAACGACCAGGTGATGTTCGAGCACTTTGTGCACAGCGTGGGCGTGGCCAATATCCGTCGCTTTGAAGCCCAACTGACACACCCGCCGCGCTACATCACACCCGGTGAACGGGGTGCAGGGTTTGCGCAAATGGCGCGTCATTTGCTTGAGGCCCGCGCCTGATCGCCAGCAGGCTGGCGCCTACAGCAAGGTCAACTGAATTTTTGTGGGAGCTTGCCTGCAAGCGATGCGGGGGCAGCATGCGCTGATCGCCAGCAGGCTGGCTCCTACAGCAAGGTGAACTGGCCTTCTGTGGGCGCTTGCCTGCAAGCGATGGTGGGGTCAGGGGGCGAAGGCGGTGTTGATGTCTTCCACGTTGGCCAAGGGGTCATGGCCGCTGAGTGAATGCAAACGCATGCGCGACATCAGGTACAGGTAACGTGCCTGGATCAGGTCGCGGCTGGCGGTGGCCAGTTGTTGCTCGACGTTGAGCACATCCAGCTGGCTGCGCACACCGGCCTGCACCGATTTGCGGGTCGAGTCGAGCAGTTGCTCATTCGACTTGACGGCTTGTTCCAGCGCGCGGATTTTCAGGGCCCCTTCGGTCACGCCACGGTACTCTTTGTGGATGCGCAAACCCAGGTCACGGCGCAAGGCCTCCAGGGCCTCTTCCTGACGCAGCTTGTCGGCCACCGCCTGGCGCTCCAGTGAGCTCACATAACCGCCTTGGTACAAAGGAATGGTCAGCTGAAAGCCGATGCTCTTGTTCTCGAAACTCGAGTTCAAGCGCGTCACGTTTTCACTGCCGCTGTCTGACCACTGCAGCACCGCGTCCAGCGTGGGGGCATGGCCCGACTTGGCTTTTTTGATTTCCTTGCCCGCCGCCTGCAAACGCGCCTCGAGCGCTTTCACCTCGGGGCTGTTGGCCAAGGCTTTTTCCAGCCAGGCATTCAAGTCCTGACCCAATGCGGGCAAAGCCTGCAAACCCATGGGCTTGAGCGGCTGCAACTGCTTGACCGGCTGGTTGAGCAGGATCTCCAACTGGCGGCGCGTGTAATCCTCGTTTTGGCGGGCCTCCAGCTCCTGCGCCAGCGCCATGTCCAGGCGGGCCCGGGCATCGTCGATGTCGGTCTTGGTGCCTGTGCCCAGCGCCAGCGCTTTTTCGGCGGCGGCCAACACCGTCTGATACTGCTGCTTTTGCGTCAGCACCACCTTGAGCTGCTCGGCGCTCAACAAGGCCTCGAGATAAGCACCGCCCACACGCACGGTCAGGTTTTGCAGATCGCGCTCGAACGTGGCCTCGGCCTCGCTCACCACATCCTCGGCCTGCTTGTACTGGAAGAACTTGTACAGGTTGAACACCGGCTGGCGCAAGGACACCGTCTTGTTGAAGCTGTAATAGTCGTCGCGCGTCACCGACTCGTTGCCCAACAAATTGGTGGAGGTGGTGGCCAGCTGGTTGCTGTTGCGTGACAAGTTGGCCGACAAGGACGGCAGCAACTGGGCCTTGGCTTGCGGCAAACGCTCGCGCCCAACTTCCAAGGCCGCGCGCGCGGCGCGGATGGTTGAATCCTGCTCCAGCGCCGCCTTGTAGGCATCGAGCAAGCCCATGGCCTGCGCCCCCAGACCGGCACTGGCCAGGGCCAGCACCAACACCGCTTTTTGAAAACGCATGGTCATCATTCTTCCTTCATCGACCCGGCCAGACGCTTGGTCAAAGGGTTGAGCAAATAGGTCAACATGGAACGCTCACCCGTCTTGATGATGATCTCGGCGGGCATGCCGGGCTGCAACTGGCGGGCGCCCAAGACCTTTTTGCCAGCGGGTGTGATCTGCAAGCGGGCCAGGAAATGCGACAGCTGGGGGTTCTGCGGATCGGTCACCAGATCGCCCGAAATCGACAAAACCTTGCCCTCCACCACCAACTGGGGCGAATGCGCAAAGGTGTTGAAACGCACATCGGCCAACAAGCCGACCTGGATCTTGTCGATCAGGTGCGGGGCAATGTGCGCCTCCAGCAGCAGGTCCTGTTCGGCAGGCACCACGTCCATCAGTTTCTGGCCGGGCTGCACCACCGCGCCCACCGTCTGCACGGCCAGGCCCATCACATGGCCAGCGGCGGGCGAGCGGATTTCCACGCGCTCCAGGTCCTGCTTTTGCGCGGCAAATTTTTCGGCATCGGCTTGCACTTCGCGCGCCACATCGGCCAGCTGCGACTCCACCTCTTTGCGGTACTCGGACTTGCGGGCCAGCAAACGCTGGTTCAATTCGGCGATCGAGCGCGTGGCCCGCAACACGGTGCCCGACAGGTCGGCGATGGACGCCTGGATGTCGGCTTGCATGCGCTCGATTTCCATCTGGCGGTTGCGCGGCGCATAACCATCCTTCACCAGATCGCGGATGTTTTTCAACTCATCCTGCACGATGACCAATTGCTTCTGGCGCTGCACCAGCACTTCCTGCGAAGCCTCGCGCTGGGCTTTCAAACCACCCATGGCCTCTTCCATGCCTTGCAGATCGGCCTGCAAAGCCTGGCGGCGCGAATCGAACAGCTGACGCTGGTTGTTCACCTGGGCCAGGATCATCGGGTCGCTCATGGCCTGCAGCACTTCCGGCTGGAACGTGATCTTGGACAGGCCCTGCTGCTCGGCCTGCAGGCGGCTTTGCATCGCGCTCAGACCCACATAGCGCTGGCGGATGGACTCGAAGTTGGCCTTGCTCACCGCCGAGTCCAGGCGCATCAGCACCTGATCGGCCTTGACCTCTTCGCCCTCGCGCACCAGCACCTCTTTGACAATGCCGCCTGTCAGGTGCTGCACCGTCTTGCGCTTGGTGTCGATGGCCACCGTGCCCACGCTGGGCACGCCCTCGTCCAGCGGCGCCAGACCGGCCCACAGCAAAAAGCCGCCAAAGCCCAACGCCAGCACCCACAAGCCTTTGCGGGCGATGCCCTGCGTATCGGCCGATGCACGCAAAGCGTTTTCATCGCTCGACCGGGCCACCTGCGCATCTTCAACCAGCGAATTCAACTGTTTGGATAATTTTTGATTCGACATCACCAGACCTCAAGAAAAATATTTAAGCCGACACACCGGCCGATGGCGCAGGCGCTGCAGTCACTGCGGCGGCCTCTCTTTGTTCTTTCAACGCTTGCAAGACGCCATCGCGCGGCCCACTGGCCACCAACTGACCGTCCTGCAAAATCACCACCCGATCGGCCACGGCCAACACACCGGGGCGGTGGCTGATCAGGATCACGTTGGCGCCCTTGTTTTTGAGCAACAGCACCGCGTTCATCAAGGCCTTCTCGCCCTCATCGTCCAGGTTGGCATTGGGCTCGTCCAGCACCACCAGCGAAGGCTCGCCGTACAAGGCACGGGCCAGGCCAATGCGCTGGCGCTGACCGCCCGACAAAAACGCGCCCGCCTGCCCCATGGGTGTGTCATAGCCCTTGGGGAAGCGCAAGATCATCTGGTGCAAGCCTGCCGCCTCGGCCGCAGCAATCACCGCCTGCGAATCCACCTCGCCAATGCGGGCGATGTTCTCGGCCACCGTGCCGTCAAACAGCTCGATGTCTTGCGGCAGATAACCCACATAAGGCCCCAGGCTCTCGCGGGTCCAGTCGGTGATGGCGCGGCCATCCAGCAGCACCTGGCCCTCGGGCATCTGGCCAATGCCCATCATGGCGCGCGCCAGCGTGGACTTGCCCGAACCCGAAGGCCCCAACACCACCGTCACGGTGCCAGGCAAAGCCACAAAGCTCACCCCATCGAGCACCGGTTTGTCACGGCCCGGCACACGCACGGTCACCTTCTCCAGCGTCAGCTGACCCACGGGGCGGTTCTTCATGACATCGGTGCGGCCCGGCGCCGACAGCTGCAGCAAGCTGCGCAAACGCTCAAACGCATCCTTGGTCGTCAAAAAGCTCGGCCAGGTGGACACCAGCAAATCGATGGGCGCCAAAGCGCGTGTCATCAGCACGTTGGCCGCGATCATGGCGCCGGGGCTGATCTCGCCCACCACCACCAGCCAGGCGCCCGCACCCAAACTCAGCGACTGCTGCACGTAACGCACAAACTTGCTCAGCGCGGTCAGCGCACCGGTCTTGCTTTGTGCATCACCGGCCAGCAGCAAAGCCTTGAGCTGCTTGTCGCGCCAGCGGCGGTACAAACCCTCGAGCATGCCCATGGACACCAGCACATCCACATTGCGCAGCTTGGAGCCCAAAAAGCCCTGGGTCTCGGTCTGTGCGCGGCTGGAAATCAGTTGCGCTTCCTTGCTCAGGCTGTGGCCAAACCAGGCAATGGCGCCCTGCACCACGGCAAACAACAGCGCCAGCACACCCAGCCAGGGGTGCAGCAAAAACAGCACCGCCACATAAATCGGCACCCAAGGGCTGTCAAAGAAAGCAAACACGCCATTGCCGGTGAGGAACTGGCGCATCGCCGTCAAGTCGTTGAAGGCCTTGGCGGGCGAAGAATCGCTGGGGTTCAGGTAAGCCAAAAACGTGCCCTTGAACACCCGGTGGCTCAGCAACTGGTCGAGCTTGACGCCGGTGCGCACCAGCAAGATCGAGCGCGCCCATTCGGAAAACGCCATCACGCCAAACAGGAACAGGCAAATGAGCGAGACCACCAGCAGCGTCAAATGGCTTTGGCTGACCATCACCCGGTCATAGACCTGCAGCATGTAAATCGTGGGCGTGAGCATCAGCAGGTTGACCACCATGCTGAACACCCCCACCACCGCAAACTCGCGGCGCAGGCCCCACAACACGGTGGACAACTCGTCGCGCAACTTCAGATTTTTTGGTTTCATAGACATGCCTTACGCCCCCTGCACCGACACCGCACCGGGCGCGGCCGCCTGCCCGCCCACCTGCGCGGCAGGCGCACCGCGCAGCTTTTGCAACACTTCACCCGTGGGGCCAAACACCTGCTGCATGCCATCGCGCAACACCAGCATGCGGTCCGACACCGCCAGCACGCTGGTGCGGTGGGTGATGACCACAAACGAGGTGCCTTGCGCCTTGAGCGAGGCAATCGCCTGGTTCAAGGCCGCATCGCCTGCCTCGTCCAAACTGGAATTGGGCTCGTCCAGCACCACAAACACCGGATCGCCGTACAAGGCCCGCGCCAGCGCCACGCGCTGGCGTTGACCGCCCGACAGCATGCCGCCGTCGCGGCCCACCGGGGTTTCGTAGCCCTGGGGCAAGCCCAGGATGAATTCATGCAGGCCCACGCGCTGCGCAGCCGCCTGCACGCGGGTCATGTCCACCTCGCCAAATCGGGCGATGTTTTCAGCCAGCGTGCCCTCGATCAGCTCCACGCCCTGGGGCAAATAACCCAGATAGGGACCCAACTCGGATTTGTCCCAGACATGCATGTCCACCCCGTCCAGCCGCACCTTGCCGGCCATGGGGTGCCAAATGCCCATGAGCAACTTGGCCAGCGAGGTTTTGCCCGAAGCCGAAGGCCCCACCACGGCCAGCACCGAGCCCGGTGGCACATCGAATTTCAGACCACTGAGCACGGCAAAGTTCATGCCGGGCGGCGATGCCGTCAGGCCTTCCACCGTCAGGTGACCCTTGGGCGGTGGCAAAGGCATGTTTTGCGGCCGCGCGGGCACTTCGGCCAGCAAGGTCTCCAGCCGCTGCCAGGCCCCGCTCACGTTCACGATCGGGCTCCACTGCTGCACGATTTGCGTCAGTGGCTGCAACAAGCGACCGCCCAGAACGGACGCAATGATCATCATGGCGGCGCCGCCATTGAGCTCGTTGCGCAGCAAAAACCAGGCGCCCAAACCGAGCAAGACCGAGCCCATCAGTTGCTGCAGCAACTTGGACACCGCGTTCAAACCGCCTGCCGCCTCAGAGGCCTTGGCCTGGAAAGCCAAAAACGCATCCTGGCGCTTTTGCCATTGCGTGCGCACCGACTCGACCATGCCCATGGACTCCATCACCTGCGCATTGCGCAGCGAGGCCTCGGCATAAGTCTGCGCCACCTGCGAGCGGCGCTGCGCCTCCAGCAAAGGCTCGCGCGAGACGCTTTGCAGCAACCAGGCCACCGTGGTCTGCGCCACAGCACCAAACACCGCCGCCCAACCCAGCCAGGGGTTGATCGCAAAAATCAGCAACAAAGACACCAAGGCCACCGGCAACTCGAACACCGCCGACAAGGCCGGGTTGTAAAAAAATTCGCGCACCGAGCGGAAATCGTTTTGCGCGCCCATGGCCCCGACCATTTGCTTTTGGCGAATGCCGTCGAACATGGCGTTGTAAATGCGCTCGGACAATTTCAGCTCCAGCTGAATGCCCACACCCCAGAGCAAACGCGAGCGCATTTTTTCCAGAATTTCCATCAAGGCATACGCGCCCAGCGCCACCAGCGTGAGCGAGGCCAAGGTGGTCAGGCTGCGGCTGTTGACCACCCGCTCATACACCTCCAGCATGTACACCGTGGACGTGAAACCCAGCAAGCCGATCACCAGGCTCAGCACCGCTGCCGTTCGCCACACCGGGTTGAATTGGGTCAGAGCCAACTTGAGCTCTGAGGGAGAAGAATTGGGCTTCATCAAGCAACCTCTACAGAAACATAATCCGGAATCAAAGGGCCTGTCTCGGACACCACAGGCAAGTCGGGCGCCTGCTCGTCCGGGGCCAGGGCCTGCTCTGATTCCAACCAGAACGACAACACAAACACGTCATCAGCCCCTCGGCTGAGCACAATCTCTCGCAACTTGCCTTGCTCAAACAAGGCCACATCCTCGGGCTTGAGGGTCAGCTCGAACTGCATGCGCCCGTCCAGCGTGAACAGCGACAACTTGCCCTGCTTCAGGCTCAGCGTGTGGCGGTCAAAGTAAACGGGGCAAGTCTCGGCAAAACGCAGCGCCGGCAAAGGCCGGTCCCCCATTTTTTGCACATTGAACGGGCTGGCCGGACTTTGGTAGATCAGCCGCGCGGTGCGCGACACCGCATAAATCGCGTTGCACACCATTTGCGAGCCCAGCGCCGGGTACTGCTCGCGCAGCGTGCGGTAGTGCAAATGGTGCAAAGCCACCCGGTTCCACACCCGGCTGCGCGACACCTCGGGCGCGAGCTGGTTGCACACCTGCGAAAACACCTTTTGCAACGACAACAGCCGCTCGAATTGAGCGGCTGTGGTGTTGAGCGGGATGCGCAGCAATTTGTTCATATAGGAAGGAGTATACCCGCTTCCTATATGAAGTTTTCCGAACACAAAAACCATCGCTTGCAGGCAAGCTCCCACAGAACCGCCAGCCACACTGCCCCTGTGGGAGCCAGCCTGCTGGCGATGGATGAGGGTGATGGATCACCGAGCCTTCGCTTGCAGGCAAGCGCAAACAGCAGGGTTATGGGGCGGTGGCTGTGACTGAAACGGTGGCCACAGCACTGTCCACTTTGCCGTCGTTGACCACCAGGCTCAACACATACACACCAGCCAGATCAGCCGTGAATGTGGGCTGAGAGGCTGTGGCAGACGACAAAGCTGCCACGCTGCCTGTCGGCTTGTAAAGCATCACCCATGTGTAAGTCAGCGAATCGCCATTGGCGTCGGTGCTGTTGCGTCCATCCAGCAGCACCACAGCGGCAGTGGCCACGGTCTGTGCTGTGCCGGCGTTGGCCACCGGCGCGGCATTGGCGGCCGATGCCGTGACGGTGGTGGCCACCACGGGGCTGTCGAGCTTGCCATCGTTGACGATCAAACTGGCCACATAGGTGCCCGCCAGATCGGCGGTGAAGGTGGGCTGAGCCGCCGTGGCCGAGGACAAAGCGGCCGTGCTGCCTGTGGGCTTGGACAGCAGTGACCACTTGTAGGCCAGCACATCGCGGTTGGCATCGGTGCTCAAGCGACCGTCCAATGTCACCACAGCCGTGGTCAACACACTTTGGTTGGGCCCCACCACAGCCACGGGCGCGGCGTTGACCACCGAGGCTGTCACCGTGACCACCGACACATTGCTGGTCAGCAGACCATCGCTGACCAGGAGACTGGCCACATACGTGCCCGCCACATCGGCCGTGAATGTCGGTTTGGGCGAACTGCCGGAAGACAACACCGCCACGCTGCCCGCAGGCTTGGCATTCAACGTCCACGCATAGCTCAGTGCATCGCGGTTGGCATCGCTGCTGGCACTGCCGTCCAACGTGACCAAGGTGGCCGTGGTCACGCTTTGGTTGCTGCCGGCCACGGCCACGGGCGCCGCATTCAGGTTGGACACCGTGACCAGCACCACCGCCGGGCTGCTGGCCACCTGGCCGTCGCTGACCACCAGGCGCAGCGCGTACACACCGGGCACATCGGCCACAAAACTTGGCTTGGCCGAAGTGGCCGCAGACAGCGCCGCGGCACTGCCCGAGGGCGCCGAAGTCAGCGTCCAGGCAAACGTGAGGCTGTCGCGTTCAGCGTCCGAACTGGCGCTGCCGTCCAGGCTCACCGTGGCGCCCGTCAACACACTCTGGTTGGCCCCGGCATGGGCCACGGGCGCAGTGTTCACCACCACCACGGTTGAGTCGCTTTTGCAACTACCGCCCAAGGCCCCCAAAGCCGCGCAATCCCCACCACCGCCCCCGCAAGCCACCAACAACGGCAACGCAGC
>Ga0255140_1000060_pt1 | contig 51843 bp, 35 predicted proteins | sample Law_Colum_RepC_8_FD_188547 | JGI IMG/M metagenome (GOLD analysis project Ga0255140, IMG submission 188547) | Freshwater microbial communities from St. Lawrence River, New York, United States - Law_Colum_RepC_8d | ecosystem: Environmental > Aquatic > Freshwater > River | place: USA: New York...
CCCCAAGGGCACCCCCATTGAATACGCCGAGACCTGGTTCGCCGGCGACCGCGTCACCCTCACGGTGAACCACGATGAACACTGACCGCCCCTACCGCGCCGCGATCTACTTCGCCCCACCGCCCGGCAGCGCCGCGTGGCAGGCCGGCTCGCGCTGGCTGGGCCGTGACGCCGCCACCAACGCACCGCTGCCCCAGCCCCGCATCGACGGCATGGAGGCCTGCACGCTGGCGCAGCTCACGGCCGAGCCGCGCCGCTACGGCTGGCACGCCACGCTCAAGCCGCCGTTTCGCCTGCGCCAGGGCCTGAGCCTGGACGCGCTCGATTCCGCCGTGTACGCGCTGTGCCGCGAGTGGCGGCCCGTGCCCCTGCCCGCCTTGCGCGTGGCCCGGCTGGGCCATTTCCTGGCGCTGCGGCCCGAGGGCGACACCGCGCCGGTGAACGCGCTGGCCACGGCCTGCGTGCAGCGCCTGCACGCCCTTGCCCAGCCGCTGAACGACGCCGAGCTGGCGCGCCGGCGCCGCGCCGGGCTTAGCCCGCACCAGGACGAACTGCTGCGCGCCTGGGGATACCCCTGGGTGCTGGACGAGTTCCGCTTTCACTGCTCGCTCACCGGCGATCTGCGCGGCACCGACGAGGCCCAGGTGCAATCCATTGAGCGGGCCGCGCAAGAAGCGTTCGACCAACTGCCGGCCCAGCCCATCACCAGCCTGGCGGTGTTCATCGAGCGCGAACCCGGCGCCGACTTCGTGCTGCACCAGCACTGGGAGCTGAACGCATGAACCACCGCCTGATTGCCTTCATCGGCCCCTCGGGCGCGGGCAAAGACAGCCTGCTGCAATGGCTGCTGCAACACGCCCCCCAGGGCCTGCGCCTGCACCACGCGCGGCGCACCATCACCCGCTCCGCCAGCGCCGGCAGCGAAGGCCACGAGAGCGTGACCATGGCCCAGTTCCTGGCCCTGCGCGAGGCCCAAGCCTTTGCCCTGCACTGGCTGGCCAACGACACCGGCTACGGCGTGCGCCACGCCGAACTGGCGCCCATGGCGGAAGGCGGCTGGGTGCTGCTCAGCGGTTCGCGCGCGCACATCGACGAGGCCCGCCAGCGCTTCCCCGGCCTGACCGTGGTGCACGTGGGCGCCAGCCCCGAGGTGCTGCGCCAGCGCCTGCTGGCGCGCGGGCGCGAGACCGAAGCACAAGTGGCCGAGCGCCTGGCCCGCGCCCAGGCCTACGCCGTGCCGCCCGACGCCCTGAGCGTGCTCAACGACGGCGCGCTGGACGACACCGGCCGCGCCCTGCTGGCGCTGCTGGCCCAGCGCGACCCGGCCTGGGCCCAGCCATGACCCTGAGCCTGCTCACCCTGAACACCTGGAAAGCCGACGGCGACTACCCCGAGCGCCTGCGCCGCCTGCGCGACGGCCTGCGGCAACTGCGCCCCGACGTGATCGCGCTGCAGGAATGTTTTCTCAGCGAAGACGGCCAGGCCGACACCGCGCGCGAACTGGCGCAGGCGCTGGGCCACCACCTGAGCGTGGTGCGCGCGCGCGCCAAGCGCCGCCTCTACCGAGGCCATGAGGTGATGAGCCACTCGTGCCTGGCGGTGCTCAGCCGCTGGCCGATCGAGCAGAGCTGGGGCCTGACCCTGCCCACCAGCCCGGACGACGGCGGGCGCATGGCCCAGGTGGTGCGCGTGCAAGCCGGCGAGCTGGCGCTCACCCTGGCCAATGTGCACCTGACCCACGTGAACGACCCCGCCCTGCGCCTGCGCCAACTGCAGGCCGCGCTGCAGCACCTGCACAGCCTGGGCACCTGCGGCCTGACCGTGCTAGCCGGCGACTGCAACGAAGAAGCCCAAGGCCCCGCGCTGGGCGCGTTCGCTGACCAGTGGCAAGACGCCGTGGCCGCCTGGGGCCGGGGCCGCGAACCCACTTACTGGGACGCGCAAGGCCAGGGCCATGCGCTGGACCATGTGTTCGTGCTGCCCCACCTCAGCCAGTGCGCGCCGCGCGTGATCGGCGCGGGCGTGGCCTTGCCCGCCCTGCCGAACGGTGCGCCGCAACCCACCAGCGACCACAGCGCCGTGTGGGTGCGCTGGGCCTGACACTCACGACGCGAGATCAGCCCAGCGCGGCCATGGCCTGGCGGCCCAGCGCGGCCCCCAGGGCCAGGCCCACCAGCACGTCGCTGGGGAAATGCGCGCCCGCGTGCACGCGCGCCCAGGCCGTGAGCGCCGCGATGGCGGGCACCAGGGCCAGCTCGGGCCACATGGCCATCCAGGGCCACAGCGCACCGGCCAGGGCACCCATCACCGCGGCGTGCGTGCTGGGCATGCCACCGCGCATGGAATGGTTCAGGTGGTTGTCACACAAGCCCAGGGCGAAGGGTCGCGGGGCCGCCACCCGGCGGGCCAGCCGCTTGGTCACCACCTGCAGCCCTGTGGCCGTGGCCAGCGCGCCAAGCACCGGGGCCGTGGCAACTGGCCCCCGCCACAACGCAACCACGAGCGCAGCGACCAGGGGCACCCAACTCCAGTGGGCGATCCACACCGCAGTGGCAAGCGTGAGCGGGCGCGCCGTGCTGCCGCAACCCAGGCGACGAAACAGCCACACATCAAGAGCGCGCAGGGCATGAGGGCGCAAGGCCAGTGGCGGGGACAACAGGCGGTCGGTCATGGGGCGGGCCTCGGTTGAGCGGGTCGGCGCAGTTAGCGCCTTTGGCGCGCCCACCGTAGGCCGGCTGCATGTCAACGGCGTGAATGCCAAGCGGCCAGTACCCGGTCACAACAGGTCACGGTTCTTTCATGCCTGGTGCAGACACTCGCCGGTTTTCACCCACCGAGTGCCCATCTCCTACCCGCACATGACCTCGAATCCCAGCCTCTCACCACGCCGGTCAGGCGCCTGGCGCCTGACCCGTCCGCTGATCGCGGCCACCCTGATGGGCGCCGTGCTCGCCGCCTGCGGCGGCGGCGACGGCAACATCAGCGCCCCGGTCGCACTGCCCGCGACCGACTACACCTTGCAGGTACTGCACGTGTCCGACATGGACAGCGGCGGCGACCTTGTGGCCAACAGCCAGGGCCTGTCGGCCCTGGTCGCCAAGTTCCGAAGCGAACAGCCCAACACGGTGTTCGTCTCCTCAGGCGACAACTACATTCCCGGTCCCTTCTTCAACGCCGCCGACGACGCGTCGCTGAACACCGAACTCGGTGCCACCGGCGCAGGCAGGGGCGACATCGAAATCCTCAACCTGATGGGTCTGCAAGCCTCGGCCGTGGGCAACCACGACCTGGACCTGGGCACGAACTTCTTCTCCTCGCTGATCAAGGCGGGCAGCGGCTGGCGCGGCACGCAGTTCCCCTACCTGGGCGCCAACCTGAACCTCAGCGGCGACAGCAACCTGGCCAGCCTGGCCAACGTGGCCAACGATGGCGCAGAGGCCTCCACGCTCAAGGGCAAGCTGGCCAAGTACTCGGTCATCACCGTCAATGGCGAACGCATCGGCGTGGTGGGCGCGAGCACACCCACGCTGCCCAGCATCACCACGGTGGGCGGCATCACCGTGAGCCCTGCCGCCTCCGCCACGGCCGACGCCATCGCCGCCGAGGTGCAGCCGGCTGTCAACGCCCTGGTGGCCAGCGGCATCGACAAGGTCATTCTGCTGGCCCACATGCAGCAGCTCTCGGTGGAACAGGCGCTGGCCACTCGCCTGCGCGGCGTGGACCTGATCGTGGCCGGTGGCTCCAACAGCGGCCTGTACGACGCCAATGACCGCGTCCGCCCGGGCGACACCAGCCGGGGCACTTACCCGCTGCAATACACCTCGCCGGCCAACGAGCCGGTGCTGGTGGTGAACGTGGACGCCGACTACAAGTACCTCGGTCGCATCGTGCTGCCCTTTGACGACAAAGGTCGCGTGATCACCGGCAAGCTCGACAGCGCCGTCAATGGCGCCTGGGCCACCGACACCGACGGCCTGGCCCGTGTCGGCCTGACCCTGGCCGACGCCATGCCCGGCGTGAGCGCCATCGCCACCAAGATCGCCGCGGTGATCGCCGCCAAGGACGGCAACCTCTTCGGTGCAGCCAGCGTGTACCTGGAGGGTGACCGCGTGTTCGTGCGCAACCAGGAAACCAACCTCGGCACCCTGAGCGCCGAAGCCAACCTGGCCTACGCCCAGGCTTTTGACGCCACCGCCACCCTGTCGCTGAAAAACGGCGGCGGCATCCGCTCCTCCATCGGCGCGGTCGACGCGCCCCCGGGCTCGACCACCGGCGTCAAGGGCCCCACCAAGGCCAATGCGAGCGTGGGCAAGCAGGCGGGCGACATCTCGCAGCTCGACATCGAGTTCGCGCTCAAGTTCAACAACGGGCTGGCGCTGGTCACGGTGACGGCCGCCGAGCTCAAGAGCCTGCTGGAACATGGCGTGTCCGACTGGACGGCCACCTCCACCCAGGGCAAGTTCCCGCAAGTGGCGGGCCTGAAGTTCGCGTTCGACCCCACGCAGCCCGCTGGCTCGCGCGTGACGACCCTCGTGGTGGACGACCCCGACGGCCCGGGTCCGCTCAGCGGCCCGCAGGTGGTTTACCAGAACGGGGCTTTCGCCGTGCCCAGCACCACGGCCTACCGCATGGTCACGCTGGACTTCCTGGCCACCGTGGGCAGCAACGGCACCGGCGGCGATGGCTACCCCTTCCAGTTGCTGAGCGCCCCCGCCCGTGCCGACCTCGTGCCGGTGGGCACCACCACCAAAACCTTCAGCACCGTGGGCGGCGAGCAGGACGCGTTCGCGCAGTACATGAAGACGCGCTTCCCGCGCAGCGCACCCTACAGCGTGGCCGACACGCCGATCTCGCTGGACGGCCGCATCCAGAACCTGTCGCAGCGCGCCCTGGCACTGCCCTGACGGTGGCAACCCACCGGTTCGGGCACGGCACACCGTGACCCGGACCGGCCTGCGCACGGCCGTGGCGACGCACCAGCGCCACGGCCATTCGGCTTGATCTGGCGCAACACATGGCGCCGGGAATCACATACCCTTACCAGTATGTGATTCACCGGAGGAACCATGAACACCAAACTCTCGCCCCTGCTCCTGGCCGTGCTGGCCAGCGCCGCCCTGGCACAAGCCTCCGCCCCCAAGGGCGTGCCCATTCAGCCGCTGGAGGCCTACGACGTGTCCAAGCTGCCCGACGACCACTACGGCCGCCTGGCGCGCTATGGCAAAGAGCTGACCGACCGCACCTTCGCCCACATCGGCCCGCAAGCCAAGAACCCGGCCATGCGCTACGCCGGCAACAACCTGGCGTGCTCGTCGTGCCACCAGGCCTCGGCCACCAAGGCCTTCGCCATGCCCTGGGTGGGCGTGCACGCCAGCTTCCCGCAGTACCGCGCCCGCGAGGACGAGGTGAGCACGGTGGAAGAGCGCATCAACGGCTGCATGGAGCGCAGCATGGCCGGCAAGCCGCTGCCGCTGGACAGCACCGAGATGAAGGCCTTCATGACCTACATCCACTTCCTCTCAAAAGACGTGCCCACGGGCGCCAAGGTGGAAGGCCAGGGCCTGCCCCCCTTCAAGGCCCCCAACCGCCGCGCCGACACGGTGGCCGGTGGCCAGGTGTACGCCGCCAAGTGCGCGGTGTGCCACGGCACCGAAGGCCAGGGCCTGCGCACCGGCGCGCCGGGTGAGGGCTACACCTTCCCGCCGCTGTGGGGCGCTGACTCGTTCAACAACGGCGCCGGCATGGGCCGCCTGCTGTTCGCCTCGGCCTTCATCAAGACCAACATGCCGCTGGGCGCACAACACGCCCAGCCACAGCTCAGCGACGACGAGGCCTACGACGTGGCGGCCTTCATGCTGAGCCACCCGCGCCCGCAGAAGGCCAACCTGGAGCGCGACTTCCCCGCGCGCTGGAACAAGCCGGTGGACGCGGCCTTCCCGCCCTACGTGGACGGCGCCCCGGCCGACCAGCACAAGTTCGGGCCATTCGCGCCGCTGCAAGAAAACATGAAGCAACTCAAGGACAGCCTGCTCAAGGCGTCCGGTCGCTGAACGAAAGCCGTCTGTCTCAGGCCTGGGCGCGAGGCGCGGCCCAGGCCAGCAGGGCAGCGCGCAACTCGGCATCGGCCAACTCAGGCAGCGCGGCCCGGGCGGCCGCCAGGTCTTGGGCCACCTGGGCCGCCAGGGCCTCGCCCTGCGCAGGCAACACCAGCGCCCCCGCCCCCATGCGCGCCTCCACCGCCCACTGATGGGCCATGCCCAGATGGCGGCCATACAAGGCCAAGCTCTCTTCGATGGCGGCATCGGCCCCGCACAGCAACGCCGCGCAACGCGCGCCGGCCTCAAACAAGGTGGCGCTGCGCGCCTGCAGGATGCGACGGCAAGCCGCCCAATCCAGGCCCGGCCCGGCCAAGGCCTGCTGGTACATCACCGAGCCCTCGGCGATCACGTTGGTGGCGTCTGAGAGCAGGCGCAGCACGCGCATGTCGCCCAGGTCCACCAGCAAACGAAACGCCCCGGTGTAGAGCAGATCGCCCAGCAGCACATGGCTGGCATTGCCGCCAAAGGCGCGCGGTGCGGCGTCTTCCGAAGGCGCGCCATCCAGTTCGTGGTGCAGTTGCAGCGAGGTGTGAATGAACTCCACCGCGCCGGCCAGCATGCGCAGGCGCTCGGCGTCGCCGCCCAGGGCGCGCCCCACCACCATCACCAGGGCGGGGCGGGGCCGGCTGGCCTGGCTGTGCACCAGCATCTGGGCGGCAAAGGCGATCAGTGCCACATCGGTGTTCAGGCGCTGGCGCATGAGCTCGTTGACGCGAGCGAGGTCGGCCTCGATGAGCGGGGGCAGTGGTGGCAAATGCATGAGGAAACAGAAGGCAGGCACCGCGCAGAGCACACGGTCACAGGGCCGCCAATGTACCCCGAACCACGCCACCGGGGCCGCACACAGGCGATCCTTTGCGCCAGCAAGCACCGCCAAAAAAGAGTCAAAACCAATCACAAACAAGAAAAAACAGGAACCTTTGTGTGATTTTGTTCTGCCACAAATGGACATTTAGGTATTAAATAACAACCTCCAACGAGTACCGCCGCTCACCATGACGCAACGCCCTCTCATCCTTCCCATTGCGGTGTTTTGCACCATCACGGGCCTGTGCATGCTGGCGATCATGGCGCTGCCAGCCCAGTGGCTCACGCTATCTCCCATCCAAGGCCGTCTGCCGGGGCTGCACCTGCTGCTGGAAATCCTGGCCTTGATGATCGGCTCATTGATCGTGGCATCGTCCTGGCACACCTTCGAGCGCCGCGACAACCGCCACACCCACCTGCTCATCGTGGGCTTCCTGGTGGTGCTGGCGTGCGATCTGCAGCACGCCCTGACCTACGCCAGTCAGCCGGTCGGCGCACAGGACGACGAGACCCCACTGGCGCTTTATTTCTGGCTCATGGGCCGCACAGCCGAACTCCTGACGCTTGGGGCCATCGCCCTGCGAGCTGCACCGCACCTGACCCTGCGCACCTCCTTGCTCAGTGGCATTGGCCTGGTGGCTGCCGTCACAGCCGGTGGCGAGTTGCTGGTGTCGCCATTGCCTATCGCGCTCATGCCTCGACTGGTGCCCATTCACGCCATCGCCAACGTCCTGCTCGTGGTGACCTTCTGGCTGGTCGCCGTCGGCCTGTGGCGGCGCGCCTGGGCGGCATACTCCTACACCCTGGCCACCTTGGGCACCGCGGCCTTTCTGCTCGGATTCGGCAGCCTTGCTTACACACCGCTGTTCAGCCCGAGTGACGTGCAGAACCTCGCGGGTCACGTCTACAAGCTCATGGCCTACGTGATGCTCTACCGCGCCACCTTTGCGGTGGCCATCCGCCGCCCGTTGCGCGATCTACAGGCATCGGAGCAACGTGAACGAGAGAGCCAGGCCCGCATGGCACTGATCAGCGCCAACCTACCGCACTCGGTGCTGTTTCAAGTGATGCACGCCCCGGACGGTCAGCGGGTGTTGACCGAAGTGTCCGACTCGGTGGAGCGCGTTCTGGGACTGCGCGCCGACGAGGTAAGGGGCAATCTGGCCATGGTCTACCGGCATTTTCACCCTGATGATGAGCCTCTGGTGCACGAGGCCCATGCCATGTCCGCCGAAACCATGACGGTGTTTGACCGGGAAGTGCGATTCGTACGACCGGACGGCCAAGTCCGCTGGCTGCACTTTGTTTCAGTGCCTCGCCGCCTGGACGATGGTCGGCTGGCCTGGGAAGGCATGGCCACCGACACGACCGACCGACGCGAGGCCGATGAGGCCCGTCGCCGGCTAGAGCACGAGTTGTTCGAGGCTCACAAGATGGAATCCATCGGCACCCTGGCCAGCGGCATCGCACATGACTTCAACAACGCTGTGGCGGCCATCCTGGGCAACACGGCCATGGCACTGGAAGACCTGGAACGAAATGCCCATGAAGAGGTACGGCGCGGGCTGGAGCAGGTGCGGCGTTCGGCGATGCGGGCGCGCAACCTGGTGAGCCAAATCCTGAGTTTCAGCCGAAAGCAGCCTCTGCAGCGCAGCGCACAACACCTGCGGCCCATCGTGGAGGAGTGCCTTTCGCTGCTGCACGCCACCTTGCCGGCGAACATTGAACTCACCCTGCGCTGCGACGCGCCCGACGCCTGCGCCGAAGTTGATCGCACGCAGTTTGAACAGGTTCTGCTCAACCTTTGCACCAACGCATCCCATGCCATTGGCGAGTGCAATGGCCAGATCGAGGTGACCCTGACCGAACTCAACAGCCCAGAGGGCAAGCGCCTGGTGCGTATCACCGTGACCGACAACGGCCAGGGCATGAGCAAGGCAACCGTGCAACGCATCTTCGAACCCTTCTTCACCACCAAGCCCGTGGGCCAGGGCACGGGGCTGGGCCTGTCGGTGGTGCAGCGCATCGTGCGCGAGCACGAAGGCCAGATTGCCGTGACATCGGCGCCCGGGCAGGGAACGCGGTTCGATATCGACTTGCCGCTGTTCCCCATACGGGAACTGCTGGCCGGCACGACCGAGAGCTCGGCCAAGGCCTGTGAGAACAAGGCAAACACGGCACCCGAGCGCGGCCAGTGGGTACTCTGCGTGGACGATGAAACCGTGGTGGCTGACATGACGGGCAAGCTGCTGCAGCGCGCCGGGTTCCGGGTGAGCTGCGTGAGCGATCCACGCGAAGCCATTGAACGCTTGCGCGATGAGGGCGACTCGATCTCCGCACTGGTGACCGATTACCGCATGCCGGGCATCTCAGGGCTTGAACTCATTCGCATCGCGCGCCGCTGGCGTCCCCATCTGCCCACCGTGCTCTTGTCGGGCTATGTCGACGACGAGCTGCGAGAGACGGCTCAGGCCGATGGTGCCTCGCAAGTGCTGGAAAAGCAGGCCATCCTCGACGAACTGGTGCACTCACTGGATAGCCTGCTTGCTGAGCCCCACGCCACCGCCGCATGAGCAAAGAAAGCGAGCACGGCCTCATCTCCTAGGCAGTGTCATTCGCCGGTGCGCCGCCACCTTGCCAAGACCAGCAGGGCCAGCGCGCTGAAGATGGCTCCGGTCAGAAAAGTGGCGCTCGCGCCCAGCGAGTCCCACAGAGCACCCGCCACCACACTGGCCAATAACATCGCCACGCCACTAACCAAATTGAAGGCACCATAGGCGGTGCCACGCAAGTCTGCCGTGGCGGTGTGGGCCACCATGGCCGCCAGCAGGCCTTGCGTCATGCCCATGTGAACGCCCCACAAGGCCACGCCCGCCAGCACCACCGCCCAGTGGGACGACGAGGCCAGCACCAGGTCGGCCACGATCAGCACCACCAGCCCCCCGGCCAGCAGGCGGTGGTGGCCCATGCGGTCGGAGAGGTGGCCAAAGGGATAGGCCGTGGCGGCGTACATGAGATTCATGGCCACCATCACCAGCGGCACCAGGGCCAGGGGAATGCCGCTCTGCTCGGCTCGCAGCACCAGAAAGGCCTCGCTGAAGCGCGCCAGGGTGAAGACAGCGCCCAGCGCCACCACCGACCAATAGGCAGCGCCCAGGCGGCGCAGGTTCTCACGCCGAATGGGGTTGACCCGCACCGCCCCTACCGGCCGCTCGGGCTCGCGCACCCCCAGCCACAGCAGCAACACCGCCAGCACGCCCGGAATGACGGCCACCCAGAACACCTGCCGGAAATCGTTGGCCCACAGCAGCATCAGGCCCACCGCCAGCAGCGGCCCAAGGAAGGCGCCCACGGTGTCGAGCGACTGGCGCAGACCGAAGGCGGCACCGCGCAGCTCGGGCGGGGCAATGTCGGCCACCAGCGCGTCGCGCGGGGCGCCGCGCATGCCTTTGCCCACCCGGTCCACCAGGCGCGCGCCCAGCACCCAGCCCATGCCGGTGGCCAGGGCGAACACCGGTTTGGTGAGCGCGCCCAGGCCGTAACCCAGCAGGGCCAGCCCCTTGCGCCGGCCCAGCCAGTCGCTGAGCGCGCCGGAAAACACCTTCACGATCAGCGCGGTGGCCTCGGCCAGGCCCTCCACCACACCCACCACCAAGGCACTGGCACCCAGGGCACCCACCATGAACAGGGGCAACAGGCTGTGGATCATCTCGGACGAGATGTCCATGAGCAGGCTCACGAAGCCCAAGGCCCAGATGGACGGGGGCAACTGGCGCAAGACAGTGGTGGGTGGGCGGGACATGCCGGTATCCTCTGCTGACCCGACGTTATACCCGGCAAGGTATTCAGCCATGAGCCCACCCCTGACGCACCAGTTGCGCCTTCGTGTCAACGACGTGGCGAACCTGTTCAATGCGATCGACGCCAACCCGTTGCAGCACAAGCACCTGGACCCGGAGATCGAGACCTTCATCGAGAACTGGGCGCGCAACCTGCCACGTCACGCGCGCATCCGGCTGACGGTTCACCTGGCGCAGCAGCCCCGGCAGCTCGACAGCGACGCGGTGGTGACCTCGGGCGTGCAACACCACTTCGAGGCCAAGGCGGCGCACATCCGCACCGAGCTGCAGCACCTGCTGCAGGAAGGCAGGATGAGCCTGCTGATTGGGGTGGTGTTCCTGAGCTTGTGCCTGCTGGGCTCGCAGGCCATTGGCCAATACGCGGGCGGCACCGGCATGGCCGTGATGCGCGAGGGGCTGGCGATCACCGGCTGGGTGGCCATGTGGCGGCCGATGCAGATCTTTCTGTACGACTGGTGGCCACTGGCGCGGCGCATCCGCGTGTGCAAAGCACTTGGCCATGCCGTGGTGCGCATTCACCTGCCCGGCAGCCCGGAAGGAGCCTCCTTGCAGTGATTCGCCCAGCCTCGGGTAGACAGCGCCCCGGAACCGTGCCAATTCTTCGGCTTTCCTTGACCCAACGCAGTCGGCGCGGCACCACACAATGGCAATCTGCGCCAGGCGAGGTTGCTGCCATGAGGCCGAGGCACCCTCACCCCAACAAGTCCTTTATCCATGGCCCAGCCTTGACGGCCCGGCCCACTGGCCCATGTCCACCAAGTCCATGCCATCGCCGCGCCCCCCCTCTCTGACGTACGGCCTCATCGTCCTGATGTCGGCCATGGGCATGTGGGCCATCATCGTGGCCCCGCCAAGCACCATGCCCTGGCTTCATGAGCGCATGCTGGCGGTGCACCTGAGCCTGGAGTTGGTGTCCATCATCGTGGCCGCGCTGGTGGTCGCTGCGTCCTGGCACACCTTCGACGAGGGCAGCAACCGCAGCACCCATGTGCTGATCGTGGGATTCGTGGTGGTACTGGCCTGTGATTTGCAGCATGCACTCACTTACGCTGGAATGCCGAAATTTTTGGCTGATAGCACCACGCCCAGGGCCATTTTTTTCTGGTTGATGGGGCGCTCTGCCGAGGTGCTGGCCCTTGCCGCCATTGCCCTGGGAGGAGTGCCCCGCCTCACGCGCCACGCGTCGCTGATGCTTGGCGGCGCCACGGCGCTGGCACTGACCCTGTACGGCAACTTGGGCCTGGACCATTTCCCACCCACCTTTGTAGAAGGCTCGGGTGTGACGACCTTCAAGGCCGCCTATGAGCATGCCCTGACCGCCGCAAACGCCATCGTGGCGCTGCTGTTCTGGCGCCGGGCGAATCGCGGGGGCAACGGCATGATGGGCCTGCTGGGCCTCAGTAGCGGCCTGATGGCGGTGGGCGGCTTTGCTTACACCAGCTACGTGGCGCCGTCCGACTTCCAGAACATCGCTGGCCATCTTTACAAGGTGGCGGCCTACTTGGTGCTCTACCAGGTGACCTTCGCCACGGCGGTGAAGCGGCCCTACCAGGCGCTCAAGGCCTCGGAAAACAAGGTGCGCGAGAGCCGGGAGCGCCTGAGCGTGATCGGCGCCAACCTGCCGAACTCGGTGATGTTCCAGCTGGTGATGGGGCGCGAAGGCAAGCGCCGCGCCACCGAGGTGAGCGAATCGGTGCAGCGGGTGCTGGGCTTCACGCCATCGCAGGTGCTGGACGACGTGGAGTGCATTTACTCCCGCTTTCACCCCGATGACCAGGCCGTGATGCAGGCGGCCGAGATGGCGTCGGCCAACAACCTCACGGTGTTCGACCGCGAGGCGCGCTACCTGCGCCCCGACGGCGTCACCCGGCGCCTGCACTTCATCTCCGCACCCCGGCGAATGCCCGAGGGCAACGTGGTGTGGGAGGGCATCTGCATCGACGTGACCGAGCGCCGCGAGGCCGAGGAGTCCAACCGCCGCCTGGAGCAGCAACTGTTCGAGGCGCAAAAGATGGAGTCCATCGGCACGCTGGCCAGCGGCATCGCGCACGACTTCAACAACGTGCTGGCCGCCATTCTGGGCAACAGCACCATGGCCCTGGAAGACGTGAAGCGCGGTGATCGTCAGGAAGCACTGGAGAGCCTGGAGCAGATCCGCCAGGCCGGCTTGCGCGCGCGCAGCCTGGTGAACCAGATCTTGAGCTTCAGCCGGCGCCAGGCCCCGCTGCGCGAGGTGCAGCCGCTGCGGCCCATCGTGGACGAGAGCCTGGCCTTGCTGCGCTCGACCCTGCCCGCGCAGGTGGAGCTGGTGCTGCGCGACGAGGCCCCCGAGGTGTGCGCCAAGGTAGACCGCACGCAACTGGAGCAGGTGCTCATCAACCTGTGCACCAACGCCTGGCAGGCCATGGGCGAGGCCGGTGGCCGCATTGAGGTGGTGGTGGCCCAGTTCCCGGCCCAGGCCGGCGGCAAGGCCTCGGTGCGCCTGAGCGTGATCGACAACGGCTGCGGCATGGACGCTGCCACCCGCCAGCACGCCTTCGAGCCCTTCTTCACCACCAAGCCCATGGGCCAGGGCACGGGCCTGGGGCTGGCAGTGGTGCGGCGCATCGTGGACGAGCACGAGGGTCGCATCGCACTGGAATCCACCCCCGGCGTGGGCACGCGTTTCGACATCGAACTGCCAGCGATGACGCCAAGCGCGGGCATGGGCGCCACAACCGTGGCAGGCGAGGCCGCCACCCCCCAACCCGGCCGCGGCCAGCGCGTGGTGTACGTGGACGACGAGCCGGTGGTGTCCTTCATGGTGAACAAGCTGCTGCAGCGCGCGGGCTATCAGGTCACCTGCCTGAGCGACGCGCGCGAGGCCATGGCGCAGTTGCAGCGTGAGCCTTTCGGCCTGGACGTGCTGGTGACCGACTACCGCATGCCCGGCCATTCCGGGCTGGAGCTGATCCAGGCGGTGCGCCGCCTGCGCCCCGATCTGCCCACCCTGCTGATCTCGGGCCACGTGAGCGAAGCCCTGCGCGAAGCAGCGCAGACCGAGGGCGTGAACTGCGTACTGGAGAAGCAGCAGACGATTGACGAGCTGGTGCCGCACCTCGATGCCCTGATGCGCGAACTGGGCATGGCGCCCGCCGCCGAGACCTGAAGTCTGAGGCCGTGAAATGACAAAGCCCGCAGGCTATTGGCCGGCGGGCTTTGTCTTGCCTGCATCGCGCCGCGTGGGCGCGACCGATCACTTGCCCCAGTTGGGCAGGAACAGCACCAGGTCGGGGAAGAACATCATGAGCGCCAGCACCACCAGGTCGGCGAAGAGGAACCACATGATGCCCTTGAAGATGCCGGTGGTGGAGATGAGGTTGCCCACCACGCCCTTGATGACGAACACGTTCATGCCCACGGGCGGCGAGATCATGCCGATCTCCAGCAGCTTGGTCAGCACCACGCCAAACCACACCAGGCTCAGCTCGGCCGAGTTGATGATGGGCAGCACGATGGGCAGGGTCAGCAGCATGGCGCCAATGGGCTCCAGGAACATGCCCAGCAGCAGGTAGATCATCACGATGCCCAGCAGCACCCAGGCGATGTCGGCGTTCTGGCCAATGATCAGCTCGGAGATGTAGGTGCCCGCGCCCGAGAGCGCCAGGAAGCGCTGCAGCAGGCTGGCGCCGATGCCGATGATGAGCAGGCCGGTGGTGGTGAGCAGGGTTTCCAGAATGGCGTTCTTGAAGCGCTCCCAGGTGAGCTGGCGGGCGATCACGGCCACCACGCACGAGAGGAAAGCGCCGATGGCACCAGCCTCGGTGGGGGTGAAGATGCCGCTGAACAGGCCACCGAAGATGCCAAGCATCACGAGCAGGATGGGCCACACGTCCTTCAGAGCCTTGACCTTCTCGGCCATGGGAATGTCTTCCTTGGTCGAGGGCGCCAGCTCGGGGTTGAGCTTCACGCGAATCAAGATCACCAGGATGTAGCTGACCATGGTGATCAGACCGATGGCCACGCCGCCCAGGAACAGGTCGGTGATGGAGGTCTGCGCGATGATGCCGTACAGGATCATGATGATCGAAGGCGGGATCAGCGCGCCGATGGTGCCGCCCGCGGCCACGGTGCCGGTGGCGAGCTCGGCGCTGTAGCGCTGCTTCATCATTTCGGGCACGGCGATGCGGCCCATGGCGGCCGAGCAGGCCACCGACGAGCCACACACCGAGGCAAAGCCCGCGCAACCCAGAATGCCCGAGATGGCCAGGCCACCCGGCACGCCCGAGAGCCACATGCGCGCCGCGCGGAACAGGCCCTCGGTGAGGCGCGCGTGGTAACAGATGAAGCCCAGCAGCAGGAACATGGGCACCGAGCTGAGCACCCAGTTGGTGGAGAACTGGTAGGGGATCACGCCCAGCGAGCCCCAGGCCACGTTCCAGCCCATGAGGTACCAGATGCCGGTGAAAGACACGGTGATCATGGTCACGCCAATGGGCACCCGCAGCGCAATCAGGGTGAGCAGCAGGCCAATGCCCACCAGGCCGACTTGTACGTCTGTCATGTTGTGTTTCCTGGGTCGATCAGTCGGCGTCGGACGTGGGCGCGGCGCGCTCGGTGTCCAGGCCCGAGGGCTGGTTGGTGAGGTAAACGATGAACTTGTAGGCCACCACCAGGAACATCAGGCAGCAGCCCAGGGGCAGCATGAAGTAGGTGGGCCACACCGGCAGGCTGTCTTCGCCCTGCACGATGGAGGCCTTGATGCCGTACTTGCTCATGGCCTCTTCCCAGGAGCGCAGGGTCATGAGCGCGAACACCGCCGCCGAGAACAGCAGCATCCAGCCCGCCAGGTGCTTCTGCACCACCTTGGGCATCAGCTCAGTGATCACCTCCACCGAAATGTGGGCCTGCTTCTGCTCGGCAAAGGCCAGCGGCATGAAGGCCGCGATCGCCATGTAGTAGTACGAGACGATGGTGATGGTGCCGGGCAGCGGGTAGTTGAAGAAGCTGCGCAAGATCACGTCCACCGTGATGTGCAGCATCATCAGCGCGATGGCCAGGCCCGAGATCACCGTGAGGGAGTCGATGATTCGGGAGAGGAATTTGCCAATGGCGTACATGGCGGCTCCTGGGGGTTAGGGCTGGGGGCACACCATGCCACTCTGGGGTGGCACGGTGCGGGCGATCACATGCCGTAGGTGTTGGCGTCCACCTTCGAGAAGATCTCGTTCCAGTACAAGTCGGCCAGCTTCTCGCGGCTGTCCACGGTCTGCACCAGGCCCACCCACTTCTCCAGCACCGGGCGGAACTGGGCCAGCAGTTCGTCGCCGCGCTTCACCCCGTGGGTCTTGGCGAAGAACTCGACGATGGTCTTCATGTCTTGCGCGGCGAAGTCCTTGGTCTTCTGCAGCAGGGCGGCATCGGGCTGGTGCACGCGGCCGCCGCGCTTCTTCACCAGCTCGATCACGTCTTTCTCGCGCTGGTGGTAGACGTAGGGCACGTAGGCGGGCATCACGGTGCCGGCGCGCAGCATGGCCTGGCGCTGTTCCTTGGTGAGGCTGCGCCAGACCTTGGTGTTGACCTGCGAGATGGCGGTGCCGGCGAAGATGCCGCCAGGCACTTGCAGGGTGACGTCGGTGACGGCTTCGATCAGGCCCAGGTTGGTCAGCTCAGGCAGCGAGACGATCACGCAGTCCACCACGCCCTGCTTCAGGGCCTCCAGCGCCTCGTTGGACGACATGGTCACCGGCTGGGCGCCCATGGCGCGGGCCCAGCGCGACCAGTGCGAGCCGGCCACGCGCAGGCGCTTGCCCTTCAGTTCGGCCTCGCTGCGCACCGGCTTGCTGCAGTTCAGGTAGTAGGGCGAGCTGCCGGCCGTGCCGGTGAACACCTGGTTCTGCTTGGCGAACTCGTTCATGCACTCGGGGCACTTGGTGAACACGAATTCGGTCATGGCGCCCACGTAGGCCATGCCTTCCTTGCCGCGCACGCGGTCGTCCATGGTGAGAAGCTGCATGGACGACTCGGCCAGCAGGTTGAAGTGCGGGTACTCGGCCGGGAAATATGGCGCCAGCAGGTAGCCCACGTCGGCAATGCCGTCGCGCAGGCCGGCCGAGGTCTCGGCGAAGTTCAGCAGCGACAGGGGATAGACCTTCACGTTGAGCTGGCCATTGGTGGCCTTCTTCAGCGCGGCGGCGTACTCCTGGCCGGCCTTGTCCGAGTCCGAGCCGGGCGGGAAGCCCATGGCGTAGCGCAGGTCGCGCGCATTGGCGCTGGCCGCGCCCAGGGCCAGGGAAGCCACCACCGCGCCGGTGGTGAGGGTGGCCATCAACTTCTTCATCAAACGCATAACCAAAAGTCCTTCAGGTGGATCGGTGGCGGACAAACCGCCGAGAGAGTTGCCCTTGTCGCAAAAGCCATGGACAAGCCATTGCGTGACGCCTCGCATGGTTAGGGATACCCCCCCGGGGCGTCTTGCGTTTTTTGGCTGGACCTTGGCCGGGTTTTACCGGGGGGTATAAAAAACCCGAGGCGACTGCGCCGCCCCTGCGCCGACCAGTTGGCACAAGACAGGGGCGCGGCCCGCCCCTACGCTCAAACCACATTGACCTGAACCACCAGCCCTCACACCACCATGTCCCCATCTCCCGTGACCCTGCGCAGCGAAGGCGCCATCGGCGTTCTGCACATCGACAACCCGCCCGTGAACGCCCTGTCGCCCGCCACGGTGCAAGGCCTGATCGACGGCCTGGCCGCCTTCGAGGCCAAGCCCGAGCTGCAGGCCCTGGTGCTGCACTGCGAGGGCCGCACCTTCGTGGCCGGTGGCGACATCGCCGCCTTTGAAGACCCGGCCTTCAGTGCCGCGCCGTTCAACAGCTTCCTGGGCCGCCTGGAGGCCTGCGGCCGCCCGGTGATCGCGGCCATCCACGGCACCGCCTTGGGCGGCGGCCTGGAGCTGGCCATGGCCTGCCACTGGCGCGTGGCCACGCCCACCGCCCGCGTGGGCCTGCCGGAAGTGAAGCTGGGGCTGATCCCCGGTTCACTGGGCACGCAGCGCCTGCCGCGCCTGGCCGGCGCCGAACTGGCGCTGGACCTGATGCTCAGCGGCCGCATGCTTGACGCTGCCCGGGCCCGCGCGGCCGGCATCGTGGACGAGATCAGCGAACTGCCCCCGCTGCAGGCCGCCCTGGCCCGCGCCCAGGCGCTGGTGAACGAGAAGTGGGCGCCGCGTCGCACCAGCGCCCTCACCGTGCCCCCGGCCAGCCTGCCCGATGGCCTGCTGGACAAGGCCCTGGCCCAAGCCAAGGCCAAACCGCAATACCCCGCGCACGAGGCCATCGTGGAATGCGTGCGCGCCGCCGCCACCCTGCCCTTCGCGCAAGGCGAGCAGGTGGAGGCGCAGTGGTTCGCCCGGGTGCTGCGCTCGGGCACGTCCAAGGCCATGCGCCACCTGTTCTTTGCGGAACGCGCGGCCGAGAAGATTCCCGGCCTGCCCAAGGGCCTGGCCCTGCGCCCGGTGCAGAAGGTGGGCGTGCTGGGCGCCGGCACCATGGGCGGCGGCATCGCCATGTGCTTCATCAACGCCGGTTTTGAGACGGTGCTGGTGGAGGCATCGGCCGAGGCACTGGAGCGCGGCATGGCCACCATCCGCAAGAACTACGACTCCACCGTGAGCAAGGGCAAGCTCAGCGCCGAGGAACGCGACCGCCGCCTGGCCCGCCTCACCCCCTCGCTGAACGACACCGACCTGGGCAGCTGCGACATCGTGATCGAGGCCGTGTTCGAGAACATGGCCTTGAAGCAGCAGATCGCCGCGCGCCTGGGCCAGGTCTGCAAGCCCGGCGCCATCATCGCCACCAACACCTCCACGCTGGACGTGGACGTGATCGCCCAGGCCTCGGGCCGCCCGGCCGATGTGCTGGGCACCCACTTCTTCAGCCCCGCCAACGTGATGCGCCTGCTCGAAGTGGTGCGCGGCGCCCAGACCGCGCCCGACGTGCTGGCCACGGTGATGGGCCTGGCCAAGCGCATCGGCAAGGTGGCCGCCGTCTCGGGCGTGTGCTACGGCTTCATTGGCAACCGCATGGCCGAGGTCTACATGCGCGAGGCCGAGTTCCTGCTGCTCGAAGGCGCCACGCCCGGCCAGATCGACCAGGCCATCGAAAGCCTGGGCCTGGCCATGGGCCCCTGCCGCATGCTGGACATGGCCGGCATCGACGTGGGCGCCAAGACCGTCATCGAATACGAGAAGGCGGGCGGCCTGCCGCCCGACGCCACCTACCGCGTGGTGGTGCGCAAGCTGTTCGAGCTGGGCCAGTTCGGCCAGAAGACCGGCGCGGGCTACTACCGCTACGAGGGCCGCACGCCCGTGGCCAACCCCGAGACGCAAGCCACCTGCGCCGCGCTGGCGCAGCAGCACGGCATTGCGCGGCGCGGCGACATCACCGACGCCGAGATCATCGAGCGCCTGATCTACAGCATGGTCAACGAAGGCGCGCGCATCCTGGAAGAAGGCATCGCCTACCGCGGCAGCGACATCGACGTGGTGTGGACCGCCGGCTACGGCTTCCCCGACTTCCAGGGCGGCCCCATGTTCCTGGCCGACGAGCGCGGCCTGGCCCACGTGGTGCAGCGCCTGGACCACTACGCCGCCACCCGAGGCAACCCCTACGGCTACTGGACGGTCAGCCCCCTGCTGCGCCGTCTGGCCAGCGAAGGTGGCCGCCTCTCGCAGTACGCCGGTTAAGCCATCTGCCACCCGAACCACCCCCGTTTTTTCACCGGAGAACCCATGAGAGAAGCCGTCATCGTGTCCACCGCCCGCACCCCCATCGGTCGGGCCTTCAAGGGCGCCCTGAACAACACCAAGTCGCCCACGCTGCTGGGCCACGTCATTCAGCACGCGGTGGAGCGCTCGCGCGTGGACCCGGCCGAAATTCAAGACGTGGTGATCGGCTCGGTGCTCACCGCCGGCACCGCCGGCATGAACCTGGCGCGCCACGCCGCCATCGCCGCCGGCCTGCCGCTGCAGGTCTCGGGCCAGACCATGGACCGCCAGTGCGCCTCGGGCCTGATGGCCATTGCCACCGCCGCCAAGCAGGTGATGGTGGACGGCATGGACGTGGTGGTGGCCGGTGGCCAGGAAAACATCACCGCCGTGCAGAACGCCTACATGAAGTGGGCCGCCGCCGAAGCCGACCCGGCCGTGATCGCCCGCGCCGCCCACGCCTACATGCCCATGCTGCAGACGGCCGAGTTCGTGGCCAAGAAGTACAACATCAGCCGCGAAGCGCAAGACCAGTACTCGCTGCAATCGCAGCAGCGCACCGCCGCCGCCCAGCAGGCCGGCCTGCTGGATGCCGAGATCGTGCCCATCACCACCCAGATGGCCGTGGCCGACAAGGCCACCGGCGAGGTGAGCTACAAGGAAGTGACCCTCTCGCGCGACGAAGGCAACCGCCCCGACACCACCATCGACGGCCTGCGCAGCCTCAAGCCAGTGATCGAAGGCGGCGTCATCACCGCCGGCAACGCCAGCCAGCTCTCCGACGGCGCCAGCGCCAGCGTGGTGATGGACCGCGCCCTGGCCGAGAAGCGCGGCCTGCCCGTGCTGGGCATCTACCGCGGCATGTCGGTGGCCGGCTGCGCCCCCGAAGAAATGGGCATCGGCCCCGTGTACGCCATCCCCAAGCTGCTCAAGCAACACGGCCTGAAGGTCAGCGACATCGGCCTGTGGGAACTGAACGAAGCCTTCGCCTGCCAGGCCCTGTACTGCCGCGACCACCTGGGCATTGACCCAGCCATCTACAACGTCAACGGCGGCGGCATCTCCATTGGCCACCCCTACGGCATGACCGGCGCCCGCCTGGTGGGCCACGCCCTGATCGAAGGCAAGCGCCGTGGCGCCAAGTACGTGGTGGTGACCATGTGCGTGGGCGGCGGCATGGGCGCGGCGGGCCTGTTCGAGGTGGCCTGATCGCCGCCCACTCCGGCGCCGCCCACGGTGGCGTCCGGGGGGTGCGAGCATGGCCTGGTCAGCGCTCGCGCAGGCTTTCTTTCTGGTATTTCAACAAGGGGCCTAAAAAGAACTCGTAGGCCTTGCGTTGGCCGATCAGCACGTCGGCTGTCACCGCCATGCCGAGGCGGGCCACCGGGTGCTGCCCGCCCACGGCCACTGGCAAGTGCGTGCCCTTCAGGGCAATGCGCACGGGGTAATAAGACCCCAGGCGCTCGTCCTTCACCGCGTCGGCGGCGATCCACTGCACCACGCCGTCCAACGCACCGAATTTGGTGAACTCGAAGGCGTCGAGCTTCACGGTGGCGGGCATGCCCACGCGAAGAAAGCCCACGTCCTTGTTGAGCACCTGGGCCTCCACCTCGATGCCGCCCTCTTGTGGCACCACCACCATCAGGCCTTGGGCCGGGTTCACCACGCCGCCCACGGTGTGCACGGCCAGTTGCTGCACCGTGCCGGCCATGGGTGCCGTCAGCACCTGATGCTCTTCGCGATACGCCGCCTTGATGGCCTCTTGCTGCCCTGCCTGCCAGCGCCGGCGGGCCTCGGCCAGCTCGGCGCTGGTGCGCGAGGCCTGTTCGGCCAGGGCCTGGGCGCGAGCGAACTCGGCGGCCTTGAGGGCCGAGTCGGCCTCTTTCTGGCGCTCTTTCAACACCGCCAGCTCGCTCACGGCATTGCTCACCTCCAGCCGGGTGTCGATCACCGCCAACTCGGCCATGAAGCCTTCTTTCAACAGGCGCTCGCGCATGTCCAGGCGCTGGCGCAGCAGCGGCAAGGTCTGTTCGATGCGGCGAATCGACGCCAGCGCCGCTTCGCGGTCGGCCCGCTTGCGGGCCACCTCTTGGTCGAGCGAGGCCATGTGTTGTTGCTGCTCGGCCAGGCGACTGGCCAGCAGTTGCCGCTGGCGCTGCAGCTGCTCCGGGCTCGCGCCATCGGGCACCTGGCCCAGGGCACGGTCGCCGCGCCATTGCGCCTGCAGGCGCTGCACGTCCAGGGCGGCCTCCACGCGCTCCTGGTCGGCCCGGATCCGGTCGGCGGCGGCGATGGTGGCGTCCAGCGCCAGCAAGGGCGCGCCTTGGTCCACGGCGTCGCCGTCCTTGACGTGAATGGCCACCACACGCCCGGCGTCCAAGGCCTGCACCAGCTTGGTCTTGGCCGAGGGCACCGCGCTGCCGCTGGCGGTGACCACCACGTCAAACTCGGCCCACGCGCTCCACACCAGCACGGCCGACAAAGCGGCCAAGATGGTCCAGACAACAGAGCGGGCCAAGGGCGCGGGCGGCTTGGCCTGCACCTCCAGCCACAGCGGCGAAAACGCCGCGGCATCGCCGCCATCGAACACGGCCTGTGCCCGGGCCATGGGCTTGTCCAGCCAACGGGGCATCCCACTGCGCCACCCGGTCATGCGAACACCTCCTGCTGCGTGGGCGCCACGCCCATCTGCAACTCATACAACTGGCGAAACCGGCCTCGGCGCGCCAGCAGTTCCTTTGGTTCCCCCTGCTCCACGATCTGTCCGTCCTCCATCACCACCACGCGGTCCATGTCCATCACGGTGGACAGGCGGTGCGTGATGGCCAGCACCGTGCGCTGGCGGCCAATGTCGCGGATGTGGGCCCAGAAGCGCATCTCGGTGTCGGCGTCCAGCATGCTGGTGGCCTCGTCCAGTATCAGCACCTTCGGGTCCACGAGCAGGGCCCGCGCAATGGCGATGCGCTGCCGCTGCCCACCCGAGAGGTTCGAGCCCCGCTCGCCCAGCAAGGCGTCGTAGCCCTGCGGCAACTGGCGGATGAACTCGTCGGCCCCCGCCTCACGGGCAGCGCGCACCACCGCCTCGATCGGCGCGTCGGCCTGCCCCAGCGCGATGTTCTCGCGCACGCTGCGAGAGAAGAGCGTCACGTCCTGCGTCACCACCGCCACCTGGCGCCGCACCAAGGCCGGGTCAAGCCCTTGCAAGTCGGCGCCGTCGAGCAGCACGCGGCCCCGCGATGGCAGGTACAGCCGCAACAGCAGCTTGGCCAGGGTGCTCTTGCCCGAGCCCGACGACCCCACCACGGCCACCAGTTCACCAGGCTGAATGCAAAGCGACACGTCGCGCAAGATGTCGCGCCCATCGGGCCGGTAACGGAAACCCAGTTGCTGGAACTCGACGCGGCCCTGCAGGCGGTCCCACGACAAGGCAGCGCACGCGGGCGACTCGACCGGCGTGTCGAGGATGTCGCCCAGGCGGTGCAGCGACACCCGCATCTGCTGGAACTCTTGCCACAGGGTCGAGAGCCGCAGAATGGGCGCGCTGACGCGGGCCGACAGCATGTTGAAGGCGATCAACTGCCCCACCGTCAGGTCGCCCTTCAGCACCAGCTTGGCGCCCAGCCACAGCAGCACCAGCGCCAGCACCTTGTTCACCAGTTGAATGCCCTGCTGCGTGAGGTTGGCCAGGTGCCCGGTGTGAAAGTTGGTCTTCACGTAGTCGGCCAGGCGCTCCTCCCACTGCCGGATGAAACGGGTCTCGGCCGCCATGGACTTGATGGTCTCGATGCCGGCCATGGACTCCACCAGAAAGGCCTGGTTTTCGGCGGCCTTGGCAAAGCGGTCTTCCACATGCCGGCTGAGCAAGGGCAGCAGCAACAGCGACACACCGAAGAACAGCGGCAGGCTCACCAGCACCACCAGCGTGAGGGCCGGGCTGTAGTAGGCCATGACCGCCAGAAAGAACACGGTGAAGAGCAGGTCAACGCCGCTGGTGAGGCCCGTGCCGGTGAAGAAGCCGCGAATGGCGTCGATCTCGCGCGCGCGGGCCACCACCTCGCCCACCTTTCGGCTGGCGAAGTAGGCCATGGGCAAGCCCAACAGGTGGCGGTAGATCTTGGCACCCAACTCGGCGTCCACCCGGCTGGTGGTGTGCGTGAGCACATAGGTGCGCAGCGCCGTGAGCAGCACCTCGAACAGCGCGCTTACGGCCAGGCCCACCACGATCACGTCCAGCGTGGACAAGCCCTTGTGCACCAGCACCTTGTCGATCACCACCTGGAACGCGAAGGGCGACATCAGCGCGAACACCTGCAAGGCCAGGCTGGCCATGAGGGTCTCGCCCAGCAGGCCTTTGTAGCGCAACAGGGCCTGAAAAAACCAGCCCAGGCCGAAGCGCTCGCTGGACCAGACCGCCTGCTTCCTGGCAATGGCCAGCCAGCACCGACCGATCTGAGGCAGCAACTCGTCTAGCGACACGGCTTTCATGCCCACCTCGCCCGGGGCCTGCAGGTAGGCCACGCCCGCGTGTACCCGCCCGATCAGGGCGAAGCGGCCATCGGCCATCTCCAGCAAGGAAGGAAAGGCCGCACGCGCCAGCCCCCGGCGGGTCGACTTCTTCAGCATGACCTGAAAGCCCAGGTGCTGCAGCCCGCGCACCACCGATTGGCGGTCAAACGTGCCTTGATCGGTGGCGTAGGTCTGCCACAGCCAGGCGGCGTCCACGGTTTTGTCGAAGTACAGGGCCACGAGGCGCACGCAGTCCAGGCCGCTGCGGTCGGCCACGGCCGAAGAGGCAGACGCACCAACGGTGGTATCAGGCGGCATGCGGCACCTCGCGAGAGGCGTTTAGCTGAACCCCGTAGTTGCCCCCCAGGTAGGAAAACCCCAGGCGACGCATCAGTCGGTGCGTGAGGTGCACATTCAGTCCCGACGAGATGCCCATGAACACATCGTTGGCCCCACGCGTGCGCGCCCAGGCCACGAAGGCCTTCACCAGGCGAGGCGCAGCCGACGTACCGCGATAGGCTTTCTTCACGTACCACTGAATCAACTGGGCCTGCAGCGCATCGCTGTAGAAGTAGCGCTCCACGCACCCTATCAGCAGCCCCACCAGTTCGCCCGCGTCGGTTTGCACCAGCAGCACCACGTGTGAGCCTGGGTTCAACTCGAACAGCCCATGCAAGGTCTGCTCGATGCGCTCCATGGACGCCGGCACTGGTGCATGGGCCATCTCCTGGCGGTTTTCCAGGGCCAACGCAATCAGCGCGTCCCGATCTGAGCGCTCGGCCACTCGAACCTTCATGCGGCCTCCCCTGTCTGTTGAATCGGTGCCTGGCACCGCAGCACCCAGGTGGCCAGCTCGCTCAGCCGCGTCGGCGGCACCGGGCCGGCGTCGCCCGCCTCCAGTGCGTCCAACACATGAGAGCCAAAGGTGTCGTCGGCATGCATGAGAAGCTCCAGCCGCGTCAGCGAATCCACGGCCATCTCCTCAAAGCTCAGGTCGCCGCTCACCTTCGCGGGCTCCAGGCGCAGCCGGTCAACGGCATAGCGCACCAGTTCGCGGAGCACCTCCTGTTCGGTCAAGACGCGGATCATGGCCGCACCTCACCCAGCCCGGCGGTGGCCAGCACCGCGTTCAGTACCGAGGGCGGCAGCAGCAGCTCGCTGTACCAGACGGCCCCCGACATGGCGAATCGGCCGTGCCACACGCGCCCGCCGATCTCCGCAAACACGGGGTTGCGTCCGTCCTTGGTGCTCCAGAACGCCGAGCGGTTTTGCACCTCGATCGGCACGGACGTCACGTCCAGCACGGCAACGCCTTCCACCCGCCGCCCCACCACGATGCCCACCCCCAGGTCCACACTGCCCGCATTCACCGGGGTAGAGAAGGCGATGGAGCCGAGCTGGTCACCATCAGGCCCTGAGGCGGCCATGGTGATGCGCCAGCAAAGCCCCCCCGAACAGGTGCGAGGGTTGTCCCGAAACTCGGCCAAGGACGTGAAGAACGGCGTGATGCCATCCAGCACAAAGCCCTCCAGATAGGCCACGCGCCGAGTCTGGTATCCCTTGTGCCCGGGGCCAAATTGCCCACTCAGGCCCGCGAGGGCCGGCACGGCGCGATACGGCAAACCCGACAAATCGCGCTCCACCAGGCCAAGGCCATTGGAAGGCCCCCAATCGGTCGAGGAAGCCGAGAACATTTCGACCATTTCGGGTCCATAGGACTTCACCAGCGGGAAACCCAATCCCTGCTGCCAAGACGGCCTGTCAGACAGCGATGGCCACCAAATGGCCTGATAGCCCGAGACACCATTCATTGGGTAGGTGGGGTCGCTGGCCCAGACCCCACCCGACCAGCGATAGGCCTTGGGCCGCAAGCCGTCGTCGGTGGCGCTCAGGGTGTGGCCCATCAGGCTGCGCGGACTGCTGCCCAACTGCCCCACGTCAAACAGCCCTGCGCGCAGCACCGCGAGTGCCTCGTGCACCGACAACTGGCGGCCGCGCCGCGCCTTGAGTTGTTCGACCTCGGCCAACACGGGCAAGGCCTTGACCGCATCGACCAGGCGCATGCCCTCCGATTCGGCGCTCGCCAGCGGTGACAGGCTCTCCAGCGCCTGGGTCACCAGTGCCGCCGCGCGACTTCCAAGCTGCGAGGCGTCTGCCCCATACACCGGCGCCGCCTCGGCCAGCAGGCGCTGCCGCGCCGCGCCCAATGCCTTGGCCAGCCAGCGGCCGGTTCGTTGTGCCAGGGCACGGTCTTGGGGCTTGATGTCCAGCCCCATGTCGAAGGAGTTGCGCACCTCGGACGACAGGCCCTTGGCATCCAATAACGATCCAACGCGGATGGCGTCCTGATCGTCGAACATGGCCTGCTGCCACAGCCCGTTGTCCAGCAGGGGGGCGATCATCACAGTGCTCACCGGGCTGATCACCGATTGCTGCCGAGGCACCGAGGCCAGCACATAGGCCGCAATGCCCGATGCGCGCAGGGTCTTGCCCTCTGCCTCATCCCACACGTCTGGCCCGACTTCGGCGATCAGCACCTTGGCTTGCACGTCCTGAGCCTTCAGGGGCGAAATGTCGAGCCGGTACTGCCCGCCACTGACGGTGGTGGTGAACGGCTCATTGGGCTCGCACACCCAGTTGGTGTTCAGGTCAAGGCACACCTTCGCGCCCACCAGTGGGCCGTCGATGGCCACCCCGGTCAGCAATGACTCGGGTGGCACCCCAGATTCCGGAGCCCCCGGGCTCCCTGGGTTCCCCGAACTCACCGAGGGCTTGCCCTCCGATCGGGGGGCCGGCTCGCCGCCACCCCCTCCACAGGCCGCCAGTGCGCAGACGAGCGCCACCGACAGCATCCAGCGAATGCTGTTGTTCATTGTTCTCTCCCTGTGTGTGTTTTAGGCCGCGCCTTGCACCAGCCGGTTCAATTCGTCGGTGGGCGAGGCGCCCGTTTCGGCCACGTCCACCCATTGCGCTTCGGTCTCGCCGTCCAGCAGAACCTCCTGTCGACCGACCTGGGTGAGGTCGTCGATGAAGCGCTGCAACATGGCCGCCAGTTCGGCATCGGTGGCGCCCTCGGCCTGCGCCGCCGTGAGGCGTTGTGTCAGCACTTCCTCAACGTCCAGCACGTAGGTCTGTGGCTCGTTCGTGGGCGAGGTGTCGGCGGCATCCAGGTAGCGGAAGGCCACGTCGGCCACCTCCCCCTGGCGGCCATCGGCCCACTCGAAACTGGACTTGCCCATGACGAACACATCGCCCACCTGGTCCATCATTTGGTCGGAGCGCAGGTCGATCGAGCGAATGCCCCAGGCGTCGAGCGTCTTGAACTCACCCGGGTCGCTCACGCCGTCCTGGTTGGCGTCTTGCCAGATGCCGAACTTCTGCCAGAGCGCATCCTCGGCGGTGAGCTTGCCGTCGTGATTGGTGTCAAACCCGCCAAGGCCTTCCAGGTCGGTCTTGGCGCCAGCCAGATAGGCGAGAAAGGACACCTCGTCGAAGTCACGAATCTGGCCATCACCGTCTTTGTCAAACGCCACCAGACCGTCTTCCGCCGCCGTCCACGCCATCAGGTCGCGCGCGCCATCGCCGTTGATGTCGAACAGCACCTGCGAGTCGTCCAGGTGGGTATAGGCAATGCCGTCGCCGTTGAGGTCAATGGCCACAGGTTTGCCGCCGCGGGATTGGGAGCTGCCATGGTGATTGGCCGTGGAATTGACGATGGACACACCGCCCTGCTGGTCGGTCACCTTCAACTGCACGGATACGCTGCCGCTGTAGGGGTCACCGAAGGTGCTGCGGTACAGGACTGACCAGAACGGGCCGACCGTGTTGCTCAGTTCGAGCCGTATGTCGCGTGGCAGATCCAACCAGTACCTAATTGGATTGCCCTGCATGACCTCCAGCGGCCGACCGTGGATGGGCGTGCCCGCGGGCGACAACAGCAGTTGGCTGATCGGGGTGTCCACGTCCGCGAGAAACACCTTCGCGCCTTCGTAGGCAGGGCCATTGTTTGTCGCTGGCCTATCCGGGTGAGAGCGAAAAACCGGCTGAAGCGTCCGCCAGGTCACGCCACCCGCAATCCACGGCGCATCGTTCTGCGCCACCACATCCAAGGCCACCCTGCCATCCGCCCATCCACCGGCATCGTCGCGCACCCGGTAGTTGAAGCTGGCGGCGCCCGAGTACTGGCGCTCAAGCGACAGCAACACGTCGTTGCCCTCGCGGCGGACCGAGCTGATGTGAGACGCCCCCGAAAACTCACCGAACGACAGGTTGGCGGAATCGACATCCGCTGCCCCCACGGTTTGCAGAAAGTTCGTCAGCCGAACCACCCGCGAGGCATTGGGGTCTTGGTTGTTGGCGGCTGAAATGCCGTCTTCCCAAGTCTGAAAACCCGTGATGGCGCGCACCGTGGGGTTGTCGTTCACCGCCGCCACCTGCACGTCCACCTTCTGGGTGCCAGTGGCCCCGGACGGGTCGGCCAGCGTGTACTCAAAGCTGGCGGTGCCGTTGGCATTGGCAGCGCCCTTGAACACCACCTGGCGGGCGGTCCAGTCGATGCTGGCCGAGGCCCCGCCCAGGCCCTTGACGGCCTGCAGGTTCAGGGCATCGCCATCGGCGTCGTAGGCGCCTTTGAGCAGCTCGTCAAAACCGATGCGCAGCTCGGCGTCTTCCACCGCGCGCCCGTCGATGCGCTTGTACGCCGCCACCGGCGCATCGTTCACGTTGGCGAAGGCCACATTGGCCGTGGCGCTGACTTGCGCGCCCGATGGGTCTGCCACGGTGTAGGCGAAACTGGCGGTGCCATTGAAGTCTTTTGCGGGCGTGAAGATCACCTGCCCGCCTTCGATCTTGGCTGATCCGCCTACGCTGGCCGTCACGCTCTTGAGCACAAGGGTGTCGCCATCCACATCGCGGATGTTGCGCAGCAGGTCGGCCACCGGAATCGCCTTGGCCGTGTCTTCCACGCCCGCACTCAGGGCCTGGGTGGGGCTGATGGCCACTGGGGTATCGTTCACCGGCGCCAAGTTCAGCGTGGCGGTGTTGCGGCCCGTGGCACCGGCCTGGTCGCTCACCTCAAATTCAAACGCGGTCTGACCCGACCAGTCGGCTTCCGGCTTGAAGACCACGTTGCCCGCCGCGTCCAGCGCCACGCTGCCCTTCGTGGCGTTGGGTCCGATCATGCGCACGGCCGTGATGCGCAGCGTGTCGCCGTTGGTCTGCGTGTCCGGGTCAATGGCCAGAGGGCTGCCGATCAGGTCGGTGGCGCGCAGGGTGCGGGTCTCGTCCTCGAACAGGGCGAACTGCCGCGCCAGGGGAGCAGGCGCATCGTTCACCGGCCGTACCGCCACCGTGGCATGAGCCGCCACGCTGGCGCCCGCGTCATCGGCCACCCAGTAGGTGAAGCGTGCCGTGCCGTTGAAGTCTTTTGAGGGCGTGAACACCACATCGCCGCTGGCGTCCAGCGCCACCACGCCGTTCACCGCCTCGCCCACGCGCAGCAGGCGCAGCGTTTGGCCATTGGTGGCCACGTCCACATCACCGACGGTGGCCAGCAGGCTGGCGGCGGCCATTCGCAGTGGCGTGTCTTCGTTCACCGACTGCACGGCCAGCGGCTGCACCACCACGGGTGCGTCGTTGACGGCGGCGATGGTGAAGTCCACCGTTTTCTCGCTCACGCTGTTGTCGGCATTGCGCACGCGGTACACCACCTGGGCCGCGCCGTTCTGGTTGAGCGTGGGGTTGAACACCACCGCGCCGTCGCGGTCCAGAAACGCCGTGCCTTTGCTGGCGCCCACCACGCCCACGATGGCCTGGGTGGAGGTGATGCGCACCGCCGTGTCTTCCGTGGCCTGGTCCAGAGAAGGCAGCGCCGGCACCGCCGCGCTGTTGGCCGCCGACACGTTCACCGTGATGGGCACGCGCACAGTGGCGCCCTGGCCATCGGCGATCTCCAGCGTCAGCACCACATCGCCCGTGCCGCCGGCCTTGAAGAGCACCGAGCCGTCTTTCTGCTGCCAGGCGCTGCCCGCGCTCACCGACACCACCCGCTTCAGCCGCAACGAGTCGCCGTAGGGCTGGTCCACGTCCTTGGCGTAGGCCAGCAGGGTGTCGGCCTCAATGCGAAGCAAGGCATCGGGCCGAGCGGCCAGTTTCACGGTGCGCCCGGCGCTCACCGGCGCATCGTTTTGCCCCACCACCATCACGGTGGCCACGGCCGTGGCAGTGGCACCCGCGGCGTCGCGCACGGTGTACTCAAAGCCCGCCTCACCCTGGTAATTGGCCTCGGGCCGGAACACCACCTGCCCGTTGTTCAGGCTCACGGTGCCGCGCTTGGTTGCGCGCACCGATGCCACGGCCAGCGATTCGCCAGCGTCCAGCGCGGCATCCACGTCGCTGTCATTGGCCAGCAACTGCGACACCGCCAGCGTGAGCGCCTGGTCTTCCGTCACGCTGAACCGGTCGGCCTGGGCCAACGGTGCGTCGTTGACCGACGCGATGTTCAGCCACACCATGGCCGTGCTGCGGCGCCCCTCCGCATCCTGCGCCGTGTAGGTGAAATAGCCCGTGCCGTGCTGGTTGGCGGCAGGCGTGAACACCACGTCGCCGTTGGCATCCAGGCCGACCGTGCCGCGCCGCGCGTCTTGCACGCCCACCAGGCGAACACCCGCCAAGCCCGCCAGCAGGTCCGCCGTCTTGATGCGCACCTGCGCGTCTTCGCTGGCTTGCCACACGCGGTTGTCCAACGCCGGCCCCTCGTTGGGGTTGTGCACCACTTGCAGGAAAAACGCCCGCAGCGCGGCCTTCACTTCCTCCGCATTGGGCACCTCGCTCACCGTGAACACATCGCCCGCCGTGGCGGTGGTGCTGGTGGGGCTGCCGGCCACGTTGCCGCCGCCACCCAGGCCCAGCAAGGCGGCCGGGTCATTGAGGTCAACGCCGTATCTCTGGGCCAGCGCCACCAGTTGCGCCCGATCGGCGGCCGACAAGTTGGCATTGGGGCGCACCAGCTTGAGGATGGCGCTGAGGTCGGTGGCGGCATCGGCCGTGAGGTTGAGCTCGGCGTCCCTTCCTTCCACCTGCACGGTGAACTGCCCAGGCAACACGCCCCCCTGACCATCGGCCACCGCCGACACCGCCACGCCTTGGGCTTCTGCCGTGAGCTGGGTGCGCTGCAAGGTCAAGGCCTGGCCATCGGTGAAGGTGACCGCGCCCGTGGCCAAGTCAATCTGCCGCACCCCTGCCTCGTCCAGGCCGTACACCTCGCCCACGCCACTGCGCGCATCACCGTTGATGTCCAGCCACAGCTTGAAGCTCTTGAAGTACGGGTCCATCGCGTCGAGCTTGCTGTCTTGGTTCGCGTCAAAGTAAGCCAGGCGCTTGAGGCCCAGGTTCTCTGCCGCGTCGCTCAGTTCACCGCCCGTGAGCAGTTCGCTGGCATCGCCCAGGCGGCCGTCGCCATTGCGGTCAATGCCCAGGATCGCCTCTTTGCTGCCCACCCACTCGGTCAGCTCCAGGTAGCCGTCGTTGTCCACGTCCAGCCGCGCGCGGCCCAGGGTGGTGTCGGCCTTCACGTCGTCCAGGCTTTGCCCGGCCCGCGCCAGCTCTCGCCGCGTGAGGCCATCGCCCTCCAGGTCCAGCGTGAGCAGGCTGTAGCTCTGGCGGTTGCTGGCCGCCTGTGCATCGGCCTGGGCCTGGGTCAGCAGGCTGTCGGCCTCTGCAGGGCCGCTTTGGCGGTCCACGTACTGCCCCTCGGTCTCGGTGGCGAAGGCGTCGCCCGCCGCCCGCTTCAGCCCGATCTGCGCCCACTCGGTGTCGCCCACCAAGGCGCCCGCGTACGCAGCCACCTGCGCATAACGCTGCGTCAGGTCCTGGTGCGCGGTGGCCAGCAGTTGCTGTGCGCCGCTCACCGGGTCGTTGAATTGCAGGCTGAAGAAGAAGTTGGTCTGGCCGTTGCCCGCGAAGCTGGGGAAGGCGTGCACCGTGAGCGCCGGCAGGCGCTCCAGCACCAGGTGCCCACCCACGGTTTCGGCCTGCGCTCGCAGCTCGCCGATCACCTCGCCCATGCGCTGGCTCAGCACCTGCGCGCCCAGGCCCCAGTCCAGCGTATCGGTGGCCTTGGCGCTGTCGCTCACCACCTGCCCATCCAGCCGGCGGGTCTGGTGCACCTGCCCACCGGCCTCGTCCTTGATCAGCAGCCCCAGCGTGCCATCGGCCAGCCGCCCAATCTCCACCGTGCCCGCCGGCGGCGGGTCGGGGTATTCCACCTCGAACACACTTGCAAACACCACCGAGCAGATCGCCACGGCGATCATGGCTTGGGGACCGAAGATGGCCGCCGAGGGAACAGACCCCGCACCTGCCGCAGCGACCGACGTGGCAGTTGCGGCAGTCGCAGCGCTCGCTGTGGTGGCCGCCGCCATCGCCGCCACCGAATTCGCCAGGGCCATGAAAGTGCTGGCAATGGCGAAGGGGTTGCCACTCTCAAGCACGTCCTTGAGGCTGGCCAGCGCAATGACACCTTGCAAGGCGCTCAGCGTTGCGCCCGCTTCGATAAAACCTTTGCCATCGGCGCTAATGGCCCGAGCCACATCATTGGCCCCCAGCACCGCGCGCGCCGCCAAGGCAATGCGCTGGCCATCGCTGGCGTCGCCCCATTGGTCCAGCGCACTGACAATGGCCACCGCCCCCGACAACCCCGTGCCCACCGCACCCAGCACCGGCTCTTGGTTGGCCGCGATCTGCGCGTTGTTCACCAGCCTCACCAGGCTGGCCGCCGCCTGCAGCTTGTTGCCCGCGCGCAGCGCCTGCATCAAATCAAGCCCCGCCAGCGCCACCTCGCCCGAGGCCACCGTGCGCTCGCTGGCGCTGTAGCTCAGGACTTTGGAGGACTTCAGCACCGCCTTGCCATTCACCGAGGCCCAGGTCTCTTCCTGAACATGCCCTTCGGCCGTTGTGCTGTTGACAATGCGCCCACCGCCCGCCGTCACCAGCGATTTGCTGTTGGCAATCTCGTTGCCTTTGGCCAAGTGGTAGGTGGTTTCGGTGAGGGTGGCGGTTTGGCCGTTGGGCAAGGTCTGGGCATTGACTTCAACGGATATGGCCAACGTGGTACCTGTGTAGAAGTTGCTCTGGGCATGGAGAACCTGGCCCGCCGGGGCAACCGTCATGCTGCCTTCAAAACCAGGCCCTTGCTCCTGCACCCGGGTGTTGCCCAGCCCATCGGGCCGCTCTTGTCTGGCCGACAGCAGCGAGTTGTCGCGGTCGTACTCCAAAACCGTCGAGGTGTCGCCCACCTTGCTCAGCACCTTCATACGGCCGTCTGCGTAGACCATGAAACCATCGCCGCTCTCGGTGCGAACCAGCACGTTGTTTCCCAGCTTTTGCTGGTCGAAGTGCTGGCCTACGCGCTCCTCCAAGAACTCGCGCACACGGGTCTCGATGTGACTGGTGTCGGGCAATTCGACCCCTGCCTCGCCCAACCCCGCCAACTGCCTGCTCGCCCAATCGCCGGCCACACTCTGCGCCAACTGCTGAGGTGACCCAAAGTGGTCGGTATCGCCCGCGTCGCCAATCAATTGCCACAAGGCCGAGCGCTCGCGCAGTTCTTCATTGGCAACGATGTCGGCAATCATGTGGGCCCGCAAGCCGCCCGCCACTGCTGCGCCCGTGAGAGCAGGATTGAACACCGCCACCAGCTTCACGACGGACCAAGACCAAGCGCCGTCGGTCTCACCGGCGTGCACACCCAGACGCCCTACCGCGGTGTAGATACGCGTCAGATAGTCCTCAGACTTGAGCGTGAGCTCAGCATCGGTGCGAATCAACTCACCCACACCGTTTTCTTGCATCACCTGGTTGAGTTCGGCACGAAACTGCGCCACCACGCCAGTGGCGCCCATGCCGTCCAGGCTCGTACCTTTGATCCCAAACATCAGCGCTGCCAACTCGGCCTGAAAGCCGCCTTGGCTGTGGCCGGTGGTGGTGAAGAGCTTGGCCGCTTCCGCAGGCGTTTTGTCCTGCTCCTTTGCCACCTGCAACACCGCTTTGGCCATGAACGCGACCGCGTCCTTGAACTCGTCGCTCCACTGGAACGTGCCGTATTTGAAGTTCTGCGCCCAATCCGCCAGATTGCCTTCCGTGCCACGATAGACAACCTTATATTGGCCGTCTTTTTCGTAGAGCTGGGCGCCGAAAGTCGGGCTGAACTTCACATCTTCCGGATCTACGTAGACAGGTCGCCACCCATCAATGACCTGCGTATTGCTTTGATTGTTGCTGCTGTACGACCCCTGAGCCAATCGGGCATCGGTCGCAAGATTGAAGTTTCTCATACCCTATTTCCCTGAGATCAAATTCATTTATTTGGCACACTGCCCGGCTGAATAGCATTCTTCACGCTATTGAAAAACACCTCTCCCTGCCTCCAGTCGTACTGGTAGATAATTTGTGCAACTTTGTGAGGCAAGATGATCGTGTGCTCGTATCCAGATGGATAGGGAATTGTTTTGGTTTCGGTCTTGTACTTTTCAAAAAATTCACCGCTTCCAATGACGCCAATTGCCCAATACTTGATAGGATTGCTTTTGTCATATTCTTCATCGTAGTAGCCACGATCACCGCGCCGCTCAGTTTGTAGCTGCTGATCTGGATTTCTTGCACCTTGATATCCGAAGTTGAAAGCATCCAGCGTTATCAAATCAATGCCAGGAACCCAATCTGCTCGATAAAAATTTTCTCCAAACCCCCCCGCACCTGTAGCCCAGCCCTCGCGAACACCCAAGTAGCGAAACATAACCGCTCCGTCTTGCGCGCTTAATCCAATCGGACTAAACGGCCTTCTCTCTCCCTCAACCTCAGTGATTTCGCCCTTGCGTCGGCGATCTGAGCGGGCATTTCCTGTGCCCATTAACCACCCACTGTTCTCAACTCGTCCGGAGTAATACTTCACACTCGGATCGGCCTTCGGAATCTTCACCTTGCGGTTGTCGATGTACACATCGATCAGCAACTTGTGTTTGGGCGGGCATTGCCCTGGCCCGCCCACGAAGCCGCAATAGGTGAATTCCTCGGGTTTGATTCGAACCGCCAATGCCAGAGCGCCTTTGAGCGTGTCGTCGATGTAGCTCTCGGGCATGCAGAAGCGTTCGGCGAATTCTCGGCTGACGAACCAGATGTAGGGATCTTGGTAAAAGCGGCGAGCGCCTTCGTGCGGGCCGCTGTACTGCCCATCTGGGCAACGCTTCATTCGCTCCTCTTCAGCAGCGGTGGCGGCCCAGGCCGATTGACAGAGAACGAGGGCGAGAAGCGACATCGCTGTTGCGCGGCGCAGCCGAATGCCATCGCCAATGATGGAACGATGGCGATCCCTTCCTTGAGTCCATTCAACTAGAGATTTCATTGCTCACCCTCCTTTTTTCCCAAAATATCCTGCACCAGACGCTGACTGGCCTTCGGGATCAGTTCTCGTAATGTCTGATCGAATGCCAGAACCTCGCCTTCAGACCGGGGAAGCTCTGGACGGTACCCTGGCCAACTGGCTCTCGCTTCTTTGTAGTCACTTGATTCCGGCGTAACCCGTGCGCTCTGCACCCACACCTGATTGCTTGGGTTCTTTTCTTCGCGCTTCAAGCGTGCCCAGACGTGGCGGATGCATGGCAGGGTTTCCTTGAATCCGCAATTTCCAAAGTCAAGCCTGAGTTGGTAGCTGAGGTCTTGCGGATCAAGGGGATGGTCAACCGGAGCGAACAGGGCAGAGCGGCTGGAGGCAGACCCCACCATTCGGGAGGCGAATTCAGCCTCCTGCACTTCGAATTGAATGCCTTCAGCCTTCAACCTGGCTTCAAAGTGGGAGAGAAACTCATGTTGGAGCGAGGCGCGTGCAGCCCCTTCCTTTGTGGATTGAATTTGGCTACTGAGCTGATGGTGAAGATCGTTGTACCGCTTTTCATTTGACAAAGCCATCAAGCCGCTGAAGATGTCAAATACGGGGATTCCAATGGAGGTGCTCTGGATCAAAACAGGGTTGTTATAGGGCTGCGGCTGGCGCTCAATGACCAACACCAGTTTTCGATTGGGCTTTTCGCGCAGTTCGTCTCCCATCGGTTTGACGGTTGCGCAACCGGACAGGCCTGCGAGCACGACGAGCAAGATAGAAAACTTATGCGATCTGATGAATTTCATGAGATGAATGGTTTTTTGAAGCCGAGGCATCACGGCGCAATTGGCGATTGCCGAAGACAAACGTGACACGTAGCCAAATGGGGGCACTCAAGGAGCGGCGGCGATCGGATCAACTTCCCGCAAAGCCCGCCGGTGTCACTCAACCTGCTTCTGCGAGGCGCGACTATGTAGTCATTTAGTTCCCACAAGCAAGCACCGCCCAGCAGGTATCACCAGCGGGGGGTGAAAAGGTCATCTGGTGATACTTCGGGGGCCTGGTGGCCCTCATTGGCGGTGCTGGGTGCGGGGCTTGGTGCCGTGGCCGGGGCCGGTGCGGGGCTTTTGGTCGGCGCCGTCCACCTGCTTGATGAGGTCTTGCATGAACTGCGGGATCCAGGCGCGGGCGGCGATGCACAGGGAGATGGGCGGGCGCTCGGGCAGGGGCAGGTGGGCATCGGCGCGGGCCTGGTCAACGTATTCCTGGGCGATCTGTTCCAGGCGCCTTTTCAGGCGCACCTGGGCCTCGCGCGAGAGGCGCAGGTTGACGATGCGCAGCACTTCGCCTTCGCCGTCAAAGGGGTCGTTGAAGTACTCGTGGCTGATGCCTTGGACCATTTGCATGATGGGCCCACCGGTAATCCAGCTGAAGGTGGGGGCCACGCGCAGGCGGTACTGGTGCTCGGTCTGCATTTCCAGAAAGCCGATGTCGTCCAGTCGCCATAGCAGGCGGCGGCATTCGTCTGGGCTGATGTGCAGGTGCTCCCACATGTCGGGCACCTTCCAGCGGTTGAGGGCGCACACGGCCACCATGAGCAGGTGGCGGTGGGTGGCGAACTCGACTTCCTGGTCGTGGGTGAGCTGGGCGATGAGGGCGCGCTTCTTCGGCGCGCTGCGGAACAGGTCGGCGAACTCAAGTTGCAGGAATTGGCAGATCTGCTCCAGGCGTTCCAGGCTGCAATCGGCGCTGGCAAACAAGCGCTTGACGCTGGTCTCTGACAGGCCCAAACCGAGGGCGAGGTCTTTGTAGGTGAGTTGGCGTGCCTTCAGGTGGGCACGGATGGCATCCAGCACGTAGAGCTTCGACATGGGGTGGCGCAGGCGGGATCGAGGTGGACCACCGGCATCACCGTGGCGGTGACGAGTCCGGGCAAGAGGTGCGGCCGGCGTTGACCGCTGGCCGCCACAGCCGGGCATTGGAAGGGACCGCCAGGGCCGATACCCTGGGTCGGTAGCGCCCACAAAAAAGCCCGGGACTCGCCCGGGCTTTTTTCATGGAGCGGCGCCGCTCAGTTCGCCGCTTCGCGCAGCTTGTACTTGAGGATCTTGCCGGTGGGGTTGCGGGGCAGGGCCTCGACGATGCGCAGTTGCTTGGGCACTTTGTAGCGGGCCAGGCGCTCGCTGGCGAAGTCGCGCATCTCGTCCAGGGTGAGGCTGGTGCCGGGCTTGAGCGCCACCACGGCCACCACGGCTTCGCCCCATTGGGGGTCGGGCGCGCCGATCACGGCCACTTCGGCCACGGAGGGGTGGGCGTAGAGGGCGCTTTCCACCTCGGCCGGGTAGACGTTTTCGCCGCCGGTGATGACCATGTCTTTCACGCGGTCGCAGATGTAGAAGAAGCCGGTTTCGTCGAAGTAGCCCACGTCGCCGGTGCGGAACCAGTGGTCGTCGCTGATGGTGTTGCGGGTGGCCTCGGGCTGGTTCCAGTAGCCGCGGGTGACGTTCATGCCGCGCACGCACACCTCGCCGCGCTCGTGCGGCTGGGTGACGACGTGGCCGTCGGGGGCGACGATGCGCACGTCGGTGAGCAGGGGCGAGACGCCCACCGAGCCGATCTTGCTCACGGCCCATTCGGCCGAGAGCGCGGTGGCCATGGCGGCGGTCTCGGTCAGGCCATAGCCCTGTTGCACCAGGATGCCGCGCTGGCTCATGAGGTGCAGCAGCGGCTCGGGGCACGGCGCGCCGCCGCACATGATGAAGCGCACGCTGGAGGTGTCGGCCTTGGCAAAGTCGGGGTGCTGGCTGATGAACAGCAGCATGGCGGGCACCACGAAGATGGTGGTCACCTTGTAGCGCTGGATGTCGCGCAGCGCGGCGGCCGGGTCGAAGCTGCGGTGCAGCACGATGTGCGCGCCCTTGAGGAAGGTGGTGAGCGTGAGCACGTTGAGCGCGCCAATGTGGAAGATGGGCGCGAAGGTGAGCAGCACGTCGTCGGGGCGGATGTCGAGCATCACCAGCTCGCTCACGTGGTTCCACCAGAAGTTGCCGGCGGTGAGCATGGCGCCCTTGGGGCGGCCGGTGGTGCCCGAGGTGTACATGATCACGGCCACGTCGTCCTGGTGGGGCTGGTGGGCCTCGGTCACGGGCGTGGCGGCGGCCATGGCCTGGGCGGCGTCGGGCCAGCGGGCGGCATCCTGCGGGCTGCCGTGGGCGCAGAGGTAGCGGCTGCAGGTGAGCTTGTCGCGCACGGTGTCGATCACGGCGGTGTGGTCGGCGTCGACGATGAGGGTGTGCACGCCCGCGTCGTTGATGATGTATTCGAACTCGGGGCCGGCCAGGCGGAAGTTCAGCGGCACGAAGATGGCGCCGATCTTCGAGCACGCGAACAGCGTGACGAAGAACATGGGGTGGTTGAAGCCCAGGTAGCCCACGCGGGTGCCGCCCTGCACGCCACCGGCCTTCAGGGCACCGGCCATGCGGTCGATGTGGCCGAGCATGTCGGCATAGGTCCAGGTGACGCCTTCAAAGGTGAGGGCCTGGCGGCCGCCGTCGCGCCGCGCGCGCTCGGTGAACCACTGGCCCATGCCGATCTTGGGTAGGGGGGCGGGCACGCCGCCGAAACCGTCGGCCAGCGCGGGGGAAGGGGTGGTGCTCATGTTGTCTCCAGCGGGTGGTTGTTAAGTAGGCGATCGGCAATTCAAAGCGGCTGGTTCTGCTCGCGCAGCTTGCCCTTGAGCACCTTGCCGGTGGGGTTGCGCGGCAAGGCGTCCACCAGGCGCAGCTCGCGCGGCACCTTGTAGCCGGCCAGGCCTTCGCGGGCGAAGGCCTGCAGCTCGTCCAGGGTGAGGCTGGCGCCGGGCTTGAGGGCGGCCACGGCCACCACGCGCTCGCCCCAGCGCTCGTCGGGCGCGCCGATCACGGCCACCTCGGCGATGGCGGGGTGGCGGTAGAGCACGCTCTCCACCTCGGCGGGGTACACGTTCTCGCCCCCGCTGATGACCATGTCCTTGAGGCGGTCGCAGATGAAATAGAAGCCGTCTTCGTCCACATAGGCCACGTCGCCGCTGCGAAACCAGCCCTCGCTGTCGAAGCTGGCGGCGGTGGCGTCGGGCCGGTTCCAGTAGCCCTTCATCACGTTGCCGCCGCGAATGCACAGCTCGCCCTTCACGTGGGGCTGGGTGATGGGCTGGCCGTCGTAGTCGGTCAGGCGCACTTCGGTCAGCAGCGCGGGCGTGCCGCACGAGCCTTGTTTGTCGATGCCGCGCTCGGGCACCAGCAGGCTCACGGTGGCGCAGGTCTCGGTCATGCCGAAGCCCTGGTTCACCGGGATGCCGCGCGCCGCGTAGCGCTGCAGCAGCGGCACCGGCATGGGCGCGCCGCCCACGGCGATGGTGCGCAGGGTGGACAGGTCGGCCGCCTCGAAGGCGGGGTGCTGGCTCATGAAGAGCAGCATGGACGGCACGGCGAAGGTCACGCTCACGCGGTACTTCGCGATGTCGCGCATCACGGCCTCGGCGTCCCAGGCGCGGTGCAGCACCAAGTGGCCGCCCGCGCCCATGGCCGGCAGCGACACCGAGCACAGGCCGCCCACATGGAACAGGGGCGCGAAGTTCAGGGTGATGTCGTCACAGCTCAGGCCGTTGCTCAGGATGCCGTTGAGGTTGTTGGTCCAGAAGTTGCCGTGCGTGAGCATGGCGCCCTTGGGGTGGCCGGTGGTGCCCGAGGTGTACATGATCAGCGCCACCTCGTCGGGCTCTGTCTGCACCTCGGGCGGCACGGCTTCGGGGGCCACGTCCAGCGGCGGCAGCGCGTCCCAGCCGGTGGCGGGACCGTCCACCGACAGGTAGTGCGCGCAGCGCAGGCCGCTGCGGATGCCGTCGATCACCGGGCGGTGGTGGGCGTCGGCCAGCAGCAGGCTCACGCCCGCGTCGTTGGCGATGAAGGCGATCTCGGGTCCGGTGAGGCGGAAGTTCAGCGGCACGAAGATGGCGTTGAGCCGCGCACTGGCGAACAGGGCCACCAGAAAGTGCGGGTCGTTGAAGCCGAGGTAGCCCACGCGGTCACCGGCCTTCACGCCGCGCGCGGCCAGCACGGCGGCCAGGGCCTCGATGCGGGCCTGCAGCTCGGCGTAGGTCCAGGTGGTGTCGTCGCAGGTGAGCGCGGGGCGGGCCGGGTAGCGCTGGGCCACGCGGCGCAGCCAAACGGCCAAGCCCAGCACGGGGCTGGGCACCGCGGCCCGGGAGCCGGGCCACTGGGGTTGGGTGCTCATGTCGGGGCTCCGGGCAAGGCCGCGCTCAGCGGCCGGTCCACACGGGTTTGCGGCGCTCGTTGAACGCGGCCAGGCCTTCCTTGGCGTCTTCGGTCATGGCCAGCAGGGCGATCTGGCTCTCGGTGTAGGCAATGGCCTGGTCAAAGGACATGGCCTCGATGGCGCGCATGGCGTACTTGCCACGGCGAATCGCGGTGGGCGATTTGTCCACCAGGCGCGAGAGCAGCCAGTCGGTCTTGGCGTCGAGCTCGGCCGTGGGCACCACGTAGTTCACCAGGCCGGCGTCCAGCGCCTCTTGCGCGCCGATGGGCTCGCCCGTGAGCGCCCATTCGCGCACCAGGCGGCGCGGCACCAGGTTCTGCAGCAGGCTGAGCACCTGCATGGGGAACACGCCCACCTTCACCTCGGGCAGGCCGAAGAGCGCGTGGTCGGCCACCACGGCCATGTCGGCCATGCACAGCAGGCCCATGCCACCGGCCATGCAGGTGCCGTTGACGCGGGCGATGATGGGCAGCGTGGCGTTCTGCGCGTCGCGCAGCAGGTCGGCGTAATCGACGCTGGGCTTGGAGAAGTCAAACGCAAAGCCCTTGCCGGGTTGCAGGTCGCCGCCAGCACAAAAGGCCTTGTCGCCCGCGCCGGTGAGCACGATGGCGCGCACCTCGGGGTCGGCATGCGCCTGGCGGATGCCCTCGCGCATGGAGGCCACCACGCCACCGTGGATGGCGTTGCGTTTCTCGGGGCGGTTGATGGTGATCCAGAACGCCTGGCCCCGGCGTTCCAACAGCACTTCTTGCACGTCGCTCATGGGGGTCTCCGGGTGGGGGTCAGGCGGCGGCGGGCGCCTCGATTTCGGCCAGCACGCGGCGCAGGGTCACCTGCTCGCCCACGCCCACGCTCAGGCCGCTCACGCGGCCGCTCACCGGGGCCAGGTGCACGTGTTCCATCTTCATGGCCTCCAGCGTGACGATGGGCTGGCCGGCCTCGACCTGGTCGCCCTCGGCCACCAGCACGGCCACCACGCGCCCGTTCATTGAGGCGCGCACCTTGCCGTCGCCGCCGGTCTCGGTGGCGCGCTCGCTGGCGCTGCGGGTGTGGTCGTTCACGGTGACGGGCTGGCCACGGTAGTGCAGCAGCAGTTGCGGGCCGTCGCGCAGGAACACGGCGGTCTCCATCACGCCGTCCAGCACCACGCGCACCTGGTGCGGGGTGATCTCCACCAGGTCGATGCTGTGCTGGCGGCCTTCCACCTGAATGTCAAAGCGGTGCGCGCCGCTCTGGGTGAGCTGGGCGTTGTGCTTGGCGCCGTCGATCTCCAGGCGCATGCCCACCGGCAGCGAGTGCGCCAGGCGGCGCAGCGCGGGGCGCGTGGGGGCCTGGTTGGCGGTCTCGAACAGCAGCAGCGCGGCCAGGGCCACGGCGCGTTCGCGCGCGGTGGTGTCCACCTGCAGCAGCTCGTCCTGGTGCTGGGCGATGAAGGCGGTGGTGGCGCCACCGGCAGCGAACACCGGGTGGCGCAGGCAACTGCCCAGGAACACCTGGTTGGTGGTCACGCCCAGGGCCACGGTTTGCTGCAGGCCGGTGATGAGGCGACGGCGCGCCTCGTCGCGCGTGGCGCCGTGGGCGATCACCTTGGCGATCATCGAGTCGTAATACGGCGGAATCTCCGCGCCGGTGCGCAGGGCTTGCTCCACGCGCAGGTTGTCGGCGGCGTGCCACAGCAGCATGGTGCCGCTCTGGGGCATGAAGCCCTTGCCCACGTCTTCGGCGCACAGGCGCACTTCAATGGCGTGGCCTTTGAAGGTGACGTCTTCCTGGCGAATGGGCAGCGCCTCGCCAGCGGCCACGCGCAGTTGCAGCTCCACCAGGTCGAGGCCGGTGATGGCCTCGGTCACCGGGTGCTCCACCTGCAGGCGGGTGTTCATTTCCATGAAGTAGAAGTTGCCCTGCTGGTCCAGCAGGAACTCCAGCGTGCCCGCGCCTTCGTAGCGGATGGCCTTCACCGCGGCCACGGCGGTGGCGCCCATGCGCTCACGCAGCTCGGCGTTCACGGCCGGCGACGGGGCTTCCTCAATCACCTTCTGGTGGCGGCGCTGCACCGAGCAGTCGCGCTCGCCCAGGTGGATGGCGTTGCCGTGGCGGTCGGCAAAAATCTGGATCTCGATGTGGCGCGGCTCGATGATGGCGCGCTCCAGAATCACCTCGGGGTCGCCAAAGGCGTTCTGCGCCTCCGATTGCGCGCTGCGCAGCAGGTCGGGGAACTCTTTGGCGTTGTGCACCAGGCGCATGCCGCGCCCGCCGCCGCCCGCGGTGGCCTTGATCATCACCGGGAAGCCGATGCGCTCGGCCTCGGCCAGCAGGCGGCCTTCGCTCTGGTCTTCGCCCTGGTAGCCCGGGATGCAGGGCACGCCCGCGTCCATCATGATTTTCTTGGCGCCGGCCTTGTGGCCCATGGCGATGATGGCCTCGGGCGAGGGGCCAATGAACACCAGCCCCGCGTCGCGGCAGGCGCGGGCGAAGTCTTCGTTCTCGGCCAGAAAGCCGTAGCCGGGGTGCACCGCGTCGGCGCCGGTCTGACGCGCGGCCTCGATGATGGCGTCAATGCGCAGGTACGACTGCGCGGGCAGCGGCTCGCCGATGCACACGGCCTGGTCGGCCTCCAGCACGTGGCGCGAGGTGGCGTCGGCCGTGGAGTACACGGCCACCGTCTGGTAGCCCATGGCGCGCGCGGAGCGGATCACGCGCAGCGCGATCTCACCCCGGTTGGCGATGAGGATTTTGTGGAAAGGGGTGGAGGTGGTCATGGCGGGCATCAAGGGTCAAGCGGCTTTGGGGAAGATGCCCATGTTCTTGCACAGGATCTGGAGCATGACCTCGTCGGCACCGCCGCCGATGGAGGGCAGGCGCATGTCGCGGTAGAGGCGGGAGATCAGGCTTTCCTTCACGAAGCCCATGCCGCCCCAGTACTGCAGGCAGCCGTCGGTGACCTGGCGCGCCAGGCGACCGGCCTTGAGCTTGGCCATGGTGGCCAGGTGGGTGGCGTCTTCGTTGCGCACCACCATGTCCACGCCACGCCAGCACAGCGAGCGCACGGCCTCCACGTCGGCCTGGAACTCGGCCAGCTTGTAGTGAACCATCTGGTTGTCCAGCAGCGACTTGCCAAAGGCGCGGCGCTCGCGGGTGTACTCGATGGTGATGTCGATGGCGCGCTGCGCGAAGGCGGTGGTGTTCAGCGCGCCCCACAGGCGCTCGATCTGGAACTGCTCCATCTGGTAGATGAAGCCCATGCCCTCTTCGCCAATGCGGTAGCGCTGCGGCACGCGCACCTCGTCAAAGAACAGCTGCGCGGTGTCGGACGAGTCCATGCCGATCTTGCGGATCTTCTTGGCCACCTGCACGCCCCGGGTCTTCATCGGCACGATGATGAGCGACTTGTTCTTGTGCGCCGCGCCGTCGGAGGTGTTGGCCAGCACGCAGCAGAAGTCGGCCTGGGTGCCGTTGGTGGTCCACATCTTGCCGCCGTTGATGACGTAGTCGCCACCGTCCTTGCGCGCCGTGGTCTTGATGGAGGCCACGTCAGAGCCGCTGCCCACTTCCGACACGCCCAGGCAGCCCACGGCCTCGCCCGAGATGGCCGGGGCCAGGAACTCGGCGCGCAGCTCGTCGCTGCCGCGCTCGGCCAGGGCCGGGGTGCACATGTCGGTCTGCACGCCAATGGCCATGGGAATGCCGCCGCAGTTGATCTGCGCCAGCTCTTCGGCCAGCAGGGCGCCGTAGGAATAGTCCAGGCCCATGCCACCGAACTCGGTGGGCTTGTTCAGGCCCAGCAGGCCCAGCTCGCCCATCTGGCGGAACAGCTCGTGGGCGGGAAAAATCTCGGCCTCTTCCCAGGCGTCCACATGGGGGTTGACCTTCTCGGCGATCCAGCGGCGGATGGTGGCGCGGATCTGTTCGTGCTCGTGCGTGAATTGCATGGTGTGACTCCTCGGGCCTCAGGGACGGGCAACGGAAAACTGCATGGCTTGGGGTTGGCGGGCGGCGGCCTCGCGGCAGACGGCCAGCACATTGGCCAGCACGGCGCGGGTGTCGCGCGGGTCGATCACGCCGTCGTCCAGCAACTGCGCGCTGGTGGTGAACACGCTCATCTGGCGGTCGAAGCGGTCAATGATGTTTTGCTTGAGCGCCTCGATCTTGGCCTGGTCCACCTCGCCCTTGCGGCGCATGGCGGCCTCGGTGACGATGGCCATGGTCCCGGCGGCCTGCTCGCCGCCCATCACCGCCGTCTTGGCGTTGGGCCACGAGAAGCAGAAGCGCGGGTGGAAGCCCCGGCCGCACATGCCGTAGTTGCCCGCGCCGAACGACGCACCGCAGTAGATGGTGATCTGCGGCACGGTGGCGTTGGTCACGGCCTGGATCATCTTGGAGCCGTGCTTGATGATGCCGCCCTCTTCGTAGGCGCGGCCCACCATGAAGCCGGTGGTGTTGTTCAGGTACAGGATCGGCGTCTTGGACTGGCAGCAGGCCTGGATGAAGTGCGTGGCCTTGGTGGCGCCAGCCGGGTCAATGGGGCCGTTGTTGGTGATGACGCCCAGCGACCAGCCCTCGATCTTGATGTGGCCGCACACGGTGGCGCTGCCGTAGTTCTCGCCGAACTCCAGGAACTCGGAGTCGTCGGCGATGCGCGCGATCACCTCTTTCATGTTCACCGGGCGCTTGTGGTCCATGGGCATGATGCCCAGCAGCTCTTCGCTGTCGTAGCGCGGCGGCTTGAACTGGCGCGGCGCGTCAACGGGCATGCCGTGGTTCCAGTCGATCTGGCCCATCACCTCGCGGGCAATGCGCAGCGCGTCGCGGTCGTCTTCGGCCAGGTAGTCGCCCAGGCCCGAGATGGAGGTGTGCATCACCGCGCCGCCCAGTTCTTCCTCGGTGGCCACCTCACCCGTGGCGGCCTTCAGCAGGGGCGGGCCGGCCAGGAAGGCGCGCGAGCGGCCCCGCACCAGGATGATGTAGTCGGACAGGCCGGTCTGGTAGGCACCACCCGCGGTGGACGAGCCGTGCGTGACGGTCACCACCGGCTGGCCAGCGGCCGACAGGCGCGCCAGGTTGCGGAAGCTGCTGCCGCCGCGCACAAAGTCTTCCACGCGGTAGGCCATCAGGTTGGCGCCCGCGCTTTCCACCAGTTGCACGTAGGGCAGCTTGTTCTCCAGCGCCAGCTCTTGGGCGCGCAGCAGCTTGTCCAGGCCCATGGGCTGCAGGGCACCGGCGTCAATGCCCGAGTCAGAGGCCAGCACCATGCAGCGGATGCCGTTCACAAAGCCGATGCCGGTGATGATGCCGCCGCCCGGCACGCTCTTGTCGAGGTCGGGGTTGTCCAGGCCCAGGCCGGCCAGGGTGGACAGCTCCAGGAAGGGCGCGCCCGGGTCGAGCAGCAGCGACAGGCGCTCGCGCGGCAGCATCTGGCCGCGTTTTTCAAAGCGCTCGCGCGAGGCGGCCGATTTCTGGCGCGTGCGCGCTTCGTACTGCCGGACGCGGTCCAGCAAGGCCAGCATGCCTTCGCGGTTGGCGCGGTAGGTCTCGCTGGCGACGGACAAGGATGACTCGATGTTTGCCATGGTGTGCTCGGTTGAAAGGCTTGGTGCCCCTGGGCGCAGGCGCCCCGTGGCCGCGCCGGCGGCGGGCACGAATGCCTGTTGCCGGTGTGAGGGTCATCGTAGGCAGGGGCTCTCGCACTGTCTTGCGAGAATTGGCTGTGCGCCACGCGGGTTGTCCCGGGGGGCGCAGCACGGGCGGTGCGGCGTCAGTCGCGGCCGCGCAGGCGGCACTTGTCCAGCAGCGCCTCGGGCTGGTACGACTGCTTGGTCTGGCGGAAATTGGGCAAGCCCAGGTCTTGCTCGAAATTGAGCCACTGCACCTCGGGCCGCGCGGTGCAGAAGTGGTGAAACATGTACTGCGCCAGGCCCTTGAAGCGGTGCAGGCTTTTGGCGAAGCGCATGGCGTACACGCCGGGCTGCAGCGGCTCGGCCAGCACGAAGCCGGCGGGCTCGCCGTCCACCGTGTAGCCAAAGCCCTCCAGGTCCAGGGCACGGGCGTCGGCCAGGGCGTCGCGGCAGGGGCGTTCGTCGGCGCTGCCGGCGGGCTTGCCCTTGTCGGCCATCCAGCCGTCCAGCACGGCCAGGGCGCGCGCGTGCCAGTCGGGCCCATAGGGCTCGGCCACCACGCTGTGCGCCTTGAGCAGCTGCTTCATCAGGTTGCGCTTCTTGTTCAGCAGCTCGCCCCGGTAGAAGCGGAAGTGGTCGGCCGGGTAGAGGTAATCGGCGTCGTCGCGGCTGGCGCTGTGCAGGTAGCGCGCCGCGTCCAGGCGCTGGGCCTGCGCCAGCGGCACGGGGTAGAGGCAGTCGTGGCGGCGCAGCAGGTCGTCGATCACGCTGGCCGGGGCCTTGTCCAGCGAGAACAGGGGCATGGCGTGGTGCGCGCCGTCGTAGGTGAGGCCGCTGATGTAGGGCCACGGCCCGTCGGTGAAGCGGTACTGGTGCTCACGCCGGAACAGCCAGAGGTTGGTGAACGAATACTCGGACAGGCAGCGCTCGCCCGTGCCCTCGGCCAGGGCGCGAATGAGCGCGCCCACGCGGGCGGCGTGGGCGCGGTCCAGGTCCACCGATTCGCGGACCATGGGCGCGTCAGAGGGCGGGGCGCACGCCGGGGCCGGGGCCGTCGGCCGGGTCACCGGCAAAGCACTGGGCCAGGCGGGTCCATTGCTCGGCGCCCTCGCCGGCCCACTGCAGCGTCGTGTCGGCGCGGTTCCGGCGCTGGGTGACGAGCAGGCAGAAGTCTTGCGCGGGGCCGCGCACGAAGTCGGTGGCCGAGGGCTCGCCCCAGGTCCAGAGGCTGCCGTCGGGCGCGGTGAGTTCCACGTAGGGCTGCGGCGCGGGCACCGGCAGCTTGCGGTTCACGAAGGTCCAGCCGTAGGTGCTCACGCCGATGTGGGCCACGGCCTTGAGGCGGTGGCTGCCCGGGCGCGGGCGGCGCATGGCGTCCCACACATCTTGGCCGTGGGCCCAGGTTTCCATGAGGCGCGCGGTGGCGAACGACTTGGCGCTCATGGTGGGGCCGTACCAGTTCAGGCGGGCCTTGGGGTCTTGCTTGGCGAGTTCGGCCACCAGGGTCTCGAAACGATCGCGCCACACGGCCAGCAGGGCCGCGCCGTCCAGCCCGGCGAAGGTGTCGCGGGCGATGGCGCTGATCTCCTTGCCCGTGGCCATTTCCGCCGCCAATGCCTTGGCGCCGTCGATGAAGCCCTGCGGGTTCGTCACCGACAGCAGCGCCGTCTGGTCGAAGTAGCACAGGTGGGCGATTTCGTCCCAGGGCGTCCAGCCGTAGAAGGCGGTGGGGCGCTGCCAGTCTTCGGGGCTGAGGGTGGCGCACAGATCGGCCAGGGCGCGGTATTCGTCGAGCAGGTCGCGGCAGGTGTCTTGCATGGGGGTCTTTCTCAGAGGCTCTCAGATGCCGAGCTGGCGGGCGCCCAGGTCTTTCATGATTTCTTCCGAGCCGCCGCCGATCATCATCACCTTCACCTCGCGGTAGATGCGCTCGCTGCGCGTGCCGCGCATGAAGCCCATGCCGCCCAGAATCTGCACGGCCTGGTCGGCGCAGTACTGCATGGCCTGGGTGGACAGCACCTTGGCCATGCAGGTGCGGGCCACGAGCTGGCCCGGGTCGCCCACCTTGTGGTGCAGGCGCCAGGACAGGTCATAGATGAGGCTGCGCGCGGCGTCGATGCGGGCGTACATGTCCATCAGCTTGTGGCGAATCACCTGGCGCTCGGACAGGCTCATGCCGAAGGTCTTGCGCTGGCGCGCCCAGTCGAGTGCCTCTTCCAGGCACACCTGGGCGTACACGCAGGCCTGGGCCGACATGCCCAGGCGCTCGCTGTTGAAGTTGTTCATGAACACCTTGAAGCCGGCGTTCTCGGTGCCAATGAGGTTGGCCACCGGCACGCGCACGTTCTCGAAGCGCAGGTGCGCGGTGTCAGAGGCCCACCAGCCCATCTTGTCGAGCTTGGTGCGCGAGATGCCGGGCATGTCGCCTTCGAGCAGCAGCGCCGAGATGCCGGCCGGGCCTTTGCTGTTGGGGTCGGTTCGCACGGCCACGGTGAAGTAGTCGGCGCGCATGCCGGAGGTGATGAACACCTTCTCGCCGTTGACGACGTAGTGGTCGCCGTCGCGCACGGCGGTGGTCTTGAGGGCGGCCACGTCAGAGCCGCCAGAGGGCTCGGTCACGGCCAGGGCGGCGATTTTTTCGCCGCGCAGCACGGGCGGAATCACGCGCTGCTTCATCTCGGCGCTGCCGTGGGCGGCCACCGGCGGCAGGCCGATGGTGTGCGACAGCAGCGAGGCGGCCACACCGCCCACGCCGCAGCGGCCCATCTCTTCCGAGACGATCAGGTGGTAGAAGATGTCGGCCGGGGTGCCGCCGTATTCCTCGGGGTAGCCCACGCCCAGAATGCCCAGCTCGGCGGCTTTTTTGTACAGCTCGCGCGGGAAGGTCTCGGCCTCGTCCCAGGCGGCGGCGTGCGGCGTGATCTCGCGCGAGACGAAGTCGCGCAGCGCGTCGCGAAAGGCGTCGTGGTCGGGCGTGAAGTAATGCGGGGCGGAGGGGCTGTCAAACATGGTGGCGGCTCTCGGTGGCGGGCGGCCGGTCAGGATGGACCGACCCACCCGGGGGTGAATTTCATTCTAGGAAGCGGGTGCCGGGGCGGCTTGTGCCAAGTGGCTACCGCGCCCCGGGCTCAGGGAAGGCCCTGATGCCAGGGCCGCCCGCGTCACAGCACGGCGGGGTCCAGCGTGGCGAACTGGTCGTCGCCCTCCAGCACGGGCGCCAGCCAGGCGCTCACCTGGGGCAGCTCGCGCGCAAAGAAATAGCGTGCAGCCTGTTGCTTGCCGTCCAGCAAGGCGGCGTCGCCCTGCCCGGCCTGGCGCTGGCGCGCGGCCAGCACGGCCACGTCCAGCCACAGCCAGGCCAGCACCACGTGGCCGAAGGCGCGCAGGTAGCCCATGGCGTTGTGCATGGCCACGTCGGGCCGGCCGTCTTGCCAGGCGGCCTGGGTGGCCGCGCCCATCAGGGCGGCGGCGTCTTCCAGCGCGTCGGCCAGCGGCGCCAGCGTGGACTGGGCGCGGGCCTGGGTGGCGGTGTCGTGCACGCGGGCCAGCCAGAGCGTGAGCGCGCGGCCGCCTTCGGCGCGCACCTTGCGGCCCAGCAGGTCTTGCGCCTGAATGCCGTGCGTGCCCTCGTGAATCATGTTCAGGCGGTTGTCGCGCCAGTGCTGCTCCACCGCGAAGTCGCGCGTGTAGCCGTAGCCGCCGTGCACCTGAATGGCCAGGTTGTTGGCCTCCAGGCACCACTCGCTGGGCCAGCTCTTGGCCACGGGGGTGAGCAGTTCCAGCAGGGTGGCGGCGTCGGCCGCGCTGGTGGCGTCACCGGTGGCCTTTTCGTCCACCAGGCGGGCGCAGTACAGGCCCAGGGCCAGGCCGCCTTCGGCGTAGGCCTTCTGCGCCAGCAGCATGCGGCGCACATCGGGGTGGTCAATGATGGGGCGCTGCGGGCTGGTCGGGTCTTTGCCGGCCGGGCCGTTGGGGCGGCCTTGCGGGCGCTGGCGCGCGTAGTCCAGCGCGCACTCGTAGCCGGCGTAGCCCAGCATGGTGGCGCCCAGGCCCACCTGGATGCGGGCCTCGTTCATCATGTGGAACATGCACTTCAGGCCCTCGCCCAGCTCGCCCACGCGGTAGCCGATGGCGCCGGCCTGCCCGCGCGCGGGGAAGCGGCCTTCACCGAAGTTGAGCAAGGTGTTCACCGTGCCGCGGTAGCCCAGCTTGTGGTTCAGGCCGGCCAGGGCCACGTCGTTGCGCTCGCCGGTGAGGCTGCCGTCGGCGTTGACCAGCACGCGCGGCACGATGAAGAGCGAGATGCCCTTCACGCCCGAGGGCAGCTTGCCGTCAGGCCCGGGCACCTTGGCCAGCACCAGGTGCACGATGTTTTGCGACAGCTCGTGCTCGCCGCCGGAGATCCACATCTTGTTGCCCTGCAGGCGGTAGCGCGGGCCCAGCGGGTCGGCCTCGAAGCCCTCGCCATCGGGCACGGCGCGGGTGAGGATGTCGCCCAGGCTGGAGCCGGCCTGCGGCTCGCTCAGGCACATGGTGCCGGTGTAGCGGCCGTCCAGCTCGGGCACGGCAAAGGCCTGGCGCTGCGCGGGCGTGCCGTGGGCCATGAGCAGGTTGGCGTTGGCGGTGGTGAGCATGGCGTAGGCGTCAATGCCGATGCTGGCCTTCATGAAGAAGGTGCGCGAGGCGGCCTCCACCACATAGGGCAGCTGCATGCCGCCCACCGACTGGTCTTGGCCGGCCGCGCGCAGCCCGGCCTCGGCGTGGGCCTGCGTGGCCTCGCGGGTGGCCTCGGGCAGGGTGACGCGCTCGCCGTCGAAGGCGGGCTCTTGCACGTCCACCAGGCGGTTGTGGGGCGCGAACTTGTCGGCGGCCAGGCGCTCGGACAGATCGAGCACGGCGGCGAAGGTGTCGGCGGAATGGTCAGCGAAGCGCTCGCGGGCGCAAAGCTCGGGCGCGCGAATCCAGTCGTTGAGGAAGAAGTCGAGGGTGGAACGCAAGGTCATGGCGAGGGCGGCCTTCGGTGTGGAATGACTGGCGGCGATTGTTCGCCGCCCCCTCGCGCGCTGTCTTGCGCGCATTGGCTGAGGCGCTGCCTCAGTGCCGCGCCTGGCCCGGCCCCTGAACGCCCACGCCCAGCACACCGAGCAGGTGGCTGGCGTCGATGCGGCGCGAGGCGCGCGCCGGGTCGTGCAGTTCGTCGGCCGGTATCTGGCCCAGGCAGGGCGCCGCCATGGGGCAATTCAGCGGCTCGCCGGCGGCCACCCAGCCAATCACTGGAATCCCGCGCTCGCGGCAGCGTGTCACCGCGGCCTTGGCCTGGCGGCGCGAGGTGTCGCTGTTCTCGCAGGCCACCACCACCGGCAGGCCCAGGGCCTGCACCATGTCGTCGATGGCCAGGCCGGGGGCCAGCGATTCCTCGGGGTCGCCCGCGCCGTCCACCACCACCAGGTCGGCCCAGGTGGCCAGCACGGCGAAGCTGTCGGCCAGTTCGTCGGGGTTGGGCGCGGGGCGGTGCGCGGCCTCGCTG
>Ga0255140_1000061_pt1 | contig 51675 bp, 46 predicted proteins | sample Law_Colum_RepC_8_FD_188547 | JGI IMG/M metagenome (GOLD analysis project Ga0255140, IMG submission 188547) | Freshwater microbial communities from St. Lawrence River, New York, United States - Law_Colum_RepC_8d | ecosystem: Environmental > Aquatic > Freshwater > River | place: USA: New York...
GGAAGGGAAGGGCGCCGCTTCAGGGCAGCCAGTGCACGAAGGCCATGGCGTTGCCGGTGCCGGCCAGCGAGCGGTAGCAGGGCACGTAGTCCACCACCGTGGGCTTGAGGCCACCGGCCTGCATGGCCGAGGCCACGGGAATCCAGTTCTTCATCTCGGAGGTGCCGGCCTGGAAGTACGACTCTTGCACCTGCGTGATGCGGTCGACATCGCCATCGGTGATGGCCGACAGCAGGAGCCGGTCGAGTTCTTCGTCGATGGTGAAGTGCGTCAGCCCGCCCGAGGCGAACACCGCCACGCGGGCGTCGCTGTCCCAGGCCTCGATGGCGCGGAACAGGGCGCGGCCGAAGTCGGCGCAGCGCTTGGCCGTGGGCTGGTTGGGCGGGTAGAAGGTGTTCACCAGCACCGGCACGGTGGGCACCACGCGGTCGCTCATGATCTGGCGGAACACGAAGCCGAAGGCGTGCGGTGTCTCGTCGCCGGGCAGGCGCTTGAGGGCGGTGATGTCGAACTCGCTGCCGATCAGGTGCTCGGTGAGGTGGCGGCCCAGGTCAGGCACCGCCTCGTGCACCGCGCCACCGGGCGGGATGTGCCCGCTCACCGACACCGCCACGCCGGGCGGCAGGCTGGCCATGCGCTCGGGCGTGTACTCGCTGTTGATGATCTGGTCGCCCCAGAGCACGCTGAAGGCGGGCACCAGGTCGTCGTTGAAGATTTCCATCTGGTCGTTGCCCACGATCACCGCGATGTCGGGCTTGACCTCGTCGTACAGGCGGGCCAGCTCGCTGATGGCGCGGCGGCACTGCGCGTGGCGCGCGCGCCAGACGTCCAGCGTGATCTGCTGGTCCAGCCGCTCGGGCGTGCGCAGTTGCGCCAGCTCATCAAAGCTGTAGGTCTGGCCCCGGAAGGGGTGGCGCATGCCTTTGTCGGCGGTGACGCGCAGGTCCCACTGCTCGGGCGGGGTGGAGAGCATCGGCCCGTGAGAGGTGCCGACGCCCAGAACGATCTTGGCCATGGGGGGTCTTTCGCGAAGGTCAGAGGTCAAGGACCAGACGGGCGCTCTTGGCCCCGGAGCAGCAGACCATCATGGTGCTGTTCGAGGCCCGCTCGCTGGGGGTGAGGATGGCGTCGCGGTGGTCCACCTCGCCTTGCAGCACCGCCACTTCGCAGTAGCCGCACACGCCTTGCAGGCAAGAGGAATTCACGCTCACGTTGTGGGCGGTGAGCACTTCCAGAATGCTCTTGCCCTGGGGCACGGTCAGCTCGCCGCCGGTGCGCGCCAGTTCCACCACGAAGCCGCCGTCGGTGGCGGCGGCCTGCACCGCGCCGAAGTGCTCCAGGTGCACGGTCTCGGGCTGGCGCGAGGCGGCGGCGGCTTCGTAGGCCGCCAGCATGGGGGCCGGGCCGCAGCAGTACAGGTGGGCATCGGGCGCGGCCTTGGCCACCAGGGCTTGCAGGTCCAGCAGGTGGCCGGCCTCTTCGTCGAAGTGCAGGTGCACGCGATCACCGAAGGCGGCCATTTCGTCCAGGAAGGCGGCGTCGGCGCGCGAGCGGCACGAGTACCACAGCTCCCACGAGGCACCGATGGCCTGCAGGCGCTGCGCCATGCACCAGATGGGCGTGATGCCGATGCCGCCGGCGACCAGCACGGTGTGCGGCGCGTCTTCTTTCAGGGGGAAGTGGTTGCGCGGCTCGGACAGCGACATCTCGGTGCCGGCCATGAGCTTCTCGTGGATGTAGCGCGAGCCGCCGCGGCTTTTCGGGTCGAGCTTGACGCCCACCACGTACGACTTCAGGCCCTGGCCGGCGCGCACCAGCGAGTAGGGGCGCACCGTGCCATTGGGCAGGTGCAGGTCAACGTGGGCACCGGGGGCCACGTCGGGCATGGCCTGGCCGTCGAGCCGGACAAATTCGTACAGGTGGGTGTCGCGCGCGGCGTAGGTGATGGAGCGCAGCCGCACCGCAAGGGGGCCGCTGGGCGGGGTGTTGGCGTTCATAGGGCTTCTCGGGGTTCTGTCGGCACAGGCCGCAGGAGCGCCTGTTTTGCCGAGATGGTAGCCTATATTGAATAGCAATCTTGCAATTCACAACAGCTAGTGAAAACCACTATTAGATGTGTTATTCACGATGGTAGAGTCCTCGGCGTTGGATGGACTCCAGCACGCATGCCCTAGCCGACATCCCGCAAAGACGCCGGCGACTGCATGAGTCCAGGGCATGGGCTGTGCGCCGCGGGCGCGGGCACCAGCTTCCTGATCACACAAATGGCGCGCCGCCTGAAGCGCGCTCACTGCCCCACCCCCGGGGGCGAACCTTGAGGAGATACAGCATGAAACTCGGATTGATTGGCGTGGCAGCCCTGATGGCTTGCGCACCCGTGATGGCGCAGGAGGGCGGCATCAAAACCGCCGTCAAGGGCACCGACCTCACCATCTACGGTGTGTTCGACCTGTACGCCGCGCGTTACTCCACCACCGCGGCTGGTGTCACCGAGACCACCACCGAAGTCGGCTCTGGCGGCGTGGGCGGCTCGCGCCTGGGCTTCCTGGCCTCGCGCAACGTGAACGCCGACCTGACCGTGGGTGGCCGCCTGGAGGCGGGCATCAACCTGGACTCGGGCCGCATCGGTTCGTCCACCAACCCGGTCGAGGCCACCGCCCGCACCGACCGCGTGTGGTCGCGCCAGGCTTACCTGTCGATCGCCAGCAAGAAGTTTGGTGAAGTGCGCCTGGGCCGCCAGCAAGGCCCCACCTACCAGTTCATGACGCAGTACGACCCGATCCTGATGCCCACGGTGGACGGCTGGGGCGTGCTGACCACGCTGGGCGCGCCGGTGGCGGGTTCGACCTCGGGCTTCTACATCAACCCGACCATTCGCACCGACAACACCATCTACTACCAGTCGCCCGAGTTCAACGGCTTTCACGTGAAGACCTCGTACGCCGGCCGTGACTCGAAGGACACCGACAAGTCGATCTTCGACTTCTCGCTGAACTACGGCAAAGGCCCGCTCAACGCCAGCCTGCTGCTGCTGCGCGCCAGCGGCTCCAAGACCAGCACCGACGTGAACGAAGCCGCCCTGGCCGCTTCGTACGACTTCGGCGTGGTCAAGCCCTACATCACCTTGATTCAGCGCGACACCACCAACCCGGCCCTCACCGGCGGTGACAACAGCAACCAGCGCACCGCGCTGCTGGGTGCCATCGTGCCGGTGTCCAAGGAAGGCCAGATCCGCCTGAGCCTGGGCCGCTACAGCAACCAGCGCGCCAACCGCGACGCCACCGGCCTGGCCATTGCCTACACCCACGACGTGGCGCCGGGCTTCATGGTCTACACCGGCCTGTCGCTGCTGCGCCAAGACTCGGATTCGCGCATCCCCATCTTCACCAGCGCCGTGCCGGACAAGGGCAAGTCGGTGAACGCCATCACCGTGGGCGCGGCGTTCCGCTTCTGATGCGGGCCTGACCGGCCCTGTCGCGACACAAGGCACCGCCCCAGGCGGGTGGTGCGCTTGACGGATCAGGCCTCGCCTGAGGGCGGCGCTCGCCCTGGCGAGGCCTTTGTCTTGTGGAGGATGAACGAGTGAAATTACAAAAAATGGCGCAGGCACTGGCCTGCACCACCGTGGCCCTGGCCAGCTCGCTGGTCTTTGCCCAAACCGCCGCGCCGCGCGCCGTGGGCCCGGCCACGCAGGCCGCCGCCGAGCGCGCACCAGTGAACTTCAATGGCGTCTGGGAGATGCTGGACGCCAAGGCCGTGACCCGCCCGGGCGGCCCCAAGGCGCCGTACACCGAAAAGTACGCCAAGGAGATGGCCCACTTCACCAAGCACTTCGACGTGAATGACGTGGACGACCGCATCAAGCTGTGCGACGACCGCGGCATGCCGTGGGTGATGAGCTCGCGCGCCCGCACCTACCCGCACGAGATCTACCAGAACGAAGACCGCATGTTCATGCTGTTCGAGGGCATGGACACCGAGCGCAACGTCCACATCGGCCAGACGGCGTTCCCGACCGATGACGGTGCCTCGGTGCAGGGCTATTCCATCGGCCGCTGGGAAGGCAAGACCCTGGTCATCGAGACGCGCAAGCTGATGCCGCGCCCCATGCCAGATCCGTTCCCGCGCAGCGCCAAGGCCCGCGTGATCGAGCGCTGGACCATGGAGACGCTGCCCGAGGTGGGTGACGTCATCAACGTGGAAGGCGTCTACGAGGACCCCGAGGTCTACACCGAGCCGCAGAAGCTCACCCAGAAGTGGAAGCGGGCCCAGCCGGGCGTGCGCGTCCTCTCCTACAACTGCCCGCAAGCCCTGTGGGACAACCACCTGGCCAAGCGCAAGAAGGAACTGGGCCTGCCCTGATCGTGCCCCTTTGACCGTGCGGGCCGCGTGGCTTGCGCCACCCGAGCCCTGCCGCTCAACCCCCACCGCCGCCCGCGCCGGGCGGCGGTTTTTTTGCGCCCGAAAGCCCGGGGTGTCGCCTGGGTGTGCCCATTGCCCGACTGCCGCTGGACGTTTCAAAAACTTCCACTAGAATGCCCAATCAAGTTGCTAGGCAATCATGTTAGTGAAAGTCCCTATGTGAAGTTCGCAGGCACGGTTGCATGATTCGCACAAGCCCAACAACCGGATCGACGCGCTGCGTCGGCTGAATTGGAAGAAGCCCCTGGCGGCCGTGCACGTCGGTCAGCAGGGATGAACAAGCCGCGGCGCCACCCGCCCCGGCCTTGCCGAATGGAGGATTTATGAGCGTTGCAGTGTTGTCCCCGAACGGTCAGACGACCACCTCGGGCGCCGGCCCGGCCACCACCTTGCTGGTGGCCACCATCCAGGGCCTGCTGATTTATGAGCGCGAAGCACAGGGCAAGCCCTGGGCCCTGGCCCGCCGGGCGCTGGTCGAGTTCCAGATCAGCTCGGTGCTGCACGACCCGGTGTCGGGCCGCATCCTGGCCGGCACCCACGGCGGCAAAGGCCTGTGGGCCAGCGACGACGGTGGCGCCACCTGGAGCCAGAAGACCGGCGGCATGGACCGCCCCCACGTCTACATGTTGGTGGCCCAGCCCCGCCCCGAAGGCACCGTGATCTATTGCGGCACCGAGCCGGTGGGTCTGTACCGCAGCACCGACATGGGCGAGACCTGGACCGATCTGCCCGCCGTGAGCGACGTGCCCGGCAATGACCGCTGGACCTTCCCGCCCCCGCCGCACATTGCCCACGTCAAGCACATCGCCTTCCACCCGGCCGAGCCCAAGACGCTGTACGTGTGCATCGAGCAGGGCGCGCTGCTGAAGTCGGTGGACGACGGCGCGAGCTGGGTCGAGCTCACCGACTACGAAAACGTGGCCCTGGTGGAAGAGAAGTTCCGCCGCGACAACCACCGCGTGGTGATTCGCCCGTCCAACCCCCAGCACCTGCTGCTGTGCGGCGGTGAGGGCCTGTTCCGCAGCCTGGACGGCGGCATCACCTGGGAACACCTGCTCACCCGCCAGTCGCGCGTGGGCTACCCCGACGCCATGTTCCTCGACCCGCGCGACGAAAACACCGTCTACCTGGGTGGCCCCGGCCACGCGCCGCGCGAATGGGCCAAGGAGCGCAACGCCGACGCCACCGTGATGGTCAGCCACGACTTCGGCACCACCTGGCAAGAGCGCCGCGAAGGCCTGCCCAACCCGGTGGTGGGCAACATCGAAGCCATGGGCCTGCACCAGCAGGGCGAGCAGGTGCTCATCAGCGTGGGCACCGCCACCGGCGAGGTCTATGTGTCTGAAAACGAAGGTCACCACTGGGAGCGCGTTGCCCACAACGTGCCCCCCATTTCCAAGGCAGGCCACTTCCGCTGGTTCCTCACGGACGAGCGGCGCCTGCAGATCGAAGAAGCCATGCGCGGCTGGAAGCCCGCCGAAACGGTCTGAGGCCAGCGCCCGCCACACCCCGAACCCCACGGAGCCCAAAGATGTACGTTGACACCACCGAGCGCAAGGCCGCCACCGGCGCTGCCTTGCCAGTCTTGAAGTCGCGCGCCGACGCCATGGCCGCGGTCAAGGCCCTGCTGCCCAAGATCCGGGCACGCGCCGCCCGCACCGACGCCGACCGCATGGTCTCGCGCGAAACCATTGCCGAAATCATGGAAGCCGGCCTGTTCGGCGTGGGCACGCCCACCGAACACGGTGGCTCCAACCTGGGCTTTGCCGCCCTGGTGGAAGTGACCACCGAACTGGCCAGCGCCTGCGGCTCCACCGGCTGGGTGTTCGGCGTGCTGGCCGGCCACAGCTGGATCCTGAACTTCTTCCCGCAGGAAACCCAGGCCGAGGTGCACGCCAACGGCCGCTCGCTGTCGGCCACCGTGTTCCGCCTCAATGGCGAAGCCGTGGTGGAAGGCGACGCCATTCGCCTGACCAACGCCGAAGGCCGCTTCTGCAGCGGCGTGGACCACGCCAGCTGGGTCGTGGTGGGCGTGCCGGTGAAGGCCGCCGATGGCAGCGTCGCGCCGCACTTCCTGATCGTGCCGCGCTCGGACATCGAGGTGGTGGACGACTGGTTCACCGCCGGCATGCGCGGCACCGGCAGCCGCACCATCAAGATCAAAGACTCGCTCGTGCCCCGTGCGCGCGCCCTGTCGTTCAAGGACATGGGCGTGGTGGCGGCGGCCGAGGCCAAGCGCACCGGCAAGCCCATCCTGGGCGTGCCATGGACGGCCGTTCTGCCTTTCTCGCTGATCGGCGCCCCCATGGGCATGGCCCGTGGCACCCTGGCCAACTTCGTGGAAGGCGCGGCCGCGCGCATGTCCACCTTCACCGATTTGCAACTGGCCGAGCAGTCGGCCACGTTTGCGCGCCTGTCCGAGGCCGCCGCCGACCTGGACGCCGCTTACGCCCTGGTGCTGGCCAACGCCCAGTTCTGCGACGAGATCCAAGACCCGTCGGAAATCACCTCGCTCAAGGCCTCGCAGATCGCCCGCGACTGGGCCTGGGCCGCGCAGAAGTCGCGCTACGCCGCCACCCGCCTGTTCGAGGCGGCCGGTGGCACCGGCATCTACGACTCCTCCGAGATGCAGCGCCTGTGGCGCGACGTGAACTCGGCCGCGCAGCACTTCGCCTTCACCTGGGACGGCGCCATGGCCATCCATGGCCGCGCCCTGCTGGGCCTGGCGCCCGCCAAGTTCGGGGTCAAGGGCCGATGAGCGCGGCACTGCTGGCCGGCGGCGTGGATGCCCGCGCCGACGAGCTTCACGACATCCTCGACTGCGGCCCGGCCACGCTGCGGGCCCTGGCCCTGCGCATCGAGGCCTCGGCGGGCGACATGGAGCTGATCTACCGCGAGACCGAGATCGACGAGGTCTGGCGCTGGGTGGACGTTGGCCTGGGCCAGGCTCAGCACGTGCGCGCCGCGCCGGCCGTGATCGCGCACTGGCGCCAACTCAAGGCCGAGGTCATGCGCATTCACGACCTGATCGGCATTGACCTGGACCGCGACACCGCGGTGCAGGCCCTGCGGGCCCTGGCCACCCAACTCGAATCGGCGGCCTGAACCGGCCACCGGCACCCCACCCGTTTCCCCATTTTTCCAAGGAGAGAGAGATGCTTTCAAAAGAAGACAACGACATCCTGACCCAGACCGGTCAAGGCACGCCCATGGGCGATCTGGTTCGCCGCTTCTGGGTTCCGGCCCTGCTGGCCTCTGAAGTGGCCGAGGCCGACGGCGCCCCCAAGCGCTTTCGCCTGCTGGGCGAAGACCTGATCGCCTTCCGCAACACCGACGGTAAGGTCGGCATTCTGGAAGAGGCCTGCCCGCACCGCCGCTCCTCGCTGGCCCTGGGCGTGAACGCCGAAAACGGCGTGCGCTGCCTGTACCACGGCTGGAAGTTCGGCATCGACGGCGAGTGCCTGGACACCCCGGCCGAGCCGCCCGGCGCCAGCATGGTGGGCCGCGTGCGCGCCAAGTCGTACCCGGTGCGCGAAGTGGCCGGCGTGATCTGGACCTACATGGGCCCCGCCGAACACGAGCCCGTGTTCCCCGACTTCGAGTGGATGCACTACCCCGAAGGCCACTGCGTGCCCTTCAAGGTGCTGGAAGACTGCAACTACGCGCAGGCCGTGGAAGGCACCATCGACTCGGCCCACGCCGGCGTGCTGCACCGCGAAAGCCCCTGGGGCCACCCCGCCAAGTACGAGCACGAGAAAGACCTCTCGCCCAAGCTCGAAGTGGAATACACCAAGTACGGCCTGCGCTACGGCGCCGTGCGCAACCTGGTGGACGAGGGCAAGCTGCACGCCCGCGTGACCGAAGTGGTGATGCCCTTCTTCACCCTGATCCCGCCGGACGGCGCCGGCGTTCGCAAGAACCGCCGCATGGCCAACGCCTTCGTGCCGCGCGACGACGAGTCCACCTGGCACATCCAGTGGTTCTTCGACGACACCACCCCCATTGACGTGGAGTACCGCATCAAGGAAGGCGGCCACTACGTGGACGAAAACTTCCGCAAGCTGCGCAACATCGACAACTGGTACCTGCAAGACCGCCAGATGATGAAGACGACCAACATGTCGGGCATCGAAGGCATCTTGATGCAGGACCACGCCGTGAGCGAGACGCAGGGCCGCATCCTGGACCGCACCAAGGAACACCTGGGTGGCTCCGACGTGGCCGTGGTCGCCTGGCGTCGCCAGATGATTCGCGCCGCGCGCAACTTCGCCAAGGACGGCACCACCCCGTCCGTGCTGGGTGCCGACGTGCCGTGGTCGAAGATCCGCGCCGCCACCGTGCGCTTCCCCGACTCCAGCAACTGGAAGGCCGAGGTGCCCCTGCACCCCGAAGCCGCGGCGACCTGATCGCCATCGTCCGCCCTTGCTGACCGCCGGCCCGCTGACGCGGGCCGGCTTTTGCCCCCAAAGCCCATGGTCATTGACAGCCACTGCCACACCGGCGACCGCTGGTACGAACCCGTCGACACACTCTTGCACCACATGGACCGCCATGGCGTCTCACGCGCCATGCTCATCCAGATGCTGGGCCAGTTCGACAACGGCTACCAGCAAGACAGCGTGCAACGCCACCCCGATCGTTTCGTGAGCGTGGTGGGCGTGGACCTGTCTCGCGCCGACGCCTGCGACGAACTGGAGCGCCAGGCCGCACAAGGGGCGGTGGGCGTGCGCCTGCGCCCCACCGACCGCTCGCTGGGCGATGACCCGCTGGCCATCTGGCGGGCGGCCGAGCGCCTGGGGCTCTTGGTCAGTTGCGTGGGCAACAGCACCACCTTTGGCGACCCCGCCTTCGACGCACTGGTGGCCCAGTTTCCCCGGCTCACCATCGTGCTGGAGCACCTGGGCAGCAACAGCAGCCCCGACGCCGATGCCGCCGCCGTGGCCGCGCGCCAGCGCGTGTTCGGCCTGGCGCGCCATGCCCATGTGTGCATCAAGCTGCCCGGGCTGGGCGAGCTGTTGGCGCGACCTGCCTTGATGGCGGCCGACCCGTTCACCCTGGCCGCCGTGGCGTCGCCGGTGCTGCGCCCGGCCTTCGAGGCCTTTGGCCCCGAGCGCCTGCTGTGGGGCAGCGACTTCCCCGTGGTGTCCTCGCGCGAAGGCTATGGCCAGGCACTGGGCCTGTGCCGTGAGGTGGTGCGCCAGCTCTACCCACAGGCCGTTGATGGCGTGTTCGGCGGCAACGCGCAGACCCTGTTGGCGCGCCAATCGCGCTGAGCCAGGGCGCTATTCTTTCGATAACAAATTCCAACGGAGACACGTCAGTGAACACCACCACCTCACCCGCCGCGATCAACCCCTCGCAGGTGATCAACGATCACCCGCTGGGTACCTACCAGAAGCTGGTGGTGCTGCTCATCGTGCTGGTCTTCATCATGGACGGCGTGGCCAACACCGTGCTGCCGGTGGCCATTCCCGCGCTCATGAAAGAGTGGGGCCTCAGCCGCGACCCGTTCAAGTTCGTGGTGGGCGCCGGACTCCTGGGGGTGGCCGTGGGCGCGGTGCTGGGCGGCTACCTGTGCGACAAGTTCGGCCGCCGCCGCGCGCTCATTGGCTGCGTGGTGCTGTTCGGCAGCATGACCGCGCTGTCGTCCCTGGTGGCCAACATCGAGCAGCTCATGCTGGTGCGCGTGCTCGACGGCCTGGGCATTGGCGGCGCCATTCCCGCCGGCATGGCCCTGTTGTTCGAGTCGATGCCGGTGCGCCGTCGCAGCATCGCCATCGCCGCCAGCATGGTGGGCATTCCGCTGGGGGGCTTCCTGGCCGGTGGCCTGGCCTCGCTGGTGCTCGAATCGCACGGCTGGCACACCCTGTTCCTGCTGGGGGGCCTGGGCCCATTGCTGCTGGCCGCCGTGCTGGCCGCGCTGCTGCCCGACTCGCCCGCCCACCTGGCCCTGCACCCCGAACGCAGCGACGAGCTGCGCCGCCTGATGGCCCGCTACGGCCACGAATTCGCACCCGGCACCCCCTTCGTGGGCGAAGGCCGCACCGGCCCCAAGGCGCGCCTGCGCGACCTGTTCAACACCGAGTTCTGCCGCAGCACCGTGCTGCTGTGGTCGGCCTTCTTCTTCTGCTTCATCTCCAGCTACAGCATGTTCAGCTGGGGCCCGGTGATGATGATGGGCCAGGGCCTGAGCCCCAAGACCATGGGCCTGGGCATCTCGGTCTTCAACGTGGGCGGCGTGGTGGGCGGCCTGGCCAGCGGCTGGGTGCTGCAGCGCTTCGGTTCGCGCCTGGCCTTCTTGCTGTACTGCGGCGGCGGCATGGCCAGCGCCATGTCCTGCGCGGTGGCCTTTCAGTACAACGCCCAGGTGGCGGCCTTCACCATGCCCAGCCTGGCGGCCTTCGGCTTCTTCACCGCCGGCCTGCTCAACCTCACCTACACCATGGGCGCCAACCTCTACCCGCCCTACATCAAGGGCACGGGCCTGGGCGCGGGCGCCGGCATGGGCCGCATTGGTGCGGTGGTGAGCGCCTTCGCCGGCGTGGCCGCGCTGAACCTTGGCGCCGCCATGGGCTTCTTCGTGGTCATCACCATCGCCCTGTTCATCACCCTGGTCTCGGCCCTGGCCATCCGCCAGCAGATGGCCCGCGTGGCCTGATGCCCCCGCCGTTTTCTCACGATTCGATCGCACCCTCGCATGAAACTCTTTGACTCGCACGCCCACCTCGTTTCGGCCGACTTCGACCGCTACCCCGTCTCGCCCCTGTCGGGCGAACTTGACCGCAAGCTCGACAACCCCGTCACCGCCGAGGTGCTGCTGGGCCTGATGGACGAGCAGGGCGTCGAGCGCGCCTGCGCCGTGCAGCGCGCCCACGTCTATGGCTACAACAACGCCTACGTGATCGACTCGGCCAAGCGCCACGCCGACCGCCTGGTGGCCGTGTGCGTGATCGACGCCGCCGCCGCCGACTCTGCCGCCACCGTGGCCCGCTGGGCCGACGAAGGCGCCGTGGGCATGCGCCTGTCGGAGAAGACCAAAGGGCAGGGCACCGGCTGGCTCGATTCCGACAACGCCCAGCGCGCCTGGGAAGCCGTGGAGCGCCTGGGCCTGTCGATGTGCGTGCACATGTACCGCTGGAACCGCCAGGAAGTGCTGCGCAGCCTGCTGGTGCTGGCCCAGCGCTTCCCCAAGGTGCCGCTGGTGCTGGACCACCTGTCCAACCCCATCGAGGAAAGCGGTGCGCCCGACTACGGCGTGGACGCCGACCTGCTGGCGCTCAAGCCCCTGGCCAACGTCTACCTGAAGTACTCGCACATCAACCTGGCGCGCATGGCCAAGAACGGCGTGAACAGCGCCGACGTGCTGCACCGCGTGCTGCAAGACTTCCCGGCCGAGCGCGTGATGTGGGGCTCTGACGTGGCCCAGTCCGCCGGCACTTACGACGAAATGGTGGGCGCCGCCCGGGCCGCCACCGCCAAGCTCTCGCCCGAGCAGGTGCAGGCCGTGCTGCGTGGCACCGCCGAGGCGGTGTACGGCGCGCGCTGGCGCTGATAGGGGCCCGGGCGCCATGGCTGGGCATTCCCCGCCACCGGGCGCGGCCGTTCACGACGGGCTGAAAGGCCGCCGGCGCTGGTTCAGCACCCTGGCCATCGTGCTGGGCGTGGTGATGACGGTGCTGGCCAATGCCACCACCTACGTGGCCTTGCCCTCCATGGCCCGGTCGCTGGGCGTGGACGCCGGCGTCACCGTCTGGGTCGTCAACCTCTACCTGCTGGCCACCGTGGTGGCCTTGCTGCCACTGGCGGCCTGGGGCGACACGCGCGGGCATCGCCGCGTGTTCATGGCCGGCCTGGCGCTGTTTGCCGCCGCCACCGTGCTGGCCGCCTTGTCGGCCCGCACGCCCTGGCCGCTGCCCACGCTGCTGCTGGCCCGCGCCTTGATGGGCCTGGGCGCCGCCGGGGTGATGGCCACCTGCATGGCCTTGCTGCGCGCCACCCACCCCAGCCACCGCCTGGGCCGCTTCATCGGCCTCAATGGCATGGCAGTGGCGGCGGCCAATGCCGCCGGCCCCAGCGTGGCCGGGGCGGTGCTGGCCTGGTCGAATTGGGAAACGCTGCTGGCGCTGCTGCTGGTGCCCGCCGCCGCCACGGCCGCGCTGGGCTGGCGCTCGCTGCCGCGCAACCCGGTGCTGCGCGAGGCGGCCGTCGATCCGCTGGGTGCCGTGCTGCAGGGCGCGGCCTTTGCTTCCCTGGTGCTGGTGCTCACGCCGCTGGCCGGTGCCTGGCGCTGGCCCCTGTGCGCGCTGGGCCTGGCCCTGGGGGCGGCGTTCGTGCTGCGCGAGCGCCAGCGGGGCTTTGCGCTGCTGCCGCTGGATTTGCTCAAGCGGCCCTTGTTCGCGGCCTCTTTCAGCGCCGCCTACGCCTGCTTCGTGGCCCAGGTGCTGGCCATGGTGTGCCTGCCTTTTCTGCTGCAAGGCCGCCTGGGCCTGGGGCCGGGGGCCACTGGCCTGGCCATCACGCCCTGGCCCCTGGCGGTGATGGTCACCGCCCCGCTGGCGGGGGCCTTGTCCGACCGGGTGTCCACCGCCTGGCTGGGCAGCACCGGCCTCTTGCTGGCCGCGGCGGGGCTGGTGTCGCTGGCCTGGTTGCCCGGCACCGCCACCGCGCTGGACGTGGCCTGGCGCATGGCCCTCACCGGCGCCGGCTTTGCCTTGTTCAGCGGCTCGAACGTGCGCGCCCTGATGGCGGCCACGCCAGTGGAGCGCAGCGGCGCGGTGGGCGGCATGCACGCCATCTCGCGCCAGAGCGGCCAACTGGTGGGCGCCGCACTCGGTGGCCTGGTGCTCAGCCCGGCCGGCTGGGCCGGTGCCGCCGACCGCGGTTTGTTGCTGGCGGCGCTGATGTCGGGGCTGGCGGCCGTGGCCTGCGGCTTCAAGTCGCGCGACAGTCGGGGCCGTTCATGATGGTCCCGATTGGTTCAGATTGCCTAGCAAAAGAAAACGCAAAATAATTAGTGTAATCACCAATACAAGAATGAAGTCTCGGTCCTAAGATCGCCGCCATCCCCCTGCCGGAGCGGTCCATTCCGGCCCAGACAGACCCACATGAGAGGAGACCTGCCATGTTTTTGATTCGCCAACTGGTGCAAGCCGCTGCGGTGGCCGCGCTGACCTTGGGCACGGTGGCCGTGCACGCCCACCACTCGCCCGCCGCGTGGGAGATCACCAAGCGCAACAGCGTCACGGGCGTGGTGAAGGACGCGTCGTTCCGCAACCCGCACGGGCAGATCACGCTGGCGGTGACCAACGAGCAAGGGCAGACGGAAGAGTGGCGCGTGGAGACCAGCGCGGCCAACCTGCTGCGCCGCCGTGGCTGGGACTTCTCCAAGGTGACGCCGGGCGTGAAGATTCGCGTGGTGGGGCACCTGAACAAAGAGCAGCCGCGCGAGATTTACATCCGCGAGATCCACTTTGAAGACGGCACGGTCTTTGGCGACAAGGGCGGCAATGACGCCGCGCTCGACTGATCCGCTCTGCTTCGACGCTTTCTTTTTCGATTCACAACAGGAGACACCCCCCATGATTTCTCGCCTGCCTTTCAAGCGCGCCCTGGCCGTGCTGGCCTCCACCGTGGTCCTGGCGGCCTGCAGCTCGGTGCCGCAGTCGCCCTCGTCGTCTGAAGCCCTGGGTGGCAAGCCCAACTTCAACGGTGTGTGGGAAATGCTCGACATGGCCAAGGTGGTTCGCCCCGAGCAAGGCACGCCGCCGTACACGCCCGAGGCCGCCAAGGTGGCCGCCGAGTTCAAGTCGTGGGACCCCAAGAAAGACGATCCCTCGCTGTACTGCGACCTCAAGGGCATGCCCTGGATGATGCTGTCGCGCGCCCGCACCTACCCGGCCGAGATCTACCAGACCGCCGAGCGCGTTGACGTGTTCTTCGAGCTGTTCGACACCTCGCGCAGCATCCGCGTGAACGGCAAGCCCGCGCCCAAGAACATCTCGCCCAGCATCAACGGCTACTCCACCGCCACCTGGGACAACGACACCCTGGTCATCAAGACCACCGCCCTGGCCGAGCGCCTGTACCCGAGCCCGCAACTGCGCTCGGAAAAGGCCGAACTCACCGAGCGCTGGAAGATGGTGAAAGACCCGAAAGAGGGTGACCTGATCGAGATCGACTTCGAGATCGTGGACCCGGTGGTCTACACCCGCCCGGTCAAGGGCAAGCAGGTGTTCAAGCGCGCCGCACCCGACGTGGTGGTGGCCAGCTACAACTGCCCCGAGAAGCTGTGGCTCAAGCACGTGGACGACCGCCGCGCCCAGGGCAAAGCCGCCGCCAAGTAAACCCGCCTGTGTTGACCAGCCGCGCCTCACCCGGGGCGTGGCTTTCTGTTTGAGAGCATCCCCATGAGCCAAGCCCCTGTTTCCCCCGTCAACGTGTCCCGCCGCCGTGGCCTGGTGGGTGCCGCCCTGGCCGCCGTGGCCGCCCCGCTGGTGAGCACGCCGGCCCAGGCCCAGCCCGCCGCTGGCGCCAAAAAAACCTTTGTGCTGCTGCCCCCCGCCTGGGCCGGCAGCTGGATCTACACCAAGACCGCCGACTGGCTGCGCGCGCAAGGCCATGTGGTCTACACCCCCACGCTCACCGGCCTGGCCGAGCGCGCCCACCTGCTGCGCCCCGACGTGAACATGGACACCCACGTGCAAGACGTGGTGAACCTCATCAAGTGGGAAGAGCTGAGCAACGTGGTGCTGGTGGGTCACTCCTTCACCGGTGGCGTGGTCAGCGGCGTGGCCGAGAAGGTGCTGGACAAGCTGGCCTCGGTGATCTTCGTGAACGCCTACGTGCACGAAAACGGCGCCTCCATCCAGGACTACCTGAGCCAGCGCTCGCACGCCGACATCGACGCCCGCCTGGCCAAGGGCGAGCTGGGCCTGCCCAACCCGCCAGCGGCTTTCTATGCCCTGCCGCAGAAAGAGTGGGCGCGCATCGACGAGCTGCACACCCCGCACCCGCTGGGCGCCATCGTGCAGAAGCTCAAGCTCACCGGCGCGGTGGAGCGCGTGCCCAAGAAGACCTACATCATGCTGGCGCAGTTCGCGCGCGGCCGCGACTACGAGCTCAAGCACTTCAACCGCGTCAAGGGCCAGCCGGGCTGGAACACCGTCTCGGTGGAGAAGGGGCACCTGCCCATGGTGGACGACCCGGTGGGCTTCGCCCAGTTGCTGCTGCAAGCCGCCTGATCGGGAGAGACGCGATGAACCTCTTCCGACTCGCCACTTTCGCTGCCGTCTTCGGCGCCGCCGCTGCCGCCCAGGCCCAGACCGAGGCCGACGCCCTGTTCGCCAACAAGATCTGCTTCGCCTGCCACAGCGTCACCAAGGCCGACTTCAAGCGCATCGGCCCCTACGTGGTGGACATCAAGGCCAAGTACCAGGGCCAGGCCGACGCCCGCGCTTACCTCAAGGACAAGATCCTGCGCGGCAGCGCCGGGGTGTGGGGCCCGGCCGAGAGCTCGGTGATGCCCGCCAACAAAGTGACCGACGCCGAGGCCGACCTGCTGGCCGGCTGGATCCTCACCCAATAAGGCCCTGGTCATGACACTCCCCCCAAAGCTCAGTGCGCGCGATTTCACGCGCGCGGTGGCCGAGTTGCGCTCCATCGTGGGCGCCGACTGGGTGTTCACCGAAGAAGACGACCGCCAGGCCTGGCGCGACCCCATGTTCCCGGGCGACGCGCGCCGCGTCGACCTGTCGGCCGCGGTGGCCCCCGCCACCGTGCAAGAGGTGCAGGCCGTGGTGAAGGTGGCCAACCGCTACCGCCTGCCGCTGTGGCCGGTGTCCACGGGCAAGAACTACGCCTACGGCGGCGCCTCGCCCGCGCTGAAGGGCACCATCGTGCTCGACCTCAAGCGCATGAACCGCATTCTTGAGGTCAATGAGCAATACGGCTACGCCATCGTCGAGCCCGGCGTCACCTACTTTGACCTGTACCGCCACATCAAGGCCAAGGGCCTGAAGCTGTGGATCGACTGCCCCTCGCCAGGCTGGGCCAGCGTGCTGGGCAACGCCATGGAGCGCGGCCTGGGCAACACGCCCTACAGCGACCACGCCGCGCAACAGTGCGGCATGGAAGTGGTGCTGCCCACCGGCGACCTGGTGCGCACCGGCATGGGCGCCATCGAGAACAGCCCGTTGTGGGGCCTGCAGAAAAACCCCTTTGGTCCCACCTTCGACGGCATGTTCATGCAGTCCAACCTGGGCATCGTCACCAAGATGGGCATCTGGCTCATGCCCGAGCCCGAGGTGTTCGCGCAGTGCAACATCCGCCTGCAACGCGAAGACGCCCTGGGCCCCATGATCGACGCCCTGCGCCCGCTGCGCCTGAACGGCACCATTCAGAACCCGGCCAGCGTGCGAAGCTGGATCGGCATGCTGCTGGGCCAGGCCACCAAGAAAGAGGTGCACGACGGCCCCGGCGCCATTCCGCGCGAGCTGGTGCCGCAGATCCTGCAGCAGCGCAACCTGTCGTGGTGGAGCACTGGCTTCTCGCTCTACGGTTACGAAGAGGTGGTGGAGGCCAACCTCAAGGTGGTGCGCAAGGCCCTGGGCAGCGTGCCCGGTGCCGAGGCGCTATCGGTGCGCAAGTCGGCCGGCGACAAAGTGCCCGACAGCGCCGGCACGCAGGCCGGCGTGCCCAGCCTGGGCGCGTTCTCCACGCTCAACTGGCCAGGCGGGCGCGGTTCGCACCTCGATTTCTCGCCGGTGTACGAGCCCAGCGGGGCCGTGGCCATGGCCGAGTACCAGTTCATGCGCGAGCTGTTCGAGCGCCACGGCTTTGACTTCCCCGCCACCTACTCGATCACCTCGCCGCGCTACATGGCCTGCGTCACGCCCATCATGTTCGACGCCGACAACCGCCAGCAGGCCGAGGCCGCCGGGCGCCTGTTCCTGGAGGCCCACCAGCACCTTGGCACCAAGGGCTATGGCCTGTACCGCGCCCACGTGGCCTTCATGGACCAGGTGCAGCAGGCGCAAGGCTTCAACCAGCACGCGCTGCGCCGCCTGAGCGAGCGCATCAAAGACGCGCTGGACCCGCAAGGCATCCTGGCACCCGGCAAACAAGGCATCTGGCCCAAGGCCATGAAAGGGGGCCGTGCATGAACGCCCGCTTGCTGAACCGCGCGGCCGCCCTGGTCGTCCTTTCGCTGGGCCTGCTCGCCACCAGCGCCCAGGCCGATGGCCCGACCCCGGCGGCAGCCGCCGCCCCGGCCGCGCCAGTGGCCGCCCCGGTGCCTGAGAACCTCACGCCCGCCCAGGCCGAAGGCCGCCAGTTGTATGGCGTGCACTGCATCTACTGCCACGGCGCCGGCCCCGGCCGTGCCGGCACCACCGCGCTGGCCCGCCGCGTGGGCAAAGACCGCGCCGTGCTGGAAGCGCGCGACGACCTGGACCGCGCCTACGTGCAGTACGTGGTGCGCCATGGCCTGAACGCCATGCTGCCGCTGCGCCGCACCGAGCTCACCGACGCCGAACTGGGCCGCATCGTTGACTGGCTGCAGCGCCCTCGCGCGGCGCAGACGGCCTCGGGGGCCAAACCATGAGCGACCGCCGCCAGTTCCTCGGCCTGGCCGCCGCCAGCGCCGCCACCGGCGGCTGGCTGGCCGGCCCGGCGCACGCCAGCGCCTCGGCCTTGCCCCAAACCCCGGCCTCGCCTGAGCCCGTGCACTGGTGGGTGGACGCCCGGCGCCCGGTGGCGCTTCAGGCGGTGCAGCGCCTGGCCCGCTTGGGCGAGCCGGTGCACGCCTTGCCCGCCCGCCTGGCGCCCGATTGGGCCGCCGCACGGCTGGCCCAGGCGCAGGCCGAGGGCGCGGCGGTGGCCGGCGTGGCTTCCATGGCCGACGCCTTTGTGCTGCGCCAGCTCGCCATGGACGCCGGCTGGCGCATCGCCGCCTTGCAGGTGGCGCCCGCCAGTGCGAACAGCCCGGCCCTGGTGTCGTGGCGCTTTCAGTCGCCGCCCCAGGCATGACCGCCTGAACCCACCGCCGCCACGGCGCACGCCGGCCAAGGCCGCTCCGTTCGCTGTGGCCATTTTTTCGCCCCTGCTTAAATTGCCTAGCAACTATAGCTAATTATCTTGGTATAAATACCGATGCCCCATGGGGTTATGCGGCCCTACCATTGGTTCATGGCTGATGCCTCTTGGCGAAGCCACCTGCCTGTTTTCCCTTTTTCGATTCCACACAAGGAGACCTGTCATGTTTTTGATTCGCCAACTGGTGCAAGCCGCTGCGGTGGCCGCGCTGACCCTGGGCACGGTGGCCGTGCACGCCCACCACTCGCCCGCCGCGTGGGAGATCACCAAGCGCAACAGCGTCACGGGCGTGGTGAAGGACGCGTCGTTCCGCAACCCGCACGGGCAGATCACGCTGGCGGTGACCAACGAGCAAGGGCAGACGGAAGAGTGGCGCGTGGAGACCAGCGCGGCCAACCTGCTGCGCCGCCGCGGCTGGGATTTTTCCAAGGTGACGCCGGGCGTGAAGATTCGCGTGGTGGGGCACCTGAACAAGGAGCAGCCGCGCGAGATTTACATCCGCGAGATCCACTTTGAAGACGGCACGGTCTTTGGCGACAAGGGCGGCAACGACGCCGCGCTGGATTGATGGGCGCACGGCACTTTTTCCTGGCGCCGCTGCTGGGCGCCCTGGCGCTGTCGGGCACCGCGTCGATGGCGGCCGAAGACCTGGACAAGGGCGTGGAACCCGTGGGCCCGGCCAACTACCGCCCCGCTGAAACCCGCCTGCGCAGCGACACCGTGAAGCTGGTGCTCAAGCCCGAGGAACAGGTGGAGGTGAAGACCCTGCTGGCCGAAGGCCAGGTCATCACCTACCAGTGGACCAGCAAGGGCGCCCAGGAGGGCGAGCTGTACGTGGACTTCCACGGCCACACCCTGCCGCCGCCGGGCCAGAAAGAGCGCGTGGTGCGCTACGCCGAAGGCGAGCACACCGCCGGGCGCGGCGCCATCGTGGCGCCCCTCACGGGTGAGCATGGCTGGTTCTGGCTGAACATGGGCACCAAGCCCGTGACGATCGAGTTGCGCGTCAGCGGCTTCCACACCAAGGTCGAACAGCACCGCGTCCAGACGCCAGGCAAGTCCTGACCGCGCCCTTTCGATTCGATTGCTCCAAGGTGGCTCGCCGGTTGCCCCTGCGCAACCGGGCATTGCTGCTCACCCGGGTGGCCCAGACCGGGTGTTCGTTTCGCCACATGGGCCCATCGGCCCGTGTGGCGTCTTTTTTGTCACAACCCACAAGAGGTGAGACCGTGTTTCTCCCAAGCATTCCCACGCCCTTGCTGAGCGCCATTCGCCGCTCGCTGGGTGCGCTGGCCCTGGCCAGCCTGTCGGCCACCGCCTTCGCCCAGGGCGCCGCCGTGCCCGCCGCCCCGGCCAAGGCCCAGTTGTGCGCCAGTTGCCACGACGGTGGCGTGAAGATGGGCACGCCGCCCGTGAACGTGCCCAAGCTGGTGCGCCAGCAGTCCGACTACATCCACACCGCGCTGCACCAGTTCCGCAGCGGCCAGCGCAAGAACGAGACCATGCAGGCCATCGCGGCCGGCCTGAGCGACCAGGACATCCGCGAACTGGCCGACCACTTCGGCGGCGTGCGCCCCCTGCCGGTTCGCATGCCCGAGGGCATGGTGATGCCCAAGGTGGTCAAGCAGGTGTGCGAGAACTGCCACGGCATGACCGGCGTTGCCTCGCTGCCCGAGACGCCCATCATCGGTGGCCAGCACCGCGACTTCCTGCGCGTCACGCTGGAGAAGTTCCGCAATGGCCAGCGCCACAGCACGGTGATGAGCCCCATCGCCCAGATGCTCAGCGACGAAGACATCCGCGTGGTGGCCGAGTACTACGAGACGGTGCACAACTACTTCGTGCCGCCTACGGCCAAAGAGATCGAGCAGGCCGCCCAGTCGAACCTGGCCGTCTCGGGCCCGGTGACGCTGGTGAAGCACTCGCCCACCCAGCCCCAGAGCGCGGCGCAGCAGAAGAAGGCCGCCCTGGCCATTGCCGCCTCGCTGGAGATGGTGACTCTGCCGGCCGGCAGCTTCCTGATGGGCAGCCCCGCCGACGAGGGCGACGCCCCCGGCCTGCCGCGCCACACGGTGACGCTCAAGTCCTTCAAGATGGCCAAGAACATGGTCACCTTTGACCAGTTCGACGCCTACTCCAAGGCCACCGGCCGGGCCCTGGTGAACGACGGCGGCATGAAGCGCGGCAACTACCCGGTGATCAACATCACCATGGGCGAGTCGCAGGCCTTCATCGACTGGCTCAACCGCCACACCGGCCGCCGCTTCAAGGTGCCCAGCGAGTCCGAGTGGGAATACGCCGCCCGCGCCGGCACCACCACGCACTACTGGTGGGGCGACAAGGTGGACTTCGGCAAGTACAACTCCTTCCGCAACGAAGGCGCCGACATCTGGCCCACCACCTCGCCCGTGGGCGCCTTCCCGCCCAACCCCTGGGGCCTGCACGACATGACCGGCAACGTGTTCCAGCGCGTGTCCGACTGCCGCCGCCCCACCTACGAAGGCAAGCCCACCGATGGCAGCCCGGTGGTGGGCGAGCCCTGCCTGCTCAAGACCATGCGCGGTGGCTCGTGGCGCAACCTCAGCGGTGCCGCCCGCCACGCCACCCGCAGCGGCGTGACCGACGAGCTGATCAGCACCTCCATCGGCCTGCGCGTGGCCGAAGACCTCTGATCGACCCGCCAGCCGCCCCGCACACGGGCGGCTGGCCCGGCGACATCAGGCGCCGTAGTACCCCACGGCCAGCACGAGCTGGCCCACCCGCTGCACGAAGGTGGTCTTGGGCTCCTTGTGCCGGGTGACCGGGTTGAGCCACACGTAGCGCGTCTCCACCACCTCACCCACCTTCGCGCGGCGCACCATTTCGCGGCCGATGAAGTGGCGGTTGGCGTCTTTCAAGTACGTCACGTTGCGGCCCACCAGGCGCGGCTGCGTGCCGTGGGCGTGCATCACCATGTCGTTGGCGCCGATGGCGAACACGTACAGGTCGTCTTGCACGAAGGCGCCGTTCACGTCGTTGAACTCGGCCAGCACCGCCGGCCCGCGCTGCTCCAGCGCCTTCACCGCGCGCGCCAGCCAGGCCCGCGCCTCGGTGGCGGTGGCCCGATCGATCATCTGGCTTACCACGATCACCGCCTCACCCACGCGGCGGAAGTGCACCGTCTTGGTCTCGTCCTGGCCGGTGCGGCGGTTGGTCCAGCGGTAGTTCAGGCTGGTGGGGGCATCGGCCCGCGCCCGCTCCAGAACGGTGGCGATGTAGGCACCGCCCTCGCGGTCGCGGTGCCCGCGCACGTCTTGCCCGATGAACACCTCGGACGGCCCGCCACTGGCCTTGAGCACCCCATCGGCGCCCAGCACATAGACGTACAGCCCGGCCTCGTCAAAGGCCCCGCCGCGCTGGAAGGCGGGCAAGGCGGCGTCGCCCCGGCGCTGGTAGAGTGCGGCGGCCCGCGCCAGCAGATCCAGTGCGCGGGCGTTGTCACTGGCCGCGAAGGCCGGGACGGCAGCGAGCGCTGGCATGGCCAGCAGCGAACAAGACAGAAAACGGCGACGATCAAGGGAAACGAAGGGGCTCATCACACGGCTCCAAGGCAGTTGTAGTCTTAGAATGCTACAACATTGCTAGGCAATGTATAAGGCTTAACCAACCCGACCCTGACGGTGGCGCTGGCAAAGGCGCGCCCACGGGCCGTTTCTTGATGGAGACAAACCATGTCCTTTTCCCTGTATGACGCCACCGTGCCCGCCTGGCGCCAGACCCTGCGCGCGGTGATGGGCTACCTCGACAAGGCCCAGGCCCATTGCGACGCGCAAGGCGTGGCGCCGGCCACGCTGATCGAGGCGCGCCTGATCGATGACATGTTCCCGCTGGGCTTCCAGATCAACTCGGTGTGCGTGCACTCGCTGGGCGCCATCGAGGGCGTGCGCCGTGGCACCTTCTCGCCCGATCGCTCGCCCTGGCCGGCCGACTTTGCCGGCCTGCGCGCCAAGGTGCAGGCCACGCTGGAGGCGATCGAGCGCCTGCAGCCCGACGACGTGAACGGCCTCATGGGCCGCGACGTCACCTTCCAGCGCGGCGAGGTGGCCGTGCCCTTCGTGGCCGAGAACTTCCTGCTGTCGTTCTCGCTGCCCAACTTCTATTTCCACGCCGCCACGGGCTACGACATCCTGCGCTCGCGCGGCGTGCCGCTGGGCAAGGTGGACTACCTGGGCGCCGTGCGCAAAAAGGCCTGAAGCTGGTGCGCCCCGGGCCTCACTGGCCCGAGTGGTTGGCCGCCACGAAGTTGCCCTGCGGCGTGAAGAACAGGAACAGGCGCCGCTTGGCCGGGTCGCTGGCCTTGGGGTTGTCGTAAACCACGCGCCACTCCTCGCCCTTGGGCCCCGCGCCCAGCGTCACGCTGGGCGGCGCCACCGCCTGCCAGGACGCCTCCAGTTTGCCCGCCTGCAGCAGCGAGGCCTTGCGCTCATCGGCGCAAGCGGTCACGGTGGTGGCGCTGGCCACAGTCTTGCCGTGGAAATGGCAATTGCCGGTGTGCGCCAGGGCGGCCTGGCCACCCAGGGCCAGGGCGAGAGACAGCAGAAGACGGGGCAGGGCGGTCATGGGCGTGCTTCCAAATGGCATCAGAGGCTGTTGCGCGAGGCGTCGGTGGTGTTCTCGATTTCCATGTCTTCGTGCACGTGCCGGTGCTCGGCCTCGGGGAAGCGGAAATCGTCGGCGTAAAGATCGTGCTGCAGGCCGTGCAGTTGCACGAACAGCAGGTAGACGCCGGCCAGCACCAGGCCCATGTTGGCCAGGCGGCTGAAGCGCGCGAATGAGGGGCGGTGGCGCCACAAGGCCAGGCCCGCCACCATGGCTGCCAGGGCCACGATCTGCCCCAGCTCCACGCCCAGGTTGAAGCTCAGGATGCGGCCCACGATGCCGGCGGTGTCGTCGCCCAGCGGCAATTGCTGCAGCCGCGTGGACAGGCCAAAGCCATGCAGCAGGCCAAAGCCGAAGACCGCCCACAGAATGGGCGGCGGCGTCAGGTCCAGGTGTTTCTGGAAGCCGCCGTTGTTGTCAAAACCCTTGTAGATCACGCTGATGGCGATCAGCGCGTCCACCAGGTAGTAGTTCCAAGTGATCTGCAACAGCGTGGCGCCCACCAGGGTGATGCAGTGGCCCAGGGTGAACACGGTGACCAGCCGCACCACGTCCATGAAGCGGTGCAGCAGAAACACCACGCCCAGCAGGAACAGCAGGTGGTCGTAGCCGGTGAGCATGTGGCGCGCGCCCAGTTCCACGTATTGCAGGTAGCCGCCGTCGAGCATGCGCTGCTTGTCGGCCTGGGAAATGCCATGGGCCCAGGCCAGGGCAGGGCAGAGCAGGGCGGCCAGCGTGGCCGCGAGCGATCGCCATCGGGTCATCGGGTTTGTCTCCTGTGCGCTTGGCTGGCGTGGCGTTGTGTAGCCATGCATGCCAATCTATTTTGACTAGCAAAGGAGGAAGTTTATACCCCGGATCGGCCCCATTGACCGGTCTGCCCCAAGGCCCGCAAGGGCCTCAGTGCACCCGCGCCAGCTCGGTGCGCACCTCGTCGTCGCTGAGCTGGTGAAAGTCCCGGTAGTGCAGGCCGATGGCCTCAAAGGGCTCGGGCGTGGCCAGGCAGACGATGCGGTCCACCTGGGGGCGCAAGGCGGCCAGCGTGTCGGCCGGGGCCACGGGCACGGCCAGCACCAGCCGGGCCGGGTGGCGCCGGCGCAGGGCCATGAGGGCCGCGCGCAAGGTGGTGCCGGTGGCGATGCCGTCGTCCACCACCACCACGGTGGCGCCCGTCAGGCTGCGGGGCGAGCGGCCCGCCAGGTACACCTGCCGCCGCCGCGCGATTTCGCGCACCGCTTCCTGCAGACCACGTTGCAAATGGGCGGTGTCCACGCCGGTGGCCTCTTCGTTCACCACCAGATCGGGGGGCTCGCCCTCCACCACCGCCGCGGCGGCGAACTCGGGGTTCCAGGGCGCGCCGATCTTGCGCACCAGCAGCAGGTCCAGCGGGGCTTGCAGGGCCAGCGCCACCTCGGCGGCCACCGGTACGCCGCCTCGCGGCAAGGCCAGCACCACCACGGGCGTGGGCAGCACCAGGGCCCGCAGGCGCTCACCCAGCAGGCGGCCGGCGCTGTGCCGGTCGCGCAAGGGCAGGGCGACCCGGTCCTCGTGGCGCGGCCACTGATCGGAGAACCAGCGGGCGGCCAGATCGGCGGCTTGCTCCAGGGTGCCAGGCTCCTCGAACAAATGGCTGGCCCCCGGCACCACGACCAGGTGGCCGTGGGTGCCCAGGGCCTGCAGTGCCTGGCGGTTGAGCGCAAGCACCTCGTGGTCGTCGCCGCCCACGATCAGCAGGGTGGGGGTCTGCACGTGCAGCAGTTGCCGCCCCGCCAGGTCAGGGCGGCCGCCGCGCGACACCACCGCCGTGACCCGTTCCCGGTGCTGCCCCGCGGCCACCAAGGCCGCCGCCGCGCCGGTGCTGGCGCCAAACAGGCCCATGGGCAGGCGGCGCAGCTCGGGGCGGGCGTCGCACCAGGCCATGGCCTCGCCCAGCCGACGCCCGAGCAAGGGAATGTCGAACACCCGTTCGCGGTCTTGCGATTCCTCGGGCGTGAGCAAGTCAAACAGCAAGGTGGCCAGCCCCTCGCGCTGCAAGCGCTGCGCCACGAACTGGTTGCGCGGGCTCAGGCGGCTGCTGCCGCTGCCGTGGGCGAACACCACCAGACCCCGGGCCTGCGGCGGCACGATCAGCGTGCCCGGCAACTGCAGCGGACCGATGCTCACGGACTCGGGGGCGTGCGGGTGGGTCATGGCGGCAAAGGGGCAAATGCAAGCCATTGTGGGAAGGGGCGCTGGGCCTGCATTGAGCGAACGCAACGCCGCCGCCAATGGGCCAGGCGCTAGGATGGCCGCTTACCCGATGTTCAGGAGAGGCCATTCATGAGCGAAAGCACCGTCACCATCGAGCTGCGCCAGCAGCAGGATTACCGCTTTGACATCCATTTCTCGCCCGATCTGCCGGTGCTGGTGGGCGACGAGCCGCCGCCCCTGGGCAGTGGGCAGGGGCCGTCGCCGGTGCAGTTGCTGTGCGCGGCCGTGGGCAATTGCCTGAGCGATTCGCTGCTGTTTGCCCTGCGCAAGTTCAAACAGGCGCCGGAGCCGCTGCGCTGCGTGGTGCGCGCCGAAGTGGGTCGCAACGCCGAGAACCGCCTGCGGGTGCTGCGCATCGACGCCGACCTGCACCTGGGCGTGCCCGCCTCGGCCCTGGAGCACCTGGACCGGGTGCTGGCCAGCTTCGAGGCCTATTGCACCGTGACACAGAGCGTGGGCCAGGGCATCGCCATCCACACCCGGGTGTGGGATGCTACTGGCCGGGTGCTTAAGGGGTGATGCAGCGCTACCACGGGTCTGTCACCCGTGCGGGGCTGATTTCACGGTTTTTGACATGGCGCAAGCCCTTGCAGAGCCTGGCCCGGCACGGTGCTGGGGTAAGCGTTACAGTTTGCCTTTCTCTTTTTAGTGGTTCTGGGAGTGTCATGTCGTGCCGCGTGATGATGGTTGATGACAACGACAACGATTTGTTGTTCACCCGCCTCATGCTCCAGCGCAGCGGCGTCAATTACGATGCGATGCCCTTTTTGCGGGCTGAGCAAGCGCTGCATCACCTGAGTGAAACCCCCAACCACGGGGTTTCGCTGATCTTGCTGGACATCAATATGCCCGTGATGAACGGCTTTGCCTTTCTCACCGCTTTTGAGCAGTTGCCGCCGGCCCAGCGAGAGGGCGTGAGTGTTTTGCTGCTCACTTCGTCGTCTGATCCTGCCGATCAGACACAAGCCGCGCAATTCAGTTGCGTCAAGGGCTATCTCACCAAGCCCCTGGACAAAGCCACCGCCAAGGGCCTGGTCCGATACTTGGACTCGTGAGGCGATTTCAAAGGCCCTTGCGATCTGCGCGCCTCCCCGAATTAAGGGGCGTCAGCCCCTTTCTTCTCTGCTTGCCTCGGCACAGGCGCTGCTAGCATGCCCCGGGTAAAGCGATCGCCTGCCACTGGCGCGGGCGCGCGTGTCGACGGACCTGCGGGGTCCGAGGGGATCACGATTGAAATTTGGACTCGATTCGCCTCGCCGGCTGGCGATGGTGGTGGCCTGCGTCGGGGTGTCGCTGACACTCGCGGTGGCTGGCTGGCTGCATCGGCAAAACGAAGCCCTTCTGTCGGAGCGCCTGGAGTCCGCCTCCAATGAAATTGGCCAGCGGATCGAAGAGCGGCTGTCTTTGTACGAGTATGGATTGCGCGGTGCGCGTGGTGCGGTGCTGGCTGCCGGCGGCGATGCCATTACCCGGTGGCAGTTTGAGACGTACGTGAACAGCCGCGAGATGGCGGCCGAGTTCCCGGGAGCGCGTGGCTTCGGCTTCATTCGGCGGGTGCCACTCGATGCAGAAGCGGTTTTTCTGGAGAAAGCGCGGGCCGCCAATCCGGGTTTCCAGTTGCGCCAGCTGACGCCCCACACCGACGAGCGCTTCGTCATTGAGTATGTGTTTCCCGAGGGGCCCAACCGTGGGGCAGTCGGACTGGACATTGCCTCTGAAACGAGCCGGCGAGAGGCGGCCAGGGCCGCCGTGAAAAGCGCGCAAGTGCAACTCACCGCACCCATCACCTTGGTGCAGGCCACGGGTCAGGTGCGACGTGGTTTCCTCATGCTGCTGCCGGTCTATCGCCCGGGACAGTCTTCGCTCACGCCAGAAGACCGCGAACGCGCCGCCATCGGCTGGACCTATGCCCCCCTGTTGGCAGACGAGTTATTGAGCGAACTGGGGCCGCGGGCGGCAGAAGTGGCATTCACCCTGACCGACGCCACTGAGGCTGAGCCATTTTTCCGACTGGCCCTGGGTAATGTCGATGCCTTGCCGGGCCGCCTTGAGGCGGTGCGCGAGCTTCGGGTGGCAGGGCGGCGTTGGCTCATGCACGCGCGCCCGTTGCCGGCCCTTGATCGCGCGGTCGCCTACTTGCACCTGGGCTGGGTGTTGGCAGCGGGCGTGGCGATCAGCATGGGAGTTGCATGGCTGGTGCTTCAGATCGCACGCCAGCGCCATGCGCTGCGTGAGCGCGAGGGGCATGGCGCGTGGCGACCGCACCCGCGTGCATCCGATTGGGCGGGATTCCTGCGCAGTTCGCTGGCGTGGAAGGCACTTCTCGCCTATGGCCTGCTGTGCGCTGCTATCCTGGCCAATGATCACCATGAGGCGCTGGACCGCCTCAGCGCCCAGACCCATGACACGCTGGACACCTTGGTGCAGCGTCAGGCGGATGCCACCAATTCGCGTCGCCTGTTCCGCCGCAAAAGCGTTGTTTTTCTCGCTTCGTCACCGCCGGTGTATGCCATGGTTCGCGGCGCCCAATCGAATGGTGGGCTGGTTGATGGGGCAACGCCTGCGGTGGTCGCTTCCCGGCTGGAGCAGTTTTTCGTCGCCTACCTGCAGGCCAACCCTGAGGTGTTCCAAGCCCGTCTGATCGGTACTGCCGCCGGTGGGCGTGAGTTGGTGCGGGTTGAGCGGCACGGAGATGCGCCGGTGGTCGCATCGGAAAATTCGCTGGCGCGGGTGGACTCCGAACCCCATTTCCGTGAGGCCATGCGGGTGGCTGCGGGCGAGGTGTTTGTCTCGGACACCGAGTTGCTGCGCGAAGGCGATGGCCCGCGCATGCCGCCGCAGCCCCTGGTGCACTACAGCACGCCAGTGCTTGATGGTTCGGGCCGCGTGTTTGGCGTGCTGAGCGTCAGCGTTGACCGCAGCCGCATGACGGTGGACCGGGAAATCGCGCGGACCCTGCCCGATGGGGTGTCGATGTTCGTGGCGGATCGCAACGGAGACTACCTCGTGCATCCCGACTCGTCCAAGCAATTCGGACTCCAGCTGGGCAAGCGCTACCGCTGGACGGACGATTTTGTGATTGCGTCGGATAAAGGGCATGACAGCGATGAACCCTGGAGGGGGCCAGAGGGGCCGGTGCTGGGGGCCACCTTGGTGCTGCAATCCAACGCCGACACCCCCATTGGCAGCTTGCGCTACATCGCCGTGATGCCAACGGCCCGACTTGAAGCCATTGCCTGGCGATCGACCCTTGGCACCCTGCCCATGCTGATGGCCCTGGGAGCAGTGGCCATGGTCATGTTCTATCTCTACTGGGTGAGCATGCAGCGCCGCCTTGACGCCCGCAGCCAGCGCTTGCAGCTGGCGGCCATCGTCGAGCAAACGTCCGACGCCATCATTGGCCTGGACCGGCAAGGTCGGGTCACCTCGTGGAACCGCGGAGCCCGTGAACTGTTCGGTTACCAGCCCGAGGAGGCTGTGGGGCGCCGGCTCGACGCGCTCATCGTGCCTCAGGGCATGGTGGCCGACGAATTGGAGGCGCTGGGAGCGCTTGACGAAGACCCCACGCCTGATCCCCTGGAGCGCTGGCGCCGCACCCGCGACGGGCGCGATGTGCAGGTGGCCATTACCTTGTCGCCCCTGCGCACCGATGACGGTCGCGTGGCTGGTGCATCGGCCATCGTGCGCGACGTGACCCGCGAGCGCGAGGCCCAACGACAGGTGGTTGAGCTCAATGAACGCCTGGAAGAAGAGGTGCGCGAACGCACCGCCAACCTGGCACAGGAGCGCCAGCGCCTGGACTACATCCTCAAGGGCACCAACGCTGGGACCTGGGAGTGGAACGTTCAGACCGGCGAGACTCGCTTCAACGAGCGCTGGGCCGAGATAGTCGGGCTCACACTTGAGGAGTTGAGCCCGGTGTCCATTGAGACCTGGTACCGCATGGTCCACCCGGACGACTTGGCCAAATCCAACGCCATGTTGCAGCGCCACTTCATCGGCGAGATCGACCAGTACGAATGCGAGGCGCGCATGCGCCACCGCGATGGTCACTGGGTGTGGGTGCTGGACCGTGGGCGCGTGACCACCTGGACTGCCGATGGCCAGCCGGAATGGATGTACGGCACCCATCGCGACGTGACGGCCGCCCACACCGCACAGCAACGCCTGGCCGAAAGCGAGGCCCTGCTGGCGCGCACCGGCCGCGTGGCCGGAGTCGGAGGGTGGCAGTACGACGTGCAGACCAATCAGGTGGTCTGGACCCGCGAGGCACGAGAGATCCATGAGGTCGCGCCCGATTTCGTGCCCAACCTGGACTCCATGCGTGCCTTCTACTTGGGTGGTGCTCGCTGGCAGTTTGACGAGGCCGTAAGCAAGGCCCGAGAGGTGGGAGAACCCTTTGACCTGGAGCTGCCCTTTCGCACCGACCAGGGACGAGAGCTGCAGGTGCGCGTGGCCGGCGAGCCGGTGCGCGACAGCGCTGGCGTGGTGATTCGCATCGACGGTGCGGTGCAGGACGTGACCGAGCGCTACACCATGGAGGCCGAGATGCGCCGCATCAACGACCTCCAGCAGAGCATTCTGGAAAATCTGCCCTGCGGCCTCAGCGCCTTTGACCAGGACTTGCGCCTGGTGGCCTGGAACGCCGAGTTCATCCGTCTGCTGGGCCTGGAGGCGCTGTTTGAGAAGGGCGTGCCCAGCTACGACGAGATTCTCGATTTCAACCTGGCGCGTGGCGAGTACGGCCACGGGCCAGAGGCGCAGGAGCAGGTCGATCGCATTCGCGCCTACGCACGCGAGCCGGTGACCAACCGCTTCGAGCGCCTTCGGCCGGACGGCACGCCCATCGAGGTGCGCAGCACCCCCATGCCAGGCGGCGGTTTCGTCACCACCTACAACGACATGTCCGAGCGCCGCAAGGCCGAGCGCGAGATCGAGCGCAGCGAGGCGCTGCTGCGCGGCGCCATCACCGCGGTGGACGAGGCCTTCGTGCTGTTCGACCCGCAAGACCGGCTGGTTTTCTGCAACGACAAGTACCGTGCGCTCTACCACCTGGCGGCCGACGTGATTCAGCCCGGGGCCAAGTTTGAAGACATCGCGCGAGCTGGCGCCGAGCGTGGCCAGTACCCCGATGCCGTGGGCCGAGTGGAGGAGTGGGTGCGTGAGCGAGTGCAGAGCCACCTCTCAGATTCCCCGCCAGCCGTGCAGCGCCTGGGCGATGGGCGGGTGGTGCGCGTGGTGGAGCGCCGCATGCCAGACGGCCACACGGTGGGCTTCCGTCTGGACATCACCGACCTGGTTCGCGCCACCGAGGCGGCCGAGGCGGCCTCGCGCGCCAAGGGCGAGTTCCTGGCCAACATGAGCCACGAAATCCGCACCCCGCTGCACGCCATCATCGGCTTGACGCACCTGCTGGCCGACACCCCGCTCAATAACCGCCAGCAGCAACTGGTGGCCAAGTCGCAGATGGCCAGCCAGTCATTGCTGGGCATCGTCAACAACGTGCTTGACTTGGCCAAGATCGAAGCGGGCGAGATGCCGATCGAGGCCGAGCCCCTTGTATTGCGGGACTTGCTCGACGGCGTGGATGCGCTATTCCATCAGCAGGCCGAGGACAAGGGTGTCTCGCTGTCCGTGGAGCTGGACCCCGCCCTGCCCGAGGTGCTGGTGGGCGACGCGTTGCGCCTGCGTCAGGTGCTCACCAACCTCGTGGGCAACGCCTTGAAGTTCACCGAGCAAGGCCAGGTTCAGGTCATCCTGAGCGCCATTCCCTTCTCGTCTGCGCAGCCGAGCGACACCGTGCGCGTGCGCGGCGTGGTGCGCGACACCGGGGTGGGCATGTCACCCGAGGTTCAGGCCCGCGTGTTCACTCCCTTCCTGCAGGCCGACGCGTCCACCACGCGCCGCTATGGAGGCACCGGCCTGGGGCTGTCCATCGTCAGTCGCCTCATCGACGCCATGGGCGGCAAGCTCGCCGTGAGGAGCGCGCCGGGAGAGGGCAGCGAGTTCAGCTTCGAGGTGCCGCTGACCCTGCCCAGCAGCGCCCAGCTGGGCCGTGGTGCGGCGCGTGGTGCCGGGTTGGAGGTCATGGTGGTGGACGATGAGCCCCGCGACCGCCAGTTGCTCACCGAACTGGCCCGAGCCTTTGGCTGGCGCGCACAAACCTGCGACAGCGGCGAGGCCGCGCTGGCCGAGATCGAACGGCGCCTCGTGCGGGGCCAGTCACTGCCCGACGCCATCCTCATGGACTGGCAGCTCACAGGCATGGATGGCCTGCAGACGCTGGGCAAGCTGTCCGAGCGTCTCGGTCCGCGCCATTTGCCGGTATCGCTCATGGTGACGGCCGCCGAACGCGCTCGCCTGCAGCGCCTGGACCCCCGCCGCCTGGCCGATGCGATCCTGACCAAGCCGGTCAATGCCTCGGTGCTGTTCAACGCCGTCAACCACGGGGTGGTCAGCCGCCACGGCGGCACCGATCGGGTCAAGCAGGTGATGGGCACGCCTTCTGGCCTGGTCAAGTCGCTACCTGGTGTGCGGCTGTTGGTGGTGGACGACAGCGACATCAATCTGGAGATCGCGCGCCACCTTCTGGAACGCGAGGGCGCCATGGTCACCACCGCCAGCAACGGCCGCGAGGCCCTGGCCGTTCTGCGGCTGGCGCCACAAGAGTTCGACGCCGTGCTGATGGACGTGCAGATGCCCGAAATGGACGGCCTGGAGGCCACCCAGCTGCTGCGCCAGCAGCCCTCGCAAGTGGGCCTGCCGGTGATCGCCCTGACAGCCGGGGCCCTGGCCGAAGAGCGCCGCCGCGCCATTGAGTCGGGCATGAACGCCTTCCTCACCAAGCCGCTGGACCCCGGCCTCATGGTCCGCACCGTTCGCGGTGTGATCGAGGAAATGACCGGTCAACCGGTGCCGGTGGCCTCCGTCAGCGAGGAGACGGCCACGCCCGTCCAATGGCCCGAGATCGCGGGCATTGACGGGCCACGCTCCGCACGCCGCCTGGGCTTTGACGTGGCCTTGCTGCGCCAGTCGCTGCGGCGCCTGCTGGCCGAGTTTGGCGGCATCGCTGACGAGCCTTGGCCTGACCACCTCTCCACGCCGGCCCGTGTCGCGCTCACCCGGCGCATGCACAAGCTGCGTGGCGCCGCTGGCGTGATTGATGCCCTGGCCGTGATGGACGCCTCTGCGCAGCTGGAGGCGGCATTGCGCGACGACGTGGCTTGTGCGGACATGGCGCCGATGTGGGCGAGCCTGAGGAGCGCCCTGCGCCGGTTGGGCGAGGCCAGTGCGGCCTGGTTGGCCAGCCCTTCGCCGCAACCCTTGACGCCCGCACAGGACTGGAGCGATGACGTACCTGTCCGCTTGGTCCAGTTGCTGACACAAAATGATCTGGATGCGCTCACTTTGTTTGAGGCCCATCAGGCTTCTTTGCGTGAGCGTTTGGGCGCAAACGTGGTGGACCAGATGGCCCAACGGCTGCAAGCGCTTGACTTTCATGGGGCTGCGGCACTGCTCGCGGCACAATCCGCGGCATGAACCCGGTGACCGCACGTCCCTTGGTTGACGACGAATCGCCCCAGCCGGTTCTTCTCATCGTTGACGATGACCCCAGCATGATCCAGGTGCTGGGGAAGGCCCTGCGCAGCCTGGGCCGGCTGCGTTTTGCTACGCATGGTGCAGATGCGCTGCGCTTGATGCGCGAGAGCCTGCCCGACATCGTGCTGCTGGACGCCCAGATGCCCGGCATGTCTGGCTTTGACGTGCTGGATGCCATCAAGCACGACACAAGCCTGGCTGACCTGCCGGTCATCATGGTCACCAGCCACTCCGAGGAGGACTTCGAGCAGGCTGGGCTTGAGCGAGGCGCGGCCGACTTCATCGCCAAGCCCATCCGGCCTGCGATTGTTCAGGCCCGGGTGCGAACCCAGTTGCGGCTGAAGCAGGCCAACGACAAACTCAAAAAGATGGCTGCCGCCGACCGCCTGAACTTGGCAGCGGCGCTGCGTGACCTGCGCCAGAGTCACGCCCAGTTGCAGACCAACGCCGAGGCCCTACGAGTGGCCAATGAAGGGCTGTTGCAGTTTGTGCGCATCGCCTCGCACGATCTGCGCGAGCCGCTGAACACCATGGTGCAGTTCGTAGGTCTAGTGGAAGAAGACCACGCTCAAGGCCTGCCTGAGGACGCGCGCCTCTACCTGAACCTGGCCCTGCGCGCCGGCCAGCGCATGCGAACCTTGCTCGATGACGTGGTGCGATACGCGAGGTTGCAGAACGGCGAGACCGAACCCCCCGAGCCGGTGGCGCTTGATCGGGTCCTGGCTGAGTTGCGCGGTGCACTCGCGGCGAGCCTGTCTGACACCGGCGCAGTCCTGACCATTGGCCCCCTGCCTGTCGTCATGGGGCACGCTAGTCTCTTGTCGTTGCTGTTCCAGAACCTGTTGTCCAATGCCCTCAAGTTCATGCCGCCCGGCCAAGCGCCAGAGGTGTCGGTGACGGCCCATGTTGCCAAGGGGCACGCAGTCATCACTGTGGGCGACAACGGCATCGGCATCTCAGAAGAACACGTGGCGGTGTTGTTCCAGCCCTTTCAGCGCCTGCACCTGCGAAGCGAATACGAGGGAGCAGGTCTGGGTTTGGCCTTGAGCCGCCAGATCGCTGAAGCCCACGGGGGCGACATTCAGGTTTGCACCGAGCCTGGGAAAGGGTCGCGTTTCTCGGTTCGGCTACCGCTGGCGGTGGTCATTCCCGCGCCTTGACGACGGTGGGTATGGGTCGTGATGTGATACTGGGTATCGGTATTACACGAAGGTTCATAAAAAAGTGTGAACTAGACGCTAACCATACATGAGTCCTACCGGTAAAGATGACAGAATGTTTCCATGCTGTCGCGATCGGGAGATGAAACATACGGGGGTAGGGTATGAGTACCCAGCCCGTGGTCGCTCGTCCACTGGCGTGGTTGCTTGCGTTGGTGGTCGCTTGGTTGCTCACGGCTTGCGGCGAACCGGTGCGTCCACCGCTATCGGTTGGCATGAACGCCTGGGTGGGTTACGACCCACTGGTTTTGGCGCGTGACCGGCAGCAGATCGATCATCAGCTGATCAAGGTGGTGGAACTGGCCACCGCCAGCGAGACCCAGCGTCACCTCAAGAACGGCTTGCTCGACTCCGCGGCACTTACCTTGGATGAGGTCTTGCGACTGCGGGACGGTGGCTTGGACTTGCGTGTTGTGGCCGTGCTCGACGCCAGTCACGGGGCCGATGTGGTCATGGCCATGCCCAATGTCCAGCATGTGGAGCAACTCAGGGGCAAAACCGTCGCGGTGGAGGACACGTCAGTGGGCGCGCTCATGCTTGATCGCATGTTGCAGTCGGCCGGCATGAGCCGCTCCGATGTGGTGGTGTTGCACGAAGAGGCCAGCCTCCACCAGGACCTGCTGCGCAGCGGACGGGTGGCGGCGGTGGTCTCTTATGCGCCATTGAGCGGCATCCTGGCCAATGCAGGTTACCGCCCCCTGTTCTCCAGTGACCGGATGCCGGGGGAAATTCTGGACGTGCTGGCGGTGCGAGCGGCTGTGCTTCACGAGCGCCCCGAGGCCGTTCAAGCCTTGCTTCTGGCCTGGCAGAGCGGATTGGAATTGCTTGAACTCGATCCGGTGGGGGCTGCGGCCTCGCTGGCGCCAGGTACCGATCTTTCTTCGGATCTGTACTTGAAGGTCATCTCGGGTTTGAAGTTCTACAGTCCCGCCCAATCGTTGGCGGCGATGGAGGGGACGCCGCCCGAATTGCTGGTGTCTGCCCAACGAGTGGCCAATTTGATAGCCGATATTGGATTGGTCGACGCCCCGCCTTCCCTCCATGACCTGTTCGATGCGTCGCCCGCTCGTGCGGCGTTGGGTCGAGGTGGCCCATGAGCTTGGCACGCCGGCTGCTGTTTTTGCCTGGTCGTTGGCTGGCGCCTTTGATGCTGGCGGTTTTCGCGCTCTTGGCGGTGGGAGTGAGCTACCTCATTCAGTCTTCAGAACTGGATGCGTCGGTGCAGGAGCAGGAAACGCGTCGGCTGCGCGAACGCCTGAGCGTGGAGCAGAGCAGACTGAGTTTGCAGAGCGACAACGCCCGAACCCAACTGGTTCGGCGCCTGGTAGGCGGCATGGGTCTTTATGTCGGTATGCGATCGGTGTACCTCGTGGGCCGCGATGGAGCCGTGCAAGCCTCGTTGACCCGATCCGATATTGGTCGAGACATCTCTCTTGTGCTCGGTGCCTGGCCGGACCTCGCCCGCGCCATGAGTACGCGTGAGCATTCACAGGCGCCCATGGGCATCGACGTCTGGCGGGTCGATGGGGCCGACTGGTTGCTCGGGTCTGCACCCTTGACTGACGGCCGCCGCCTGCTGGCGGTGATGGACCTGAGCTACCCGCTGGCGCAGCGCCAGGCGGCCATCAACAGCCAGGCCCTTCGAGACGGTCTTCTGCTGCTGGCGCTGGTGGCCGGTTTGGCCGGTGTCATGCACCTGGTATGGTTTCGTCGCGCCAATCGCCTGATGAATACCCTGGCACGCATGGGCGAGGGGCAGCTGGATGCCCGCACAGGCCTGGTGGGTGGTGACGAGTTGGCGCGCATTGCCGCCGAGGCCGACCGCATGGCGCTTCGGCTTCAATCCCAGCAAGCGCAAATCCGGCAACTGGCTGATCTTGTGGACCGTTCCCCCGTCGTGGTGGTCGAATGGCGCAACGCTCCCGGTTGGCCCGTGACCTACGTGAGCCGCGGCGTGAGCCAGTGGGGTTACCGCCCGCAAGACCTCATGAATGGCGTGATCCGCTATGCGGACCTGATCCACGCTGACGACGTGAACCGGATCAACGCCGAGGTGGAGCACTACTTCCGCCATGGCCCAGACGACTATCGCCAGGAATACCGGCTGCGAAACGCCAATGGCGAATGGGTCTGGGTGGAAGACCGCACCACGCTGCGGCGCGATGAGCACGGTGAGGTGGTGGGCATCAGCGGCATCCTGCTGGATGTCACGGCCCAAAAGATGGCCGAGCTGGCCCAGCGAGAGCAAGCCGAGATGCTGCGGCTGTTCTACGAATTGCCCTTCATTGGCATGGCGATTTCGGCACCTGACACGCGGCGCTGGCTGCAGGTGAACGATCGGTTGTGTGAGATTCTGGGTTACTCGCGCGATCAGCTGCTGACCATGACCTGGAGCGAGATGACCCCTCAGCCCGATCTGGACCAGAACCTTTTGCTGCTGGAGCAGGTGAAGGCGGGCATGCGCGATGGCTACCAAATGACCAAGCGTTTCCTTCGCCGCGACGGCCATGTGGTCTACACAGAGATCGAGGTTCGTGCCGTGCGAAAACCCGATGGAACGTTGCACCGTTTGTTCGCCACGGTGCAAGACGTCACCGAGCGCCGGCTCGCCAATGAGGCCTTGCGTGAGCAGAAAGACATGCTGGAGCAGGCTGAGGTCATGGCCGGTCTGGGCAGTTGGTCTCACGACACCCGAAGTCAGGACACCTGGTGGTCGACCCAGATGTATCGCAACATAGGTCGAGACTTGGCCATGGGGCCGCCGCAAGGCTTGGCTGGTTGCCTGGCCTGTGTTCACCCTGACGACCGGCGCAGCCTACTGACGACCATGAGGGCCATCGACCGCTCTGGCCAAAGCGACACGCTGACGCTGCGTCGCCATCCCGACCTGGGCCCGGCACGCTGGTTTCGCGCCCGCCTGGAGCACCACCCACTGCCCGGGGGGGGCTGGTGCTGGCGTGGCACCTTACTGGACATCACCGCCCTGCAAGAGGCCAAGAGTGAACTGGAGCGCAGCAATGCCGAGTTGGAGGTTCGTGTCAAGGAGCGCACCCAGCAACTTAGCCTGGCCAACCGGGAGTTGGAGGCCTTCACTTACACCGTGTCGCACGATTTGAAGGCTCCGCTGCGAGGGATCGACGGCTACAGCCAGTTGCTGGCCGAAGAGTATGCGCCCCAGCTTGATGAAACTGGCCAGGCCTATGTGGCGCGCGTTAGGCACGGGGTGCAGCAGATGGGCGCCCTGATTGCCGACCTGCTGGACTACTCGCGCATGGAGCGCCGCACCATGGACCTGCAGCCGCTGGAACTGATTCCCCTGATCCGCCGAGTGCTGGATGAAAACAGCGCCGACATTGAGCGCACTGGCGCCAGCGTGAGCGTTTGTGTGTCACCCATGGTCTTGCGCCTGGACCGCGAAGGCCTTGCAGTGGCCTTGCGCAACCTGGTAAGCAATGCGCTGAAGTTCACCAAGCCTGGTCAGGTGCCGATAATCGATATCGGCTCCACCGAGACCGAAAGCGGGCACGTGCTGTGGGTGCGTGACCAGGGCGTGGGCTTCGACATGAAGTACCACGACCGCATCTTTGGCATCTTCCAGCGCCTGCAGCGATCTGAGGACTACGCCGGCACAGGCGTTGGTCTGGCCTTGGTGGCCAAGGCCGTCCAGCGCATGGGTGGCCGGGTCTGGGCCGAGAGCCAACCCGGCCAAGGCGCCACTTTTTACATGGAGTTTTCGCGATGAGCACGTCTTTGCCTCCCATCCTATTGGTCGAAGACAACCCCATGGACCTTGACCTCACGCTGCGTGCATTCAACAAGCGGCGTTTCATCAACGCCATCGAGGTGGCGCGAGATGGCGAAGAAGCACTGGCCTACATTGCGCGCTGGGACGCGGGTGAGCCAGTTCCTGCCGTCATCCTGTTGGACATCAACATGCCCAAGGTCAATGGACTGGAGGTGCTGGATAGGCTGAAGCACCATCCCGTGTACCGGCGCATTCCGGTGGTGGTGCTCACGTCATCGAGGGAAGACCGTGATCTGGCGGCCGCTTACGACCTCGGGGTGAATTCGTACATTGAAAAGCCGGTCAGTTTCAACAAGTTCATGGAGGTGGCTGATCAGATTGAGCTGTACTGGTGCGTCACCAACCAGCGAGGGCTGACCTGAGCTATGGCACTGCGTTGACGGGTACCGCTGGTCGGCCACGGGCGGTGCAGGCAGGAACGTCATCAAGTTCCCGGCGGGCGTGCCGAAAACTGGTTCGTATACGCGGGTGTATGCCTGCAGCCCATTGAGAGACCGCCATGATCCAGATGCCATCTGTCCGTCCGGTGCCCTGGGCCGCCACCAGTGGCGGGGTCCAGGCTGTTTCCGCCGTTCGCCCTCCGCAACCGGTGGTGGCCGGCAGACAGGACAGTACCGATCCGGCCGCACATGAGGCAAGCGACGTGACCGTGGGCTCGGCGTCCACTGCAGGTGCCAGCCAAGCCAATCAGGCCGCCACCCAGCGAGTGACGGGACACGTCAAGGCGCAGCCGATGGACCTGGCGCGTGAACGCGAACTTCGGCGGGAACAGGCCCGCCAACTTGAGGAGCAGGCCGACCGTGACCGCGAGGCCATGGAGCGACTGCGAGCGGTGTTGACCAATGTCTGGGAGGCCAGTGCTGCCGTGGTGGAGCAGGCCCTGAGCGAGGGCAACGAGACTGCCTTGACCAGTGACGTCTCGCACAATTTGGGCGCCCTGACCGGGATGCAACGATCGCAACGGCCAGCGCTGGTGGCAGACAAGGCCGCGGGTCAAGTGTCTCATCAAGGGGCGGTGGTGACTTTGCCTGGTGACGCGTCCGCTGCCGAGGGCGTCGGGGCTAATGGCAATGGGTCGGGTGTTGTGCTCGGGTACGACGAGCGTGGGATCGGAAGCCCGGATCGCCTGGCCGCAGGTCGAATCATCAGCCAGCGCGTGTAAGGCCCATTGAGTGCCAGAGCACTTGTGCCTCGTGCCCGGCTGGGCACTAGGAGGCGCACCTCATGGCGACATGGGGCGCTGACGGGCATGCTGGATGCCTGGATGCCTGGATGCTCACTCTTGCTGCCGCTTGTCTGGCCTATTTGCCGCGATCTGCAAGCGACTTAATCGGTCGGGTGGAGGTTGAAGCCCTTGATGGCGTCTTGGGTGCTGTCGGCCGCTACCTGAATGTCATGGGTCAGTTCGGCTTCCGGCAATACAGTTCCCTCTTCGCTCGCCAGCTTTTCCACTCGTGCCGCCACCGCCACGATCGCCCTGAAGCCCATGAGCATCGCGGACCCCTTGAGCCGATGGGCCTGATGCTCCACCTCTGTCCGGTCATTTCTTGCCAAGGCATCGATCAGCGCGTGCACCGTGCCCTCGGGTTTGGCAAAGAGTGTCCCGAGCAACTCGGCGTGCACGTCAGACGGCATCATCGCCAGGATTTCGGTGTACGATTCCGAATCGATCAGGTCGCTGGTCTCGCTGCCCAGCCCCTCGTGCCAGTTCCCGTTCAGCAGGGCAGGTGATATCGGGTCCATGGATGGCGCCATGGTAGACGCGCCGCCGGGACCGGATGTGAAGTGCCGCGGCAGGTCAGGCGTCGAGGGATGGCTGCCTGCATCGCCAAGGGGTTCCGTCAGGCCACATTCCTCCAGAGCCCGCCTCAGGTCGGCCATCTGAAGCGGCTTTGACGTGAAGGCATTCACGCCCACCTCCAGCGCACGCTTGCGTGTGTCATTGACCACGTCGGCGGTCACCAGCACGATCTTGATCTCATTGACCGGAGATGGCATGGCCCGAATGGCCTGTGCGGTGGCCAGTCCGTCAAGCACGGGCATGTGATAGTCCAGCAACACCGCGTCAAACATCTGGCGCTTGAGCAGTTCCAGCGCCTCCTGTCCGTTCTCGCAGAAGACAGCATCGTGTCCCATCTGATCCAGCAGAATGTTCATGTACTTCAGGTTGATCGGATGGTCTTCAGCGACCAGCACCTTCAGGCGACGTGTGCGGCTAGGGCTGTCCTGGTGGGTGCACTTGGCATTGGGTGCCTGCGTCTGTGCCAGCCGCAATGTCACTGTGAATGCAGAACCATGTCCCGGCGCGCTGGTCACGGCGATGTCGCCTCCCATCATTCGGGCCAGGTTGCGCGAGATCTCCAGTCCGAGCCCCGTACCGCCCACGCGCCGGCGCAGCGAGTTGTCTGCCTGGTAGAAGCGCGTGAAGAGTTGCGACAGGGTTTCCTCGTCCATTCCGATGCCAGTGTCGCGCACCACGATCGTCACGCCGTCTGGCTCTCCCTTCCAGCGGCCGATCTCGGCCGTGATGGAGCCGGCATTGGTGAATTTGATGGCATTGCCGATCAGGTTGAACAGAATCTGGCGCAGGCGTGTGGCATCAGCCATCACCCAGCTGGGCAGAGATTCGTCCACTGAGACGTTCAGCGATAGGCCTTTTTCCCTGGCCGGGGCTCGCATCAGGCCCTCCACGTCCTGTGCCACCTCTCGCAGCTGCGTCGGTGCCACCGACAGGCGCAACGTGCCTGATTCCATGGTGGACACGTCAAGGATGTCGTTCAGCACACCCAGCAGGTGCTGTGCGGAGTCCCTCGCGGTCTGCACGTAGTCGCGCTGTTGGCCGGACAATGGGGTGTCGTCCAGCAGGTTGAGCATGCCCAGCACCCCCTGGAACGGCGTACGGATTTCGTGGCTCATATTGGCCAGGAAAACACTCTTGCCGTGGTTGGCGGCTTCGGCGGCGTCCTTTGCTCGGCTGACCTCATGGCTGAGTTCCTGCAGGCGGGCATATTGCCGCTGCTGCCAGCGCACATGGCGAACCAGCACCACCACAAACACCAGCAAAGCCGTGGTTTGCACGGCAGCCAGTGCGATCACCAGCAAGCTCTGGTCGTGAAGTTGGCGATTGCGCTCATCCATGAACCGGCTCGCCGCGCGGGTGGCCTCGCGCGTCAATTCGGCCAGGTAGGGACTCAGGGCTTCCACGCGCCGGCTAAGGTCTCGCAGCCGAGCCGGCTCGGCCACCAGGGTAGTCGCGTCGGCGAAAAGAGGGTCTGCATAGGCATTGAACACCTTGATTTCACGCATGGCTTCGCGAAAGGCCGTGGTGTTGTCCAGCAGATTGCGCCTGGGCAGGTCTTCGATCAGCTTGATTCGGCTCAGGAACACTTCATAGCGCTGAAGCAGTTCGTCGGCGTCCACCGGTGCAGCCAGGTCGGGGTGTTCGTGTGCCGTGATGTGCACGGCGTAACTTAGGCGAGCTGTTTCCCGTTCAAGTTGGTAGGCCTGCCAAGTCAGGGAGTCGACCTGGTGCGTCGACAGGTTTTGCATCACCTGGAACTGCTGCCACTGAATCCAGACCAGAGGGGTCAGGGTCAGGAGCAGTAGCGCCGTGATGGCCAAGACCCATTGTCTGGTCTTCCATTGGGCCAAGCCAGTCACCGAGCTTTTCATTGAATGTCGAGCGATTTGAGTTGCCAGATCGAGCGCTCGTAATAGGTGGATGTGCGCAGGTCGGCGCTGCTGTCGAAGGGGTAGATCACGAACAAGGGGCCTTTTTCGCGAACCGGGATTGGCTGGTCGTTGATCAGCCGGGCCACCACCACGTCAAAGCGCGTGGCATCTTCCGCCGGGATCGTGATGTGATAGTCGTTGATGGCCGAGGCCTTGATCGAAGTGCCCTTTGCTCTGACCAGCTTGAGCACATCGACCAGTTTCGGGCCGGTGAACTTGACGGGCACCTTGCTCCATGGGGTGTTGGTGGTGAAGGTGTGCTGCGGCAAGGTGCTGAGCATGTTCATATCAAGCGCCGCCTCATTGCCTCGGTTCTTGGCACCGATATTGCCCTTGATCGTCAACACCACCTTGCCTTTGGGTTCTGATAAGGAGGCAGGCTCGGCGGCGTGGACAAAGGACACGCCGCAAAGCAGCGAGACAAGGAGCAGGCGTCGGAACAGCATGTTGATCAAAGGTCAGGTCAGGTCAGATTCGGTGTCGCACCCCGGTCGAGGTGGCGCTGAGGCGGGCCAACAAGGCAGGTGTGATCTGGGTCAGGGTAAGCACTTCATGGGCAGCGCCGTGCTGGATGGCCATGCGAGGCATACCAAAAACCACACAAGAGGCTTCGTCCTGCACGTAGTTATAGCTCCCTGCGTCTTTCATTTCGCGCATGGCGGCTGCACCATCCGCGCCCATACCCGTGAGCATGATGCCAATCGCATTCGGCCCCAACACCTGCGCAGCCGAGCGAAACAGCACTTCGACCGACGGACGGTGGCGGTTGACCGGTTCGGTGTCTTCCACAACGGCGACGTAATTAGATCCGCTTCGAGAGAGTCGCAGATGATGGCCCCCAGGTGCAATGTACGCGTGTCCCGGCAGAATTCGCTCCCCATTTCGGGCTTCCTGGACACGAATTTTGCACAAAGCGTCGAGGCGATTGGCGAAGCTGGTGGTGAATCCGGCAGGCATGTGTTGCGTGATAACGATGGCTGGGGCGTCTGGCGGCATAGGGGTCAGAACCTCGCGAATGGCCTCGGTGCCCCCAGTCGATGCGCCAATGCAGATGATCTTCTCGGTCGACAGTCTGAGCAAGCTCGGCGTTGGCCGTTCGTGATGAATGACCGTGTTGCTCGGCACATTGGCCGCGTTGGCCGGCGCAACGGGCTCCCTGCGGCGCACATGGGCGGTGGCGGCGGTGCGGATCTTGTCGACGATTTCTCCCGCCAATTCTTGAAGGCCTCCACTGACGCCGATGCGCGGCTTGGCCACGAAATCGACGGCGCCCATCTCCAGCGCCCGAAGCGTGATCTCGGCACCTTGCTCGGTGAGGGTGGAAACCATCACCACTGGCATGGGTCGCAAGCGCATGAGCCGAGAGAGAAACTCCAGCCCGTCCATCCGTGGCATTTCCACGTCCAGCGTGATCACGTCGGGATTGAGCTCACGGATCATCTCTCTGGCCACGAGCGGATCGGCTGCGGCGCCGACGCACACCATATCTGGTTGCCGATTGATGATTTCGGTGAGCAGACTGCGCACCAGGGCTGAGTCGTCCACCACGACCGCCCGAATCTTTGCATTGGCCATCGGAGTCCTCCTTGAAATCGGTCCGCCCCGCGACCGGATGGAGCGGACTCTTGAATCGTCTAGAACAGGTCGATCGAGCCGCCCGCGGTGGACTTGGCCATAAGGGCTGCGCTGCCACGTCGCTCTTGGGTTTCCAGCGTCTCGGGGTGCGAGTGCGCCAGGCGCTTGACCATGGCCTTGCCAGTGGCAGGGAAGTAACAGACCTTGCGCGGATGGATGTCCAAAACGTCTTTGGACACCACCGCGATGCGCTCGGTCTGCAGGTAATCCAGCACGAACTGCGTGTTGCGCTCCCCTACGTTCATCGTGGTGAAGGACTGCATCACCTGCCCGCCGCCGAACACTTTGGCTTGCATGTACTCGCGTCTTGCACCCAGCTTCATCATTTCGTTGATGAGCAACTCCATGGCGTAGGAGCCGTAACGGCCACCTGCGTCAGCCCCTCCTTCGGGCAGCATGAAGTGGTTCATTCCGCCCACTCGCACGCGAGGGTCCCAGATGCAAGCAGCGATGCAAGAGCCCAGGACCGTCATGATCACCAAGTCTTCGGTGGTGACGTAGTACTCGCCCGGTAGCACCTTCACTGCGATTTGCTGGAAGTGCGGGTCGTAATAGAAGAATGAGGCCTCGCCCGCTTTTGGCGCTTGGGCCTTGAGTTGGTCGATCCGGGTCCGTTCCGGTCCAGGTTTGGCGCGGACCGAAGAGGCTTCAGAGACGCTCATAGACTGTCTTTCCGCGCAGCACGAACAGATTGCGCGCGTCGCTGAAGTTCTCGGCATGGCCGACGAACAACATCCCGCCCGGCTTCATGATCCGATGGATGCGCTCCAGCACCGCACGCTGCGTGGGGCCGTCGAAATAGATCATCACGTTGCGGCAGAAGACCACGTCGAAGGGCTCACGCAACGGCAGTTCATGGATCAGGTTAATCGTCATGAACTCCATGTGCTTCTGAAGCTCGGGCTTGACCTTCATCAGCCCGGCGTTGGAGCCTTTGCCGCGCATGAAGAAGCGCTGCAACCGTTCCTGGCTCAAGCCCTTGGATTCGGTCTTGTAGACGCCGCGAGCGGCGGTGGCCAGCACTTTGGTGTCGATGTCGCTGTTGACGATGTGATACGTACCGCTGCTGCCCAGAGACTCTGCACAGGTCATGGCAATCGAGTAGGGCTCTTCGCCGGTGGATGCGGCCGAACACCACAGGCGCCAGTTCTGTGCCGGCTTGCTGTGCAGGTGCTGCGCCAGGATGTCGAAGTGGTGCGATTCACGGAAGAACGCGGTGAGGTTGGTGGTCAGCGCGTTGACGAACTCTTGCCACTCGGGGCCGTCGTGGCGTTCCAGCCAGTCGAGGTAGCTCTTGAAGCTACCATGCCCCGTTTCGCGCAGTCGGCGTGAAACCCGGCTGTACACCATGGCGTGCTTGCCATCGTGCAGGCTGATGCCGGCCTTTTTGTAGATCAGTGCCTTGATGCGCGTGAAGTCGCCGTTGGACCACACGAATTCGCGTCCCTCTGCCACCGGGCCGTCTTCTGCTGCGACCAGGCTTTGGGGCGCGGGCTCGGGGCGATTGCGCGTGTGGGTCTGAAGAAGCATGCTGATGTCCGATTGGAGAGGGCAGAGGCGGTGCGGCACACCGCACCGTGGCAGGGGGTCAGTGGCGAGACCGTCGCACCAGGCCGGAGGTGTCCAGGATCAGCGCTACCTTGCCGTCGCCCAGGATGGTCGCCCCCGACACATTGGGCACCTTGCGGTAGTTGGTCTCCAGGTTCTTGATGACCACCTGCTGCTGGCCCAGCAGCTCGTCCACCATCAGGGCCACGCGCTGGCCATCGGCCTCCACCACGACCATGATGGGACTCACGCTGAGGTGCTCGAATCGCGGCACCTGGAACACCTGCTCCAGCTCGATGACCGGCATGTATTCCTCGCGCACCTTCACCACCCGCGCTCCCTGGGCCACGGTGTTGATGTCTTGTGGCTTGATCTGGAAAGACTCGATCACGCTGGCCAGCGGCAGGATGTAAACCTCATCGCTCACCCGCACCGACATGCCGTCCATGATGGCCAGCGTCAGCGGCAGGCGAACCCGCACGCTCATGCCGTAGCCCTCGGCCGAGTCGATCTCGACCGTGCCGCCCAGGGCGGTGATGTTCTTTTTCACCACGTCCATGCCCACGCCGCGGCCGGACACATCGGTCACCTGGTCGGCGGTGGAGAAGCCGGGTGCGAATATCAGGTTCCAGACCTCGGGGTCGCTGAGCGTGTCGGGCGCCTCGATGCCTTTCTCGCGGGCCTTCTTCAGCAGCTTGTCGCGAGACAGGCCTTTACCGTCGTCGCGCACCTCGATCAGGATGCTGCCGCCCTGGTGCGTGGCCGACAGGGTGATGGTTCCCGTCTCGCTCTTGCCCTTGGCGCGGCGATCCTCTGGCATCTCGATGCCGTGGTCGCAGCTGTTGCGGATCAGGTGGGTCAGGGGGTCGGTGATCTTCTCGACCAAGCCCTTGTCGAGTTCGGTGGCCTCGCCGTGCGTGACCAGCTCGACCTTCTTGCCCAGTTTGGTGGCCAAGTCGCGCAGCATGCGTGGGAAGCGGTTGAACACCACTGACATGGGGATCATGCGGATCGACATCACCGCTTCCTGCAGGTCGCGGGTGTTGCGGTCCAGGTCGGCCAGGCCGGCCAGCAGGGGGTGGTTGGCGTGCGCGTCGAGTTCGCGGCTCTTCTGTGCCAGCATGGCCTGGGTGATGACCAGTTCGCCCACCAGGTTGATGAGCTGGTCCACCTTGCTCACCGAGACGCGCAGGGTGGTGGATTCGAGGCCGCCAGGCACCGGTGCAGCTGTGCGTGCCTCGGTTCTTGGGGCGGGCTTGTGCTCCACCACGGGTGTGGGCGCTGAGCTGGCAGCTATAGGCTCGGCGCCCGGTCTCGGCGCACCGGGGGCATTGTCAAAGAAGCCGAAGTCGGTGCCCTCTTTTGCAACGGCTTGAGGGGTGGCGGCCTCCGGTTTCGTGGCCGTCTGGGTGTTTTCGACAATCCGGATGTGCTCTTTGCCCACATGGAAAGTGAACAGTTCCAGCAAGTCGCTGTCGCTGGCGGTGGTGCGGGCTCGAAACACCCGAAGGTTGGCGCTGTCGCTGGGCTGGGGTTCCACGGAGCCTAGGCCGGGAATGTCACGAAAGAGCTCCGCGATGCCGTCGGCGGCCGCAGGGTTGTCCAGCGGGCCGATGAGAATGTCCAGTTCGCGCTCACCTGCGCTGGCGACGGGAGCCGGGGCTTGTGCAGTGGACTCGCTGGCGGTTGGCTCGACTTTGGGTTCCGGCGCGATGGTCGGTGTCGGTGAAGCAGAAGTGGCCTGGGCGGTAGTGTCCGGTGCGGATCCGGCGCCGCCGTTGGCCAGGGCGTAGATGCGGCTCACCAGATCGTGTGTGGCAGGTGGTTCAGTGGCTGTGCCCTGATGCACCGCGAGCTGGCCCCTCAGTGCATCGGACGATTCCAGCAGCACATCCACCATCGCGGTGGTGGGTTGGAGTTCGTGGCGACGCAGCTTGTCCAGCAGCGACTCCATCTGGTGCGTGAGTTCGGCTACGTCGGCAAAGCCGAAGGTGGCGGCGCCACCCTTGATGGAGTGTGCGCAACGGAAGATGGCGTTGAGTTCTTCGTCGTCGGCAGCTTCAACGTCCACTGCGAGCAGCATTTGCTCCATTTGGTCCAGGTTTTCGCCTGCCTCTTCAAAGAAGATGGCGTAAAACTGGCTCAGGTCGAAGTCGGTGCCGAGGTGTTGGCCTTCGCTCGTCATGTCACCCATGGTGTGCTCCTTTGGTCTGCGCTCAGCAGATCACCTTTTGAATCACCTCGATCAGACGGTTCGGGTCAAATGGCTTGACGAGCCAGCCCGTGGCGCCTGCCGCACGTCCCGCCTGCTTCATGGCGTCGCTGGATTCGGTCGTCAGTATCAGGATGGGAACCGACTGGTATCGCTCGCTGGCGCGCAACTCGCGCGTCAGGCCAAGACCGTCGAGGTTGGGCATGTTTTGGTCGGTCAGCACCAGGTCGAAGCTCTTGGCTTGTGCCTTTTGGAGGGCGTCCCGGCCATCCACCGCCTCGACCACCTGGTACCCCGCACCCGCCAAGGTGAATGCCACCATTTTTCGCATGGAAGCCGAATCGTCTACGGCAAGAATCGATCGCATGGGAAGCTCCGTGTTTCGCTCAATATCGACAGATTTCGCTTTGGCTTAAGCGCAGCGCCTGCCGGGGCGCCTCAGAAAAGCTCGATGGATCCTGCGTCCATTTCGTTCTGCGTGACCGGGCTTGGTCGGCTGGGCATGGGGTCAAGCGCTATGGGGACCTCGTCTTCGTCCGGCGCGATGGCCTCGGCCGCCAGGCGCCACGCGCAGCCCTTGAGAATCTGGCCTGTGTGGACCAGTAGTTGGGTGGCCATGTCATGGAACTGCAGTTCTGTGACAGCCTGGTTGAGGTTCAGACGGATGCGTGCCAGCTCCACTGCGTGATGGCTTTCCAAGGCGGCCAGGGCGCGGTCGGCGCTACCGAAGCGTTCCAGCAGATTGGCGGTGGCGTGGTCGAGCAGTCCTTCAAGGCGTTGCAGGTCGGTCATGACCATCAGCAGGGCATCCTGCACGTCCGCTACCAGTGACACCGGCAGCGACACGGATGGCGTGGGGGGCATCGTCGTGAGTGGGTCCATGATGGCCTGGGTATGTGGTCAGGGGTATTACAATTTTCGGGATCTGTCAGGGCCTATATCGGCCAATTACGGCCCAAATTCAGTGCCTTTTCGTACCTGACATCAGCGCTCTTTCTGACCGGCTCGCTCCTCTTCATTCATGACCGGATCTCCCGATATCCACCCCAGGCCGCCAGTGCGGATCCTTCACCTGGAAGACTCTCGCGTCGACCACGCCCTGGTGAAGTTCGCGTTGCAGCGCAATCACTTTGCCTGTGAGCTCACGTTGGTGGACACCATGGACGAGTTCCGTGCCGAGGTTCAAAGCGGCCGTCACGAGGTGGTGCTGGCTGACTACCACTTGCCGGGCTTCAATGGCCTGGACGCTTTTGAATTGAGTCACGAGTTGCAACCCGATCTGCCCTTCATCATCTTGTCGGGAGCGATCGGTGAGACAGCCGCAGTCGACGCCATGCACCGCGGCGTGAGCGACTACCTGCTCAAGGACAGCATGCACCGCCTGGCGCATGTCATTGAGCGCGCTCTGGAGATCAGCGAGACGCGCCGGGCCAAGGTGCGGGCCGATGCCGAGTTGGCTGAGTCTCGACGTCGACTGGCCGAGTTGGCCGAGCACCTGCAAACCAGTATCGAGCAGGAGCGGGCCGACATCGCCCGGGAGATTCACGACGACATCGGTGGTGCCCTGGCGGCCGTCAAGCTTGACCTGGCCTGGGTGGCCCGTCGCGCCGCCGAGCCCGACATGCAGCAGCACGTGGCCACCGCGCTGGAGATGTTGCAGCACGCGCTGGGTGCGAGCCAGCGGATCATGATGAATCTGCGTCCACCCATTCTTGACCAGGGTTTGGTGGCGGCGGTGCAATGGCTGGCCAGCGGTTTTGAGCGGCGCAACGCTCTGCGCGTGACGCTACGGCGCTCGTCGGATCAGATGGACGTGCCGCGTGATGTTCAGCTGGTGGCCTATCGGACGGCACAAGAAGCGCTCACCAACATCATCAAACACGCCCAGGCCAACGCCGTGGAAATTGACCTGAACGATGGCGAAGGCGTGCTCACCCTGGAGGTGACCGACAACGGGCGCGGCATGGATCCCGAAGCCTTGCGCAAAGACAAATCGTTTGGTCTGCTGGGCTTGCGTGAGCGCGCCGCTAAGGTGGGCGGGTGGCTGGACGTGAGCAGCTCACCAAAAGGAACATCGGTGATCCTGTCGGTGCCTTTGTCATCCTCCGGTTCTCAAGAGGAAGTTCGCCCATGAGCATGATTCGAGTGATTTTGTGCGATGACCATGCGGTGGTGCGCCGCGGCATTCGTGACACCATTTCCGAGGCGGTAGACATTCAGGTGGTGGGCGAGGCCGGCAGCTATTCCGAGTTGCGCGAAGTGCTGCGGTCGGTGGAGTGCGATGTGCTAGTGCTTGACCTGAACATGCCCGGGCGAAGCGGCCTGGACGCACTGACCACGCTCAAAGAAGAGGGATCTGCCGTGAAGACGTTGGTGGTGTCCATGTATCCCGAGGACCAGTACGCCATCCGCTGCCTGCGTGCAGGCGCCCGTGGTTACCTCAACAAGGCAGGTGACCCGGACGAGATGGTGGCCGCCATTCGAACGGTGGTGCAAGGGCGCAAGTACGTCACGCCCGAGGTGGCCGAGATGCTGGTGGACCAGCTCAACGCCCCCGAGACCGAAGAGCTGCACGCCAGCCTGTCCGAGCGCGAGTTGCAGACGCTGCAGAAGATCGCCTCGGGCAAGAAGCTCTCTGACATCGCCGAAGAGCTGATGCTCAGCCCCAAGACCGTGAGCGTTTACCGCGCCCGGGTGCTGGAGAAGCTGCACCTCACCAACAACGCCGAACTCACGGTGTACGCCATCCGCAACGGCTTGGTCTGACACCCGTGCGAGCGGGCCTCAGCCGCCCATGAACAGGTCGGTGGCCACCTTCAGCAAGGCGGCCACGGGCGCGTCGAGCATGGGCAGGGTGAAGGCAATGCCCAGCAGGCCGGCCGACAGGGTGAGCGGAAAGCCGATGGCAAAGGCGTTCATCTGGGGCGCGATGCGCGAAATGAAGCCCAGCACGATGTTGATGAACAGCAGCATGCCGATCATGGGCAGGGCGATCCACAGCCCGTAGCGGAACACCACCGCGCCCAGTTCGTGCAGCCGCAGGCGCTGCACCGATTCCAGTGCGTTGCCCGCCACCGGGAAGGTGTCGAAGCTGGCGATCACGGCCTGCAGCAGCATGAGGTGACCGCCCATCACGATGAACAGCAGCATGGTGATGTTGCCGAAGAAGCGGCCCACGGTGCTGGTTTGGGAATTGGTGGACGGGTCGAAGAAGCCGGCGAAGTTCAGGCCCATCTGCAAGCCGATCAGTTCCCCGGCGAGTTCCACGGCCGAGAACACGATGCGCGCGGCCAGGCCAATGGCCACGCCCACCAAGACCTGCTGCAGCACCGCGCCCAGGGCCTGCGGGTCGTTCAGGCCAATCGTGGGCGCCTGGGGCATGCCGGCCCGCGCGCACAGCGCCACCAGCAGGGCCAGGGCCACGCGCGTGCGCATGGGCACCGAGCGTGAGGAAAAGATGGGGGCGCTGGCAAACACGCCCAACACGCGCAAAAAGGGCCAGAACACGGGCGTCACCAGCGCCATGATCTGGGCTTCGTTGAACGTGGGCATGGCGCGTGACTGGCCGTGTGCGCGATCAGACCGCGTAGCTGGGAATGGCCAGGATGGTGCTGCGGATGAAGTCCACCAGCGTGCCCATCATCCAGGGGCCGGCGATGGCGAACACCGCGATGGCCGCGATCAGCTTGGGCACGAAGGACAGGGTGGCCTCGTGGATGGAGGTGATGGCCTGGAAGATGCTCACGATCAGGCCCACGCCCAGCACGGTGGCCAGCACGGGCGCGGCCACCATGAGCAGCAGGTACAGGGCGTTTTGCCCCAGGGTCAGTACGGCTTGCGGGTCCATGGCGGGTTCATTGCGCGAAAGAGGCGGCCAGCGAGCCGATGAGCAGGTTCCAGCCGTCGGCCAACACGAAGAGCATCAGCTTGAAGGGCAGGGCCACCAGCACGGGCGAGAGCATCATCATTCCCAGCGACATGAGCACGCTGGCCACCACCATGTCGATGACAAGGAAGGGGATGAAAACCATGAAGCCGATCTGGAAGGCGGTTTTCAGCTCGCTGGTCACGAAGGCGGGCACCAGCACGCGAAAGGGGGCGTCTTGTGCCTTCACTTCGGCGGGCAGCTTGGCGAGCTTGGCGAAGAGTTCGAAGTCGGACTGGCGGGTCTGCTTGAGCATGAACTCGCGCATCGGGCCCTGGCCTTTGTCGAGTGCCTGGTCGAAGCTGATCTCGTTGCGCGAGTAGGGGCCGTAGGCCTCGGCGTAGACCTTGTCCAGCGTGGGGCCCATCACGAACAGGGTGAGAAAGAGCGAGAGGCCCACGATCACCTGGTTGGGCGGGGCCGACTGGGTGCCCAGGGCCTGGCGCATGAGCGAGAGCACGATCACGATGCGCGTGAAGCTCGTCATGAGCAGCAGCACCGCGGGCAGGAATGACAGGGCCGTGAAGAACAGCAGGGTCTGGATGGGCACCGAGTAGCTGGTGCCGCCCGCGCCCTGGCCCACCATCAGGGGCAGGGT
>Ga0255140_1000063_pt1 | contig 50459 bp, 47 predicted proteins | sample Law_Colum_RepC_8_FD_188547 | JGI IMG/M metagenome (GOLD analysis project Ga0255140, IMG submission 188547) | Freshwater microbial communities from St. Lawrence River, New York, United States - Law_Colum_RepC_8d | ecosystem: Environmental > Aquatic > Freshwater > River | place: USA: New York...
GGGTTCCAGAGCGGCGGGTGGCGGTGGTGCTGTTCATGGGTGGGGGCTTTTCGCGGCAGCGGCCGTGGGCGCGCCAGGGGTGACGAGCTGCGCCGGGGCCGGTGGTTGGCGGAAGAAGGGGGTGCGGCGCAGCCACAGGCGCAGGGCCTGCCAATGGATGCGCGCGATCACGCCCAGCGTCATGGCCGGGTGCGACCACAGCGCCCGGCGCAGCGTGGCGGGCGTGAGGGCTTGCAACTCGCCGCTGACGCTGGTGTTCAACAGGGCCGGGGTGCCGGGGGCTTCGTCGTCGAAGTAGTCGATGCGAACCACCGTGCGCGGGGCCTGCTCGGCGCGCTCGGTTCGCATGAAGACAAAGCGATAACGCCCGCGCACCGGGCAGAAGGGCGACACGTGGAACACCTTGCTGGCCTCGCAGGGCACGCCGTAGCGCGGCTCGTCCAGCAGGTAGCAGTGGCGCTCGCCGAAGGTGTTGTTCACCTCCACCAGCACGGCGCGCAACGAGCCGTCCGGGCGGTGGCAGTACCAGAAGCTCACGGGTTTGAAGGCATAGCCCAGCACACGCGGGTAGGTGTGCAGCCACACCTCGCCGGTGGCGTCCATCACGCCGTGGGCCCGCAGCACCTCGTCGAGCCAGGCCAGGCTGTCGGCGCGGCCGTCACCGTGGTCGCGGTCATGAAAGGCCAGCGCGGCGGGGCGGTTGCGGGCCAGGTGGCCAGGGCCTTGGGCGCGCAGCGCGCGCATGGGCAACATCAGGAAGTAGGTGGGGTAGGCGAAGGCGTTGCGCTGTGGGCGCAGCCGCGTGTGCCGCACCTGGCCGAAACCGATGAGGGCCTGGTGGGGTGCGGTCGGGGTGTTCACGCAAACACCCCTGGCAGTGCGGCGCGGCGCTGGGCGGCGGCCGAGGCGTGAGGCACCAGTTCAAAGGCGTCGATCAGGGCGCGCGCGGCGTGCAAGCCGGCTTTCAGCCCGTCCTCGTGGAAGCCATAGCCGCACCACGCACCGGCCAGGAAGGTGTGGTGTTGCCCTTGCAGCGCGGGCACCTTGGCCTGCGCGCGGATGGCCGCTAGGTCAAACACGGGGTGGTCGTACTCGTATTCGCCCACGATGCAGCCCGAGGCAATGGGCCGGCGCGGGTTGAGCGACACCACCACCGGCTGCTCCACCGGCAGCGGCTGCAGCTTGTTGATCAGGTAGTGCAGGCACACCTGGGTGGACTCGGCCGGCGCACTCGGCGCACGCTCGTAGTTCCAGGCGGCCCAGGCGCGGCGCTCGCGGGGCAGCACCGAGGTGTCGGTGTGCAGCACGGCGCGGTTGGGCTGGTAGCGGATGGCGCCCAGCACCTCGCGCTCATCCATCGTGGCCCCCTGCCCCAGCAGGCGCAGGGCCTGGTCGGAGTGGCAGGCCAGCACCACGGCATCGAAGCGCTCCACCTGGCCTTTGCTGACGATGCGCACGCCCTCGGCGTCGCGCAGGATCTGCTGCACCGGCGTGGCCACGCGGGCGTCGGGGATCTGGCGCACGATCTTCTGCACGTACTGGCGCGCGCCACCGGCCACGGTGTGCCACTGCGGGCGGTTGGTGATCTGGATCAGGCCGTGGTTGTGGCAGAAGCGCACCATGGTGGCCACGGGGAAGGCCAGCATCTGGTCGGTGGGGCAACTCCAGATGCAGCCCATCATGGGCAGGAAATACCAGTCGCGGAACTCGGCAGAAAAGCCGTGTTCGCGCAGGAAGTCGCCCAGCGGCTGCAGCAGCGGGCTGTTGGGGCGCAGGTCTTCTTGCTGCTCGGCCAGGCGGGTGCACAGGCGGTTGAAACGCACGATGTCGGCCAACATGCGCCAGAAGCGCGGGTTGCCCAGGTTGCGGCGCTGGGCGAACACCGTGCTCAGGTCAGAGCCGTTCCACTCCAGCGGGCCGCCCTTGGCGCCAGCGCCCGGCACCTGCACCGAAAACGACATGTCCGACGGTGCCGTGGGCACCTCCAACTGGGCCAGCAAGGCCAGCAGGTTGGGGTAGGTGCGTTCGTTGAGCACCAGAAAACCCGTGTCCACGCCGAAGGTGGTGGGAATGCCCTGCGGGTTGGGCAGCGTCATGTCCACCGTGTGGGTGTGGCCACCGAAGTAGTCGTTGGCCTCGAACAGGGTGATGTCGGCCAGGCCCTGCAGGGTGTGGGCGGCAGCCAGGCCGGAAATGCCGGCACCGACGATGGCCACCCGGGGCATGGGCCGGGCAGTGGGGGGGGTGAGGTCCATGTGCGCGCTCACCCGACCACCACGGCCGACGAATAAGAAAGCCCTGCGAAGCGCCCCGAAACGAAGGAGGGAGGGAGGGAGGAGGAGGAGAAGCGCTCCGGGATTTCAGTCGCTCCAGCGGGAGCAAACAGGCTTCGCAGGATCAAAAACGGGGAGGCCGGTGTCCACCCGGGCCTCACGGTGCGTGGGAGCAGGCGCTGGGTGCAGAAGTTCCGCAACAGGGTGAACATCATGGCGTTGGTGGGCGATGTGGTGACGGTTTGAACTGTTTGGTATGATTGTGACTGTTCGGTCATGATTTAGTCGATAGAAATCTGTCCAAATCCTTCAAAAACTTGGGGTTATTCGGTTGGGTGGCGCTGCCGTGGCTTTTCACCTCGCGGCCGTCGCGCGAAATCAAGTACTTGTGGAAGTTCCAGCGCGGGCGCTCGCCGGTGGCGCTGGCCAGTTGTTTGAACAGGGGATTGGCGTCTTCGCCCACCACATGGCTCTTCACAAACATCGGGAAACGCACTCCGAAGGTGTTCTCGCAAAAGTCGGCGATGGCCTGGTTGCTGCCCGGCTCTTGCTGACCAAAGTCGTTCGACGGAAAGCCCAGCACCACCAAGCCTTGGTCGCGGTAGCGGGCATGCAGCGCTTCCAAGTCTTTGTACTGACTGGTGAAACCGCAGAAGCTGGCGGTGTTCACCACCAGCAGCACCCGGCCGGCGTACTGGCAAAGGTCTTGGGGCTTTTCGTCTTGCAGCCGGTCAAAGCGGTGCTGCAAAAAGGCCGGGCAGGCCGTGTTGGCGGACTTGGTGGCGGTCTGGGCCCAGGAGGGCGAGCAGGCCAGCGCCAGTCCGGCCAGCAGCAACTGGCGGCGCGGGCTTGGGGTGGGGTGATGCAAGGGGTTCGGGCTCATGGGGTCTCTCCTGCGGTGGTCGTTGATGATGACCGCTCCAGCCTTCCCGCGTGCGATGCCCGGGCGCGGCGCCAGGGTTCCGAATCCTTTGGGCCATGGGCTGCGTACTGGGGGCTCGGCCCGCGCGCCGCCGATGGCGTGTCGATCTGGCGAAAGGGTGTTCATGAAGCGTGAATCGGGTGGCTTTCGGGGCAACAAATCGGCCCTGCCGCAGAAGCCTTGCGTGGTGTGTGGCCTGCCCATGACCTGGCGTCGCCGCTGGGCGCGCACCTGGGACGAGGTGAAGTACTGCAGCGAGCGTTGCCGCCGCCAGGGCGACAAAGGGGCCACGCCATGAGCCCTGCCGCATCGTTCGATCGGCCGGTGCGCCACCTGGTGCTGGTGCTGGGCGATCAGCTCTGGTTCGACAACCCGGCGCTGGCCGGCTTTGACCCGGCCCAAGACCTGCTGCTCATGATCGAAGCGCCGGGCGAGGCCTCGCTGGTGTGGAGCCACAAGGCCCGCCTGGTGGTGTTCTTGTCGGCCATGCGCCACTTCGCCCAGCGGGTGCAGGCGCGAGGCTGGCCCCTGCAATACCTGCGCCTGGACGAGCCGGCTTGGGACGACGCGCCCGACCTCACCCAGCGCTTGGCCCGTTGCCTGGCCACCCACCGCCCGCAGTCGCTCTGGGTGTGTGAGCCCGGCGAGTGGCGCCTGCAACAAAGCCTGGCGGCCACCGCCGCCGACGCGGGCGTGCCGCTGCGCTCATTTGAGGACACCCACTTCCTGTGCAGCCGCGCCCGCTTCGCGCGCTGGGCCAAAGGCCGGCGCGAGTGGCGCATGGAATATTTCTACCGGGAGATGCGGCGCGAGCACGGTGTGCTCATGGACGGCGGCGGCCCGCTGGGCGGCCAGTGGAACTTCGACGCTGACAACCGCAGCGCCTACCCGCGCAGCGGCCCGGGCGACATTCCGCCGCCCGCCGGCTTCGAGCCCGACGCCCTCACCCGCGAGGTCATGGCCCTGGTGGAGCGGCTCTACCCGCAGCACCCAGGTTCCCTGGCGCGCTTCGCCTGGCCTGTCACGCCCGAGCAGGCGCAAGAGGCCTTGGACCGATTCGTGGCCGAGCGCCTGCCGAACTTCGGTCGCTACCAAGACGCCATGTGGAACGACACGCCGTTTGGCTGGCATTCGCTGCTGTCGGTGGCCCTGAACCTGCACCTGATTCACCCGCGCACCGTGATCGCCGCGGCCGAGCGGGCCCACCACGAGCAGGGCCTGCCCCTGGCCAGTGTGGAGGGCTTCATTCGCCAGGTGCTGGGCTGGCGCGAGTTCATTCGCGGTGTGTACTGGGAAGACATGCCCGGCCTGCGCGAGGCCAACCACTTCAACCACACCCGCGCCCTGCCCGCCTGGTACTGGACGGGCCAGACCCACATGGCCTGCCTGCGCGACGCCATCGGCCAGACCCTGGCGCTGGGCTACGCGCACCACATCCAGCGCCTCATGCTCATGGGCCAGTTCGCCCTGCTGGCCGAGATCGACCCTCGGCAGGTGGCCGACTGGTTCCTGGCCATCTACGTGGACGCGGTGGAATGGGTGGAACTGCCCAACGTGGCCGGCATGGCGCTGTACGCCAACGGCGGGCGTTTCACCAGCAAACCCTATGTGGCCAGCGGCCAGTACGTGTCCCGCATGAGCAACCACTGCCAGGGCTGCCGCTACCGCCCCGCGCAGCCGACCGGCACGCACGCCTGTCCCATCACCACGCTTTACTGGAACTTTCTGGACCGCTTTGAGGCCCAACTGGCGGGCAACCCCCGCACCGCGCTGATGGTGAAGAACCTGCAGCGCATGGACCCACAGGCCCGAGAGGCGGTGCGCGAACAGGCGCGGCAGACACTGTCGAACCTGGATGGCCTTTGAGCGGGCTTTGTCGGGGAAATGCCCGCCAAATCCCCGGCCCGCCTACAATGTCGCGCGTTTCGCAAGGATGACCATGCTGTACCCCGAACTCTTCAAGCAACTCGAATCCGTCCGTTGGGACATGGACAAGGACATTCCCTGGGCGCAATTCGACGGCTCGAAACTGAGTGACGAGCAGGCGCAGACCATCAAGATGAATGCCATCACCGAGTGGGCGGCGCTGCCGGCCACCGAGATGTTCCTGCGCGACAACCGCGACGATTCCGATTTCTCGGCCTTCATGTCGATCTGGTTCTTCGAAGAGCAGAAGCACTCGCTGGTGCTCATGGAATACCTGCGTCGCTTCCGGCCCGACCTGGTGCCCACCGAAGAAGAACTGCACCAGATCCGCTTCGAGTTCGACCCGGCCCCCGCGCTGGAGACGCTCATGCTGCACTTCTGCGGCGAGATTCGCCTGAACCACTGGTACCGCCGCGCCAGCGAATGGCACACCGAGCCGGTGATCAAGCACATCTACCAGACCCTCAGCCAGGACGAAGCCCGCCACGGCGGCGCCTACCTGCGCTACATGAAGCGCGCCATCGCCAAGTTCGGCGACGAGGCCAAGTCGGCCTTTGCCAAGGTGGGCGTGCTCATGGCCAGCGCCCGCCGCACCGCGCAGGCCCTGCACCCCACCAACCTGCACGTCAACAAGGCGCTGTTCCCCAACGACACCATCCAGAGCCGCCTGCCCGACCCCGAGTGGCTGGAGCACTGGCTGGACAAGCAGATCGCCTTTGACGCCACCTGGGAGACCAAGGTGGTCGATCGCATCCTGCACAACCTGAGCCTGCTGATGGACAACAGCTTCAAGACCGTGCAAGAGCTCAACCGCTTCCGCAAGTCGCTCACGGTGGCCCAAGCGGCGACCGCCTGAAGACCATCGGCCCGCGCCAGCAGCCCGCCTCGGCGGGCTTTTTTGCGCCCGGCCTCAGGCGCCTGATGCGGCGCGATGGCGTGTCCAGGCGCAGACAGCCGCGCCAAACAACGCCCCCCAGACCACGCCCAGCAGGTGGGCGGCCTGGATCACCGACATGTCATTGCCCGGGTCCCACACCACGGGTTGGGACCAACCGCCTTCCAGGCCGATCTTGACCAGCAGCCCTAGGGCCAGCAGGCCACCCCAGCGGCGGGCCTTGGGAATGGGGATGCATTGCCCCAGCAGTTGCACCGCCAGCACCATGGCGCCCGCGTGCAGCAGGCCCGAGAGCCCCACCGCATAGCCAATGTGCGGCCACCAGGCCAGCCCGGCCTGGATGAGTGGCCAGCACAGCAGCCAGGCCACTGTGGCCCCGCGCGAGGGCCGCACCATCCAGCCAAAGGCCGCCAGCGCACCCAAGGCCAGTTGGTTGCCCACCAGGTGCGCGGTGTTCAGGTGCACCCAGGCGCTGCTCCACAAGGTCCAGGGGTGATCGGTCCAGGTGTCGGCGCGCCAGATCAGCGCGTGCACGGCGGGCTCACGGGCCCACCAGAGCAGCATGCTGGCCACGCCGTGCACCGCGCACAGCACCAGCCAGGCGTTCGATCGCTTCATGCGCCCCCGAGCACGTGCTGCCACAAGGCCTGCACCGCGGCGGCCGACTCGGCCACCTGGGCCAGGTCCACCTGGGTGGGGGCTTCATCGAGCCGGGCACGGTGCTGGATCTGGCGCAACTCGCGGTAGGCGTTGCCGGCGGCCAGGCCCATGCCCGGTGCCAGCAGACCGGCCGCCTCGGCACGCTGCAAGAGGTTGATGTTGCCGGTGTTGGCGCGCAGCTCGGGATGGGCCGCCGATTGCGACAGCACCAGGTACTGCACCACGAACTCCACGTCCACCATGCCACCGGCGCTGTGCTTCACGTCGAACTTTTCCCCCCGCACCGGGTGGGCCTTGCGCACCTTCTCGCGCATGGCCACGATCTCTTGCGCCAGCAACGCCGCATCACGTGGGGCGGTGATCACCGCTTCGCGCACGGCATCGAAGCGCGCCCCGAAGGCCTCTGCGCCCAGCACGCAGCGGGCACGCGTCATGGCCTGGTGCTCCCAGGTCCAGGCGGTGTTGCTGCCGCGCTGTTGCTGGTATTTCTCAAAGGCCGCGAAGCTGGTGACCAGCAGGCCCGAGTTGCCGTTGGGCCGCAGGGCGGTGTCGATCTCGAACAGGTCGCCCTCGCCCGTCTTCACCGTGAGCCAGTTGATCATCTTGCGCACGAAGGCGGCGTACACCTCGGGTGCGTTGTCGTGCTCGTCTTCGTAAACAAACACGATGTCCAGGTCGCTGCCGTAGCCCAGCTCTTTGCCGCCGAGCTTGCCGTAGCCAATGATGGCGAACGAGGGGGCGTCGCGGTGGCGGTTTTTCAACCGCGACCAGCACCAGCGGGCGGTGAGCAAGAGCACCGCGTCGGCCAGGGCCGAGAGGTCGTCGGCCACCTGTTCCACCGTGAGCACGCCTTCCACGTCGCGCGCCAGGGTGCGGAAGGTCTCGGCGTGGTGGGCGCGGCGCAGCAGGTTCAGCAGGGCCTCTTCGTCGTCTTCGCCGGTGGATTGCAGGGCGGCGCGCCGCGCCTCCAGTTCGGCCACGAACTGGGCGGGGTCGAAGCGGTCGTCCATGAGCTGGCGGCTGGCCAGCTCGTCAATCACGCCGGGGTGCTGCATCAGGTAACGCGCCGGCCACTTGGCCGCGCCCAGCAGGCGCAGCAGGCGCTCGTGCACCGAGGGGCGCTCTTGCAACAGCGCCAGGTAGCTTTCGCGGCGCAGCAGGGACTCGATCCAGTCGGTCATGCGAACCGCGGCCAGCTCGCTCACGCGGCCTTCGTCAATCCAGGACGCGGTGCGCTGCACCAGCCGCACCAGGCGGGCGCGGGTGTCTTCGCGCAGCGCCTGCACCCGGGGGTGCTCGCGCCAGGCCTCGACCTTGGCCGCCAGCTCGGGCGGCAGTTGCGGCAGCAGGGCCTGCAGGTCGGCCTGCGCGCCATTGCCTTGGCAGCCTTTGCCATTGCATTGGCCCTGACCGGCGCCGCCCAGCAGGGTGTCGAACTCTTGGGCGACCGCCTCGCGGTGCGCGTCAAGTGCGTGCAGGAACTCGCACACATTGGCGCAGCCCATGGTGGCCGCCAGCCAGTTCAAGTCGTCGTCGCGCGTGGGCAGCACGTGGGTCTGCTGGTCGTCCAGGTACTGAATGCGGTGTTCCACCCGGCGCAGGAAGTCATAGGCCTGGCTGAGCGCCTCGGCGGTGGCCGCCGGCATCAGGCCGGCCTTGCTCACGCGCTGCAGGGCATCGAGCGTGCGGCGCGTGCGAAGCTCGGGGAACTGGCCGCCGCGCACGACCTGCAACAACTGCACGGTGAACTCAATCTCGCGAATGCCGCCGCGCGAGAGCTTCACGTCGTTCGAGCGGCTCGGGTTTCCCGCGGCGCGTTTGGCGGCGTGGTCGCGGATTTGGCGGTGCAGGCTGCGCAGCGACTCGAACACGTTGTAGTCGAGGTAGCGGCGGAACACGAAGGGCAGCACCGTGGCGCGAAGCGCCAGCACACCGTCGCTGGCCTGTGAGGTGGCCGGCGCGATCACCCGGCTCTTGAGCCAGGCAAAACGCTCCCACTCGCGGCCCTGCACCAGGAAATATTCTTCCAGCGCACCCAGCGACACCACGCTGGGGCCAGAGTTGCCGTTGGGGCGCAGCGCCAGGTCAACCCGGAACACCTGCCCGTGCTCGGTGGTGTCGCCCACGGTGGCGTAGATGTGTTTGACCGCCTTGGCGAAGTACTCGTGGTTGCTGACGCGGTGGCGGCCTTCGCTGTTGCCGGCGGTTTCGCCGTCGCCGTCGTACACATAGATCAGGTCAATGTCGCTGGACACGTTCAGCTCGCGCGCGCCCAGCTTGCCCATGCCGATCACCCAGAACTCGGCACGCCGCCCCGTGCCCTCGACGATGGGCGCGCCGTGCAGCGCGTCCAGCTCGGCAAAGGCCAGGGTGCAGGCTTCATCGAGGGCGATTTCGGCCAGTTCGGTCACGGCCAGCGTCACCAGCGACAGCGGCGCGGCGTCTTCGCAGTCTTGCACCGCCAGTCGCTCCAGCACCAACTGGCGCAGCACCCGCAGCGCCGCTGGCATGGGCAGGCCGCGTTCGCGCAGCCGATCGAGCGCCTGGCGCATGCTGGCGCGCGAGGGCGGCCCAGGGGGCAGACAGGCCAACTCGGCCTCGTAACGCCGGCGAATGCGCTGCACGAAACGGGAATGGTCGGCGCGCCGGTCTTGCTCGCCCAGAGGGGGCGGCTGTGTAACAGACGATGACACACCGGCGCAGGGCAAGGCGGAACCGGAGGAGGGGCTGGCCGTCATAATTTGCGTGGACATGAATCAACAAAGCCAGGCGCCCGGTGCACAAACCCCCGCACGTGCACCGGCGGTGAAACCGCTGCTGCTCGGGGCACGCGCGTCGCGCGTGCTGTTGTGGCTGGTGGCGACGGCTTGGGTTCTGTTGCTGCTGACCTGGGGGGCCCTGCACGCGGTGATTGTGCCGCGAATCAACGATTGGCGCCCCGAGCTGGAACGCTGGGCCAGCCAGCGGGTGGGGGTACCGGTCACGGTGGGCGACATCCGATCGGTCAGCGGTGCATCTGGCCCCCTGGGGTTGCCGCCCTTCATGCCCCAGATCGAGCTGCGCGACGTGCGCCTGCTGGACCGCCAAGGCCGGGCGGCCCTGCACCTGCCGCTGGTGCAGGCGGCGGTGTCGGTGCGCTCGATCTGGCGGGCTGGCTTCGAGCAATTGGTGATCGAGCGACCGGCGCTGGACATTCGCCGCACCGCCGATGGTCGGCTGGAGGTGGCCGGCATTGACGTGTCGGGCCCGGGCAGTGGCGACACGACGCTGCTGGACTGGCTGGTCGAGCAGCGCGAACTGGCCATTCTGGGGGGCACGGTGCGCTGGCTGGACGAGCAGCGCGCGCAGCCCCCGCTGGCCCTGGGCGACGTGAATTTCGTCGCCCGCAACACCACGTTCACCCACCAGTTCCGCCTGGACGCCACGCCACCGCCCGAATGGGGCGAGCGCTTCAGCCTGCGCGCCAAGTTGCGCGAGCCCCTGCTGCCCCGGCCTCGCGCCACCGGCGACCTGCCCTGGGCCACCTGGGACGGCGAGGTCTATGCCGACTTGGGCCGCGCCGATGTGTCCCATTTGCGCGCCTATGTGGACCTGTCGCCCTGGGGCGTCACGGTGCAGTCGGGGCAAGGGCGCCTGCGCGCCTGGATGGACGTGGCGCGTGGCCGCGTGGGAGGGGGCACGCTGGACTTGGCGCTGCAGGATGTGATCACCCGCTTGGGCCCCGAGTTGCCTGAGCTGGCCCTGGTCTCGGCCACTGGGCGGGTGTCGGGTGAATGGGCAGATGCGGGCTGGCGGCTGTCCACCCAAGACCTGCGGTTCGAGACGCGCGAGGGTGCGGTCTGGCCGGGCGGGCGGGTGTCGGTGGCCCATCAGGCTGCCCAGACGCGCCAGGCCGCGAGCACCGAGGTGCAGGCCGGTGGCATTGAATTGGGCGCCCTGGCCTCGCTGGCCGAACGGCTGCCGCTGCCGGCCACCGTGCACGACTGGCTGCATCGCCTGCAGCCCAAGGGGCGGGTGGACGAGCTGGAGGCCCGCTGGCCCGGCGAGGCGTTTGATGAGGTCAAGGCGCGTGGTCGGGTGGTGGGCCTGGGCCTGGTGGCCGACGCCGAGGCCGCCGTGCCGCCAGGCGAGCACCGCCCGCCCTTGGGTCGGCCGGGTGTGGAGGCTGCCACGGTGGATTTCAAGGTGGAGTCCAACGGGGGCGAGGCCACCGTCGCCATCGACCAGGGCGCGGTGGTGCTGCCGGGCGTGTTCGAGGAGGCCCGGCTGCCGCTGGATACCTTCCGGGGCCGCCTGCGTTGGCGCCGCCAGGGCGAGCGCATCGACGCCACGCTGGACGACGTGCGCCTGGCCAACGCCGACGCTGCGGGCACCGTGCAGGCCAGCTGGCACACCGGTGACCCGGCCACCAGCGCCTCGCGCAGCCGCTTTCCCGGCGTGCTCGACCTGACCGCCACCCTGGAGCGCGCCGACCTCACCCGGGTGCACCGCTACCTGCCGCTGAGCGTGCCGCCAGAGGCGCGGCATTACGTGCGCGATGCGGTGCGCGCCGGCCACAGCGATGCCGTGAGCTTTCGGGTGCAGGGTGACCTGTGGCAAGTGCCCTTCGATGCCCCGGGAGCGAAGGGCACTTTCCGCATCGCCGGCCCGCTCAAGGCGCTGGACTTCGACTACCTGCCCACCACGTTGCAGACCACAGGCGAGCCCGCCTGGCCGGGCCTCAGGGGCGCCAGCGGGCAATTCGTGCTGGACCGCGACACCATCACCATCGACGGCCTCAAGACCAGCATGGCGGGCCTGGCGGGCGTGAGCGTGACCCCAGCCAAGGTCAGCATCGAGCGCATGGGCCAAGGCACCACCGTGAAGGCCAGCCTGCGCGCCACCGGGCCTGGCGCCGAACTGCTGAAGTTTGTGCAGGTCTCGCCCCTGAACGACATGACGTCCAAGGCCTTGGACAAGGCCCGCCTGGGCGGTGCCGCCCAAGTGGACGTGAACCTGACCCTGCCGGTCATGAACCTGCCCACCAGCACCGTGCGCGGCGCGGTGCAACTGGCGGGCAATGACGTGCAGATCACCCCCGATTCGCCTTTGCTGGCGCGGGCACGCGGCACCGTCAATTTCACCGAGACCGGCTTCACCGTGCCGCAGGCCCAGGCCCGCCTGTTCGGCGGTGACGCCAGCTTCAGCGGCGGCATGAAACCCAACGCTCAGGGCGTGCCGGTGGTGCAGTTCCGCGGCCAGGGCGTGGCCACGGCCGATGGCCTGCGCAACGCGGGCCTGGGCGTGCTGTCGCGTGCCATGGCGCGCGCCACGGGCAGCGCCACTTACACCGCCCAACTCGGCTTCACCGGCGGCGTGCCCGAGTTGCAGGTGGCCACCCAGTTGCAGGGCATGGCCCTGGCCTTGCCCGCGCCCTTGGGCAAGAGCGCCGAAGCCCTGTTGCCAGTGCGCTACGACAGCGCCATCACCCGTTTGCAGGCCGGGCAGGCCCAGGAAGACCGCCTTTGGGTGCTGATCGGCCCGCCCTCGGCGCCCCTGGCCGATGTGCGCTACGAGCGCGACCTGCGCGGTGACACGCCCCGCGTGCTGCGCGGCAGCCTGGCCGTGGGCCTGGCCGCCAGCGGTGCCCTGCCCCTGCCCAGCCGGGGCGTGGTGGCCCACGCGCAACTGCCCGCGCTGGACGCCGACGCCTGGCAGGCCGCCCTGGGCGGTGCGGTTGGCATGAAAGACCTGGAAGACCCACAGGCGTTGGATTACCTGCCGCAGTCACTCTCGCTGCAGACCGAGCGGCTCACCGTGGCGGGGCGGCAGTTTCACCAGGTGCTGGCGGGCCTGTCGCGAGACGATCGCCTGTGGCGGGGCAACGTGGACGCGCAGGAACTCAATGGCTACATCGAGTTCCGTGACGCCACCGCCTCGCACGCGGGCAGTGTCTATGCGCGCCTGGCCCGGCTCAACCTGGCGCCGGGCGCGCGCCGCGAGGTGGAGCAACTGCTGCAACAGCCCACCAGCGTGCCCGCGCTTGACATCGCGGTGGAAGACCTGAACTACGCCGGCCGTTCCCTGGGGCGGGTGGAGGTGCAGGCGGTCAACCGGGCGGGCCCGGCGCGCGTGGCCGAGTGGCGGCTGACGCAGTTGCGCGCCGTGCTGCCCGAGGCTCGCCTGAGTGGCAGCGGCAACTGGGCGCCGCTGGGCGCGCAGGACGGGCCATCGATGGCGGCCCCCGGCGCCCGCCGCACCGCCCTCACCTTCCGCCTGGACGTGGACGACGCCGGCAAGCTGCTGGAACGCTTCGGCCGTGCAGGCACGGTGCGCGGAGGCAATGGGCGGTTGGAGGGCACCATCGGCTGGATGGGCTCGCCCCTCTCGCTCGACTACGCCACCCTGGGTGGACAGTTGCAGCTCAACATCGAGCGCGGCCAGTTCCTCAAGGCCGACCCCGGGGCGGCGCGCCTGCTGGGTGTGCTAAGTCTGCAGGCCTTGCCACGCCGCCTGGCGCTCGATTTCCGCGACGTGTTCTCCGAAGGCTTTGCGTTCGACTTCGTGCGCGGCAACGCCCGCATCGAACAAGGCGTGCTCACCACCAACAACCTGCAGATGAAGGGCGTGAACGCCGCGGTGCTGATGGAGGGCTCGGCCGATCTGGCCCGCGAGCAGCAAGACCTCAAGGTGGTGGTGGTGCCCGAGATCAACGCCGGTACTGCCTCGTTGCTGGCCACGGCCATCAACCCCGCCGTTGGCTTGGGCAGCTTTCTGGCGCAGTGGCTGCTGCGCCAGCCCCTGCAGAGCGCCACCACGCAAGAGTTCCGCATCACCGGAGGCTGGGCCGACCCGCAGGTGGAAAAGGTGGTGCGGCCAGCGCCAAACCCCTCATCGTCGCCCTCACTGCAGTAAGCTCAACCGTCCTTACCCACGCCAGTACCGCCATGAAAGTCGCCGCCATTCAAATGGTCTCGGGCAGCAGCCTGGACACCAACCTCAGTGAAGCCTTGCGCCTGATGCGCCTGGCCGCCGCCGAAGGGGCCGAGCTCGTGGTTTTGCCCGAGTACTTCTGCTTCATGGGCGAAAAAGACACCGACAAGCTGGTGCTGGCCGAGACCCCCGGCCTGGGCAGGGTGCAAGACTTTCTCAGCGACACTGCGCGCGACCTGAAACTCTGGGTGGTGGGCGGCACCATGCCCATGGCCACCGACGATCCCGAGCACGTGGCCAACGCCTCGCTCGCCTACTCGCCCAAGGGCAAGCAGGTGAGCCGCTACGACAAGATCCACCTCTTCCGTTTCGACAACGGCCGCGAGCGCTACGACGAGGCCGCCGTGCTCAAGGCTGGCGACACACCCACCAGCTTCACCTGCGAAGACCGCAGCGGCGTGCAGTGGAAGGTGGGCCAGAGTGTCTGTTACGACCTGCGCTTCGGCGAGCTGTACCGCGCCCTGGGCGCCGATGTGCTGCTGGTGCCCTCGGCCTTCACCCACACCACGGGCATGGCCCACTGGGAGGTGTTGCTGCGCGCACGTGCCATCGAGAACCAGGCCTACGTCATCGCCAGCGCGCAAGGTGGCCTGCACGAGAACGGCCGCCGCACCTGGGGCCACAGCATGGTGATCGACCCGTGGGGCGAGGTGCTGGCCATGCACGCCGAAGGCCCGGGCATTGCGCTGGCCGAGATCGACCCTGCGCGCCTGCAGGCGGTGCGTCAGCAATTGCCCGCGCTGCAGCACCGCCGCCTGTGAAATCCGGCCGCTGGCTGTTGTGGGGCGCCCTGCTGCTGCTCACGGCGGCGCTCCTGTCGGTGCTGGTGTTCCTGGCGGCCGAGTACGAGCTTTCTCGCGACCAGGCGCAACTGGAAGAAGACGTCGCCACGGTGGCGGGTGACATTCGCAGCGCCCTGCTGCGCAACGTGCAGACCTTGCAGTCGCTGCACTCGGTGGCGCCGTCGCCCAACGCCTGGAACGCACCCGCAGCCGAGCTGCTGCAAACCCACCGAGAAATGATGCGTCTTGAGTGGCGCGACGCAGCGCTGCAGCCCCTGTCGGTGCGGGTGTCGCCCTTCACGCCCGGCGTGTTCGATTTCCTGGACCGCGAGCAGGCCCAGCCAGAGGTGGTGCAGGCCTGCGAAGCTGCCCGCCGCGCGTCCGGCCCCGCCTATTCCGCCAGCTACTTCTGGCCCATGCGCGATGGCAAAGGCCTGGAGTTGATCGAGATGTGCCTGCCGGTGGCCTTCGCGGGCAAACCGCAGGGCATGCTGGTGGTGACATACGCCCTCTCGGGCATCCTCACCGAACTGATCAACCGCGACCTCATGCGCGGGCGTGGCCTGTCGTTCAATGAGGCCGACGGCACGCGCCTGGCCATCTTCAGCGCCATTCCCGCCAACCGGCGCAACCTGCGCGCGCAGACCGTGCTGGATCTGCCCGGTCACACGCTGATCCTGCAACTGGAAAGCCCCCGGCGCGCCCGTGGCCTGTTCCCCAATGTGCTCACCGCCGTGGTGGGGCTGTTGTCCTTGGCCCTGCTGGTGGTGCTGTTCCTGCTGGGGCGTGACATCCGCCGCCGCCAGCGCGCCGAGCAAGACCTGGCCAACGCACTGGCCTTTCGCAAGGCCATGGAAGACTCGCTGGTCACCGGTCTGCGCGCCCGCGACATGAGCGGGCGCATCACCTACGTGAACCCGGCCTTTTGCCAGATGGTGGGCCGCCGCGCCGATGAACTCATCGGCAGCGGCCCGCCCGCCCCCTGGTGGCCGCCCGAACTGGCGGACGAGTACCAGCAGCGGCAGGAGGTGCGGCTGGCGGGGCGGTACTTTCCCCGCGAGGGTTTCGAGTCGGTGTTCCAGCGGCCCGACGGCACGCGCTTTCCGGTGCTCATCATCGAGGCGCCGCTGATCGACGCCCAGGGCGAGCAGACCGGCTACATGAGCGCCATTCTTGACCTCACCGAACAGCGCCGCATCGAAGACCTCAACCGTGCCACCTTCGAGCGCTTGCAGGCCACGGCGCGACTGGCCACCGTGGGCGAGATGGCCTCGCTCATCAGCCACGAGCTCAACCAGCCGCTGGCCGCCATTGCCAGCTACGCCAGCGGCATGCTCAACGTCTTGCGCGACCCGGGCGTTGGCAGCCTGTCGCCAGAAGATCAGCGCCAGGCCATTGAGCGCATCGCCGAGCAGGCCGAGCGCGCTGGCCGCGTGATCAAGAGCGTGGCCGATTTCGTGCGGCGGCGTGACACCGAGCGCGAAGCGGTGCCCCCGGCAAGCCTGATCGACAGCATCTACCCGCTCGTGGCCCTGCAGGCCAAGAAGCAGGGCGTGCGCCTGCAGATCGACATCGACCCCAATTGCCCGCCCGTGCTGTGCGACCGCACCATGATCGAGCAGGTCTTGCTCAACCTCACGCGCAACGGCATTCAGGCCATGCCCATGGGCGATCCGCCGGCGGGTTCCGGGCTGCGTGTCCTGGGCATCCGGGTGGCGCGAGCCTCCCCCGAGCCCGCGCTGTCGCCAGGCCGCGCGGGGCCGGCCTGGGTGTCGTTCGCGGTCACCGACCACGGCCAGGGTCTCTCGCCAGAAGTGGCGCAGCGCCTGTTCACCCCTTACTTCACCACCAAAGCCGACGGCATGGGCCTCGGCCTGAGCCTGTGTCGCACCGTGGTCGAGCAGCACGGCGGCGCGCTCACCCACCAGCCCGCCGAACCGCGCGGCACCACCTTTCGCTTCAGCTTGCCGGTCACGCCGATCTGAGTCCCTCCTCTATCATCGCGGCCATGAACCCCTTCCCCGACGCCAAGGTCTACCTCGTCGACGACGACGTCGGTGTTCGGGAAGCCCTGAGCTGGCTGTTGCGAACCCGGCGCCTGCTGAGCGACAGCTATGGCAGCGCAGAGGCTTTTCTCGCCGACGAAGTGGTCTGGAACCAGGAGCCCGAAGCACCCTGCTGCCTCCTGCTGGATGTGCGCATGCCCGGCATGAGCGGGCTGGCTCTGTTCGAGCGCCTGAAAACCCTGCCCTGGCAAGCGGCCATGCCGGTCATCTTCCTCTCGGGCCACGCCGATGTGCCCACCGCCGTCGATGCCGTCAAGCGCGGCGCCTTCGACTTCTGCGAAAAGCCCTTCTCAGACAACGCGCTCGTGGACCGCATCGAGCAGGCGCTGACCCAGTCGGCGCAAGTCATTCACCAGCGGCGTGTGCAGCGCGAGTGGCGCCAGCGCATGGACAGCCTCACCGACCGCGAGCGCGACGTGATGGACCTGGTGGTGGCGGGCCTGCCCAACAAGCTGGTGGCCGATCAACTCGGCATCAGCGTGCGCACCGTCGAAGTGCACCGCTCGCGCGTGTTCGACAAGATGGGCGTCAAATCGGCGGTGGAACTGGCCAATGCCCTGCGCGGGGCGTCCTGAGGCGATCAGTCGCGTGGAGGCGTCGGGTTTTTGGCGTCGCCCTGCTTTTCCTGCTCGACCTCGGCAGGCAGCTCGCCCTTCTTGCGGCCCGAGAACATCGTCCACCAGACAATGAAAATCAACAGCACCAGCGCGCCCAGCGCTTCAAGCAACAGCAAGGTCATGGCGTTTCAATCGAGTTCGGCAAACATGGCGTGGATAGACCCGCTGACCCGCTGGGGGTTCCGAGTGGCGGCGGCCGCGATTGTAGGCAGCCTGGTTTCCTGTGCGGTGGGCCCGGTGGTGGACGTGCCCGAGCCCGCCGAGCCGGTGGTCACGTCGGACGATAACGCGCCGCTGCCCGCCGCCATGCAACGCAGCAAAAGCCGCTGGGTGCCCGTGCGCTACAGCGAGCTGCCCGGTTGGGGCCAAGACCGCCTGCACGAGGCCTGGAACGCCTGGGTGCGCGGTTGTGAACGCCCTGCACCGGGACACGGAGCCCTGTGCACCGAGGTGCGCCAGCTCTCCATCGCCACCGCGGCCGAGCAGCAGGCCTGGGTGATGCGCCGCTTTCAGCCCTATCGCGTCACCGAACCAGACGGCAGCGTGCCGGGTGGCCTGCTCACCGGTTACTACGAGCCCATCATGAGCGCCAGCCGCCAGCCCAGCGCCACCCACCGAGTGCCCCTCTTCGCACCACCCGCCGGGCTGCGCAGCGGCCAGACCTGGTACACCCGACAAGAGATCGACACCCTGCCGGCGGCCCAGGCCGCGCTGTCGGGCCGCGCCATCGCCTGGCTGGCCGACCCCATCGACGCGCTCATTCTGCAAATCCAGGGCTCGGGCCGCCTGAAGATCACCGAACCCGACGGGCGCGAGCGCCAGGTGCGCCTGGCCTTTGCCGGCCACAACGGTCACCCTTACCAGAGCGTGGGCCGCTGGCTGCTGGACCAGCGCGCCATTCGCGAGGCCTCATGGGAATCCATCAAGGCCTGGGCGGTGCAGAACCCGGGCCGCCTGAACGAAATGCTGTGGAGCAACCCGCGCACCGTGTTCTTCCGGGAAGAAGCCTTGTCCGATTTCGACGCCCGTTTCGGCCCGCGCGGCGCGCAGGGTGTGCCGCTCACGCCGGGCCGCTCCATCGCGGTCGACCCGCAAAGCATTCCCTACGGCACGCCGGTGTGGCTGGCCACCCAAGGCCCCACCACCAACCTCAACCAACTGGTGCTGGCACAGGACACCGGGGGCGCCATCACCGGCGCGGTCCGCGCTGATCTGTTCACCGGCTGGGGCAGCTGGAGCGATGCGCCCTACACCGTGGCGGCTGCGCTGAAGCAGCCGCTGCAGATGTGGGTGCTGTGGCCGAGGTGACCAGTTTTCAAATCGAGGCAATCTCCATGCGCACTGGCCAGGCACGAGGGGTATCGCCTGGTGCTGCACTGGTGTCGAACCGGTGCTCCAGGTACACGGTGTGCTGTCCTGGCCCATTGCTGCAAAGGCGGTAGCCTTCGCCAGTTGGTTGCAGCCACACGTCATTGCCTGACGCCACTCGCAGTTCCCAGCCAATGGGATCTGTGGCGGCGAGCCGCAAAGCGGCGCAAAAACCTTGTCTGAGGGTGGTCTGAATGACCAGCTTCTGTTTGGCCACGCCGGTGGCCAACTCCAGGGGGTGGATGTCCTCTTGTAGCTTCACCATCGGAGGGATGGTCACCCGCAGGGCCAGGCGGGCGCTGGCGGCCTGACCGCTTGTGGCGGAGATCGATTCGGCCGCTACGGGGCATAGCGTCGCCGCTCCGGCTGCCAACGCCAGTAGGGGGCTTGTCATGCTGATCCACCGCTTCATGCCTGTTGTTTCGGCGTGCCGCCGCCAGCATGAAGTAAGGCAATTTCTAATCGACTTGTCGGTGCCAGCCGTTTATTCTGTCCGTTGAACTGGGAAGTCCACGATGAGACCATCGCGCAGTCCCACGCTCACTCTCATCTGACCATCGCCCACGATGCTCCAAGGCAAGGGTAGCGAGTCGTTGCGGACCGAGACAGTGTGTTGGCCTACGGCGACCAGGGCGAACTCATAGCGCCCATGCGCGTCCGTTCGCGCCACATAGCGGTTGTCTAGGTACACCTGAACCCCGGACGCACCCGCTTCGTCTGCGTCCTGGCGGCCGTTGCGGTTAGCGTCGAGGTAGACCGTGCCTTCAATCCGGCCTCCGCCCTCGCGCGGCCGCCCACCCATAGGTGCCATGGCGCTGCCAGCTTGCCACTCGAAGCGAAGTACCACGAAGAGCGACCAGTTGTCGAGCTTCAGTGCTGGCGGCGGCGGTGGTGCGAGCGGGTCCAGCGATGGCAGAGATATTTTCCCGCTGTATCGCGTGTATTGCGCCTCCAGATGCCAGTCCCGCATCAATCGCCAAGTCAGTCCGAGCGCCAAGTTCAGGTGTCTGCCATTGGTGCCGTTTATGCCACTGTTCAGATTTGCCCTGGCGCTGGCGTAGGTCGACAGAGGCGCTGCCAGGGTGAGGCCGGCGCTCAGATGCGATTGCTGATCGGCACGCATCAGCGAAAAGCTGCTCGTCAGCCCCCAACCCCGGACCACAGTCCAGTCCTGGTCGATCATGAGTTGTTGTTCCCTCGCCTGAGCCCCGAAGCTGCTTTGATCCCAGCGAACGCCACCCAGACCCCAGGGGTTTTTCCAGCGCCAGTCAAGAAAGCTGGACCAGCCAGCGCCTGCATAACGCCGAACGGACAGACCGGCGCCGATCTGGTGCAGTTTGTGGAGACGCCAACGGGCTGCGCTGGTGACGTAGTAGCCCTGGCGTTGCGGCTGGTCGATCGAACGAAGCCAGTCAACCGAGCCTTCCGCTGACCACTGACGCTCCTGCCAAGTCCGTCGCGCGTACCCGCACGTTCAGCCTGTCTTGCAGCGCGGGAGAGTCGATCAGTCCGACGTAAACCAGGGCTCGCTCACCTGACACCAAGCGCCCGGGTAGTAGGCGCCCCTGGGTGGTCCAGTTCAATTCCAACGGGGGATACTCGTCTGGCGGCAGCACCATGTACACACGCGCCGGCCGCCCCACCCATTGCCGCACATCAATGCGAACGTTCACCCAGAACTGGGTGGTGAGGGTGTCTGCCGGAGCGCCGACAAGTGGCGGCAACCACTCCATGCGCGGGCGCGGCTGTTCGACGGTGCTAGAGCTGTCGTCAAGTCGGTGAGCCCCCGCTGCGTGGGCGGCCATACCCCAGGCAACTGCCGACGGATTCGCCATTCAGGGTCACGGCGTTCACCACCATGCGCTCACCTTCGGAGGAGTGTCCAGCCACCTCGTGTTGGGCAGAGGTGGGCTGCGCCATGCACACACTGCCCGGTAACAGCACCATGGCCACTGCCATCAGCGCCCACCGTGGGGCGATAGCCAGCCAGCGGGGTGGGCTGTTTGGCCCAGCACGGCCCATGGCGCTCAGGGCATGGCAATCGCCATGGTCGTCGAGCTTCCATCGTCGAACCACAGTGTCAGCGTCTGCGCTGTGGCGGGGCCGTCGGGCTCGGCTCGCAGCACAAAGCGTTGTCGTGCCCCTGGTAGCACATAGGTGGCGCCCGAGAACCTTGCTGAGGGCCGAGCGGGGTCGCCCAAGTCCACGCGCAAGACCCTGGCGAAGACGTTGCCTTCGTTGGTGCAGTCCACCATCAGCTCGGTGGTGGAGGAGGTGGGCATGCAGTGCCATCGGCGCACAGGCTGTGCCGGTGAGATGAAGACGGGCAGCGACATGGCCAGGAGATAGGGCACTTGACCCGCAGCGGTGGCGGGCGCGTCGGTGGCTGAAGCCACTTCTCGCAGGATCAGTCGGTAACTGGGCGGTGATTGCGGGTCGGGTGGCGTGAGGCGGGCGAGGCGCACCACCTGTTGCACACCGGGCGCCAGGGTGACCACGGGCGGTGACAGGACCAGGTCGTTTGACGGCTCCAGCACGTCCTTCCCTTGCATGTCCTGGGTCCAGCGCATCACCTCGGCGTGAAGCACCAGCGTCTCTTGGCCTGTGTTGGCCAATTGCAATGACGTGGCGCGCTCGCGCAGGGTCATTTGCAGTCGCGTGGGTGAGGCCTGGAAAGACCCGGCCAGGGAGGCCGAGGTCATGAACCACAGCACTGTCCCGGCCAGTTGGCGCCAGTCCAGAGCAGGCTTCAAACGCGATGAAGGGCGGTTGGCGATCATGGGGGATTGGGGGGACGCAACGCATTGGTGGAAGGCAACGGTCGCCGGCGCGGGATCAATACACGACGTAGATCGTGTGGGCTTGGCTGGCTTGGCAGCTTGCGCTGGCACATGAGCCGCTCTGCCCGGCGGGGATGGATACGTCAATCGTGTGGCCGACGGATGCCCCTGTGCCCTTGTGGCCGCCCGTGGGTGGTGCTGGCGTGCTGATGGTGTAGCTCAGGCCGTTGAGGTTGCCTGACGCGGTGCGCTGGTTCGCATCGGTGCTACTGAACGAGACTTGGTAGGGCAGTCCGCTGGTGCACTGCACTTGCATCGTGGTCGATACCGATGCGGCCGTGGATTGGAAGGCCGTGTAATCCACGGTCACATTGCCGGCCCCTGTGTTGAAGATGCAACTCGAGTACAGCGTGACCTGTACCGAGAAAGTCGCGCTGACGGAGGCGGTTTGCGCTGGCGGCGTGAATGCGGCGGCGCAGGTCGCCACCACTGCGAGGAGACGGTGCGAATTCATGGTGATTCTCAAAACACACGCCGAAGACAAGGCAGGCGTGTCCAACCCTGAAAGCGGGTTGTAACACGTACGTGTTATTTCGTGCGTGACAGAAAATCAGGGTTTACCCGACATCCTTCTGGCCGCCGATCAGCGGTTGTTTGGCAGCAGGTGCGTGAGCGGCAGCGTGGCGCTGGCTTTCACCTCACCCAGCGAGAAGCTGGTGTGCAGGTCTTTTACGTTGGGCAGGTTGATGAGCACCTCGCGCGTGAACTGGCTGAAGTGGTTCAGGTCTCGGCTGACCACTTGCAACTCGAACGTGCCCGAGCCGCTGATGTAGTGACACGACACCACCTCTGGGATGGCGCGAATGGCCTTTTCGAGCTGGCGCGTCACGTCGCCGTGGTTGCGTTCGGCGTCCAGTCGAACGAATGCCAGCACACCCAGTCCAACTTTTTCGCGGTCAATGTCGGCGCGGTAACCGCGGATGTAGCCGGCCTCTTCCAGCGCTCGCACCCGACGCCAACAGGGCGCAGCCGATAGGCCAACGCGCGAGGCCAGTTCGGCGTTGGTGAGGCGGCCGTCGGCCTGCAGTTCCTGCAGGATGTGGATATCGAACTTGTCGAGGGGATTCATGAGAAAGATTATTGCTTTGAAGCGTCAAAACAAGAAATGAAAAGCAAGAACTTCTCGGTGGCGAAGACATACACTGTGCCGAAATTACCTCTTCGCCCCACACGGGCGAAGGGCTTCCTCAACCCTGCCCACAAGGCGGCCCGGACCCTAGCCCACGGAGACAAAACCCATGAACGCCCCATTGCCAGAACACCTGAGAAAAGCGCTGGAAACGGTCACTCTTGACGACAAATACGCGCTGGAGCACGGCCGGGCGTTCATGAGCGGGGTGCAGGCCCTGGTGAAGCTGCCGATGCTGCAGCGCCAGCGCGATGCGCTGCAGGGCAAGAACACCGCAGGTTTCATCAGTGGCTACCGGGGCTCGCCGCTGGGTGGATACGACCAGGCGCTGCAGAAGGCCGAGAAATGGCTGAAGGCGCAGAACATCGTGTTCCAGCCGGGCGTGAACGAAGAGTTGGCGGCCACGGCGGTCTGGGGCACGCAGCAGCTGGGTTTCGCCCCTCCTGGCACCAACAAGTTCGACGGCGTCTTTGGCATCTGGTACGGCAAAGGCCCAGGCGTGGACCGCTGCTCCGACGTCTTCAAGCACGCCAACATGGCCGGCACCACGCCCTGGGGTGGCGTGATCGCGGTGGCCGGTGACGACCACGTGGCCAAGAGCTCCACCGCCGCCCACCAGAGCGACCACATCTTCAAGGCCTGTGGCTTTCCGGTGTTTTTCCCCGCCACCGTGCAAGAGATCCTGGACCTCGGCATCCACGCGTTTGCCTTGAGCCGCTTCTCGGGTGTCTGGGCTGGCATGAAGACGATCCAGGAGATCGTGGAGTCCAGCGCCACGGCGGAGATCGACCCCGAGCGCGTGAACATCGTCATTCCCGAATTCGACATGCCGCCGGGGGGCGTGCACATCCGCTGGCCAGACCACGCGCTCGACCAGGAAGCCCGTCTGTTCGATTACAAGTGGTACGCCGCTCTGGCCTATGTGCGGGCCAACCGCCTCAACCACAACGTGGTGGCCGGCCCCAATGACCGCCTGGGTGTGATCGCCAGCGGCAAGGCCTACAACGACACCCGCCAGGCCCTGCTCGACCTGGGCCTTGACGACGACACCTGCCGCCGCATCGGCCTGCGCCTGCACAAGGTGGCGGTGGTCTGGCCGCTTGAGGCGCAGACCACTCGCGAGTTCGCCACCGGCCTGCGCGAGATTCTGGTGGTGGAGGAAAAGCGCCAGGTCATCGAGTACCAGCTCAAGGAAGAGCTATACAACTGGCGCCCTGACGTGCGGCCCAATGTGCTGGGCAAGTTCGACGAAGTCGAAGGCGACTACAGCGGTGGCGAGTGGAGCATGCCCAACCCCAGCACCCACACCTTGCTGCGCGCCAACGCCGACCTGACGCCGGCCATCATCGCCCGCGCCATCGCCAAGCGCCTGAAGAAACTGGGCGTGCCCGAGGACGTGATGGCCCGCATCGACACCCAACTTGCCATCCTCGACGCCCAAGAGCGCTCGATGCAGACCCTGCTGACCCAGGGCGTGGCGGGTGCCGATCGCCAACCCTGGTTCTGTTCGGGGTGCCCGCACAACACCAGCACCCGGGTGCCCGAGGGCTCGCGCGCCATGGCCGGCATCGGCTGCCACTTCATGGCCACCTGGATCGACCGCGACACCGTGGGCTTCACCCAGATGGGCGGCGAGGGCGTGCCATGGGTGGGCCAGCAGCCTTTCAGCAAAGACCAGCACATCTTCGCCAACGTCGGCGACGGCACGTACTTCCACAGCGGCTTGCTGGCCATTCGCCAGAGCATCGCCGCGGGCGTGAACATCACCTATAAGGTCCTCTACAACGACGCCGTCGCCATGACCGGTGGTCAACAGGTGGGTGAGCGCCCCGAAGGCCACAGCGTGGTGCAGATTGCGCAGAGCATGCGGGCCGAAGGGGCGAAGAAGATCACCATCGTCACCGACGAGCCCGAGAAGTACGAGGGCGTCACCGGCATTCCCGAGGGCATTGCCATTCAGCATCGCGACACGCTGGACGCGGTGCAGCGCGAGTTCCGCGAGATTCCTGGCACCACGGTCATCATTTACGACCAGACCTGCGCCACCGAGAAGCGCCGCCGCCGCAAGCGCGGCACGCTGGCCGAGCCGACCCGCCGCGTGGTCATCAACGAGGCGGTGTGCGAGGGCTGCGGTGACTGCAGCGTGCAGTCGAACTGTCTTTCCGTCGAGCCGCTGGAGACCGAATTCGGTCGCAAGCGCCAGATCAACCAGAGCACCTGCAACAAAGACTATTCCTGCCTCAAGGGCTTCTGCCCCAGCTTCGTCACGGTAGAAGGTGGGCAGTTGCGCAAGAAAGACAAGGCATCTGGCGCGCCGCAATGGGCTGGCGCCGAGCCGCCCCTGCCCAAGCTGCCTTCGCTGGCCCAGGAGGCCTGGGGCATCGTGGTGGCCGGCGTTGGTGGCACGGGCGTGATCACCATCGGCCAACTGCTGGGCGTGGCCGCTCATCTGGAAGGCAAGGGCATCGTCACGCAAGACGCCGCCGGCCTGGCCCAGAAAGGTGGCGCCACCTGGAGCCACGTGCTGATCGGTGCCACGCAAGACGCCATTCGCACCACCCGAGTGTCGGCCGCCTCGGCCGACCTGGTGCTGGGCTGTGACCCGTTGGTCACCGCGCACAAGGAAACCCTGCAGCGCCTGCGCCAGGGGCGCAGCCACGTGGCTCTGAACGCCAACGCCACGCCCACGGCGGCGTTCGTGCGCAATCCCAACTGGCAAAACCCCGCGCAGGCCTGCGTGGACGCACTGGTGCAGGCCCTGGGCACCGAGGCTGTGGGCACGGTGGACGCCGAGGCCGCGGCCACCCGCCTCATGGGCGACAGCCTCTACGCCAACCCCCTGATGCTGGGCTTTGCTTGGCAAAAGGGCTGGATTCCCCTGAGCCAGGTGTCCCTGATGCGGGCCATCGAACTCAACGCCGTGGCCGTGAACCAGAACAAGGCCGCTTTTGAATGGGGGCGTCGCGCCGCGCACGACCCGGCCGCATTCGCCGCGCTGCTGGGCCCGGCGGCCCAGGTGGTGCAGTTGCACGTGAAGCCGAGCCTGACCCAGCTCATCCAGCGTCGCGTGGAGTTCCTGACCGCTTACCAGGACAGTGCCTACGCGCAGCAATACCAAGCCTTCGTCGAGCGCGTGCGCGAGGCTGAGGCGCCCCTGGGCAAGACGGCGCTGACAGAGGCAGTGGCGCGCTATCTCTTCAAGCTCATGGCCTACAAGGACGAATACGAAGTGGCGCGCCTGCACAGCGACCCCGCCTTCCACGCCCGTCTGGCCCAGCAGTTTGAAGGCGATTATTCGCTCAAGGTGCACCTGGCGCCCCCGCTGTGGGCCAAGAGGAACGAGCGAGGCGAACTCATCAAGCGGCCCTTCGGCCCGTTCATGTTCACCGCTTTCAAGTGGTTGGCGCGCTTCAAGGGCCTGCGCGGCACGGCGTTCGACCCCTTCGGCCGCACCGAAGAGCGCCGCACCGAGCGCGCGCTGATCGCCGAGTACCGCCAGGACATCGAGCGCCTGCTGCCGGGTCTCGACGCCGACCGGCACGCCCTGGTGCTGGAGATCGCCCGCCTACCCGAGCAGATCCGGGGCTTTGGCCATGTGAAGGAGCGTCACCTGAAAGCGGCCAGCGAACGCCGCGCCGAGCTGCTGGCCCAGGTGCAGGGCCCTGGCCAAGACCCGGTGCGACGCGCCGCCTGAGGCGGGCGGCGGGCAAAGCCCTGTGGCGGGCGGGGTGAGGCCATTCGTCATACCCGCGGCATACAATGACCGGCTGTTCGCGGCCAGGCCCTACCCAATAGGTGGGCGCCTGGCCATTCCTGCCCCCGATACCGTTGGAGACCGCCTGTGTTCATTTCCCCCGCCTACGCCCAAGCCGCCGCTGGCAGCACCGAGTCCACCCTGATGGGCCTGCTGCCCCTGGTGCTGATGTTCGTGGTGCTGTATTTCGTCATGATCCGCCCGCAGCTCAAGCGCCAGAAAGAGCACAAGGCCATGGTCGAGGCCCTGGCCAAGGGCGATGAGGTCGTGACCGCCGGTGGCTTCCTGGGCAAGGTCACCAAGATTGGTGAGACCTACGTCGGTGTGGAACTTGCCGACGGCGTTGAAGTCCAGATGCAGCGTTCGGCTGTTGTTCAGGTGCTGCCCAAGGGCACCATCAAGAACAGCTAAGCGGCTGCCTCCCGGGGTGGTCAATTGCCACCCCATTGACTTTCTTGCGGCCCACTTGCCCGCCTCACCATGAACCGATACCCCCTGTGGAAATACGCGATCATCGTGGTCGCCTTGCTTGTGGGCGCCATCTATTCGCTGCCCAACCTGTTCGGCGAGGCGCCCGCCGTGCAGGTGTCGCCTGCCCGCGCAACGGTCAAGGTGGACGCGGGCACCATGGCCCGCGTGGAAGAGGTGCTGAAGTCCCAAGGCATTGAAGTCGCCCAGGTGCAGCTTGACGCCACCTCGGTCAAGGCCCGCTTCAACGACACCGACACCCAGATCAAGGCGCGCGACGCGCTGGACAAAGCCTTCAACGCCAACCCGGCCGAGCCCAGCCACGTGGTGGCGCTGAACCTGCTGCCCCGCACCCCGGCCTGGCTGAGCGCCTTTGGGGCGTCGCCCATGTACCTGGGCCTGGACCTGCGCGGTGGCGTGCACTTCATGCTGCAGGTGGACATGGCCGCGGCGCTGCAGCGACGGGCCGACGTGCTGGCCACCGACCTGCGAACGGCCTTGCGCGAAAAAGGCATTCGCCATGGCGGCATCAGCCGCAACGGCCAACTCATTGACCTGCGGGTGCGCGACCAGGCCTCGCGCAACGCGGCGGTCGACCTGCTGCGCGCCCAGTTCCCCGATCTGGTGGTCACCGAGACCGCCGAGGGCACCGACACCCGCCTCAGCCTGGCCGTCCGCCCCGAAGCGGCGCGCACGGTGCAGGACCAGGCCCTGAAGCAGAACATCACCACCCTGCACAACCGCATCAACGAGCTGGGCGTGGCCGAGCCTGTGATCCAGCAGCAGGGCGCCGATCGCATCGTGGTGCAACTGCCGGGTGTGCAAGACACCGCCAAGGCCAAAGACATTCTGGGCCGCACCGCCACGCTGGAGCTGCGACTGGTGGACGAAAGCACCGAGGGCCTGGCCGCCGAGCGTGGCGCCGGCCCCGTGCCCTTTGGTTCGGAGAGCTACTCCGAACGCGGTGGCCGCACGGTGATCGTCAAGCGCGAAGTGCTGCTCACGGGTGAAAACCTCACCGATGCCCAGGCGGGCTTCGACGACACCCAGCAGCCTGCCGTGCACCTCACGCTGGACGCCAAGGGTTCTCGCATCTTCCGCGACATCACGCGAGAGAACATCGGCAAGCGCATGGCCATCATCCTGTTCGAAAAGGGCAAGGGCGAGGTGGTCACGGCGCCGGTGATCCGCTCCGAGATCGGTGGCGGCCGGGTGCAGATTTCTGGTGCCATGTCGTCGGTGGAGGCCAATGACACCGCGCTGCTGCTGCGCGCTGGCTCGCTGGCCGCGCCGATGGAGATCATCGAAGAGCGCACCATCGGCCCCAGCCTGGGCGCCGAGAACATCCAGAAGGGCTTCCACAGCGTGATGTGGGGCTTCCTGGTGATCGTTGCCTTCATGTGCGTGTACTACATGATGTTCGGCGTCTTCTCCAGCATCGCGCTGGCCTTCAACCTGGTGTTGCTGGTGTCGGTGCTGTCGATGCTGCAGGCCACGCTCACGCTGCCGGGTATTGCCGCCATGGCCCTGGCGCTGGGCATGGCCATCGACTCGAACGTGCTGATCAATGAGCGCGTGCGCGAAGAGCTGCGCCGGGGGGCTTCGCCGCAGACGGCCATCAACGCCGGCTATGAGCACGCCTGGGGCACCATCCTGGACTCCAACATCACCTCGCTGATCGCGGGCATTGCCCTGCTGATCTTCGGTTCTGGCCCCGTGCGCGGTTTTGCCGTGGTTCACTGCCTGGGCATCGTGACCAGCATGTTCTCGTCGGTGTTCTTCTCGCGCGCCCTGGTCAACCTCTGGTACGGGCGTCAAAAGAAGCTCAAGACCGTGTCCATTGGCACCGTGTGGCGCGCGGACGCGCCTTCCACCAAGGCCGACTGAGCCCGCCACCGCAAGGAATTCGCCATGGAGTTTTTCCGCATCCGCCGCGACATCCCGTTCATGAAGCACGCCCTGGTGCTGAACGCGGTGTCCTTCATCACCTTCATCCTGGCCGTCTTTTTCCTGGTCACCCGCGGTCTCAACCTGTCGGTCGAGTTCACCGGTGGCACGGTGGTGGAAGTGGCCTACGAGCAACCGGCCGACCTGGAGTCGGTGCGCAAAGTGGTCGAGTCGCTGGGCTACGCCGAGGTGCCGGTGCAGAACTTTGGTTCTTCGCGTGACGTGCTGCTGCGCCTGCCGGTTCAGCAAGGCAAGACCTCGGGCGAACAAAGCGAACAGTTGTTCGCCGCGCTGAAGGCCCAGAACCCGACCGCCACGCTGAGCCGCACCGAGTTCGTCGGACCGCAGGTGGGGCAAGAGCTGTTCGAGCACGGCCTGAAGGCCCTGGGCTTGGTGATCCTGGGCATCGTCATCTACCTGGCCATTCGATTCGAATGGAAGTACGCGGTCTCGGCCATCATCGCGAACCTCCACGACGTGGTCATCATCCTGGGCTTCTTTGCCTTCTTCCAGTGGGAGTTCTCGCTGGCGGTGCTGGCGGCTGTGCTGGCCGTGCTGGGCTATTCGGTGAACGAATCGGTGGTGATCTTTGACCGGATTCGCGAGAGCTTCCGGCGCTACCGGAAGAAGACCACGGTGGAGATCATCGACAACGCCATCACCTCCACCATCAGCCGTACCATCATCACCCACGGGTCTACCCAGATCATGGTGCTGTCGATGCTGCTGTTCGGTGGCCCCACGCTGCACTATTTCGCCATGGCGCTGACCATCGGCATCTGCTTCGGCATCTACTCGTCGGTGTTCGTGGCGGCCGCCTTGGCCATGTGGCTGGGCATCAAGCGGGAAGACCTGATCAAATCGGGTCCGAAGGCAGGCGATCCTGACGACCCCAACGCAGGCGCGGTTGTCTGACAGAACTGTCCCTCAAATGGGCGTCGACAGGCGCCCCCTAGGGCTGGAAGATTGGGCCTTCGTGTCATACTGAGTTCACTGTGTCCAACCCCATCGCGAACCCCAATTCCCTGGCTCGACAGGCTCGTGAACTCTTTGTGGTTCACGTGGGGCGAGCCTTGCCGGACGTGGTGAAGGTGTGTGACGCTCTCATGAACGAGCTGCGCGACCGGCATGGCCCCAATGCAGAGGTGCTCGCGCGACGCGACGCCTGGCTGTCGTTCCAGCAGCACCACAACACCTGGCTGGGCCTGGCCAAGCGTGGCCTGCAGCGCCTCTTGTTGCCGCCTGCCGCGATCAACAGCGGCATGGGCAGCATGCCGTCCAAGCTGGAACTGGTGGACGATGGTGTCGTGAAGGACCAGATTCTGGCCTCCCGACTGGCGATGAAGGTGCTCGACAAGGCCTCGTCCGAACTCAATGAATTGCGCCTGCGCATTCAGCACCTGGAGCGCCGCCAGGAACTGTCCCGCGACGACCCTCTGCTGCCCGACGTGATCGCCCGCGTGCTCATCGAGCAATGGGTGGCCGCGGGCATGACGCGCGACGCTCTGGCCCTGATTCAGGACGGGCTTGGCAACGCCGTGGGGGACAAGCTGCTGGGCGCCTACCAGGCCGCTAACCGCCTGCTGGTCGACGGTGGCGTGATGAAGGAAATCGACCTTCAGGCGCTGGTCAAGCGCACCCCTGGCACAGCGTCCAGTGTGAGAGGCGGTGCTGGTGATACCGGTCCCTCTGGCTTGGGCAGCAGCACATCCAGTGGGGCAGTGGGCGATGAAACCCGCATGTTGACCGGCACCACGCCTTTGGCGCGCGCGCGCATGCGCGCCCAGGGGGTGGTGGGTCGCTTGCGGCGCCTGTTGATGGACCGCCTGGGGGGCGAATTCGAGGCGACGCAGATGTTGCCGCCCTCGCCTCAATTGCAGCAGGCCATTCAGCGCTCGGCGGGCCGCGTCAGCATGGGCGCCAGCCTTGACATTGACCTGAGCGGGCCGGTGGGACATGCCCACGTGGAGCGCGCCGCGGCCGTGGTGCGCCAGCGCACCGCCGAACTGAAGCAGGCCGCGAGCACGCCCACGGAAAAAGCCACGGTGGAGATCGTGGCGCTGATGTTTCAGAGCATCTTGGCTGAAGAGCGTATTCCTGCCAGCGTGCGCGTGTGGTTCGCCCGTTTGCAGATCCCGGTGCTGCGCGTGGCCCTGGCTGAGCCCGACTTCTTTGGATCGCTGCAGCACCCCGCGCGCCAGCTGATTGACCGCATGGGCTCGTGTGTCATGGGCTTCGAGTCAGGCGTGAGTTCGTCTGCGCTGGAGGCGGAAATCCGCCGCGTGGTGCAGGTGATCGAGCAATACCCTGAGACCGGGCGTCGTGTGTTCCAGCTGGTGCTGGATGAGTTCCAGAAATTCCTGGCCACCCACCTGCATGAGCAGGGCGACACCAAGCGCGTGGTGAGCGTGGCACAGCAGATTGAGCAGAAGGAAACGCTGTCGGTCCAGTACACCATCGAGCTGCGCAAGCTGCTGGAAGACGTGCCGGTGCGCGACGAAGTGCGCGAGTTTCTCTTCAAGGTGTGGGTGGACGTGCTGGCCGTGGCCAGCGTGAAACATGGCCAGAAATCCGATATCACCCGCGACCTCAAGCAGGTGGCCAGCGAACTGCTGTGGGCGGCCAGCGCCAAACCCAATCGCAGCGACCGAGCGCGTGTGATCCAGCAGCTGCCTGGCATCTTGCAGCGCTTGCGCAAGGGCATGGGTTTGTTGGGTTATCCCCCCGGCATGCAGGACGAGCACATCAAGGCGGTGAGCGACACCTTGGCCGATGCCTTCATGTCGCGCACCGAGCCGATCGCCGAGGATCACCTTGCCCGCTTGGCGCAGCGCCTGGCCAACCTGGAGGACTACCTGCCTCAAGATGGCGTGGGCGATCTGGACCTGGACGCCAACAGCATCGAGCTCATCACCGGGGTGGACGCCAGCAACATTGAGGTGGTCAACACCGGCGGCAGTCAGCCCACCGAGGCGATGCGCGCCTGGGCCAGCGAATTGCAGATCGGCGCCTGGTTTGGCCTGGAGCACGGTGCGAAGCTCAACAACGCCCAGTTGGTGTGGCGCAGCGAGCGTGGGCAGCTGTATTTGTTTGTGGCACCCGCAGGGCGCTGTTTCCTGATGCAGGCCGCGCGCGTGGCGGCCTACCTGCAGGCCGGGTTGTTGCTGCCGTCTGAGGAAGAGGCCCTCACGGTGCGGGCCACGCGCGATGCGCTGGCCAAGCTCGACGCCCAGCCGGAACGCCTGCTGGCCTGATCCACCCCCGGTGGCTGGCGCCTCAGGTGTGCACCAGTCGCTGCACCATGCCGCCAGGCTGCCGGGCGAGGTGGCCCGCCAATTCCAGTTCCAGTAGCCTTGCCTGAAGCAGCGCCGTGGGCAAGCCGGTGCGGGCCTGCAGGGCATCAAAGCCCATGGGGGCGTGTCCCAAGGCGTCGAGCAGTTGCCGTTCTTCTTCCGACACCTCAGTGGGCGCTGCACTCGCGCCGCCGCCCAATGGCGTGGCCTGACCCACTGGCCGGGCGTGCAGTTCTTCCAAGATGTCTTGCGCAGATTCCACCAGCTTGGCGCCCTGCCGAATCAGGGCGTGACAGCCCCGTGCCTGAGGCGAATGAATGGAGCCGGGGATGGCAAACACCTCGCGCCCTTGCTCGGCGGCCAGTCGGGCCGTGATCAGTGAGCCCGATTGCAGCGCAGCCTCGACCACCAGCGTGCCTTGGCACAGGCCGGAGAGGATTCGGTTGCGCTGGGGGAAATGCGGGGCCAGGGGCGGCGTGCCCAAGGAGTATTCGCTCAGCAGCAGGCCTTCCTGCGCGATGCGGTGAGCCAAGTCGCGGTGACGGCTTGGGTAAACGCGATCAAGGCCGGTGCCCACCACGGCGATCGTCTTGCCGTGCGCCGCCAGTGCGCCTTCGTGGGCGGCGCCATCGACGCCCAGTGCCAGGCCCGACACCACGCATGCTCCAGAGGCCGCCAGTGCCTGCGAAAACTGCCTGGCATTCAGTTCGCCCTGAGCCGTTGGGTTGCGGCTGCCCACCACCGCTACCCGCAGGGGGTGCTTGAGCAGTTCGGCGTCGCCCAGCGCGAACAGCAGCAGTGGCGGGTCTTCGGTGTGGAGCAGTTCGGCGGGGTATCGCTCGTCACCCAGCGGGATGGCGTGGTGGTGAGAAGACGCTTGTAGCCAGGCGACGTGTTCGGCAACGATTTTGTCCAGACCGGGCACATCGTCCATGCGGTGGCGCTCAAACACCGCTTGTGGCGAACCGCAGGCGCTCAGCAGCCGGCGCGCGCCGACTCGGCCCAGCCCAGGTGTGAGCAGCAGCCGCAGCCAGGCGGCCAGTTCGGCGGGCTCCATGCGCGGTCAGGGATTGCCGAAGCGATCGCCGACTTGCACACCGTCCTCGATTTGCAGCACCAGGGCGTAGGACACACGATCGAAGATGCGGAAAACCATCATCAGGCCGTTGCGTTCACCGGGCAGGCGCATGTTGGGCCGGCCACTGTCGGTGCCGTCCACCACCAGGTCGCTGCCGCGTTGCAGGGCCAGCACATGGCCGCGCTCCAAGCCGTGCTGACGACCGCGGTTGATGGCCACCACCTGGTTCTGGGCCGCATAGCGAACGGCGTTGCCGTACACCGAGACCACCTGGCCCTGCAGCTGGGTTTTGGGGGCGTGCGGTACGTAGTTGGTGAATTCGCGCTCGGGCTCTGGCAGCAGGCGGTCGCCCACGCGAAGTTCTTGCTTGGCCCTGGTGATGTCCAGGCTGGCCGGCACGATTTCCTTGGCGGCTTTGCCGTCGGCATCCACGCCGTCGCGTTGGGTTTCGTTGCTCAGCAGGTCGGCCGCGCCAACGTATTGGGCTTCAAAGCCCAGGATTTCCTGGGTCGTGGGATCCTTCAGAGGCACGGCCTCGCGGAACACGCGATAGGCCTTGGAGCGGCCGTTTTCGAGGGCCAGGGGGGTGGCCTGCGGGGCGTCGGCTGAGAGCGAGCGGGCGTAAGCGCGGTCGCCGCGGCTGAGCAGAACGCGATTTTCCTGTGTGGCCACGATGCGCGGTGCCAGCGCAAAGGTGGCTTCGTCCACGATGAGGGGCTCTTGCAGGAAAGGCGCGATGTGGGCCATCGACACGGTGGGGATGGCCGAATCGGCCAGGCTTTCGCCGCGAACGCGCGGCGATACCTTGACCGTGTCAAGGTCGGCGCCGGGCGCGCGGGTGGTGAGGCGTGCGCGGCCACCGGTCTTGTCCAGGTAGAGCACCTGGCCGGGGAAGATGCGGTGCGGGTTCTGGATGTCGTTGAGGTTCATGCCCCAGAGCTCGGGCCAGCGCCAGGGGCTCTTGAGGAACAGGCCCGAGATGGCCCACAGGGTGTCGCCCGAGCGGATGGTGTACTGGTCGGGTGCGTTGGGCGCCAGCTCCGACAAGGCCACGCCCGCTTGGGCCACCTGCTGCGCGGTGGTGCGCTGTCCGCTCGTGATGGGGTAGTTCTGGGCCGCCGCACCGGTGCTGAGGCAGGCGAAGGTCGCAGCAACGGCGAGGGTGGACAGCAGATGGGTCTTGGATGGCATGTGTTGGCCCCTGGGCGACGTCCACCGAATCACGGTGGGCGCTTCACGCACAACCGCTCGCCAGTGGCGCTCTGGTCTTGACAAATCGCATTTGATTTTGCGATCAAGCCCTTGATTAGGCAATGTTTGTGGGCGGCTGTCTCGCACCGCTTGGCAAAAGTCGCGAAAATAACGACAACCCGTCCCGCCCGTCACCGCTTCGCCGCCAGTTGTCGCGCCAGCGCCAGCCATGTCGGCCCAGCCTCGTTTCTGCTGACCATGCCCGATTTCGCCCCCCTTCCGATTCTTCGATACCCCGATCCCCGCTTGCACACCGTGGCCGCGCCAGTGCGCGAGGTGGACGCCCGGGTGCGAGAGCTGATCGAGCGCATGTTTGCCACCATGTATGCGGCCAATGGCATTGGCCTGGCTGCCACTCAAGTGGACGTGCACGAACGCCTGATCGTGATCGACGTGAGCGAGGAGCGCAACCAGCGCCTGGTGCTCATCAACCCGGTGATCGAGTGGGCCAGCCCCGAAACCCGCAAGGGCGAGGAAGGCTGCCTGTCCGTGCCAGGCATTTACGACGGCGTCGAGCGTTCCGTGGCCGTGCGGGTGCGCGCGCAGGACGGCGAGGGCGCCGAGCGCGTCATTGAGGCCGAGGGCATGCTGGCGGTTTGCATCCAGCACGAGATGGACCACCTCATGGGCAAGGTGTTCGTGGAGTACCTGTCGCCACTCAAGCGCAACCGCATCAAGACCAAGCTGGTCAAGGCCCAGCGAGACCTGGAGCGCGCATGAAAACCGCCGCCCTGCTGCTGGCCGTGTTGCTGGGACTGGGCGGTTGCTCGCTCATGCCCTCGCGCCTGGAGATGGGCACGCCGCGCGATGAGGTCGTGCGTCGCCTGGGCCAACCCACCAGTGTGGTGCCCCTGGCCACCGGCACGCGGCTGCAGTACTCGGGCCAGCCCGCCGGGCAATGGGTTCACAACGTCGACCTGGGGCCCGACGGTGGCGTCGTGAAGGTGGAGCAGGTGCTCGACATCGATTGGATGCTGCGCCACCTGGTGGTGGACGTGACCACCTGGCACGACGCCCTGCGCGACATGGGCCGTCCGGCCCTGGTGGAGCACGTGGCCAGTTTCAAGGGCGATGTGTGGACCTACCGCTACCTGGAAATTTCGGCGCCCCGACAGGCCCACCTGCACTTCGATCCCCAGGGTGTGTTGCGTCGCCTGCAGTTCACCGACGAGCTTCGGCATGAGGACATCTCGCCCTCACATCCCTGACCATTCCTCAGCACCGCAGCCTTCGGCGCGGTGCCAACCCTCATGAAGATCATTTTTGCCGGCACGCCGGTGTTTGCCCGCGTGGCACTGGAGCGCTTGTTGGCCGCCGGGTTCCAGGTGCCTCTGGTGTTGACGCAGCCCGACCGGCCTGCGGGCCGCGGCATGAAGTTGCAGGCGTCGCCGGTGAAGCAACTCGCGCAAGAGCATGGCATCGCCGTGGCGCAGCCGCGCAGCCTGCGGCTGGACGGCAAGTTTCCTGAGGACGCCGCTCAGGCCCAGGCGGCGATCGCCGCCGCGCAGGCCGATGCCATGGTGGTGGCGGCTTATGGCCTCATCTTGCCGCAGTGGACCTTGCAGGCACCGCGCCTGGGTTGCCTGAACATCCACGCGTCCTTGCTGCCGCGCTGGCGCGGCGCCGCGCCGATCCACCGGGCCATTGAGGCCGGTGATGCGCAAACCGGCGTGACCATCATGCAGATGGACGAGGGCCTGGACACGGGCGACATGCTGCTGATCGAACGTGAGCCGATTCGCCCCGACGACACCACCGCCAGCCTGCACGACCGGCTGGCCGACCTGGGTGGGCGTCTGATCGTGGAGGCCTTGGAGGCCGCGGCCTGTGGCGGCCTGCACGCCACGCCGCAACCGGCCGAGGGCATCACCTACGCGCACAAGATCGAGAAGGCCGAGGCCACCATCGACTGGACCTTGCCGGCCGCCGTGATCGAGCGGCGCGTGCGGGCGTTTGACCCGTTCCCCGGCGCGGTGACGGCCTGTGGTGGCGAGGCGATCAAGGTGTGGGGATCAAGCCTGGTCGCGCCGACGCGCCAAGCCTCGCCCGGCGAGGTGCTGGCCGTGGACGACAGCGGCATCGTGGTGGCCACGGGCGACGGCGCGCTGAGCCTCACGGCGCTGCAGCGGGCGGGCGGCAAGCGCCTGCCGGTGGCCGACTTTCTGCGTGGCTTCCCGCTGGCCTCGGGCCAGCGCCTGGGCTGATGTTTTTTCTGCCACAGCACCGCCGCTACGAGGAGTTCTGGGAGGGCGTGCGCGACCAGGGCTCGGTGGCCATGGGCATTTCCGCCTGGGGGCTGATGACGGGCGTGGCCATGGTGAAGTCGGGTTTGTCGGTGGCCGAGGCCCTGCTGATGACCTTCATCGTCTACGCCGGCAGCGCGCAGTTGGCGGCGGTGCCCATGATGGTGTCGGGCGCGCCTTTGTGGGTGATTTTGGCGGCGGCCTTTTGCGTGAACCTGCGCTTCGTGGTGTTCTCGGCCCATTTGCGTCCGTACCTCATGCACCTGCCGCGCTGGCAGCGCCTGGTCAGCGGTTACGTAACGGGCGACCTGAGCTACGTGTTCTTCGCGCGGCGCTACCCCAAGCCGGGCCAGACGCCCGACGAACTGGCGCGCCAACAGGCCTACCTGATGGGCAACTGCGCGGTGAACTACGTGGGCTGGATGACGGCCAGCGTGGTGGGCGTGGTGCTGGCCAACGCCATTCCCACCGAGTGGGGCCTGGGGTTTGCCGGCATCCTGGCGCTGCTGGGGGTGCTGTGCTCGCTGGCCACCTCGCGCCTGCGGGTCTTGTCGGCGGGCGTGGCGGGCGCGGCGGCCGTGGCGGCCTGGGCGCTGCCCTTGAAGCTGAACATCCTCGTGGCCATTGCCAGCGCGGTGGCGGTGTGCCTGGTGATCGAGCACCTGGACCCCAAGCGTTCAGGAGGGCATCGCGGTGCTTGATGTGGACCTCTGGACGCTGCTGACCATCGTGGCCCTGGGCCTGATCACCGTGGTCACGCGCGGCTTCTTTTTCATCAGCGACAAGCCCTGGTCGCTGCCGGGTTGGGCGCAGCGTGGCCTGCAATACGCGCCCATTGCCGCCCTGGCGGCGGTGGTCATTCCCGAAATCGTGATGGCGCGCGGCCAGTTGGTGGACACTTGGCAGGACGCACGCCTGTTCGCTGCCCTAGCCGGCATGGCCTGGTTTTCATGGAAGCGCGGCGTGCTGGGCACCATCGTCGCCGGCATGGCCGTTTATTTGCCCCTGCACGTCGGCCTGGGCTGGTGAGGCCAGCCAGCGGCGCGCCAGGGCCCAGCCGGCCAGGCTGACGCCGCCGCAGATGAGCAGCGTCCAGGCGGTGTGGCTGGGCGGGTGGGCGCCGCGCAGGGTCTGCACGAAACCGGCCAGCAGGCCCACCGCCAGGGCGGCAGCCAGCCACCACCAGCCGGTGCTCGGTGCACGGCCTTCGCGGGCCACGGGCCACAGCCAGGGCAGGGCCAGGGTCACGAAGGCCATGCCGCTGGAGGCGTGACCGCCGGGGAAGCAGCGGCCCGGGCCACCGTCGAACACGCCCCAGGCCCAGTGCGACACAGCGGGCACCTGGCCGCCGAAGATCGACCAGTCCCAAGGGCAGCTGGTGGCGCTGGCGTTTTTCACCAGGTTCACCGCCAGCAGGCCCAGCACCGACAACACCGCCACGGTCAGGCGCTCGCTGCGCGGCAGGCCCAGCCGCTTGGCGGGCCACAGCGCCCAGGCCCACACCGCCACCATCACGCCCGTGGCGGCCTGGCGCAAGCCGTCGTGCAGCACGCGCTCCAGCCACCACTGGTGTTGCAGGGCAAAGCCCGTGGGGGAGCCGATCCAGCGCATGACGGTGAGGTCGGCGCCAGTGGCGTCCCACACCAGGGTCAGCAGCAGCAAGGCCAGCCAGCCCCGCACCAGGTATTGACGATGCCTATTCATGGGGTGGCAGGATGCGACCGACGCGTTAACCGTGCCTTAATCGCCGCCCGGATAATCGCGCCGAATCAATGGGGGTGCGGTCATGCGTGCACTGGTGGTGGAAGACGATGCCGGCATTGCCGGTGGCCTGCAGGCCTCGCTCAAGCAGGCCGGCTACGCCGTGGACGTGTGCGGCACCTTGGCCTCTGCGTGGTCGGCGTTGTCGGTCGAGCCGTTTGACGTGGTGTTGCTTGACCTGGGCCTGCCGGACGGCGATGGGCTGGATTTGCTGGCTCGCGTGCGCCGCCAGCCCCCGCCCGAGGCCGGGCGCGCCCGCTGGCCCCGCCCTGACCTGCCGGTGCTCATCATGACGGCGCGTGACGGCGTGAGCGACCGCATCACGGGCCTGGACGAAGGGGCCGACGACTACATCGTCAAACCCTTTGACGCCAACGAGTTGCTGGCTCGCCTGCGCGCCATGCTGCGCCGGGCGCATGGGCGCAGCAACCCGGTGATTCAGCATGGCGATCTGGTGGTCGACCCGGCCGCGCACACTGTCTTGCGCGCAGGCCAGCCGGTGGTGCTGGGCGGCAAAGAGTTCGCCCTGCTGCTAACGCTCTTGCAGGCCAGCCCGCAGGTGCTGTCGAAGTCGCGCCTGGAATCTGCCCTGTACGGTTTTGGCGAGGCGCTGGAGAGCAACGCCATCGAGGTGCACATTCACCACCTGCGCCGCAAGCTGGGTGAGTCGCTCATCAAAACGGTGCGCGGCGTGGGCTATTTCGTGCCGCCCGCGCCATGACGGTCGATCGCCCCCAACCCAGGCTTTGGGTCACCTTGTGGCTGTGGGTGATCGGTGCCTTGCTGGCCATCTGGGCCTCGCTGCTCTGGTCGGCCTGGTACACCGGTCACCACGAGGCCAATGAAGTCACCGACGGCCAGTTGGTGGCCATTGCCCGCATGTGGCGTGCCGCCGCGCCCGGTGCCAACCAGGCGACCGCGCCGCCCATCGAGGGCGACCGCCCCCGGGCCTATGTGCAAGAGGTGGCGGTGCTGCGCTGGGTCAACGGTCAGCTCCACACCGACACCCACGGGCTGGCCGATGCCCTGAACCTGCGCCAACCCCCGCCGCCAGGCTTTGGCGAGCGCCGGGTGGTGGCCAGCCCGGGGGCCGGGCCTGAGCGCTGGCGCCTGTACGCCGAGGGCGACCAGGACCGCGTGGCGGTGCTCATGGACAACGACCACCGCGTGGACCTGGGCCGTGACATGGCCCTGCACCTGGCCCGTCCTGCCCTGCTGGTGCTGCCGGTGGTGGCGCTGCTGCTGGGCTGGGCCATTCGCCGTGGCCTGCGTCCGCTGGACCACCTCTCGCACGACGTGGCCGCGCTGGACGTGGTGGCCGGCGACCGGCTTGGCCGCGAGCACGCCTACCGCGAGTTTTCCACCACGGTCCAGGCCATCAATTCGCTGGTCGATCGCCTGCAGCAGCAGGCTCGGCGCGAGCGCGAATTCGCCAACGACGTGGCGCACGAGTTGCGCACGCCGCTGGCGGCCCTGGCGCTGCAGGCCTCGGCCGCGCAGCGCGACCCCTCGCCCGAGCGCCTGGCCGAGCTGGAACACCAGGCCTTGCGCGCGGGCGGCATCCTGTCGCAACTGCTCGATCTCGCCCGTGCCCAGCGGGTGGAAGGCCCGCCCGAGACCGACCTGGTGCAGGTGGCCAGCGCCCTGGTGGCCGAGCAGGCACCCGCCGCCTATGCCGGCGGTCACGAGTTGTCCCTGCAGGCGCCAGAGGCCGAGGTGCGCGTGCACGCCCCGCCCATGCTGGTGGAGCTGGCCCTTCGCAACCTGATCGCCAACGCGCTGCGGCACACCCCCGCCGACACCCAGGTGGTGGTGGAGGTGTGGCAGCGCGGACGCGAGGTGGGGGTGTCGGTCTGCGACGACGGGCAGCGCCCCGGCGCGCCAGCGGTGGCCAGCAATGGCGGCGGGCTGGGCCTGGGGCTGCGCCTGGTGCAGCGCATGGCCGAGCAGTGGGGCGGTGGCCTGCACCGCGACACCGGCGAACCCCCGATGACCACCCGATTCACTTTGCACTGGCCCATCGTCGGATTGGGGCAGACCCTAAGGTTGGATTAACGCCCCTTCGGCATCCTTCGCACCCATGAAAATTTCTGTTCCCTCTTCCTGGCGGCTGGTGTTGCCGGTGGCGCTGTGGTTGGCCACGGTCGGCAACCTGCCCCTGTGGCAACGCCTGATCTCGCTGGGCGAGTCGGGCACGCAGGCGACCGGCCTGGTGCTCACCCTGGCCCTGCCGGTGCTGGGCGCCGTGGCCGCGCTGCTGTTTTTGCTGAACTGGCCCCGGGTGTTCCGCCCCCTGGCGTCGGTGCTGGTGGTGGTGTCGGCGTTCAACAGCCACTTCATGTGGCAGTACAGCGCGGTGATCGACCCCACCATGATGGCCAATGTGGTCAACACCGACGTGCGCGAGGTGCGCGACCTGCTCTCGTGGGCGCTGCCGCTGACGGTGCTGGGCATTGCCGGACCGCCCTTGTGGTGGCTGTGGCGCCGGCCCCAGCCGGTGCAAGGCTGGTGGCCTCGCCTGGGCGGCAACGCCCTGGGCCTGGTGTTGGGCCTGGTGCTGGCCCTGGTGTCGGTGCTGGGGGGCTACCAGCAACTGGCCTCGCTGGCGCGCAACCACAAGCCGGTGCGCTACATGATCAACCCGCTCAACTCGGTGTACGCCATGGCCCGCCTGGGCGCCGAGCAGTTGCCGCGGCAGGCCATGGCGCTGGAGTCGGTCGGTGAAGACGCCGCCCTGCTGGCCAAAGGCGAGGGGCCGGCCCCCTTGTTCGTGGTGGTGGTGGGCGAGACCGCCCGCGCCCAGAACTGGGGCCTCAACGGCTATGCGCGCAACACCACGCCCGCGATGGCGCGCTGGCAGGCGCAGGGCGATCTGGTGAACTTCCCTCACGTCAGCTCATGCGGTACCAACACGCAGGTGTCGGTGCCCTGCATGTTCTCGCCCCTGACCCGCGAGCAAGGCGGCGACAAGGCACCCACCCAAGAGAACCTGCTGGACGTGCTGCAGCGCGCCGGCCTGGCCGTGCTCTGGCTGGACAACCAGTCGGGCTGCAAGGGCGTGTGTGCCCGCGTGCCCAACGACCGCCCCACGCCCGACCCCGCCCTGTGCGAGGGCGACGAGTGCTTCGACGAAGCCCTGCTCAAGGGCCTGGACGAGCGCCTGGCCGCGCTCGACCCCGAGCGCCGCGCCCGCGGCACCGTGCTGGTGCTGCACCTCATGGGCAGCCACGGCCCGGCCTACTACAAGCGCACGCCGGCCGATCGCAAGCATTTCCTGCCCGAGTGCACCAGCAACACCCTGTCGCAATGCGCGCCGGACGCGCTGGTCAATACCTACGACAACACCATCGCCTACACCGACCACGTGCTCGATAGCACCCTGCAATGGCTGCAGAAGCGCGCTGCCAGCGGCCAGGCCAGCACCGGCTTGATCTTCATGTCCGACCATGGCGAGTCGCTGGGCGAAAACGGCCTGTACCTGCACGGCGTGCCCTATGCCTTCGCGCCCGAGCAGCAGACCCGCGTGCCCATGGTGGCCTGGTTCTCGCCGGCCCTGCAGCAGCGCAACAAGCTGCACATGGACTGCCTGCGCCAGCGCGCCAGCCAGCCTTACTCGCACGACAACCTGTTCCACACCGTGCTGGGCGTGATGGGGGTGCAGACTCGGGCTTACGAGGCCGGGCTGGACGCCCTGGCGCCCTGCGTGCGCTGAGGCCGGGCGCGGTCGGCCGGTTTCCTACAATGCCGGGTTGCATTCCCGCCATCCAACCGAGTCGACCATGTCCGCCTTCATCCGCTTCTCCGACCTTTGTGCCAACGGCCAGGCCAAGGGCCGCCGTGTGTTCATCCGCGCCGACCTGAACGTGCCGCAGGACGACGACGGCCGCATCACCGAAGACACCCGCATCCGCGCCAGCGTGCCCGCCATCCGCATGGCCCTGGACGCCGGCGCCGCGGTGATGGTCACCTCCCACCTGGGCCGCCCCACCGAAGGCCAGTTCAAGCCCGAGGACAGCCTGGCCCCCGTGGCCCAGCGCCTGGGCGAGCTGCTCGGCCGCGAGGTGCGCCTGGTGTCCAACTGGGTGGACGGTGGTTTTGCCGTGGCCCCGGGCGAGGTGGTGCTGCTGGAGAACTGCCGCCTGAACGTGGGCGAGAAGAAGAACAGCCCCGAACTGGCCAAGAAGCTGGGCGCCCTGTGCGACATCTTCGTGCACGACGCCTTTGGCACCGCCCACCGCGCCGAAGGCACCACCTACGGCATCGCCGAGACCGCGCCCATCGCCAGCGCCGGCCCGCTGCTGGCCGCCGAGATGGACGCCATCGCCAAGGCGCTGGCCCAGCCCAAGCGCCCGCTGGTGGCCATCGTGGCCGGCAGCAAGGTGAGCACCAAGCTCACCATCCTGCAAAGCCTGGCCAAGAACGTGGACCAGCTCATCGTGGGCGGTGGCATCGCCAACACCTTCATGCTGGCCGCCGGCCTGAAGATCGGCAAGAGCCTGGCCGAGCCCGACCTGGTGGGCGAAGCCCGCGCCGTGATCGAGGCCATGAAGGCGCGCGGCGCCGAGGTGCCGATTCCCACCGACGTGGTCACCGCCAAGACCTTCGCCGCCGATGCGCCGGCCACCGTGAAGAAGGCCACCGAGGTGGCCGACGACGACCTGATCCTGGACATCGGCCCCGAGACCGCCGCCAAGCTGGCCGACCAGCTCAAGCGCGCTGGCACCATCGTGTGGAACGGCCCGGTGGGCGTGTTCGAGTTCGCCGCCTTCGAGGGCGGCACCAAGGCCATCGCCCAGGCCATTGCCGAGAGCAGCGCCTTCAGCATTGCCGGTGGTGGCGACACCCTGGCCGCCATCGCCAAGTACGGCATCGAGAAGGACGTGGGCTACATCTCCACCGGTGGCGGCGCCTTCCTGGAGGTGCTGGAAGGCAAGACCCTGCCGGCCTTCGAGGTGCTGGCGCGCCGCGCGGCCTGAGTTCTGCCGGTTCCATGACACAAAGGCCCCACTGGGGCCTTTGGCGTTTTCAGGCTTGGTCGCTGCGCCGGGTGGGAATGCGCCACCCCACCACCCACACGCCCACGGCGCCGGCCGCCAGCGCGGCGGCCATCACCCAGGGGCGATCGCGCAGCGTCCAGGACGAGAGGCTCACCATCAGCACCATGGAGCCGATGGCCCAGGTCTTGGCCCGGCGCGTCATGTCGTGGTGGGCTTCCCAGTCTTGCACCATGGGGCCGAACCACCGGTGGTTCAGCAGCCACCGGTGCAGGCGTGGCGAGGCGCGGGCGAAGCAGGCGGCGGCGATCAGCACGAAGACGGTGGTGGGCAGGCCCGGCAGCACCATGCCCACGATGCCCAACCCCAGCGACAACACCCCGGCCAGCCAAAGCAGGCCGCGCACGGCGCGAGACGGGTTGGTACGAGGGGTCACGCGGGCATGATAGCCAGCCGCTCGGGTGCCCACCGCCGTCGCGGCCATGGCGGGCAGCGCGAGCCCACCCGGCGCCGCGCGCCGTGGCTATGATGCGTTCTTCCTACCCCCACCTGTATGTTCGATGGCCACCTCTGCGCCCCTTGCCTTGGCTGGCGAGCACCTTGCGCTGATTGAGCGCGGGGTGTCCACCATCGTGGGCAGTGCCTCGCTGGACCTGGTGCCCAGCCTGATGCGGGCGGTGGGCAGCGCGGTGCACGAAGGGGGCGCATCGCTCACGGTCTACCTGGCCCGCAGCCAGGCCAGCCAGTTGTTGCGCGACATCGCCGCCACCGGCCGCATGGCGGTGGTGTTCAGCCAGCCGTCCACGCACCGCACGCTGCAGGTCAAGACCCGGCAGGTGCGCTTGCGCGAGGCCACCGAGGCCGACGTGCCCCTCATCGAGCGCTACCTGGTCGCCATGCAGGCCGAGCTGGCGATCATCGGCTTTGCCCCCGCCTTCGTGCAGGCCATGCTGGCTTACCGGCTCGATGACCTGGTGGCGCTGGACTTCGCGCCCGACGAGGCCTTTGACCAGACCCCCGGCTCGCACGCCGGCCAACCCATCGGGCGAGCACCATGAGCGATCGCCCCATCTCCCTGGTCGAGGTGCGGCCCTGCCTGGAGGGGGTGATCCCCGCCACCATGGCCACGGTGGCGGCCGACGGCACGCCCAACGTGGCCTACATCTCGCAGGCGCACTACGTGGACGACGGCCACCTGGCCCTGTCGTTCCAGTTCTTCAACAAGACGCGCCAGAACCTGCTGGCCAACCCGCGCTCCACCCTGCTGGTGCTGCACCCGGCCACGGCCCGCTTCTATCGCTTGCACCTGCGCTACCTGCGCACCGAAACCGAAGGGCCCATCTTCGAGAGCATGAAGGCACAGCTCGCGGGCATTGCCTCGCACACTGGCATGGCCGATGTGTTCCGCCTGCGCGGCTCTGACATTCACGAAGTGCAGCGGGTGGAGCTGCTGCCACAGGGCGAGCTGCCCATGCCCCTGCCTTTGCCCGAGCCTGGGCCCGTGTACCTGAGCGTGCTGCGCCGCGCCAGTGCCCGCCTGGCCCGCGCCTGCAACCTGGGGCAGGTGCTCGACACCGCGCTGGAGGTGCTGGGCACCGAGCTGGGCATTGACCACGCCATGGTGCTCATCCTCGACCCTGCCACCCAGCGCCTGTACACCGTGGCCAGCCGGGGCTACGAACAATCGGGCGTGGGCTCGGAGATTGCGCTGGGCCAGGGCGTGATCGGCACCGCCGCGCGCGAGCAGACGCCGGTGCGCATCACGCACATGACGGCCGCCTACCGCTACAGCCAGGCCATGCGCAGCAGCCTGGACGGCGAAGCCGCGGGCCCGCCCGGCACCGACATTCCTTACCCCGGCCTGGCCGAGCCGCGCAGCCAACTGGCTGTGCCCCTTGTGTCCATGGGGCGCCTGATCGGGGTGCTGTTTGTGGAGAGCCCGCAGGACATGCGCTTTGGCTTCGAGGACGAAGACGCCTTGGTGGCCCTGGCCGGGCCACTGGCCGCGGCCATTGACCTCATGCAGGAGGCCGAGACGGCGTGCGTCGACGACGCGGAACGCCCCGCCAGCGCCACGCCGCCCGACCCTGGTCCGCCCCTGCGCGTGCGCCGCTACCGGGCCAACGACAGCATCTTCGTGAACGACAGCTACCTCATCAAAGGTGTCGCGGGTGCCATTCTCTGGAAGCTGCTGTGCGATTGGCGCCAGCGCGGGCGGTGCGAGTTCACCAACCGCGAACTGCGCCTGGACGCCTCGCTGCGCCTGCCCGAGGTGGCCGACAACCTGGAGGCGCGGCTGCTGCTGCTGCACCGCCGACTGGGCGAGCAGTGCCCGCGGCTGCGCATCGAGAAAACCGGGCGCGGCAGTTTCCGGTTTCTCGCGCCCACCACCGTGGAGCTGGAAGACGTGGCGGGCTGAGCGCCCGCCGCGCCCGATCAGGCCGGCGTCAAACCGCCACCAGCCCGGGCACCGGCGCCTGGCCCAGCCCGCGCAGCAACTGCGCCCACTCGCATTCGTTCAGGTGGGGGCGCGCAGCCTCCAGCACGGCCTGAATCGCCTCGGCCGGCGCACCACCCGCCTTCATGCCTTGCAGCACGGCCAGCCGCTCGCCCGCGTGCAGGTGCGGCAGCATCCAGCGCATGGTCCACAGCGTTTCCTCGAAGGGAATGGTGGCCACCAGGGCATCGTGAATCGCCAGGATTTCCGCGTCGGTGTGGCTGGCCCACAGGGCGTTGTTCAGCGCGGTTTCTTCCACGTGCATGTGGGCCAGGTTGTCGGCCACGAACAAGGCAAACAGCAGGTAGAGCGACTGCAGCGAGGCCGCGCGTTCCTGCGTGCTGGCCTCGGCCAGCGACGCGGCCAGGCGGCCCAGCTCGGCGATGTGGTGCAGGTGGCCGGTGTGGTCGTGTGCCACGGTCTGGGTGACGCCGGCGCAGCGGCTTTCCAGCGCCGTGTGCACAAAGGTGTTTTCGTGCTGCACGTGGCTGTGGCAGAAGGCCAGCATCTGCGCCACGGCCTGGGCGGTGTCGGCCACTTCTTCGGGGTTGTCGGGGTCGGTGCGGCCGATGCGGTGCAGCGTGTCGGCCAGCATGGCGCGCATGGCCTTGTGGATGCCGGCGTACAGGTTGAAGCGGGTCTGGCCGTTGCGGGCGGCCTCGGCCAGGGCGGCCATTTCTTGCGTGTGCGATTGCATGGTGCGGTTCCTTGCCGTGGCGGCCCCACGGCTGGCGTCGGTGGAGGCGGCGCCCCATGCGCCGCGTCCATGGGTAGGCAGTGTCGGCAGCACAAGGTTTGCGCGCCGCTAAATTGCCCTTAAAGAAACCGTAAAAAATGCTTAAGTGCGCTATTCGCCAGCGTGCCGCACATTGCCCCGCTGCCGCTTGGTGGCCGATCGCTCGGCCTTGCCCTGCAGGCGGCGCTGCTGCGAGGCGCGGGTGGGCTTGGTGGCGCGGCGCACGCGCGGCGGGGTGGCCACGGCGTCCACCATGGCCTGCAGGCGGGCCAGGGCCTCGGCCTTGTTCTGCTCCAGGCTGCGGCTGCCCTGGGCCTTGATCACGATCACGCCGTCCTGGCTGATGCGGGTGTCGCTGGTGGCCAGCAGGCGTTGCTGCACCGCCTCGGGCAGCGAGGAGCCGTGCACCGCAAAGCGCAGGTGCACGGCGTTGGAGACCTTGTTCACGTTCTGACCACCCGCGCCCTGGGCGCGGATGGCGGTGAAGGTCACCTCTGAGGGGTCGATGCGCACAGCCATGGCGGCAGTTTGCACCAGCCCGGGTTCAGTAGCGTTCCTTGGTGCCGGTGACCATGGCCTTGATCAGCCGCGTGCGCTCGATGCGCCCCATCACCAGGGCCGAGGCGGCGTGCAGGCCCGCCAGCCACAGCAGGCCTTCGGCCAGTGCTTCGTGCAGCTCTTGCACCCACTCCACGCCCCAGTAGGCGTCGGTGGTTTGTAGCCAGCCCGTGAGGCCGAGCGCGATCACGGTGGTCAGCAGCGCGAACACCATCAGCGCGCCCAGCGGGTTGTGGCCCCAGTGGTGTTCGGGCTGGCCGTCAAACAGTGCCGTGACGTGGCGCAGCACCCGCCGCGGCGTGGGCAGGAAGTCGGCGAAGCGCGCGTGCCGCGTGCCCACGAAACCCCAGACGATGCGAAGCCCCACCAGGGCCAGGGCGGTGTAGCCCAGCCACTGGTGCAAGGTTTCGCCGTCGTCCACGGCGAACTCGTTGAGCAACACGCAGGCCAGCAGCGACCAGTGGAACACCCGCACAAAGGGGTCCCACACCCGGCGGGCCTTCAGTTCATCGCTCACTTGCTTTCAAGGGCCTTGCCGGTGGCGGGGTCAAAGTAGATCTCCACCTTCTTGCCGGCTTTGTCCTTGCCGTAGATCTCGTAGCAGTTGCCCTTGGTGACCTTGAAGGTCTTGATCTCATAGCCCTGCTGCTTCAGTTCGGCCTGGAAGTCGGCTTCCTTCTTCCAGGTCTCTTTCGGCGCGGTGCAGGTGGGGCCGGCCATGGCGGCGCCAGTGGCGGCAACGAGGAGGGCGGCGACGAGGGTCGATTTCATGGGGATCATCCTTTTCGATTGCCCCGCACATGCGGGTGAGGGCATTGCAAGGCCGCCAGATAAAACGGGCCTTAAACCCACCCGTGTCCGGTGTAACGGCGGGTATCTGCCGCGTTCAGCAGCGGTTCAGGCGCGATGCACCCGCGCCCGGCAGGGCCAGCGGCGGGCGGGGATAATTCGGCCCCATGTCCAGCAAACAGCGCGTCGTGGTGGGGCTCAGCGGAGGTGTCGATTCCGCGGTGAGCGCGTACCTGCTCAAACAGCGGGGGTATGAAGTCGTCGGCATCTTCATGAAGAACTGGGAGGACGACGACGACAGCGAGTACTGCTCCAGCCGGCAAGACTGGCTGGACGCCGCCAGCGTGGCCGATGTGATCGGCATCGACATCGAGCACGTGAACTTCGCCGCCGAGTACAAGGACCGCGTGTTCGCCGAGTTCCTGCGCGAGTACCAGGCCGGGCGCACGCCCAACCCCGACATCCTGTGCAACGCCGAGATCAAGTTCAAGGCCTTCCTGGACCACGCCATGCGCCTGGGGGCCGAGAAGATCGCCACCGGCCACTACGCCCGGGTGCGCGAGCGCCACGGCCGCTTCGAGCTGCTCAAGGGCCTGGACCCGCTGAAAGACCAGAGCTATTTCCTGCACCGCCTGAACCAGGCGCAGCTCAGCAAGACGCTGTTCCCGGTGGGTGAGCTGCCCAAGACCGAGGTGCGCCGCATCGCGGCCGAGATCGGCCTGCCCAACGCCAAGAAGAAAGACAGCACGGGCATCTGCTTCATTGGCGAGCGCCCTTTCCGCGACTTTCTGAACCGCTACATCTCGAAAGAGCCCGGCCCCATCAAGGAGCCGAGTGGTCGCACCATCGGCCAGCACGTGGGCCTGAGCTTCTACACCCTGGGCCAACGCCAGGGCCTGGGCATCGGCGGCGTGAAGGCCAAGGGGGCGCAAAAAGGCGGCAGCGAGCACGAGCCCTGGTTCGTGGCGCGCAAGGAGATTGCGAGCAACACCTTGTGGGTGGTGCAGGGCCACGAGCACCCTTGGCTCATGTCGCCAGCGCTCAGCGCGCAAGACGTGAGCTGGGTGGCGGGCGAACCGCCCGCACCCGGCGCCTATGGCGCCAAGACCCGCTACCGCCAAGCCGACGCGGCCTGCACCTGCGAGCCCGAGGGCCTGGCTGGCTTCACCCTGCGCTTCGAGCAGGCGCAATGGGCGGTGACGCCCGGCCAAAGCGCCGTGCTCTACGACGGCGAGGTGTGCCTGGGCGGAGGTGTCATCACCACCGACGCCACCACGCGCTGGTGAACCCGCCGTGGGCGGGCTTCAGTGCCCGCCCAGCTTGGCGTGAATGCGCCGCGTGGTGCGCCACACGCTCCACAACACCACCGGAATGAGCGCGCCTGTGGCGATCTCGGGGTGAATGGGCAGGCCCGCGGCCTTGGCGCCCTTGGCCACGTAGAGCAGTAGGCTGATCACGTAGTACGAAATGGCCGCGATCGACAGGCCTTCCACCGTGGTTTGCAGCTGCAGTTGCAGGGCTTGGCCGCGCGTGAGTTTTTCCAGCAGCTGCTGGTTCTGCGCCTCGGTGGCGATGTCCACCCGCGTGCGCAGCAACGCGCTGGTGCGGGCCACCCGCTCTGACAGCGAGGTGAGGCGCGTGGCGCTGGCCTCCACCGTGGCCATGGCGGGCGTGAGCCGGCGGCGAAGGAAGTCACCAATGGTCTGCGTGCCCTGGATGGGTTTCTCGCGCAGCTCGCCCATGCGCTGGACCACGATGGCGTCGTAGGCGCGGGTGGCGGCAAAGCGGTAGCTGTGCTCGGCGGTGGCGCGCTCCACCCGCGCGGCCAGCGACACCAGGCGGTCCAGCAGCTCTTGCTCGGAACTGGCCTTGTTCTCCAGTTGCGCGGTGATGGTGGCCAGTTCGGACTCGGCCTGGGCCAGCACGGGCGACAGCGCCTTGGCCACCGGCAGGCCGCGCAGGGCCATGAGGCGGTAGATCTCCAGCTCCAGCAGGCGCTGCGAAATGCGGCCCGCGCGGCCCTCGCTGGTGCCCGGTGGCGCCACCACCAGGATGCGCTCGAAGCCCGAGGGGTGCAGGCGGAAATCGGTCACTGCCCACGAGTGCCCACCGCCCAGTTGCGAGGCCAGCACCGTGCGCCCGCCAAACCACTGCACAGCCTGGTTCATCAGCACCGCCTGGGCCGAGGGCGTGTCTTCCGGCAGCGGCGCGGTGAGCATCACCAGCTTGATGGCGGCCACCGTCTGGCCGGGGATGGTGCGCAGCCATTCCAGCGGCGTGATCAGTTTGTCCAGCAGCACCGGATCGGCTTCGCCCAGGCCCACGCCCTCGGGCAGGGGCTGCACGAAGGAGTAGCGGGTGAACTCGGTGTGGCGCTCCCACTTGATGGTGTGGTCGGTGAAGCGCAGGCGCAGGAAGTTGCCGCTCAGGCGCTCCAGCGGCAAGTCTTGCTGCCCGGGCAGGCGGCGCAGGTGCTCGCATTCCTGTTCGCGGCTCACGCCCTCGTTGAGCACGGCCACCAGCACCACCAGGGCCGGCAGGCGAATGCGCGCGGGCGGGCGGGCGTGCACCTCGTTGTGCAGCTCGTGCCGCCACGCGTCGTCGGGCGGCAGCGCGTTGCCCAACTGGGTGGGCGGGGCC